>Ga0315544_1000249_pt1 | contig 53192 bp, 52 predicted proteins | sample SalMarSW160130MG_2_FD_202543 | JGI IMG/M metagenome (GOLD analysis project Ga0315544, IMG submission 202543) | Salt marsh sediment microbial communities from the Plum Island Ecosystem LTER, Massachusetts, United States - Salt Marsh Sediment SW1601-130 ...
CATTAATTTCCAAATTTAATAAAATACTTTTTAATGAATTCCTCAATATCTTTCTTCTCTGATTAAATCCCGCTTTTACGACACGGAAGAATAATTCCTTATCACATTCCGGTTCTTTCCTGTCATTTCGTAAAAGCCTTAATACTGACGACTTAACTTTAGGCCGCGGATAAAAAACAGATTCGTTAACATTAAACAGGCAATCAATATTGTAATATGTCTGTAAAAGAACACTTAAAATCCCGTAATTCTTATTTCCCGGAGATGAACTTATTCTTTCCGCTACCTCCTTTTGTACCATGCAGACAACTTCAGTAACTTTATCTTTATTATCAAGTATTTTAAAGAATATCTGGCTCGACAGATGATAAGGGAAATTACCAATAATAGCAAATTTACCTGGAAATAATAATTCTAAATTCAGTTTTAAAAAGTCTTCATGAATTATTCTTTTCTTATGTTCAGTAAATTTTCTTTTCAGAATTTCAATGGCCGAAGTATCAATTTCTACAAAATAAATGTTTTCTATTCCCAGCTTTAAAATAAATTCTGTTAATATCCCGGTACCCGGACCAATTTCCAGAATACCGGAATAGTGCTTTAAAGTGAGACTATTTACTATTTTTCTGGCAATATTTGTATCCAGCAAAATATGCTGTCCCAGGCTCTTTTTTGGTTTAAAAAAACTCATTTATATAAAATGTATAAATTAGCCAGTCTATGTTCGTTTAACCTTATTTACATGAATTTTCGGAACTGTCCTATGAAAATTGTAATATGCGTTTTCAAAGATAACTATTTTAATAGTTGTTATAACCTGCTAAAAATAACTATTCCAATGATTTAAAATAATGAATGACTAAATTATGCAAAATGAAATATGATTTTAATGAAACAGTAACCAGGGAAAATACCAGTTGTTATCAATACGATCTGCGTAAAAAGTATTTCGGCACTGATGATGTCATTCCTATGTGGGTAGCTGATATGGATTTTAAAACTCCCCCATTTATAATAGACGCTATTCAAAAAAGACTGAATCATGAAATCCTGGGTTACACCTTCAGAGGCAACTCTTTTTATGATTCAGTTATAAAATGGCAAAGAATAAGGCACGGATGGAAAATAAAAAAAGACTGGATTGAATTTTCACCGGGAGTTGTACCTGCACTTAATATGGCAGTTTTAGCATTCACAGACCCTGGTGATAAGATAATAGTCCAGCCACCGGTATATTTTCCTTTTTTTTCAGCAATAAAAAATAATAACAGAATCTTAGTTAATAATCAGTTAATCTTGCAAAATGGAAGATATCATATGAATTATAAAGATCTCAGGTCAAAAATAGACGATAAGGTAAGAATGATTATTCTTTGTAGTCCGCACAATCCAACAGGGAACGTCTGGACCAGGGAAGAATTAACTGAACTGGCAGATATCTGCTTAAATAAAAATATACTGATATTATCAGATGAGATCCATTCAGATCTGATTTTTAAAGGCTCCAAACATATACCTACAGCTACCCTGGGCAAAGAAATCGCAAAAAATACCATTACCTGCATTGCTCCCAGCAAAACTTTCAACCTGGCAGGATTATCAACATCAGCGGTAATCTCTTCAAATAAAAAACTAATGCAAAAATTCAGCCGGATTCTGGATCATATACATGCCGGTAATGGAAATATATTCGGAAATATTGCGATGGAAGCTGCTTATAACTATGGTAACGACTGGCTTAAAAATTTAATGTCTTATGTTCACAACAACCTGAAATTCCTCATTAATTATTTAGCTGACAACATACCGCTAATAAAACCTGTGATCCCTGAAGCTACTTACCTTGTTTGGCTCGATTGCAGAAAATTAGGAATGAATAAGCACGAACTCAAAAAATTCTTCATTGAAAAAGCAAAGCTGGGTTTAAGTGATGGCCCCATATTTGGTAAAGGAGGTGAAGGATTTCAAAAAATGAATATTGCCTGTCCTGAAGAAAAATTAAAATTAGCTCTGGCCAGACTTAATAAAGCGATTAATGAAATTTGAAGGAATAAAATATTTTACTAAATTGCTTTGATTTATTTATTAATAAAAAAGTACTCAAAAAATTTGTTAAATTAGTTAATAGATTATAACAATAATTTAAATCTATCATAACTATGAGATTAAAAATTGCAGCTAAGATCGGTATAGGCTTTGGTATAATGACCATTGCCGTAGTCATAAATGCATTAATGACAAGCAGTGCCCTGGAAAAAAGCAGAAAAGTCAATGAGAACACAACAAACATTTATTCTCCCTCTCTGGCATTTATTAATGATCTTTACGCAAAGATAGGTGACTCGCGAATGTTAGTTAAATCATGGGTATTTATTGAAAAGCTGTCTAATACCCCTGACAAGATCAAACTAAAAGAATTGCATGAAACGGGATATAATGAAATAATAGATACACTGAAGAATTATTATAGTAAATTATGGGAAAAACCTGAATATACAGCATTGTTGTTACATATTGATTCCTCGATCGTTGATACATTGTTCCCAAAGCATCAATATATTATGGAACAGCTGAACAGTTTCGAAAGTTACGATGATGCATTTATCTGGTTTGAAGTTACTACAATGGCTGAAGAGAGCGGCGAGGTAATGACAACCACACAAAGCATCCTGGATAAAATTGCAGTCCTTTCAGGTGAACTTGAAGATCTCGTTAATCAGGGCAGGATTGACATGGTAAAGACCTTTAAAGATTTTAAAACAAGAATACTTTTGATGGGTATAGCTCTGGTAATCGGTGCTATTATAATTGGAATACTAACAATCACTTCACTCGCCAGACCAATTAATCATACTAAGAATATATTATTATCAATGAGTAAAGGCATATTGCCCAAAGAAAAGTTAGATGAGGGTTCTGATGAAATAGGACAAATGGCAAAAGCTCTCAATCTTGTTGTCCAGGGTCTTAAAGATATTTTTAATTTCTCGTTGGAAATAGGAAAAGGTAATTTCGACAGTGAGTTTAAGCCATTAAGTGAAGATGATGTTTTAGGCAATTCATTACTCGAAATGCGCGAAGAACTTAAAACTGCTTCTGAAGAGGAAGAGAAAAGAAAAGTTGAAGATAATCAGAGGCATTGGGCTTCTCAAGGTATTGCCATGTTTAGTGATATTCTACGACAGGATAAGGATAACCTTGAAGAATTATCATATAAAATAATAAGCAATATGGTTAAATATACCAACTCAAATCAGGGTGGTATGTTTATTGTAAATGATAACGATAAAGATAGTGTTTTCCTGGAGATGACTGCCTGCTATGCATATGACAGAAAGAAATTCCTTAAAAAGAAAATAGAGATTGGCGAAGGTCTTGTTGGCAGATGTTACCAGGAAAAAGAAAAAATTTATTTAACAGAAATTCCAAACGACTATATAAAAATCACTTCCGGACTTGGTGAAGATAATCCCAAAAGTCTCCTGCTTATTCCACTGGTTTATAATGATATAATCTATGGAATTATTGAAATTGCCTCGTTTAATGAATATCAGCCACATGAAGTTGAATTTATAGAAAGAATAAGCGAGAGTATAGCTGCAACAATTTCTTCAGTAAAAAGTAATATACAGACTGCTGAACTTCTTGAACGTTCCCAGCAACAGGCCGAAGAAATGTCTTCACAGGAAGAGGAAATGCGGCAGAATATGGAAGAACTAAGGGCTACCCAGGAACAATCAACCCGTCGTGAGGAAGAATTAAAAAAAGAAGTTGAGGAGCTTCGAAAAAGACTCAAAAACTTAACCGAAGAAAAATAATTATCACTCTACCTTAACATGTCCCCAGTTCTCACCTCTTCTTATACGGTTCAGCTGAGTATGGGTAATACCAAATTCTCTGGCAATTTTATAAAGTGGATTCTTCCCCCGTTTAAGTTTTTTCTTTAGTCTTATTACCTGCGTTTCGGTGAGTTTTGCATTTGTGACTTCACCTTTCCTCTTTTCAAGAGCAAGCTTATATCTCGGGCTCTTTCTGCTGTGTTCATTTACTTCTTCCCTGGTAACCCACTTCAGGTTTTTCCAATAATTATTTGATTTGTTAAAGTCAAGATGAATAACGCTATTGTGTTTTTCCGAGGATTTTTTGCAGAATATTTCAGCGACAAGTACATGTACACATTTTGTCCTCCTGTGCTTCCAGTCTATGTTTGACTTGAATGAATAATACTGATATCCCTTGACATTTGCTGTTTTTACAATTTTCCAGTCATTTAAATCTTTTTTAAATATCCTTATACGCCCATAATTTGAAATCTCATAAACTTCCTTTTCATTAATCCCCTCAAATGTTACAGGTTTCCATTCTTCATCAAAATAATTTTCATCTTTCATATATACTAATTATTTATATAAAAATATCCAGGACTTAATAATACTTCTGTAATCTCAATCCGATAACAAATAATTGATACTAAAAGTTCAATGACAGGGCTTTGTTATTTGAAGATATCAAAAATTAATTAATATATAACAATATTCCCTGTATTTATTCAGTTAATGAATTTCATTAAAAAAACAGATAAAATAAAAACCAAAGCACTAAAAATTATATTTTTGTGGAATAACTATTAAAAATGTAACCAGGTGAAAAGAGGTCTTTCTGAAATACTAAATGATTTTAACAATCACAATGTATTGATAATCGGAGACGTTATGGTAGATTCATATTTATGGGGAAGTGTTACCAGGATATCTCCCGAAGCTCCGGTCCCTATTGTTTCCTGTACAAAAAGAGAGAACAGGTTAGGCGGGGCAGCTAATGTTGCTGAAAATATAAGGTCATTGGGAGCTATGCCTGTTATTTGCTCGGTAATAGGGAAAGATGAAAAAGGCCAAATATTTAAAGATATTTTAAAAGCCCAGGACCTTCCTGGTGACGGACTTGTAGAAACAAATGAAAGGCCCACTACTATAAAGACACGGATAATAAGCAATAATCAGCAGTTGCTGAGAGTAGACGAGGAAATTGAGGACTATTTATCAAAAGAACTGGAACATAAATTAATAGACAGAATACTTGCAGTTATTAACGGCAGAAAAATTGATGCTATTATATTCCAGGATTATGATAAGGGAGTTATCACTCCTAAACTAATAGAAAGAGTTATCAGCTATTCTAATGAAAAAAGCATACCCACGTTTGTCGATCCTAAAAAAAGAAATTTCAATACTTATAAAAACGCAACATTGTTCAAACCCAATTTTAAAGAATTAACTGCTGGTCTGAATATTGATATTGACAAGAAAGATTTTAATTCAGTTTTTAATGCTGCCAGGCTTTTACATAAGCGTGGGGCATTCGAACTTATTTTAATAACTCTTTCTGAGTTGGGTATACTTATTAGCGATGGCAAGAATTATCATATTGTCCCTGCTGAAGTTCGTGATGTTGCGGATGTTTCCGGGGCAGGTGATACAGTAATTGCCACTGCGGCCTTGAGTTTTTTATCAGGTATGTCACCAAAGCAAATGGCAGCTTTAGCAAACCTTGCAGGCGGTATAGTTTGTGAAAAGGCTGGTGTTTTTCCAATAGAGAAAGAACTTTTATTAAAAGATAATTTTATACTGCCTGAAGATTAATTATTTTTATTGTTTATAATAAAAATTATTTCATTTCGGGGCGTAGCGCAGTCCGGTAGCGTACTTCGTTCGGGACGAAGGGGTCGGAGGTTCAAATCCTCTCGCCCCGACAAATAAGTAGATTAGACCGTTGTAAATCAATAAATTACAACGGTCTTTTTGTTAGTGGTAAAATAAGTGGTAAAAATATTCATGTTATATTTTTTTACTACATTCCAAATTTCTTCCCTGTCTATAAAAAGCACCTGAGTTCTGGTGAGGCTACAAATACTCCCTGATATTCAGGGGATTATTTATTTTAAGTGTCCCATTCAGTGTCTTACAGAATAGATTTTGTATAATTTCTATTTAAAAATTGCTAAATAACTTTTACTCAAAAATTATTGGTTCGAAGAACTCTCTGCCAAAATAATATGGGATTAGTTTGTCATGCTGTAATCTCCCCATAATTATTGCTGGATGTGTATTAAATTTCTTTGCAAATACTCTTATTTTTTGCTCATTTAAAGGAGTAGCATCCAAGATTTCTGCCTCTTCTTCTTTAGTCAATGTCCATTTAATTGCAAATTCATCTGCTTGATTTTCCTTGACTATATCTTTATCAGAATATTCAACCTGTTCCTCCAAGGTATTCCAAATACCAGCATTAAAATCTCGGTCTTGTGGACTGATGTTTGACAATAAGAAACTTTCAGTAATTGAAGTATGGTTCAATTTCATATCACCTGCATTGCACAAATGACCACGGTCATATCCTGAATTTCTGTAGTCTTCAAGTTGAGCAGAAATTGTTGAAACTAAGGAATCTGGACGATAGTCATCCGTTCTGGATTGTTTTCCCTTCAACATTCCTGCTGTAATTGTGTAGAAAACCCATTCTGGCTGTTAGTCCTTTTCAGAATAGCATAAAGAATAATATGTATGTTTAACTATCTATCCTGTGGTGGAAGTTGGCAATAATTCTTGAGCCGATGAGGCATTGGATATGCAAAGAAGTATTGTAAGAAATTTTATTATTGATTTTATTTTCATTGTGATACGAGGCTATGCTTACAAAAGTGGCATAAAAATTATTTACTACCTACACCGTTATTCTACTTAGACTTCTGCCAATGAATTATGATAAATATCATTATTTATTTGTTTTATCCATTGTTTTGGAGTAATTTACCTGTAAAGTAATCCTAATTATCATGAATGAAATTACAAATAATTCTAAGAAAAAAACTCCTTCAAAGAGTCTTCGCCAGGCTGCACGAATTATTGGAACTATCTGGATATTATTTTATCTCTTTGCGATTGTATTCGGTTATTTAGAGGAGATTCAAATCAAACCGGGTCATGTTTCTACACCAGATTTCTTGTTGATTCCATTTGCTGTTTGCCTTCTGATTGCAGTGACTGGACTAATCATTGCATGGTGGAGAGCAGGTATTGGAGGACTTATTTCACTTTTTGGATTCATCATAGCAGAAGTCCTTTCTTTAATTGACCCTAAGTTAATTTTCCTCCTTCCCATATTTGCTGTCTCATTATTGCCATCGATACTGTATTTAGTATACTGGTGGAAGGTAAAAAAATCATCAGCTGGTTTTTTGCATTTACACCATTGAGAATATACTTTGAGATATCACAATTTGAAAAAAAATCTTAATCCTTGCTATAAAATATAAGGATAATTTCTTACTTTTGGCGGTCAAATTAAAATTAAATCTAATATGGACGAAGGCCCGTATCATAGACAGAACGAAGTATTAACCTTTCTTTAAAGGGGGCCTTTATTTTCTGCCTCCTTTAAGGTTAAATAATTAAGGAGGCATCATCATGATTAAAATCTTCAGAAGCCTTGGCGGATATGTAGAATTATCACAGGCTGAAAAAGGCTGCTGGGTGAATGTCAACAGCCCGGCAAAGGATGAAATAATAACTCTTATCAATGATTTTCTAATTCCCGCGGACGTAATACAGGACATTCTCGACGCTGATGAACGGCCCCGTATTGAGTATGACGATGACTGGTCTCTCGTCATCCTTCGTATTCCGGTTGCCAGTCCCAATAATGGTGTGCCCTTTTACACGGTACCCCTTGGTATATTCATGACAAATGACTATACAGTTACCATGTGTTCAGCATCCAATGAGGTGTTGCCTTCCACGGAACCTTCCCTTTATCGTGAGCATTACCAGAAGGCTGCCGATGTGCTTAATTTTATACTTAAACTATCTTTACGTTCCGCAAATATTTATCTCAAATATTTAAAACAGATCAACCAGCAGACTGCGATCATTGAAAAAGACCTGGAGAAATCGATCAGGAATAAAGAATTAACGAAACTCCTCAGGATGGAAAAATGCCTGGTATATTTTATAACATCTCTTAGATCCAATGAAATTGTTCTGGCCAAGCTTAAAAACTCGAGAAAAAATCCTATTAGCGAAATAAATGAAGACTTATTTGAAGATACCTTAATAGAAAACAAGCAGGCCATTGATATGGCACAGATTTATTCTGACATACAAAGCGGCATGATGGATGCTTTTGCCTCAGTTATTTCAAATAACCTTAATGTGGTAATGAAACAACTTACCTCCATCTCCATAATATTAATGATACCAACCCTTATTGCCAGTTTATATGGCATGAACGTACCTAATTACATGGAACATTTTAAATGGGCTTTCCCTGCAGTAATATTTTCTTCAGGGCTTATGTCTTATATAGGTGTTTTAATGTTCAGAAGAAAAAAATGGTTCTAACGAATCAGGCGGTCACTAAGGTCGGCTTTTTAAAAATAATGATTTCGGGGCGTAGCGCAGTCAGGTACCGTACTTCCTTCGGGACGAAGGGGCCGGAGGTTCAAATCCTCTCGCACCGACATGATAAGACGAGTTAGGTCTTTTCCTGCTCGTCTTTTTCTTTTATTTCCCCACGAGCTCCCGTACCGGCCTTCCACAATCCCACCCCATGGAGGTATTCTGATCCCAAATTAAAGGGTGTAGGCTAAAGCAAAGCAATTATCTCCTTGAACTCTTTCTTGGTTTTTCCAAGCTTATATTCCACCATTCTTAACATATCTTCTTCCTCACCATTGGTGGTAAGTAAATCAACTTCTGTTAATTCAGGATATTTTTGTTTGAGCTTTTTTTTAAGCCCGTTCCAGTCCATCTCGTATTTCATTATGTTTATTTAGATATTCTTTTGCATTAAATAATGCAGCTGAACAAATTAAAATATTTAAATATTGTTATACCTCAATTAATTAGTTAATTTCGGCTTAATTGTTTACTAAATACAATTCTGATTAATACAATAATTCCTGCCAATAAAAGCAGAATATGGATACCATCTCCTGAATGAAATCCAAAATATATAAGACCCCATATAACTAATATGAGAGCAGCAATTACATAAAGCGCATTTTTCATAATTTTTAGATTTTCGTTTATAACTGATTAATAAGTAATTTTAAACCATCTAATGACCGATAGAATGTTTGCTGGTTTAATTGCAGATATTATCTGTAAACGATACGGAAAAGATATAATATAACTATTATATCATTTCCCAGTGATTATTTTAATATATCGATCAAAATATAAAATTACTCCAAATGCTATCAGGAAGCGTTACACAATTTATTAAATGATTTATATCATTCACACGTTTTCCTCCATATTGATCTTTTTTCCTCTTTTAAAACTCATGTATTATTGTGCTATACTATGGATACCATCAACTCTTTCCGGAATCGATCTAGTACCTGTCCAGCTGGCTATTGAAGAAAAGCCTTATCAGCACGATTATTGCTGCTATCACAAGCAAAATAAAAGCATTTTCTACATGAAAGGCAAATTGAATAAGGACCCAGTTTGCTGCCATCAGTGCCGCACTTACGTATAGAATATTTTTCATACGTTTAAATTTAATTGTTTACTAAGGTTTTCCTGGCCTGCAAGTTTGGCAGGGTGGGCAGCCAATCTTGTTGATACTTTTATAATCTGGTTATTCGTATCCGCTTTTAATAACTGTTGAAATCATTTTAAACCTCTCATTTGCTGTCACAGTATTTGGTGTATGGGCCGGGATTATTATTGATTCACCCTTTTTAAGCAAGTTTACTTTACCATCGATTACAATTTCAGCATTTCCATCGATGATCTGGATAAAAGAATCAAAAGGCGATATCTTTTCAGTTAATCTTTCACCTTTATCAACAGCCACTACGTTGATGTTCCCTGTTGTCTTGTGGATAATTGTTTTGCTGACAACGGAATTCGACATATACTCAATTATTTCAACAATTATGAGCGCTTTTGATTTCTCAGCTTCGATGGTATCCATAATTAAAATACTTTGTGTTAATTAAAGTAGTATTTGTAAAGAGAAAGAATTACCAGCCGACTATCCGGTTAAAGCCTAGAAAAAATTTCATACAGTTCTTTCCTGGTCTTTCCAAGCTTTATCTGCAGTTTCCCCAGCATATCATTTATTTTTCCTTCTTTAAAGTCCAGGTCTTTCTCTGTAAGTTCTGGAAATTTCTGCCTGAGTTTGTCTTTATGCACATCCCAGTTTACCATAATAGGCTTTGATAATTCCATTTGATTATTACTTTTTTAACTTTTTAATAAATAAGTATTTATGCAAATGTATGGCTATATATTGGCATAAGTGTTACATAACTTTAGAAATAAGTTACATTATTCACATATTTTTAAAAGGTTTACACCTTATCTGATAAATCCGCTGGATTGTGAACAGGCAACTTTTTTTTAAATTACTTATGTTTTTTGGTTGGTATAATGAAAAGCGGAATAGACGTGTGATGCAGAACTTTTTCAGTTACACTTCCCATCAGTATTTCATCCAACCATCTGCGACTGTGAGAGCCCATAACAATAATATCTGCATGCAATTCTTTTGAAGCATTTAATATAGATTCGGCAAAATCACCTTCTTTCACAAGGGTTTGAATGGTTTTATCACCAAGATGTTGTTTTGATTTATCAAGAAAATATTGAGTTACTTTTTTCAGTCCATCCATACTATCTAATTGCAACGGACCCATATCCATGTAACCGGTAAAACCCATTATCGGAGAATATTCTGTTGAAGAATAATACACCGGATTTGCTATTACATGCAGCAATATAACTTCCGCTCCCATAGTTTTAGCTAATGAAAAACCTATTTCTGCTACTTTTTGTGCGGTTGGATCATAATCCAGCGCAATCAATACTTTTTTCATCTTATTTTTTTTCAAGCTCATCATTTGTTTTATTTAAGAATGAGGTACTTATCATATATTAATCAAGAGGCAATGCCAAATGTATCCCTTTGGTAGAATCATGAAAAAATGTTCCTTATGATCTTTTCAATCTCCTCGGTCTTCTTCCAGGTCAATATGATTATCTCCGCCTATGCTATAATAGTTATTCTCTTCATCTTCACTGCCAATATTTTCCTGGTTATCATCCAGTTCAGCGCCGGGAATATCCAAATCATTCCCGGATACATCGTCATTAAAGTCTTTTTCGTTATTTGTTCCGCCATTGTCGTTTGACTCTTTCGTTTTAGAAATATCCTCAGGATTTAAGTCTTTCTCTTCCTGGTATTTGCTGTATATATCTTCGTTGTCAGGATACAAAGGGTATCCCGGAAGATTATTTTTCTTATTGTTTACTGACAGCCGTTCATCCAGTTTAGCTTTATCGTCTTTTTCTTTCATATACATTCATGCATTTTGAGACGACCAAGGTATGCACCTGTAACCTGATAAGTGTTACACAACTTTTTAAAAGAGTTACATCATTCACACATTTTCAAGTGGTTCGTATTTTTTTACCTGACAGAAAACGTCTTGAAAGTATGCAACTATAAAATTAAGAAAGCAGAGCTTACTTTACTGTTTAATTACTGGGAGTATAATATTTCAAGGCTTCCGGCATGAACTGTTCTAACTTTCTTAACCTTGTTTCATTTGAAGGGTGTGTGCTAAGAAATTCCGGCGGATTTGCGCCCCCTGCAGCTGACATTCTTTGCCAGAAAGGAATTGCTTCACGTGGATCATAACCAGCCATGGCTGCAAATATCAAACCGTACTGATCAGCTTCCGTTTCCTGCTGCCGCGACCATGGTAACATAGCGCCACCTCGCTTCCAATACCATAGGATAGCATAAACAGTTCCTGTGTTTCTTTGGGCTTTTGGGACAAAGCAGTTTCTAACGCCATTCCCCCTAATTGCTGAACCATAGCCTGACTCATCCTTTCATTACCATGCTTGGCAACGGAATGGGTAATTTCATGTCCCATAACAATGGCGAGCGCTGTTTCGTTTTAGGTTACCGGCAATAAACCCGTATATACAACCACCTTTCCACCAGGCATGCACCAGGCATTAACCTCTTTACTGTCAATTGTGTTAAACTCCCACATATACCCTTCCAGCACCGATCCTTTGTCCTGGTTGTTGTAATACTTCGTAATTGCATTTGAAATTCGCATTCCGACGCGATCAACCATTGCAGCATCTTTACTGCTACCGGAGCTTAATACTTTGTTTTCAGTTAAAAATGTCTTGTATTGGCTTACAGCCATCAACTGCAACTCTGATTCGTTTACTAAATTTAATTGTTTTCGACCTGTTACAAGATTTAAGGCTCATCCTGCCAGAAGACAAACGCTGAGTAATAAAAATAAAAATTTTTTCATCAGTTTATAATTTGAATTTTAAATGGTCTGATGTAACTCTTTTCCGGTATCGTGTAAAGGTTTTAAAAACGTATTATGGCATCTTTGCATTGTCACTCAATACAAATTATATGAACACAGTTGGTATCATCATTTTGATAGTAGGTTTGTCGATTACCATTTTCTCCTGGAGGCCAGTAAACCAAGCAGAAAACCGAGACCTAAACTAATCAGAATTTGTACCCAGTTCAAATGTACCATACCTATTGACCTGCTTCCATGCGTCATTCCTTTTAACCACTGTCCTCCACCTAACAGCAGAAAAGCTATTATTATTACCACAAGCGCGATAATATAGAGAGCTGCTTTGTTTGTTTTGATTCTTCTTGCGTTCATAATTTCTCCTTATCTGATTAAATTCATCCAAACGATATTAATAAACCATATTTAATTTTATTTTCTGATATGACAGACTTCTGTCAGTATATAAAAAACCTTTAGACAATGACACCAGGCCGGTATTTCTCCAGACCAATAATTTCTTCGAATGCCCTTATAAACCTCATAAAAGAGGTCAAATAATCCTCCTGCTCAAAATATTTAAAAGTCTCGTTAGGAGTTGAAGGAATATCTTCGAAGCGATTATCTGCAGGATAATCAGGAGTCCATTCCGGCTTGTAATCCACTTTCCGGCTGCGTTTCAGTGCCTCTTGCACGACCATTTTATTAAACATATATTTTTGCTTTAAAGGTTAGCCGATTCAAATAAGGTAATAATTTCATTGATAATTTGTTTTTATTTGAAAACATATCTAACTCACTACTTTATGTAACTGCTTTTTTGCAAGTTCACGGGCCTGATTAACCCAATTATCCCTATCGATGCGACCCGGGGAAATTTCTAAAATCTCAGTGATGGTTTCCACGTCTGCAGGTGTAAGCTTACTGATTTGTTCAAAGGTGTATATATCCAGCAAATTAAGTCTTTCTTCGACCCATAAGCCAATTCCTTTAATCAGGGTCAAATTGTTAGCCTGGTGTTTGTGGGCAACTCCTAACCTGTCGTAGTAAATCCTTCCCTTTCTTTCCCTGATGCGCTTAAGGAGTTCGGACTTTTTGCCTGCGATTCGAACAAGTTCCTGTGCCTGAAGTATCCATTCATCTCTTTCAATTCTGCCGGGAAAGTATTCAATAACCTCTGTAACCAATTCTACATCTTCTTCTGTAAAATTACTAATCTGTCGAAACGTATAGATATCCAGCACATTGAGTTTTTCCTTAATCCATCCGCCAACGCCGCTAATAATGGTTAAGTCATCCGCTTCTTCTTTTTTGGCAATTCCTATTCTATCGTAATAAATGCGCGCCTTTCTTTCCCTGATCCGTTTAAGCAGCTTCGTCCTTTTATCTTTGATATTAACAAGTTCTTTTGCCTGAGCAATCCATTCGTCCCTTTCAATCCTGCCTGAAAAGTACTCAATAGCAACATTAATTGTATTAATATCCTGAGCAGTGAATTTACTAATCTGTCTGAAAGTATAAATATCTAATGCATGCAGTCTTTCCTCAATAAAAGGGCCAATGCCACTGATCATTTTCAGGTTGTCCTTTTCTGCCTCTGTGGCCGTTCCAAAACTTTTGTAATCCAGTAAATGCTTGCGTTGTGCAATAAGAACCAAAGCTTCATCTTTTTCATACAGCAATTGTTTCGTTTTTTTGTTTTTTAATGTCATATCGTCTTTTTCATGAACAGCCTCTGCATGAAGCTCTTTAAGAGAATTAACCTCCTTAATAAGATATTCCATTTCATTGTCCTTTTCATGAAGCATTTTTTGCAGATTATTTTTTTCTGTTTTAAAGTTGACGATCTGATTATTCATTTCATCTTTTTCGGATTCAATCGCTTTAATTCTCGTTACATAAATTGACTTATAATAAAGCCATGCAGTTATGTACCCGATGATTGCAGCAACCAGTAATAAAGATAGTATTACAATGGTTGCTTCACCTTTTGTTTGTGTTAAAAAAATTATTAAAGTGTCCATGATTTTATTTTTTTATGGTTATTTCTGTTCGCCTGTTATTTGCTCTTCCTGCAGTTATATTATTATCATCTGCAGGCTCTTTCTCTCCCCTGGATTCTATTATGATCTTATTTGCAGGCATGCCCTTGCTTTCAAAATAATGCTGCATACTTTGAGCCCTCCGATAACCCAGGGCCTGGTTATACTCATTGGATCCAATTGCATCGGTGTGGCCTGTGATACTGAGCCTGGCTTGTGAGTTTTGATCCAGATACGTCTTTGATTCATCAAAGTACTTGTCTGTCCCTGCATCAGAATTGAATTCAGATTTGTCAAATGCAAAGTAGATTGTCAGGTTTTCAGGGATTACTGCTTCTTCCCGCACTAAAGGCTTACGTATGGTGTCACCAGCGATGACATCATTTTGGTTAACCGCACCAATTTGCATAGTTATCGGTTCACCACACAATCCTTTTATCTTACATACATAGATATAAGTTGATAGTGTTGACCAACTTGAAAATGCAAGAAATCCAATTATAAGTATTTTCATTGTTCTAAATTTTTTTATTTGTGAAGCGTAATTTCACCGCATAAATGTACAGATATACCCCCGCTTATCTGTTACATAACTTTGGGAAAAGATTACATCTTTCACACATTTTCTAAAACTCCATAGGGTGGTTGATTCTTTCCTGTATAAAAATCGAATTTTTGAGGAACCTTTTGCAAAATATTGTATAGTGACTGGCAAAGTTGCTATCTTGCTATTACTTTATCACTTTAGTCTAATGATTAATTCTAAAAACTGTTTGTTGATAATACAACTTGTTCACCCGGATATTGAATACTTCCGTCATTTTCAGCTGAAATAAATATTTTGGTTGGTTTAGATGAAGACACCGTTTCAAAAGATGCTTTCAATTCCTTTGAAAAGAGACTTGTTGAACTATTTAACTGCCCCATATTTTCTGTTTTTTGCTGGTCTGTAACCATCCAGACTACATAGGTTTGTTTCGATGGTTGCAGTCTAGTGGCTTCAGCTAAATTTGATATATGTATTCGAATAACATAATTCTTGTTATTGTCTCTTTTTACAGTTACATAACCTTTTGCTGCCGGAACAACTGATGAAGTTAAGAAAGTCATTTTTCTTGTACATGCCGTGAATGAAAATATCATCATTGTTGTCAAAGTACCTAATAAGATATTCTTTATCAGTCTATATAAACTTTTCGTTTTCATTTTGTTTTTAATGGGTCTGAAAAGAAAAATCATTATGCAAAGTGCCTAATGATTTTTAATTAAAGCATATGATTACAGAGCTGCAATAATCTTATGCAATTCTTCTTTTGTTTTGCCAAGCTTGATTTGAAGTTTTCCAAACATTTCATCTTTCCTGCCTTCTTCAAACATCAGGTCATCGTCTGTTAACACTGCAAATTTCTGTTTAAGCTTCCCTTTTTGTTCATTCCAGTTTCCTTTTAATTCAGTTAGATTTTTCATATTTTTTCGAATTTAAGTGTGAATTAACTTTCATTGAACAAAGGTAAACAGTTAAAGACCTATCACTGTTATATAACTTTGGAAATAAGTTACATCATTCACACATTTTCGAGACGTATTCAAGTGAAGTATTTTGAGTAAGTCCAACCACTCCGTGTTTTGCAGCAATATAGCAAAGGGAAAGAGGTAAACCCACCAATCCGGGTGCCCCTTCTGATGCATCATGTATATAAAAAAGCCATCCTGCTATATTGCAAGACGGCTTTCATAAATACTGAATAAATGAATAAACTTTTACATCTTGGCAGTAGTTTTTAATCCCCAAATTTCGACATGTGCATTTACATCATTGCGATTAGGAAGTGTTTTATAAACTAAAACAATTTTCTCTATACTGCGCTGCTCGCCACCCTCTAAATCAATAACCCGGCTTTCACCTGATACTTTCAGTAAGGTATTAACTTTGATATCCTGCTTGTGTCCGGTTTCATAATAGACTTCAATGTCTTTCAGATCAATGGGCGTATCAGTAACTTTAAACTTGATGGATTTAAATCTGTCGGCTCCTAAAACCTGAACTTCATCGCGATCCCTTTGAAAGTCAACGGTGGTTTCACCGATTTTACACCAGCCTGCTGTGTCGCTTACAATTACTGCAGTTGGTTGTGAGTTTGCTGTGCCATAACTTCCAGCTATGGCAAGTAAAATAATCGTTAGAACTTTTTTCATGTTATTTAATTTTAATTATTAATTGGATAATTATAGTATAAAGGTAAGTGACGTTATACTGAAAATCGTTACATAACTTTAGAAATAAGTTACATTATTCACATATTTTAAAGGAGTTATTTTTTTAAAGAAAAAAAGCTATTGATTTCAATAACCTATATCTCTCAATTATTTTACTTTATTGAAATACCAATATTGCCGGTTTTCCAATTTCAAAATCTTTGAAGCCGAAATCAGTTGTTCTAAATGAGTTTACTTTAAAAACATTTTGTCCTTTACCGGGAATTAACGGATAAAATGAAATGGATATTTGAAATGTTTTAAAAACCAGGTGCTCATTTTTAATTAAAATCCCTAATCCTATATGTGAATACACTTTGCTGTTTCTAAATCCTGTTTCGGCATCACCAAGCATGCCAAGTGAACAAATAAGATATGGGCCAAAATGGAATCCGATAAAACTCCATGGGATATATGATTGCGTTTGCAAGGTAAATAATATACGGCTGGTACCTGACAATGAAGAACTGTTGAATCCGTCCAAACCATGACTGTCATTGAGAGTCAAACTATCATTGGCGAACCGGTTTATGCCAATAATAACCTGTGGTTTTACAAATTGTCTTAATTTCCATGTCCCTATTTCTATCAAACCTGTAAAATAGTTTACACTCGCCGAAAAAATTCCTTGCTGTGTATGTGATGCCCGGAAAAAAGTTCCATATTCGAAGTTAGAGCTAAGGTATCCCCACGGATAATAATGGCCTGAAGAAATGCGTGCGCCTAAATATAAACGGCCGATCTTATTTTTCTCCTGATAGCCGCATGTCAGGCTGAAGACTTTTCCAATAGGTACATCTTCTGTTGTACCATGCCTAAAAATAAATTTGTCCTGCACATATTTTCTGCTTGAAATACCAATGCTTGTCATGTAAAAATTTTCATCAGCATAAAAATGCTGTATGTCATACATTTCGAGGGGCTTTTCGAGATAGCGAATTCGTAAAAATCGCACGGTAGAAATAAAATTAGTTGTACGATGATATTTTGTATTACCTTTGAATATTCCTATGGCACTACCCGCCCAATAATCTTGCGTGTTAAGTTTAATTCTCTGCAACAGTAAAAGCGAATCAGTTGTATGAACGTAATCCCTGCGAAATTGCTGAGTAAAATTTACACCTGCAGCCCACTTTGCAAAGGGCGAAAAAAACGGGCGATCAACTACAAAACTTTTTGTAAAATTTCTGAATTCATCTATGCTGTAATGCAGTGCGCTGCTAACGAAGGTATTGCGGATATTGGGAATAAAATAATTTGTAGTATAAGCATAATTACCATTGGTATGATTCCAGGTAAAAGCATTTTTGAATTCGTGCCCGAATCCTATAAAGTTTTTATCATTCAATTGTATCGAAACACGGGTATCTGAAACCGCACCATTGGGAATAATGCTCCACTTATCAGATTCTCGAATAAAAATATCAACAGAATCAGAATTTTGTGAAGTAGCTTTAATGAAAAATGAAACATCGTGCACATATTTTCTACTGCGTACCAATCGTTCAGATTCTTTTACAAGCAACGAATCGAATAGTTGGTTTTGCCGGATAAGTAAAAGGTTTCGGATTGTGATGTGTCGAGATTTTATATGCAACTTATCCCCGGTTTTAGATAAAAAGTTTCGCGGTGCTACAAGGGTGTCAGAAACTGAATAACCAAACGGGTCCAGTGTTTCAATGTTAATATGCCTGATAGTTTTTCCTTCAAAGGCGCTGTATGATTTTTGTATCAGTTTGTTATATACTTTCTTTTTAATTTTCTTTTTTGGTAAGATGGTTGCAACCGGTTTAAAAATTAACCTGTACATAAACTTAGTAAACTTGCTTTTTTTTGAATAGGATTCAATATCCTTATAAAGACTGGCTGAATCTGATTTGGCAGGTGTTTGCTGTGCAAATGCAAAATCACTTGTTAAAATTGAACCAATAAACAGTATAAAAATAATTTTGAACCACATTTGCATTTACCAGTTTAATAGGTTCAGCTTCTCCTTTGGCATGCAATATTTTCGATTGCTTAAATCCTTTAGTGTTTTGAGCAATAAGGTTTGAAACACCAATTTGCAGAACAGAGCGGAAAAGTTTCCTGAATATTCCCTGATGCCCTTACAACAAGCTTTTTAGAAAGATATCCGGCAGCTAAACCTATGGTAGTACCTAAAATATTATCAATCAGATAGGGCGATGAGATTATATCTTTTAAGGTGCTCCTGAGAAGGTTAACAGGTTTTAAACTTTCGCAGGTTTGGTGGAATTGTTCCTTCAATAGTTGCCACTTTATGGCTTGCTCAATTTCTAATAAGTGAATTGCGTCTTTAAGACCGTCCGTTGAGCTTATGTTTTGCATGTGGTTTTATTTAAATACTCTCTTAATGATATAATTGTCAACAATCCTTTTAAGCCAATTATGCAAAAAGAAATGTAAGACGATTCCTATAATACCATAAAAAGAAGCTATCACAAAGAAGCCATAACAGGCTTTGCTAAAGATTTCACCGAGCCAAAGAGCTAATCCTAAATTGAAAAAAAGCATAAATGATGCAATTAGGACAAAGATCACGGCATGAGGTATGAATGAGAAAACAAGATCCGAAGTTTTACCCACAGTTTTCAGCTTCACTAACTCATAGCTTGTTTTGCCGTATCCAGTAGCCCTTTCAAAGAACGATCCAATCAACTTTGCATTGTCTTCCATGGCTTCTGTTTTGATAACATTTTACAAACACCAGGGCATCCAATTTTCAGCCGGTTGTAAAATGCCGTTTGCAATGGTTAAAAGCAGTACAGTTTCTTCCCTGGCAGTCAGGCTGTAACTTATATTTTCCTGAAGTGTCAGCAACTGACCTTTTTCAAGAGTTACAGTTTTTTTCGGGTATGAAACATTAATTTTCCCTCAATTATCTGAAAGGTAATTGAACCATTTGACTGAAAAGATATAATTTCTGTTCCTTCATGCAAGGCTGTAAGTACAATCTGCTTTTCGGGACTTTTTATAAAGAATCATTGAATTAAGTTCCCCTTTTGCCCACGTATGACTATGTTTTATCTTTTCAACTAAGGTTGCAAATCGAAAGAGTGATATGAATAATTAAGTGACCTGTTATCCATACGAAGAAGAGGCTTGGTTTTCAACATTTCTTTTTCCATATAAAGCACCGGTGGCGACGCCAGCCTATAAACCTAATAACACCTTTCCCGAGCTCATTATAATATTAAAAAATTGAAAGCAAGTCGATACTTTTAAAAGATTCTTCTTCCTTGAATAACCCTAAATATTACTGCAATAATTGCAATAACAAGAAGAATGTGTATGATGCCTCCGGCATGGTAGCTAAAAAATCCGATTGCCCATGCGATAAGCAGGATTACTGCGATGACATAAAGCAGATTTCCCATGATTTTGGTTTTTAATTGTTTAAAGCAATAAAATCAGCAACAATATAATAATAATTATTGCGCCCACTGAAAGATACACGCCACCACCTATATAACTAAGCTGGCTTCTGATTGAACGTACTTCCATTCGTAAATCTTTCTTTTCTGACGACTTCAAATTTGACTTATCCATCGTGTTTATTTCATTTAACCTTAGCAGTAAGGCTTCAGCTTCTGCTGATTCTGCAGATTTTGGATCCACTAAAGAGGAAGATGCAGCATTAGAAGATGCAGCATTTGATTGATACGGGTGGAATGCTAATAATAAGCATATCACCATTAGATAAGATGCGATCTTTTTCATGATGTTTGTTTTAAATTAATTTTTATTACTCTGAATAACCCTAAATATTACTGCAATAATTGCAATAACAAGAAGAATGTGTATGATACCTCCGGTATTGTAACCAAAAAATCCGATTGCCCATGCGATAAGCAGGATTACTGCGATGACATAAAGCAGATTTCTCATGATATCGAATTTAAATATTTAACTGATTAAGTAAGCATGGAATTAAATGTTGAGCAAAGTTATTGCGCTGCGGATACTTTCTCACTTTAATCGACAATTAATCCTAAAAATTGCTTGTCGATAATATAACTGTACCCGGATATTCAGCATCGGTATTGTCTTCGGCTGTAATATATATTTTAGCTGGATTATATGAAGATCTCGTCTCCAAAGACGCTTCCAATTTTTTTGAAAGAAAACCTCTTGAACTTTTTAATTGTCCTAAATTTTCCGTTTTTCCCTGGTCTGTCTCCATCCAGACTACATAGTTATGTTTGGATGTCAGCAGTCTTTCAACTTCAGCTAAATTTGATACATATATTTTAATAACATAATTCTGGTTCTTGTCTCTTTTTATCTTTACTTTACCTTCTGCTGCCGGAACAACTGATGAAGTCAAAAAAGTTGATCTTACAGCACATGAAGTGAATGAAAATATCATTATAGGTATCAAAATACCTAAAAAGATATTTTTTGTCAGTTTATTTAATCTTTTTGCTTTCATTTTGTTTTTATTTTAAATTTTTAACTGTTAAGTCTTTAAGTGCTTCACCCAACTCATCCATATCATGGTTGAATTCATTCTTAAAAGATGTCCATTTGTCCTGTCCTTCATCTTTATAATCCTCCAGTTTCTTTTTCATATCGCTGTTTTTTTGTTCCAACCAGGCTAGTTTCTTTTCGTATTGGGCTTTGTTTTCCTTTTTCGCGTTTGCTATTTTTATTTTGAATTCAGCAATGGTCTTTTCATAACTGCTGATTTTTTCTTGAGATTCTTTTTTGAATTGTTGAATAGAATCATTCAGCGCCAGGTTTAGCTGTTGATTAGCTACTTCCAGATTTTCCTTTGCATCCTGTAAGTTGTCCCGCGCACTTTCTATTTTTTTAGACGACGACTGGCAACTGATTAGCATTGCTCCTGCCATAAATACTATTACAGCTAGGATTAAAATTGTATTTTTCAATGGCGTTAATTTAAAGTTTATGAGTAAATTATTACATTAACAAATGTATGCCTATTTATTTCGGAAAGCGTTACATAATTTTGAGATTATGTTACATCATTCACACGTTTTCAGAAACACAGTAAATAAAAAAAGCCCCGCCATCGGCAGGGCTCAGAATTTTAAATGTTATATAATATATAAACTAAGCTAGTTTAACATTTACCGCATTTAAACCTTTTTTCCCCTGTTCCAGATCAAAAAGAACTTTATCATTTTCCTTGATACTTTCTTTTAATCCGGATGAATGTACATAGTATTCTTTCCCTGAATTTGCGTCTTTAATGAATCCGAATCCTTTGGAATCATTATAAAATTTTACTGTTCCGTTGTTCATAATATAATTTTTAAAAATTTGTTAAAGGTACGTATTAAAATCAAGAAACCGGCTTAATTGGTACTATAGGTTCTATCAGGTTATTCTTTCCTGATTATCCCTCCGAAATTCATAGCTTTTAACCGGTATTCTGCTTGTTAATCCAAACACTTTTCTGAAATGATAGCCATATATTGCAAAAGTTATTGCATCAACAAGTAATGCCGGGCGCCTGAATAGAGTCCACAATAATAATTTCCAGTAATCGATCCGGCCTTTGTTAACCAAGCCTATAATAAAAATAGATTTAATGAAAGCCTTCAGGCCAACAATATTGATTTTTACAGGTTTTTTAAGCCGGGGCTTATAATTCAGTAACAGTCTTCTGATTCGTTCATAGTAGGGTTTAGTAGTATAGATATTTCGAATAATCTTTTTATAACCTTCTATAAGTTCATGATAATTCATTCTTGGGATAAAATTCATGGATAAATCGGTATTGTTCCCGGTTGCTTCGTTCGTTAACCTGTTTTCAGCTTTAAGCCTTTCATAAAGCCGCGTGTTTTTGGGCGCATTCAAAAGCCCGACCATAGCCGAGACTATTCCGCTTTGCTGGATAAAATCAATCTGTCGTTGAAAAACTTTCGCGGAATCGCTGTCGAAACCAACTATAAACCCGCCTGAAACCTGCATGCCGGCCTGTTGTATCTTCTTTATACTTTGCAGCATATTGCGGTTTTTGTTCTGAACCTTATTACACTCATGAAGAGAACATTCTTCAGGAGTCTCGATACCGACAAATACCGAATTAATTCCTGTTTCAGTCATCAGATGCATAAGCTCTTCGTCATCAGCAAGATTAATGGAGGTTTCTGTATTAAATGTAAACGGGTATTTATTCTTTTGCATCCATTCCTTCATGGCAGGTAGCAAATTATTTTTCATTACCCTTTTATTCCCGATAAAATTATCGTCCACAATGAATACCGGTCCGCGCCAATTCAGTTTATATAATTTATCAAGTTCATTTATAATCTGTGTTATAGACTTTGTTCTAACCTTATGACCAAAAAGTGAAGTTATTTCACAAAATTCGCATGAAAAAGGACACCCCCGTGAAATCTGGATATTCATGAAAGCATAGCTTTTACTTGATAAAAGATGAAAATCGGGTGTCGGAGTATCTGAAATATTTGCAAATTCACTGGTCTTGTATACTTTTTTCGGACTACCTTCATTTAAATCTCTCAAAAACAAGGGTAATGTAATTTCTGCTTCATTAAGAATAAAATGGTCAATCTGAAAATAGTTTTGGTATTCCTGGGTAAACAGGGGGCCGCCTGCAACGATTTTTACACCATACTTTACACATTCATCTATAATTCTATCAACCGACTTCTTCTGAATGTACATAGCACTTATAAAAACATAATCGGCCCATTGTATATCCCTTGTCGTTAGTGAAGTAACATTCATGTCCACCAGTTTTTTCTGCCATGTGGTTGGAAGCATCGCCGAAACGGTTATTAAGCCAAGTGGGGGTATAGCAGCTTTTTTTGAAATAAACCGTAAGGCATGTCTAAAACCCCAGAAAGAATCGGGATAGTGCGGATAAACTAATAATACATTCATGGTATTTTATTTGTCTGATTACATTATTTTTTTGCTAAGATTATTTTCATCCTGAAATACTGATTTTAGATTAATATCAATTAAGAAAATTCATAAAACAGGGATAGAAAGTTCACTTTATTCGAATATCCCCCTATAAATATTTTTTTATGGGTTAAAGTTCTGAAAATAAATTACCAGTAGGCTTACACAATTTCAGAAAATAATTATATAATTCACACATCTTCGAGCCCGATTCGTCTTTTATACTTAAGATTCCTAAAGTACGAAGGAGTGAGACCGGTTATTTTTTTAAATTGATTGGACAGGTGGGACACGCTACTATAATGCATTTTATCAGCTATTTCGGTAAAATTAAGCTCATCATATACTATCAATTCTTTTACCCTTTCGATTTTATGTAATAGATAAAACTTTTCGATAGTCATACCTTTTACTTCAGAAAAGAGGTTAGCGAGATAAGTATAGTCATAATCCAGCTTTTCACTCAGGAAATCGGATAAATTCACTTTAATTTGTTCATCTCTATAATGAACCAGTTCAATGATAATATTCTTTATTTTCTCAACCAATATACTTTTTTTATCATCCATCAGTTCAAGCCCTGACTTTTTTAAGCCTTTGCTAAATTGATGTAATTGCTCAGGTGAAATGTTTTCTTTGATTTCCGCTTCACCCAGGTCTACGGATATATAATGCAGCCCAAGTTTTTCCAACTCTGATTTCACCACCATCTTGCATCTAATGCAAACCATATTTTTAATATACAGTTTCAGCCTGTGATAATATTACTTCTATAATAAGGTATAAACATTTATCTATGTAAATATAAGACAATTAAAATATTTTTTCATCTTTTCAAAGGAATTTGCAGATAAATTCCATAATTGAACCCCAAAGAATTAAGCAAAAAGACAAGATAAAAACGCTGCCGAAAGGTCTGGCAATACTTACAATACTGGGACCCGGACTTGTATGGACTTCTGATTTGGTAGGATCAGGGGAGGTTATAATAACAACCCGGAATGGAGCCGTTCTTGGAATAGCTGTGTTATGGGCAATAGTTATTGGTATTTTTCTAAAATGCTGGATCGGACTGAGCGGAGCCAGATATACAGTTTGTACAGGAGAAGGTATGATAGACATGTTTTCCAGAATTCCCGGTCCGCGCAACTGGATCGTCTGGATAGTAATGGTAATTCAGCTTATTAGTGCAGCTATAGGTATGGGGGCACTTGCATCTGCATCCGGAAATTTCCTTCATTGGCTGGTTCCGCTTCAGCCAAAAATTGCCGGCTGGTCAATCAGTATTATAGCATTAATAGTATTATGGTCCGGGAGATTTAACATTTTAAAATTTATTATGACATTCCTTGTAGCCATAATGTGTATAGGGACTATTTATGTTGCCGTTGTTGTATCGCCATCTCTGTCAGAATTATTCAAAGGATTGTTATTTAAAATTCCTGAAGTACCTGACTGGGCGATAAGCAAGGCAGGAGTAAGAGAGAACCCCTGGCGTGAGATCCTACCATTATTAGGATGGGCTGCAGGCGGTTTTGGCAGTCAGGTCTGGTACACTTACTGGGTACTGGGTGAAGGCTATGGTATGGCAAACAGAAAAGAATACGGACAACCTGCTGATTTGGATGAATTGATAAATTTAAATAAGGAAGATGCTCATAAATTAAAAGGCTGGTGCCGCATTGTTAACGTAGATGCATCATTGGCAATGATTATAACAGCAGTTCTGTCAGTGTGTTTTCTGATAGCCGGAGCAATGATTCTGAGGCCATTGGAACTGGCACCTGAAGACAGCGAATTAGCTTTCACTTTATCAAAAATATTCAGCTCCCGGTGGGGACAGGCAGGAGGTTATCTGTTTATACTCTCCGGCACTGCGGCTTTGAGCGGGACGCTGATGGTCCAGATGGCCGGATGGCCGAGATTAATAGCCGATACAGTCCGTATATGCATCCCAAAATTTGGCAGGATTTTCAGATGGGCAATTCAGTTCAGGATATTCCTGGTTTTCTTCTTCTTAACTAACATGCTAATAGTCTTTACATTTGGCATCCGTCCGGTTTTTCTGGTGAAAACTGCTGCTGTTCTTGATGGCTTGATTCTTACTCCAGTACAGGCCATATGCGTATTTATCGGTTTGTTTTTTATTATGCCAAAGCTATTTACCAGAGATATATATAATATTATAAGGCCGCATTGGATATATGCATTATTCTTAATTCTTGCAGTTATCGTCTTTGGTTATTTTTGTGTCTTCCAGGTTCCTTATATAATATAAAGGGCCATGTGGGAGGGGACAGCGCCCATATTTTTTGAGGGTCCGACACCTGAAAGGAGTCAGGCCCTCCAGCACGCTTTCCCTCAAGACATTTTCTCCAGTATTACTTTAAGAATCTGGCTATTGGGAATTATATAATATTTTACAAGATACATATTGACTTCAGGCAACCAGATAATCACATTTCTCAAAACTTCATAGGTTTGCCTGTTATAAAATTTCCAGTCAATATTATGCAAATGCAAAGGCCTTGTATATTCCATCGACTCTGAAATTATTAATGATAAACGTTGCCCGTTTAAAAAAATTCTGTAATTATCATGGTTAAGGTGCATTACTTCAAGTTTAAGTATACTCCTGTTATGATTGCTCCTGCGGAAACTTATAATTCTTATTTCCTGATCTATATTTTTTTCAATTACCGGATAGTTGAGCCTATGAATATTGATCCCTGTTGATTTTAATATTGTTTTCATACTATAAAAGTTTTTTATTAAGCTTGTATGGAGCCCACATGATTTAGCTATACCTGTCTTTAATAAAGGTATTATGTGGGATTCATGACAATGCATTTAAGAATTTTTTATTTAAATGTTCTGAGATAATAATAGAATAATATTTATTAAGATTTTTATTACATGAAACAACAGGGAGGGGGAATATCTGAAATGAAAGCTAAAATCAGATGTCTTATATAAATAACTCCTTTAACCTGATAGTTTGAGATAATATCAACATAAGGGAAGTATATACTTAAATTTTCAACCTGATAAAAGCCATCAAAATCTGGTTCAAAATCTTCGGCATCGAATAATGTGATATGATTTTGCAAACTTTCAGAAGTGTCATTTTTAATATATGCAGTACTGTTTTGGGGTGCATAGGACATGCCGGAAGAACAGCAGAAACTTTGGGTAAAGCCCAGAACAAGTAGTAAATAAAATACCTGTTTCATTCCTGAGATTTTATATTTCTAAATTTATTTATTATTATCTGACTTTAAAAGTTAAATTTTGTTAATATGGGGAACAGCTCCCATATTTTTTGAGGGCCTGACACCTGAAAGGATTTGGACCCTCATGAACGTCATGTAATTGAAAAATATGTGTCCTGTCCTCCCCATTATTAAATTTTCATTTAATAACTTTATCTGAATTTTACATCAGCCTGATTATTTATGGATAAGATTAAATCCGCATTAGCTAAAGACGGGGCCAACTATTTATTTCGCCGTTTCAGGAAAGGAGATAATATAGCTTTTGATAAACTATTTAAAAAATTTTACCCCAGATTGTACGATTTTGCATTCAAGGTAGTCAGGAATAAGGAAATAGCTGAAGATATTGTTCAGGATATTTTTATAAGGCTGTGGGAAAAAAAGGAAAATATTAAACCTGTCAACATTGAAGGTTTTATTTTTAAAGTTTTAAAGAACCAGTGTATCTCATATCTGAGAAATATAAAAATTATTGATAATATAAAACTTAACCTTAATGATCTGACTAACATTGAAGAGCTTTACAGGATCGACTTTATAAGAGATGAACCCTATGTTCTGGTCGAAAAGGAATTGCAGCTTGAAATTGATAAGATTATTAACAGGTTACCTGACCGGTGTAAAGAGGTATTTATTCTGAGCAGGTTAAACGGACTTAAAAACAGGGAAATTGCGCACAAATTAGGGATAAACATAAAAAATGTTGAAAGGCATATAACAAAAGCGCTAATGATTTTTAGAAAACATTTTTCAGGATAAAACCCTCCTTTCATTTCTTATTACTGTCTTAAAATTTATTTACGCAAAAGGCATTAATAATCATTATTTTAAATAATATTTCCCTTTTTTAAATTCTAAAAAATAAGAATCAGAGGATGGGTTTATTTCAGCTGATTCGTTAATATATAAAAGGGATTATTATGAAAAATGAATTTAAGAATATTGATGACTTAATAGAAAGATACCTTACCGGTAATCTTTCTGAAGATGAGTATCAGAAACTAAATGCATTCATTAAAGACAGTAAAGAAAATGAACGGTATTTCCGGGAGTTTAAAGAAAAGTGGGAGCCGGAAATGGATGAAAACACAGATAAAAGCTGGCAGAAACTTAGCAGCAGAATTCACCGGTTAACCATGTTAAACGAAAGTTTTGGAAAGAAGACAAATCTGTATATCAACATAAGAAGGATTGCGGCTTTATTAATTATTGGTTTATTTATCGGCGGTACTATAATTACATTTAATTTATATAAGAAACGCCAATCAGTAAGTACACTGGTTTTTGAAGCACCGCAGGGAGAAAAATCAAAAGTAGTACTGACAGATAGCACAGTCATCTGGCTAAACAGCAGTAGTAAAATACAATTAAATAATAATTACAATGTACTGAACAGAAAGGTGCAATTAGAGGGTGAAGCTTATTTTGAAGTTACAGGTGACACACGGTTACCTTTTAAAGTTACAACTAAAGACCTTGATATAGTTGTTTTAGGGACAAAATTCAATATTATTGCATATCCTGAGGAAAATATTACTGAAACATCTGTAATAGAAGGAGTAGTAGAGGTTACAACAAAGACAAAGCCCGTAACAAAAAAGGTTACCATAAGACAAAATCAGAAAGTCACCTATGATAAAAACAACAATACTTTATCATATAAATCAACAAATCCGAAGATAGACATCGCCTGGATGAACAATACGCTGATTTTTGATAACGAACATTATCTCAAAGTATTTAACAAGCTGGAAAAATGGTATGGTGTTGATATAGAAGTTGTCGGATCAATAAATTACGAACCTCACTACACCTTTAAGATCAAGACAGAATCTCTCAGTGAGATGCTTAATCTGTTAAACATTATAGCGCCAATAGAATATAAAATTGACGGTGATAAAGTAACAATAAAATTTTTGAATAAGGAATGAATTTTTTAGTAAATAAAAGTCTCCATTAATTTAAATAAATCTGGTACAAATTATTAACCAAAAAACAACCAAAATGAATAAATTTATTAATTATTTACTTTGCAAAGTATTAACTTTTAACAGGTACTTTTTAATTATGAAATTTATACTGTTATTTCTGTCACTAAGCTTTTTTCAGTTATCTGCCAATTATTCACAGAAGATGATGCTTAGAGTTTCAATGGAGGACGTAACCCTTAAGGATGTGCTGGCAGAAATTGAAAAACAAAGTGAGTTTACTTTCTTATTTGATAATACAAAAATCAACGTACTGAGAAAAGTAACCGTTGATTTTAATAAAGAGGACATTGAAGAAGTGTTGAATGAATTATTTTATAATACCGAGATTAATTATAAAATTGTTAAAAACCAGATTTTGCTCGACAACAAATTCCAGAACCAGGAATTCCAGCCAATAAAAGTTACAGGTTTAGTAAAATCTGAAGATGAACCCCTGCCAGGGGTAAATATTTATATAAAGGGTACCACAATTGGGACAATTACAGATATTTCCGGAAAATATAAAATAGAGGTTCCTAATGAAAATGCAATTTTAGTTTTTAAATATATAGGGTATAAACCCCAGGAAATTCCTGTTGCCGGGAATACAGAAATTAATGTTAACCTTGTTTTTGAAGCTGAATACCTCGATGAAATTGTAGTTATCGGATATGGAATTGTAAAGAAGATAGACCTCACAGGGGCACTGGCAACACTTAAGGAAGATGATTTTAATCACGGACTGGTATCAACGCCGGAACAAATGATCCAGGGGAAGGTGGCAGGAGTAAAGATCACTTCCAACAGCGGTGAGCCCGGTGCAGGATCTACTATTCAAATCCGAGGTATGAGTTCAATAAGGACAAACCAGCAACCATTATTTGTTGTGGATGGTATACCCCTGGATATTCAAAGTACTGTTCCTGACGCCATGATATCAGGTGGATGGGCACATGGCGCATCAACAAGCCCTTTTAATTTTATAAATCCCAACGATATTGAGTCAATAGACATTCTTAAAGATGCTTCGGCAACTGCAATATACGGTTCGCGCGGGGCAAACGGCGTAATTATAATAACCACCAAAAAAGGAGGAACAGGAGCACCAGAGATTAAATACTCGACATATTACAGTATATCCAGGATCCCTCGTACTATTGAAGTTTTATCGGCAGATTCATTTGTAAGCACAAGAGTTAGATTGCTAAGAAATGTAGATGAAGATGATGCCTCACACTATGGATTTTCAACAGACTGGCAGGATGAGATATTCAGAACAGCCTACTCCCACAATCATAATATTTCCATATCCGGAGGGACTGAAAGAGGTTCATACCATGCATCCTTCAATTATCTTGACCAGCAGGGGATTATCAGGAAATCAGACCTGGACAGGATAACCGGACGTATAAATATATCCCAGAAAGCACTTGACGACAGGTTCACTATTGATGCTAAAATTACCGCCTCTCAGGTGAAAGAAAACCGCCTGCCCATAGGCGAAACAACAACTGCTGACGGGGACTTGTTAGTTCAGGCCATACAGGCAAATCCGACAATGCCCGTATATGATACAGCAACAGGTGAACTATTTCAAGTCCCAAGAGTTATTAATCCTGTTGCCCTGCTTGAATACAATGACGACGAGACTAAAACCAATAAAATACTCGCAAGTATTTCTCCTTCAATAGAAATTATTAAAGGGCTGACATATAAGCTAAACATGGGCCTGGACCGTTCGATCTCAGTTCGGAGAAATGACCAGTACTCGGCTTATACTTACCCTGCAACAGGAGCAATAGGGGCAATCGCAGAGAAAAATATTACCAATTATGTTATAGAAAATACATTGTCGTATTCAACAAAAATAGGCAATAATCATAATATCAATATGTTGGCAGGGCATTCGTACCAGTATTTTTTTACTGAAGGAGTCGGAATTTATGCCAGATATGTGAAATCCGATGATCTTCTCCGCCCGACATATAATATTGAAACTAATGATGATGAGGATGTATGGGCTTATGCTCTTAAAAATGAGATGCAGTCTTTCTTTGGAAGGATTAATTATAATCTGATGGAAAAGTATTTATTTACCGCAACTATCAGGCGTGACGGTTCATCGAAGTTTAGTGAGAACAATAAGTACGGGGACTTTCCTTCATTCGCCTTCGCATGGAGGCTCTCACAGGAAGATTTTATCAGGAACCTGAATGTATTCGACAATCTTAAATTAAGAGTAGGCTGGGGGAAAACAGGCAACCAGGAAATAGGCTCGAAACATTCGCTTTTTGCCCTTTCTGCAACATCCGATTCCAGGGCTTACCTTAGTGGCGGGATCGATAACCCTATAACATATGGTATAGTGCTCGCCAAAACTCCTAGTCCGGATATAGCATGGGAAACTACGGTCTCTACCAATTTTGGTATTGATTTCGGATTTTTCCGCGGTAAGCTTTACGGCTCCGTGGATTATTTCCATAAGAAAACTACGGATATGCTGGTGGATGTACCTGCAAAACAGCCGGCTCCTACTGAAACACAGCTGATCAATGTAGTTCAGGGTTATGTCCTGAATAAAGGTATTGAGATAGAGCTAAACAGTGTTATTTTAACAAGGGAAGATTTTTTATGGGAAGCAAATGGTTCTTTTACCAAAATTAATAATGTTGTCGAAGATTTGCCGGTGTCTCTTATTCAGACAGGCAGGGGAAGCGGACAGGGTATGTCGAGTGTCACCGTGCAAGTCATCACAAACGGGAAGCCTATGAACACTTTCTACGGATATAATTTCCTGGAGTTTGATTCAGCAGGGATGGGAGTATATCAGGAAGGCGGAAGCGGAAACGATACCCTGGTTTATTTAGGATCTCCTCATCCCGATTTTATATGGGGATTAAGCAGTAATCTTATTTATAAGAATTTTGATTTCAGTTTCTTTTTTGAAGGAGTACAGGGAAATTTAATTTATAATAATACAGCCAATTCAGTTGGGATAATGGGTAATTTGCGGTCATCAAAGAACACATTTCCTGAATCTGTTGAATCAGGAGAAAGTCCTTCAAATTCATTACGCTTTTCAGACAGGTTTCTTGAAGACGGGTCTTACCTGAGGCTGGCGAATGTAACATTAGGATATAATTTACCTTTGAAAAAATTTACTCTAATTGATAATCTTAGATTATATGTAACAGCTTCCAATTTATTTGTAATTACCGATTATTCAGGATATGATCCCGATATAAATACTGATGCATCTGTTGATGGTGTTAATTCAATTGGAATAGATAACTCAAGCTATCCGAAATCCAGAACATTTTTATTCGGGATGAATCTTACATTTTAACTAAAAATCTGAAAACAATGAAAAAATTAATCAAAATATTAATTATTGGAATAACAGTATTTTACGGATGTACTGATTTGCAAGAAGAAATACTGGATGAAACTACAGGAGAAGAAAACCTTGTTTATGAGAATTTGTATGAACTTGTAGCCCCTACATACAATTCCTTTGCCCAGTTATACTTTATAAGGCAGGTGTGGGGTATACAACAGGTAACTACGGATGAACAGATGATCCCTACCCGCGGAACTGACTGGTTTGACTCGGGTTTATGGCAGATGCACTATCTGCATACCTGGCTCCCCCAGCATGAACATATAGTAATGTGCTGGAACGCCCTTGCCGAAGGAATGGCCAGAGCAAATTACAGCCTGCTGCTGCTTGCTGAATTTGAGGAAAATGATGAGGTTAAATACTTCAGGGCAGAATTAAATTTTTTAAAATGCCTCTACATGTACTATTATATGGATATTTTCGGTAAAGTACCTTTCAGGGAATACACAGAACAGGATTTTAGTATAAATCCCAAGGTTTTTAACAGGAAAGAAGCTTTTGATTATATTACAAATAAGATAAAAGAAATTAAGCCTAATCTGGGGGACAAATATATAGTGCCCTATGGAAGACCTAATAAAGATGCTGCAACAATGTTCCTGGCAAAAATGTATTTGAATAAAGAGGTATATACCGGTGAAGCAGCTTATGATTCATGCCTTATATATGTTAATGAAATACTTAATTCAGGAAGATATAGTATTGCTGATGATTATTTCCAGATCTTTGCACCTGATAATGATGAAAATTATACAGATAACGACGAAGCTATACTTGTGACCGTTTTAAATGATGAGGAAGATATGGATAACCGGGCTAGCTGGCATGAAGGATTTCAGCTTACTTTTCATTATAACCAGAGGGTCGGGCAGGGTTATTCAGGAGGCTATAACGGGATGTGTTCGCAAGAGGAATATCTTGAAAAAATTATAGCACATACTGACACGTCAACTGATGTAAGATGGCGAGATGACAGGATTTATGATTTAACGGGGATATATTGTGGTTTCAACTATGGCCAGCAGTATAGTCCTGAAGGAGAGTTAATATATGAACGTGGCGGAGTTATTCCTTTATTTTTTACATTCGAAGCTCCCCTGTATACATCGACCGAATCAAACGGGGTAAGAATAATGAAATACTGGCTTAAACTTCCCACCACAGAGCCCGCTACAGTATCTAATGATTTTGTTGTCTGGCGGTATTCTGACTGTGTCCTTATGCAGGCAGAATGCAATTTACGTCTGGGAAATGCATCTGAAGCATTAAGTGCTGTTAATACTTTAAGGGAAAAGCGTAATGCACCCTCATTATCTTCTATTGATCTTGACGGATTGCTTACCGAAAGGGCAATAGAATTATATACTGAATGTCACCGCCGCCAGGATATGATAAGGTTTGGCACATTCCTTGACCCAAAGGAAGATAAGCCTTATGTCTCCTCCGAAACCAGGCTCTTGTGTCCTATCCCACAAAATGCTATTGATGCACTTGCAGACAAAAGCTTGCTTTCTCAGAACCCAGGATATTAATTTGGTTTTAGTACAAATAGGTGTTTTTTTCCAGTCCCTGCCTTACTTACCCAGGCTAAAGGCAGGGACGGAAAAAATGGTTAAACAAGAAATTATGAAGCAAAATATCCTTGTCTTTTTAGTCGTATCCATAGGCTTTATAATTAGTGCCTGCGATAAGAAAGATGACGGACCGGATATCAACGGTAATAATAACGGCAATAATGACACCATTGCTAAATATGACCCTGTAGCTGTCACGAAATCAAATACTGTAAAATTATATGTTCACTATATGCCCTGGTTCGAGACTAAAGAAACCAGCGATAACGGTGCATGGGGACAACACTGGACAATGGCGACCAGGAATCCTGACATAATTGATGAAGACGGAAAGCGTCAGATAGCTTCTTATTATTATCCTTTAATCGGACCGTATGCTTCAAGTGACAAAGATGTTATCGAATATCATTTACTGCTAATGAAGTATATTGGAGCCGACGGTGTCCTGATTGACTGGTATGGAACAATTGACTTATATGACTATCCGTTAATTCTAAGAAATGCAGAGGCATTAATTGACATGCTTGACGAAGTCGGTCTTGAATTTGCTGTTGTCTATGAAGACCGGACGATCACAACTGCATTCGAAAATAGTGCTATAGATGATATTATTGCAGCTGCAAAGGCAGATATGGCTTACATACAGTCATATTATTTCAATGAGAAGGAATATATTAAAATCAACGATAACCCTTTGTTACTTAACTTCGGCCCTGAAACATTTCATGCTGAAACCGAGTGGACACAAATATTTCAGAATTTAAATCCTAAACCATGTTTCCTCATGCTCTGGTACACATCTGCCCAGGGAGGGAGCAATGCTTCAGGTGAATATGCATGGGTCTATGAGGATAATAGCCATTTAACTAATTTTTATGTTCTTCGCCTGCCCAATATTGATGTAGCATTAGGAGGAGCCTACCCGGGGTTTCGTGATTTTTATGCAGAAGGAGGCTGGGGAACCGGAATGGGATGGCAAATAGACCATAAAGACGGGGAAACATTTGAAGAAACCCTTAATATATCAGCTAATGCAGATATTGATTATTTGCAGCTTATTACCTGGAACGATTTTGGTGAAGGAACCATGATAGAACCTACCCTGGAATTTGGTTTTACATTGCTTGAAAAAGTACAGTCATTTTCTCAAGTCAGCTATGACACAACTGAATTAAAAAGTATTTATAACTTGTACAATTTGCGAAAACAATATAAAGACGACAAGCAGAAACAAAAAATTCTGGATCAGACTTATTATTATTTTGTTTCGCTACAAGTTGAAAAAGCAAATCACTTACTGGACAGTATTCAGACAGTACAGTAATTTAGAGGAGATACCCTGAAGAGGAACCAGCGTCCTTAAAAGGACGTAGTCCCGGGCGCAGGCCCCTTCCCTTTTATAACTTGCAACTTAATCCTCACTATTTATAAACTATTTATTAACTGTAATCAAAATTTTACAGGTTGTTTTGATATTTTTGTTATCATTACAATTTTGGAAAATAATAAAGAATTTTATATGAAGTATGAATACCTTCTCACTTAAAATTATCCTGTTCTACTGCTCTAATAGTATTAATCCTGAAGAAATAATAAAAACCAGTAAAAAGGATAAGGAGATCGAAATAAGAGTGATTAGTCTTCCCTGTTCCGGAAAAGTTGACCTGCTATATCTTTTAAAAGCTATTGAAACAGGAGCTGACGGGGCATTTCTAATTACATGCCAGCCGGGAGACTGCCAGAATCTTGAAGGTAACCTGCGTGCAAAAAAACGTGCTGATGCAGTTAATTCAATTTTAGAAGAAGCAGGATTAGGAAAAGAACGAATAATAGTTATCCCTGCGTCAGACAAAACCGATTCAGATTATATATTTAACGAAATAATTAAGTTTCGTGACTTAATAAAAGATCTGCCCCGGCTAAAAAAATTAGAAGTACAGGAGAACAGGTAAATGAAGAAGGAAAATATACTTGAAAAAAAAATTAAAGCAGGAGATCTTATTATTACTGCTGAATATTTACCTAAGGCCGGGACAAATATTTCTGTTATTGAAACCTTAAAAAATTGCGGGGTCCAAATTATTAATGTTGCTGATAATCCTTACGGGTCCGTTTTGTCAAGTCTGGCAGCCTCAGCATTATTATACCAGTCAGGTTTGGAGCCTGTCTTTCAGATTGTAACCCGTGACAGAAACCGTATTGCTCTTCAGTCAGATATTCTGGGTGCCGCATCACTGGGTATCAAAAATGTCCTGTGCCTGTCAGGTTACCACCAGTCACTTTCTGCAATGCCGGAATCTGCTAATGTTTATGATATTGATTCCATTCAGTTAATAGACATAGTATCCCGCATGAATAAAAATGGCATTCTGATGGACGGATCAGCAATTGAAGGTGATTTTTCAATGCTTGTCGGCGCCGTTGCCAATCCTTACCTCAGACCACTTGAACTTAATATTTTAAGGATAATTAAAAAAGTTGAGGCAGGAGCTAAGTTTATACAAACACAGGCAGTATTTGATACAGCATTATTTAAGGAATGGCTTGATGCATTAAATAATGAAGGACTTGCTGATAAAGTAACAATTCTTGCCGGCATTCTTCCATTGACCAGTTATAAAGAAGCAATCGAACTTTGTGAAAAACATACAGACTTTTATATCCCCGAATTTCAAATTAAAAGGATAAAAGATGCAGGAAAAGAAGAAGCACAAAAAAGGGCTGGCATGAAATTATCTGTGGAGACTATTAAAAATATAAGAGGGATGAAAGGATTAAAAGGTATACATATCATGTCAGGAGGAAAAGAGAACCTTATTTCTGTTTTGATTTCTGAGACAGGATTATTAAAAAAGTAAAGAATGCCTGAAAAATATCACATAGAAACAACTCATATTCCTCCAAGGTTACCGCGCATAGGAAAGTATGGTATTATAGACTGGCGTGAGGATTGTGCAGGATGTCATAATTGTGTAAAAAAAGCCTGTATTTATGATAAGTACAGGGAGGAAAGCAAATTCATTAACAGCCTGGATAGCATTCATACCATATATTTTGAATGCATGGGATGCTTTTCATGTGTTCAGAATTGCACTAAGGGTCTATTATGTTTAACAGTCAATCCGGAATATAAAAAATTAGGTAATGAGTACTGGTCTCCGGAAATCTTAAGGACAACGTGGCTACAGGCAGAAACAGGTAAAGTTCCTGTCTCTGGGGCCGGATACAGAGGTAAGTTTTATGGACCCGGTTTTGATTCAATGTGGACAGATATGTCAGAGATTGTAAGACCTACACGTGACGGTATTCACGGACGTGAATATATTAGCACTGCTGTAGATATAGGAAGGAAACCTTCTTTCTTAACCTTTAACGGGGATAAAATGAATTCCGGCCTTTCCTCGCTATTGTCTTTACCTTTGCCTGTTATATTTGACATGCCGTCTCCTGATCATACTCTCCCCAAATTAGAGCCATTCATCATTGAAGCAGCCTGGAGAACAGAACTTATTGCGTTAATAGACTCAGAAAAATGGACTCTTCTAAAAGATTACGATGAAAAATATTTATCACACATTGCTTTTCATTTAAATCCTGATAGCCATAATATTCCTGAAGAAATATTAAAGAAGACCCGGTTAGCGGAAATACCTTATAGCAATCTTGTTAATAAACATATTGCTGTCATTAAAAATATTAATCCTGATATTGTTGTCTCTGTCAGGTTACCATTAACTTCACAAAGCATTGACCAGTCGCTGCAACTAACAAAATTAAATGTTGAAGTAATACATCTTGTTGCAGATCTTAACGGCAATGAATTAAACACAAAGAATCCCCGGTTCATTAAAGATATGATTCGTGATATTCACGGAAATCTAATAAAGAATGAAATAAGAGATGAGGTTACGATAATTGCAGGAGGAGGCATAGGATTACCGGAACATCTGGCCAAAGCAGTAATTTGTGGAGCTGATCTGGTTTCTATTAACCTCCCTTTAATGATTGCTCTCGAATGCAGGCTGTGTAATAGTTGTAAATCCGGGAATTACTGTCCTGCAGCACTGGATAAGGATATCGATATTGATTATGGTGCAGGCCGTATGGTAAATCTAATGGGTGCCTGGCACTGGCAGCTGGTAGAAGTAATGGGAGCAATGGGAATGCGTGAAGCCCGCCGTCTGCGTGGAGATGTGGGACGGGCTATGTTTTATGAAGAACTTCAGAATGAAATATATGGACCAATATTCAGTACATAATACAAACCTGAAAGAAGTATTACCTGAGAATACACTCAGCAGTCGTGTTCCGCAGGTAAAGGTAAGCAGGGAAATAAAACCCTCACAGGCAAGACATCTAAATGAGATATCTAAATATATTATTTACCGTGATAATGAAAAATGCCGGATGTGCGGCACTTGCTCCAAAATCTGTCCGGAAGGAGTTCATGTTTTAAAACCCGGTTATAAATTATTTGCTACTCCAAAAAGCTATAAGTGTATTGGCTTCAGATGTGAAAAGACTGATAATTATTGTATCAGTAAATGCCCTAACGGTGCGCTCAGATTAGTTGAAAATCCCATGATGGAGGCACTGGGAGACTACCGCTGGACATCGGATATCATACTTGCTACATGGAAAATGGCAGAGACAGGTAATGTTCTTCCTGAAGATACAGATTATGAATATGAGACAGGGGCTTCCGAAGGTGGTTTTGATCGTATTCGTCTGAAGTATCCTGATAAACCGCCAGTAGAAGTATCTGAGGATGATATAGATATAAGTATCGACTTAAACAAGCGTAATGACGGCAAGCCAAAAATAAAGATTGATGTACCCTGGTATGGAGGAGGTATGTCCTATGGCTCGGTCAGTAATGTAACCCAATTATCAAAAGTCCGTGCCGCCACAGCATGGAACACATTTTCCTGCTCCGGCGAGGGAGGCTATATGGAGAGGTTCAGACCATATGATGATCATATGATAACCCAGGTTGCTACAGGTCTTTTTGGTGTTCGTGAAGAGACAATACAACGTGTCCCTATAGTAGAGTTCAAATATGCCCAGGGTGCTAAGCCTGGTTTAGGAGGACATTTGCTTGGCTCTAAAAATACACTTTCTGTTTCCAGGATGCGTGAAGCAGTGCAAGGGATACCCTTATTCTCTCCTTTTCCCTTTCACAGCGTTTATTCGATCGAGGACCATATGAAACATATTGACTGGATAAAACATGTAAATCCCAGGGCACTCATTTCAACTAAGGTGTCGACTCCAACTGATGTTGATATGGTGGCTGTGGGAAGTTATTTTGCAGGTACACATATTATTCATATCGACGGAGGTTATGGAGGAACAGGTGCTGCCCCTGATATTGCAAAGAAGAATATTGCAATGCCTCTGGAATATGCTATACCTAAAGTCCATAGTTTTCTTGTCGCCGAGCATGCGCGTGACTCAGTGACACTTATCGCCAGCGGTGGTATACGCAGCTATTATGACATTGTAAAATCAATAGCCCTTGGAGCTGATGGTGTAGTTGTTGGCACCGCTGAGCTGGTGGCACTTGGATGTGTGCGCTGCGGCCGCTGCGAAAGTGGCAGAGGATGCCCCCGAAGCATAGCTACTACTGATCCGGAATTAACGGGCAAAATGACCATAGAATGGGGAACACAGAGATTAATCAATCTTTATAATGCCTGGAGCATAGGGCTTAAGAAAATACTTAAACGTTTTGGCATGAAGAAAATCAGCGAGCTATGCGGGCGGACAGATTTATTAATACACCTTGATTTCATGAAAAGCTCTGATGCAAAATGATGAATGAAATTATAATAGAAAAGATTATCGGGTCTAAAAAACGTCTTATAGAAAACCTGAAGATTACCAACATTCCTAAATCAACGGAAGAAGAAGGAGGATGTGGCGTTATGGGCTTTTGTTGTACTGAACCGGTTCCGGGAAAACATATATACGAACCATCCAGATTAATGCACAACAGGGGAAACGGGAAAGGAGGTGGTATTGCAGCTGTTGGCTTTGTGCCGGAGCAACTTGGTGTAAGCAGGGAGGTGCTTGATGAATATTATATGCTTCATATTGCTTACCTTGACCCTGAATGCCGCCATGAGGCAGAAAAAAAATATATTAATGCCTGTCTTAATGTTGAAAATTCTGCCAGACTTGAGACGGTTGATGACTGGAAAAAAGTGCGCGGACTCGAAGTTAAGCCTCCTGATGTATACAGGTATTTTGTGAGAGTTAAGGATGATATACTGGATAAGTTTATATCTGAAAACAGCCTGACCGGTATTGACCGTCGTGAAGCGGAAGAAGAGTTTCTGAACCAGAATAGTTATAAACTAAACCATGATTTTTATGTGTCCGGGTCCAGGCAGGGTGCTTTTGTTATGTCAATGGGACGTAATATTATGATCCTTAAAGTTGTCGGATATGCTGAGGCAATTACTGAATATTATAAGATAAATGATCTTAAGGCACATATATGGATTGCCCACCAGCGTTATCCCACAAGGGGCCGCGTATGGCATCCCGGCGGGGCACACCCGTTTACAGCAATGAACATGGCTCTTGTTCATAATGGAGATTTTGCAAACTACCATTCAGTGACAGAATACCTGATGCAGAGAAATATCTATCCGCAATTTGTTACTGATACCGAGGTTTCCGCTCTTCTTTTCGATCTTCTTTCAAGGACTTACAAATATCCTCTTGAGTATACTATTGAAGCAATAGCCCCTACAACAGAACTCGACTTCGACCGTCTTCCCTTACAAAAGCAAAAAATATACCGTGCCGTTCAGGCAACCCACATACACGGATCACCAGATGGACCGTGGTTTTTTATTATTGCACGTAACCTTATAATGAACGGGAAATTACAGCTGTTGGGTATTACCGATACAGCCATGTTAAGACCTCAGGTATTTGCTTTTGCTGACGGAGAAGTGCAGGTAGGTCTTATATGCTCAGAAAAGCAAGCTATTGATGCAGCACTTAAAAGCCTTGCCAAAGATGATAACCGCATATGTCCGGTAGCTGACCGCTATTGGAATGCACGCGGGGGGAGCCATTCAGACGGCGGCGCATTTGTATTTGACCTTATACCCGATAATAGCGGTAAATTTCGTATGGAATGCAAGGATAAATTTGGTGTCGATGTACAAATAACTAATAAAACTGAAGCATGTAACTTTTCATCGGAAAATTTCTCCTCAGGTATATCTGAAAAAACAGGGAAGCACATAGAAACAATAATTGAGTCTGCAGATTCTCCCGCACTATTTAATTATTTCAAAGAGAATATCTCTGCATGGACTTTTGAGAAAATTCGCTATGCATGCTCTAAACTCCGTGAGCTGGCGAAAAATAACTCCTATAGATCAACTATTATTGAGACCCTGATATTGCTAAATGATCAGCATTATAAAACTGGAATTAAAAGACGAAGCCATATTCTCCATATAATACGTTCGGAACTGAATGCAATTTTTCGTGAAATTCCCGGATTTAATACTGAATACAGAAATAATACATTTTACAGGTTGCTTGATTTCAATTCACGTGATCTGCTGCGCAAGCCAACCAATGATGAATCAACACTTGTAATTGATGCAAGCCTCTTCCCGCCTGAAGGAGATAATTGTGATGCTGCATACATTGTAAAAGCCTACAAAAAGGGATGGAAGCACTTTATTATTTTCAACAGTACCGGCCAGAGATTTATAGGCTGTGGCCTCGGACCGGACACTCATGATGTTACCATCGACGTATTTGGCAGTTCCGGGGATTATCTCGGTTCAGGAATTGACGGCCTGACAATAACCGTTCATAATAATGCCCAGGATCAACTGGGCCAAATCATTAAAAGCGGTAAAATGGTAATCCATGGAGATGTGGGGCAAACATTTTTATATGGCGCCAAAGGTGGAGCAGTTTATGTAGCCGGTAACGCTGCCGGAAGGCCTCTTATAAACTCTGTAGGCAGGCTAAGGGTTGTAATAAACGGTACATGTCTTGATTTTCTGGGTGAGTCCTTTATGGCCGGTGATGCATATAACGGAGGTGGATTTGTTATTCTCAACGGTATAAAGTTCAGTGAAGAAGGTGAAATAGAGCCCCTGCCGGAACCTTATCCTGGCTGCAATCTTTTTTCCCTGGCATCAGGGGGAGCTGCCTTTATCCGCGATCCCCGGAATCAAATGGTTGACGAGCAGCTTAACGGATGTGTGTTTGCCCGGCTATCTGACAGAGACTGGGAACTTATTTTACCTTACCTGGAAGAAAATGAAAAGCTTTTTGGCATAAAAATTAATGATTTGCTGACAGTTGACGGAACTATACGAAAACCCTCTGAAGTATACCGCAAGGTTATACCTGACATTTCAGAGGAGCTCGCAGATATTAAAAAGGTTGTTTTCGGAGAGGAATAAAGCTTATAAGAACTATGATATAAAATATAAAATACTTTTTTAAATAGTAACATGACTCTGGTAATAAATAAAGACGTTAGTACAGATAACCTGATGAACTCTGTGATTGAGATATCAGGTGTTGATGTCAACTGTTGTCTTCAGTGTAAAAAATGTACTAACGGATGTCCTGTAGCAGACATGGTAGATACACCACCCTCGGAGATTATCAGGCAGCTTCAGCTAAATATAGGCGATAATATACTTAAGAGCGACCTTGTTTGGATGTGTGCATCATGCGAAACCTGCTTTTCACGATGTCCGATGAAAATCGATATGGCATCAGTTATGGATGCACTGCGCATATTGGCCGCAAAAAAAATATCCCCTGCTAAAATCGATAAAGTAAATAAGCTGAATAAGGCTTTTCTCAGGACAGTTAAAATGTTTGGCCGTACATATGACATAGGTATGATAGCTGCATACAAATTAAAGACACGTAACCTGCTTCAGGATACCGATAAATTTCCGGCAATGCTTGGAAAAAGGAAAATTGCTTTATTTCCAAACTTTGGAGCAGATAAAAAATATATAAAAAGAATTTTTAAAAGACTGAAGACTAAAGATAAAGGATGATATATTGAACAAAAACAATCATTGCCTAAATGATGACTGTTAATTTTAAAAAACAGGATACATGGAATATGCTTATTATCCCGGATGCTCAGCAGAGTCAACAGCCCGCGACTACCACATGTCTATACTGGAAGTTGCCAGGGCACTTGAAATAGATTTGACAGAACTGAAAGGCTGGACATGCTGTGGGTCTACACCAGCCCATCATACGGACAAGCTCCTGTCCGTGTCTCTTCCGGCAGCGAACCTTATTAAAGTCCGGGAGACGGGGCTAAGCATGGTTGTTAGTTGTGCAGCCTGCTTTAACAGGATGAAAGTTGCCAATCATGAAATCAGAACAAATCCGGATATCAAAAAGCAGGTCTCCGGGATTCTTGGTAAAGAGTATGACGGTAGCGTGAAAATTCGTCATTTTATTGAAGTTCTCCTGGAAGATATAGGAATTGACAAATTACAAAGTGCTTTTACCCATTCTTTAAATGATTTAAAAGTTGTAAGCTATTACGGATGCCTGCTTGTACGGCCACATGAGGTGACACGGTTTGATGATCCTGAAAATCCGACAAGCATGGATCGGCTTATTGAAGCTATGAATGGACAGGCGCTTGACTGGCCTCATAAAGTTGAATGTTGCGGAGGGGGATTCGCACTCTCAAGGCCTGATATTGTAATTGAACTTACAGATAGTATTCTCGGCATGGCTGAAGCTTCCGGTGCCCAATGTATAGCCGTTGCATGTCCGATGTGCCAGTCAAACCTCGATCTAAGGCAAAAGGATATTAACAGGCAAAAGAATAAAAGCTACAATTTACCAATCGTATATATTACCCAGTTGTTGGGATTATGCCTGGGTATTACACCAAAAAGGCTTGGAATGAAAAAATGTATTGTATCTCCAATGCCTATTATAGAGAGACTAAGTAAGGTAATTTAAAACAGGCAGACAGATTTTTATGAACAGGGACAAAATAAAAAAAACAGGTGCAGTACTGGTACAGGGAGGGGGCATTGCCGGTGTGCAGGCTTCATTGGACCTTGCTAACGCCGGCTTTAAGGTCTATCTTGTTGAGCGTAATGCAGCAATTGGCGGTATTATGGCTCACCTGGATAAAACGTTCCCTACGGGTGACTGTGCCACCTGTATAATATCACCCAAGCTCGTCGAATGTGCGCGAAATATAAATATTAAAATACTCACTCTCTCTGAACTTATAAAGCTGGAAGGTGAAGCAGGAAACTTCAAAGCATCTGTAAAACGTAATATCCGCTATGTTGATGAAGATATATGCAATGGATGCAGTGAATGTGAACAGGTATGTCCTGTAGATATACCTGACCGCTTCGAACGCGGACTGGGGACACGTAAAGCAATAGCAAAATATTATGACCAGGCGACCCCCAACATATACGGAATACTTAAAAACGGCCATGCCCCCTGTAAAATAGCATGCCCTGCAAATGTTAATGTTCAGGGTTATATTCAGCTTATCAGGAAAAAAGAATATATTAAAGCTGTCAACTTAATAAGGGAAAGGAATCCTTTCTCTGCAATATGCGGACGTATATGTACACATCCCTGCGAAACTGACTGTACACGCGGAAGAGTTGAATCACCTGTTGCTATAAGGCTGCTCAAACGCTTTGCATCTGATAAAGAGATGGAGATGTTAAAATCAGGTGAACTGGCATTGCCTGAGGAAAAAACACCACCTAAGGATGCCAGGAAAGTTGCAGTAATTGGCGCAGGACCATCCGGACTTACTGCTGCAGATGATCTTGCAGCTAAAGGATTTGCCGTTACAATATATGAAGCCCTTGACAGACCCGGCGGGATGCTCCAATACGGAATACCTGAATACCGTCTCCCCCGTGAAATATTGATGCATGAAATTGAACTTATACGGCGTAAGGGAGTAAGTTTTAAATTTAATTGCAAAGTTGGTAAAGACATAGCTTTCGACAAATTACAGTCAGCCCACGATGCTGTATTTATCAGTACAGGTGCTCATAAAAGCCGTACTCTTGGTATTGAAGGCGAACAAATGGAGGGCGTTGATTACGGTATTGAATTTTTGAGGCAGGCGCGTTCAGGTAATAATATGCCACAGGTCAGAGATAAAGTTGTCGTTATTGGTGGCGGAAATGTTGCTGTTGATGTAGCAAGAACAGCGTTACGCATTGGCGCCAGTCATGTGGAAATGGTTGCTCTTGAACAGTTAAACGAGATGCCGGCTTATCCTGAAGAAATTCAGGCTACCCTTAAGGAAGGAATAATAATCAGAAACGGATGGGGCCCCTACCGCATAACAGGTAATGATACAGTCAGAGGTATTGAGCTCAAGCAATGTGTTAGCGTTTTTGATGATTCCGGACAGTTTAATCCTGTGTACGATGATAGTAAACGGACAAAAATTGAAGCAGAGCAGATAATCATTGCAATAGGACAAATGGCTGATAAAGAGTTTATGGAGCATATAAACGTTCAGACTGAGCAGGACTGTTTTAAAACTGATCCTGTTACCCTTGAAACATCAATAAAGGGTGTTTTTGCAGGTGGGGATAATGTAAGCGGACCGGCTTCTGTTATTGACGCAATAGCCTCAGGTAAGCGTGCTGCCGAATCCATTAAAAAGTATCTTAATGATGAAGATATGATATCCGGCAGGTTTGAAGATTCTCTTAAGCCTGTTCCTGAAGAACTTCTTCCACAGAAAAAAAGCATTGATAAAAAATTACGGGCTGTACCTGATGAACTTAATGTAAAGGAAAGAATAAAATCTTTTGATGAAGTGGAAAGCGGACTTACAGAAGAAGCTGCTCTTGCCGAAGCTGAGCGCTGTCTGAATTGTGCACTCTGCTCCGAATGTGGTGAATGTGTTGAAGCATGTAAGCAGCATGCTATAGATCATCAGATGAAAGAACAACTAATTCAGCTAGATGTAGGTTCTGTTATCCTGGCCCCGGGATTTGAGGAATTTATTGCTAATCAGAATGGCGAATTTGGATTTAACCGCTATGAAAATGTGCTGACAAGCATACAATTTGAGCGCATGCTTTCAGCTGCCGGCCCCTATAAAGGAAATGTTGTGCGTCCTTCGGACGGACAAACAGCTACCCGTATTGCCTGGATACAGTGTGTCGGGTCCCGTAGCTTAAGATGCGGCAATGAATATTGTTCATCAATATGTTGTATGGCAACCATTAAACAGGCTATGATCGCCAGTGAGCATGTAAACGGACTCAGTGCAACAATATTTTATATGGATATCAGGTCTTATGGTAAAGATTTTGATCAATATTACGAGCGCTGCAAGGGCATGGACAATATTAAGTATATTAAAAGCATCCCCTCAAGAATTATACAGGTGCCTGATACCAGGGACCTGAGGTTATGTTTTATTAATGAGAAAAGAAAGTATACAGAGCAGGAATTCGATCTTGTTGTTCTTGCAGTTGGAATTGATCCTAAATCAAGTGTTACTGAAAATATTAAACAACTCGGAATTGACACAAATGAATTTGGTTTCTGTAAAACTGACCGGCTACTTCCTGTAGCAACCTCCAGACCTGGTGTATTTGTAGCAGGAGCCTTTCAGGAACCAAAAGATATTCCGGAGACCGTAATGCAGGGAAGTGCAGCCTCATCCATGGCTATGGAATTATTAGCTTCTGCAAAAAATACACTGGTAACGAAAAAAGACTATCCTCAGGAACATGATGTTACTGATGAAGAACCCAGAATTGGGATATTTGTCTGCCATTGCGGCATGAATATAGCCTCAGTAGTAAATGTTGAAAAGGTTGTTGATGCTGTCAGAAATTTGCCGGATGTAGTTTTTGCCACAGATTCGATGTTTACATGTTCCGATACAAGTCTGGTTAACATAAAAGAAATGATACGTGAACACAGGCTTAACAGGGTAGTAGTTGCTTCATGTACTCCCCACACTCACGAACCATTATTCCGTGAGACCCTCAGGGAAGCCGGACTTAATCCTTATCTGTTTGAGCTTGCAAATATAAGGGATCAGTGTTCATGGGTACATTCTGCATATCCTGAAATTGCTACTGAAAAGGCAATTGACCTTGTAAAAATATCTGTTGCCCGTGCCAGTAAACTGTCACCACTTGGTGGTGAATTTATTCCTGTAAATCAAAATGCCCTGGTGATAGGGGGCGGAGCATCAGGTATGACAGCAGCCCTTTCTCTGGCAGAACAGGGATTCTATGTTGATCTTGTTGAAAAAAATGCTGCACTCGGAGGTAACCTGCTCAATATTAACAGTACCCTGGAACATAAAACTCTTAGTGAATTTAAAACCAAAATTATTGATGCAGTTTCTAAACATAACAAAATAAATATCCATCTTGAAACTAAAATGTCTGGTGTTAAAGGACATATTGGTAACTTCGTTGTCAACCTCCGGAATAAGAAGGCTGAGGCTGATGTGCAGTATGGGGCAATTATTGTCGCTACCGGTGCAAAACCCGCAGGCACTAAAGAATTTCTTTACGGTAAGGCTGAAAATGTTATAACCCAGCTTGAACTTGAAAAGCAGCTCAGGGAAGATAAGTTCAGGAAAGACGAACAGAATATTGTAATGATACAGTGTGTCGGTTCACGCAATGATGAAAAACCTTACTGCAGCAGGATATGTTGCTCTATGGCAATAAAAAATGCTTTGAGAATTAAAGAAATAAATAAAAGTGCCAGGATATTTATACTTTACAGGGATATACGGACTTATGGTTTCCGCGAATCCTATTATAAAAAAGCACGTGAGCAGGGGATCATATTTATCCGGTATGAAAAAGAAAATCCTCCCATAGTATCTTCCACAGACGGTGTTCCGGATGCAGTTACAATCGATAGTCCGGATTATCCCGAAACAATAAAGATTATGGCCGGCAAGATTATACTTAGCACCGGCATTGATGCTTGTGATGATAATACGATTGTTTCCAATATGTTAAAGGTACCGCTCAATAGTGATGGATTCTATGTTGAAGCTCATATGAAACTAAGACCAGTTGATTTTGCTACAGAAGGTATATTCTTATGCGGACTTGCTCATTCACCTAAATTTCTGGATGAAAATATCTCCCAGGCTAAAGCCGCAGCTTCAAGGGCTGCTTCAGTACTTTCAAAAACACAACTTGAAATTGGTGCGCAGGTTTCAGTGGTAGACCAGGATAAATGTATTTCATGCATGACTTGTGTTAAATCATGCCCCTATAATGCTCCCTTCTGTAATTATGATAATAAGGCAGAAATAGCAGGAGCAAAGTGTATGGGTTGTGGAATCTGTGCTTCTGAATGCCCTGCAAAGGCTATTCAGTTGTATCATTACAAGTCTGATTATTTTAATATTATGATTGATAAATTATTTGAAACAGCTATATGAGAATAAACACTTTTGAACCGAAGATCATAGCTTTCTGTTGCCACTATTGTGCATTTGCAGCGGCTGACCTTGCCGGCACAATGCGGCTTCAGTATCCTCCCAATATCAGGATAATTCGCACTCCTTGCACAGGAAGACTCGAAACAGAATATTATATGAGGGCATTTGAGAAAGGAGCTGATGGTGTCCTTGTTGCGGGATGTCTTGAAGGCGGTTGTCATTTTATCGATGGTAACCTTTATGCCAGACGGCGTGTAAATGCAGTTAAAGAAATTCTTAAAGAAAGCGGCCTCGAGCCCGAACGTTTACGTATGGTAAATTTATCGGCCGCTATGGCTAAACCACTGGTAGATATTATGATAGATATGGTTAATACTATAAAAGAACTGGGCCCTGGTCCATTAGCCAGTAAAAAGAAACAAATTAAATCAGAGATAATAAAATGATAGTTGCAGAAAGAAAAAAAATAAATGATATCCTTGACATTGTTAAGGATCATAAAAAAATATTAGTACTTGGCTGTGGAACATGTGTTACTGTATGCCTTGCAGGCGGGGAACGTGAGGTTTCAATTATTTCTTCCGCTCTGAGGATAGCATCCAGAATAGCAGGGCTCCCCCTTGCTTTTGAAGAGCTCACTATTGAAAGGCAGTGCGATAATATTTTTATTGAAATGGCTGCCGATGCAATAAAAAGAAACGATGCAGTGCTTTCTCTTGGTTGCGGTGCCGGAGTTCAGGCTATTGCCGAACGTTATCCCGATAAACCTGTTTATGCAGGTCTTGATACATCATTTTTAGGTATTCTTGAAGAAAGAGGAATGTGGGCTGAAAAATGTGCGCAGTGTGGTGATTGTTTATTAGCTGAATACGGGGGTATATGCCCTGTAACCCGTTGTGCAAAAAGTTTGCTAAACGGTCCGTGCGGTGGCTCCCGTGAAGACCGCTGTGAAGTGAGACCTGACCTGCCCTGTGCATGGCAACTTATATATAAAAGACTTAAAGACATTGGCCAGCTGGACAGACTGAAAAAAATTAATCCCCCTAAAAACTGGAACAAAAATCTGGATGGCGGCTGCCGCATATTAATCCGCGAAGACCACAGGATATAAATAGGCGCTGTCCTCTCTTTGTCCCCTTTTTAATTAACTTTGGGGCTGGAGATAAATAAGATGGATACTGTTTTTATATATGTCAGGGTTGACTTTTTAAAATCACTTTTTTATAACTTTTTAAACCATTATGAAGGAAGTTATACAAAAAAGGTTCTTGAAGAAGCTCTTATACTGTTAGGGGATCTATGGCCATATTTAATTCTGGGAATAATTGCCACAAGCCTGATAAAATTATTTATATCAAAAAATAAGATTACTGAATTCTTTCAAAACAGAAAAAACCTCTCCATCATCCTGGCAGCATTATTTGGTGTTATTTCACCCTTAGGAAGTTATGTTGTTATTCCGCTTTCGGCAGCTTTGTTTTTAGTGGGGACTCCTTTACCTGTTTTAATGTCACTTGTTATGTCTTCTCCGTTAATAAATCCAACCCTTTTCCTGCTGACAGCAGGAGCATTCGGATATGAAATGGCTATATTGCGGTTATTATCAGCGTTTTTACTTGGTATTTCTGCAGGATATATTACATTATGGTTAGTAAATATAAAATTTATTCGACCTGAAATTGCAGTTAATAAAAATAATCATCATAATATTGCCTATTATCAAGAAACAGGCAACAAACCTCTTGTAAATAAATTTGGAATTGAGTTATATAAAATGACAATATATATAAGCAAATATTTTTTCCTTGGGATATTGCTGGCCGCGATCATTAAAATACTTATGCCCCCGAATCTTATGATTAAATTATTCAATGGAAACAACTTTTTATCTGTTTTATTTTCAACAGCTGCGGGCATTCCTTTTTATGTTTGCGGCGGGGCTGCTATACCTGTAGTGCAGCAACTGGCAGACCTTGGCATGAGTAAAGGAGCAGTACTGGCATTTTTTATATCCGGTCCTGTTACAAAGATCTCAAATCTTGTACTTGTAAAAACAGCTTTCAGTTCAAGGATATTTTTATTTTATTTGTCAGTCAGTGTTATCGGAGCTTTTTTATTTGGATTAACATATAGCCTTTTTTAACGTATTAATATGTATTAGAAAATATATCAATATGAGAACAAAGAGTGTAAAAAGAAAACTAACAGGGATCTTGGCTGTAATTATAGCATTTACAGCTATTTGCTGGGATTTGGCAACTTCAAAGAAATACGCAGTTGAAGAGGACACCTTCAGGTATGAGTCTGAATTTGTCTCTACTATACCAGTCACAACTAAGGTAGCTGTGGTTCCTTCGGATTATTCAGGATTAAGTACCCAGGTTTCCAGATCTATTAATCCCGCTTATGAACAGGTTGAAAAAATGGTAAGAAAAGCTATTGAACTTCAGGGCGGTCTTGAGGGGGTAATAAGTAAAGATGACAAGGTGATGCTTAAAGTAAACCTCGTAGGTGGTAACAGTCCTTCAGGCCAGGGTGAAAACACGGATGTAAGGGTTGTAAAGGCGCTTATTAAAATCATTGATGAATTTACTGAAGGTGATGTTGAAATAATAGTTGCTGAAGGCAGTGCAAGGACAAATGACAATGTTGATGAAGCTTCCAGTGTATGGGATAATTCAGGTTATCAGGATCTGTTAACTGACAGTCACCTTTCCGGAATAAACTTCAGTTTGCTAAATATAAACCAGACCTATAACGACCTTGAGGCTGTTGACTTAGGTAGCTTAGGGACAGCTGCCCCTCATAATAATACATATTATATACATAAAGCTGAACGTGATGCTGATGTTTTTATCTCGGTCCCTGTATTGAAAATTCATGACACAGGGATTACCAATGCACTTAAAAACCAGATTGGTACAGCTCCCGGGGCATATTACGGGTATAATAAAATGAATGGCTCACAATATTATGGAGGTCTTGTTCATGATGTAGGTCACAGAAGATGGACTACAGAAGAGATTGTTGATCTGTCTGCCATTGCCGACGTCGATTTCGTGGTTGTAGATGCACTTATGTGCCTGGAATCCTATAAATCATACTACGGGGACAACCAGGTAAGATTTAATACAATTGTTGCAGGTGCTGACCCTATTGCTGTAGATCATGTTTGTGCAAAATTATTTTGCCTTAATCCTGATGATATTGCACATATTACACTGGCTGAAAAAATTGGGTTAGGTACAAACAATCCTGACTATATTGAAATTGCAGGAGCCAGTATTGACGATGTAAAGAAACGGGTAAAGAAAAATCTTTCTGCAAATGGATTATTCGGACAAAGTAACCGTACATGGATTTTATCACAGCCATTTGACGGTACAGATATTTCACAGGAGTATATAGCAAATGAAGCAACGCTCGAGCCTGTGGAAGGGGAAAACGGCTGGTCAGAACCTGTTTACTTCTTTGATGACAGAATTGATCTTTTAAGTTATTATAACAATAAATCTGATATTGTTACTTATGCATTTACATATTTTTATGCTCCTGAAGACCAGGAGGCTGAACTTTGGCTAGGTACACATGAAGATATGTATATTTATATAAATGGTGAAAAAGTATATTCTTTTTCCGGGATTAATACATATGGAGATGATTATATTATAACCGGAACAAAGAAAATAAATATTAAAAAAGGCGAAAATAAATTACTTGTAAAAACATTAAATGAATATAGTGATTATAGCTTCGCTTTGAACATTTGTGAAGTTGAGACTACTACCGAATATTCAGGGAACAGGGTGAACGGCCTTAAATTTTATACTACCAGGAATTCTTATAATAATCTACCTGGTAAAACACTAAGCAAAAAATTAATACTTGAAGTTTACCCCAATCCGGTTGTTGACTATGCACAGATTAAGTTTGAAATACCTGTTACTTCAAGAACAACTTTAGAGATATATGACTTAAACGGTAAATTAATATTATCCCTGTTTGATAATTATTTGTCAGCCGGATTGCATACTATAAACTGGGAAGTACAAAATCAAAACGGAATATATCTTAATCCCGGGGTATATATATGCTCAGTACGGTCAAAAAATTATGTCAATAATATCAAGCTAATAATTAAATAAAAAATACAGGCAGGTTAAACCTGCCTTTTTTTGATTATAAAACCGGACCAATATCCGGATAATAAAATCTAATTATTTAATTTTACTGTTCAGAATTATTTATAATTACGCGGCTTCCCTGAAAATAAATTATATGCTTAACAAAAAAGCTATTTTAGCTGTGACCATTTTAAAAATATGTGTCTTAATACTCAAAAATAAATCATTAATATCTGAAAAAAATCTTGAAAAAGAACCTGAGTTTATGAATATACCTTAATTACTATTAATTTCGATGATATTAAAATGATTATAAAAGAAATAGAAGATAATAATGCGGTTTTCTCTTTCGAGAATGTTGAACGCATAAATGTTAAAAACGCAAACAGGATAAAGATTAAGGTCCTTAGAAGTATAGCCAATCCTAAAATCAATAATATAATAATAGATTTGGAAGGACTGGAATTTATTGATACTTATGGGGCTCAGGTGCTTATTACATTAAGAAAATTTGCAAGGCGCAAACAAAAATTATTTCTTCTTAAAAATGTCTCACCTGAATTTTTTGAGATCATAGATCTGTTAAAAATTCAAAATGACTTCAAAATAATATAGTTCAAGAGGGGACAGCGCTCCTACGTAATTTACCTACATATTAAGTAAAAACCCTGATTTTCAAAATACGCTTTTTCCTGTTTTCGTCATTGGGACACCCTGAACAATATTAAAGAATTTTTTTGATTAGTTTCTGTTCTGGTGTCCATTTGAACGGAATAGTCTCCCATTGATTGGTTTCTGGTATTTTCAT
>Ga0315544_1000250_pt1 | contig 53103 bp, 46 predicted proteins | sample SalMarSW160130MG_2_FD_202543 | JGI IMG/M metagenome (GOLD analysis project Ga0315544, IMG submission 202543) | Salt marsh sediment microbial communities from the Plum Island Ecosystem LTER, Massachusetts, United States - Salt Marsh Sediment SW1601-130 ...
TTGCTGAGCACTTCTTCTCTTGGAAGGCCAACTTGATCCGCTTTGGATTTGCTTATCTCAACAAAACGGGAATTTTTATCTTTAAAGTAAATTAAGTCAGGTATGTTTTCGAGAAGGTAAGTAAGCAAGTTGCTTTTGAATACAACTTCTTCTCCCAGTTTCTCAACTCTTTTTTCCAGTTTTTCTTCCAATTTTTTCTTTTCGGTAATATCCCTTGAAATTCCTAAAATTCCAATTATATTACCATCTTCATCATACCATGGCATTTTTGTCGTTGAAACCCAGCTTTCTCTTCCATCTAGATATGTTTCCTTTATTGTTTTCCCTTCTATAGGGTTTGCCGTTTTTATTATTTTTTGCTCTTCCCGGTAGGCTTGTTCCGCATGTCCTTTTGTGTAAAAATCGAAGTCTGTTTTACCTAGTACATTACTAACTTTTTTAAATCCCAGTTTTTCGGTAAAAGATCTGCTTACCTGTACAAAACGGCTTTTTCTATCCTTAAAGTAAATATGATCGGGTGTTTTATGGAGAAGAGAAGTAAGCAGGTTGCTTTTGAAAACGATTTCTTCACCTAGTTTTTCAACTTTTTCTTTAAGTTTTTCTTCTAATTTTTTCTTTTCGGTTATATCTTCAAGAATAACTAAGGAGCCGATATATTTTCTCTTATCAGTGAATTTTGGAGAGGGAATGATATTGAAAATCTTATTTTCCCCGGTACTTCCTAAGATTTTAAATTCGGATGGATCAATTTCTCCCTTCTGCCATTTTTTTACACTTTTAAATTCCCTGGAACTTATAAACTCTTTTAAATTCTTGCCCACTGATTTTCCGTTTTTTAAGCCCAAAAGCTTATCGCAAGCTGTATTCGAGAAAACTATTTTACCCTTTGGGTCTATAAAGCACCCTGCCGTATTTAATTCCTTAATTATTAATGGGTAATTTGAATACTTCTCTTTCGAATTAACTTTATTTTCTTTATTTTGATCCTTTTTAGTCATTTTTATTTGACCTTACATTGGAGAAAAAAATTGGTGTATTTCTGTATTTTAAAGTTTGTGTAAACATAATAGTTACATACAAAAGCAATTAAATCTCCATATAATCAAATTATGCTTAAACGGTTGTTTGTCAAGGGTCTTTGTCAACGAGCAGGAAAACAGGTATTAGGTGTCAGATATTAGATCTTAGGTTTTAGTAAAAACAACAAAAAACTTTGTGTTCTCTGTGTCTTTATGTGATAATTGGTTTTAAGGTTAAGTGTGTGGTTTTCCTTGACATATTCAAATTCTCTAATTATAATGTATTATGGCAAAGCCAAAATTAGCGCAGAAACTTACTCTTATTCATGTTTTTTGTATTGCTTCCGGGGCTATGATTAGCTCTGGGATTTTCATATTACCCGGACTTGCCCATAGCAGAGCCGGCCCGGCTGTAATCATGTCTTATTTTTTGGCAGGGCTACTCGCTTTTACCGGTGTTCTGTCGCAGGCAGAACTTGTTTCTGCGATGCCGAAAGCCGGCGGCACCTATTTTTTTGTTACCCGAAGTATGGGTCCGGCGGTTGGAACTATTGATGGTCTTTTGGTATGGTTTTCTCTATCTTTAAAAAGCTCTTTTGCTCTGCTTGGTATGGCCGCATTTACCAGCATATTGTTTGATTTTAATATACAGCTTGTTTCTATTACTTTATGTATAATATTTATAGCGATCAACATAATAGGAATTAAAGAAGCAGGAAAAGTACAGATTGTTCTGGTTGTTTCTCTAATTGGATTGATGATTCTTTATGTTGTTCTCGGAATTCCAAGCATAAAAGTCGAGTATTTTAAGGATTTCGCTTCCAAAGGGATTCCGGCAGTTTTTTCCACCGCGGGTTTTGTTTTTGTTTCTTTTGGGGGTGTTCTGAAGATAGCAAGTATTGCGGAGGAAGTAAAGGAACCGGAAAGAGTAATACCGTTGGGGATGATACTTTCTCTTGTGACAGTGGGAATTCTTTACATTCTTGTTATTTTTGTTACTTCAGGGGTGCTTGGTGCTTCACGCCTCGATAATTCTCTGACACCAATTTCTGACGGAGCTCAGGTTTTTATGGGGAGATGGGGAGGAATTCTTTTAAGTATTGCCGCAATTCTTGCCTTTATTTCTACTGCTAATGCAGGTATTATGGCAGCTTCAAGGTACCCGTTTGCTTTAAGTCGTGATGGCCTTTTACCGGACGTATTCCGGAGAATAAATGGGAAATTCCGAACGCCACATATTGCGATTCTTGCTACTGGATTTTTTATGATATTGTCCCTCTTTTTTACGTTAGACTTACTTGTGGAAGCCGCTTCTACTGTTCTGATAATGACTTACCTTTTTTCCTGTGCAGCCGTGATTATTATGAGACAGAGTGGAGTCCAAAATTATAGACCTCGCTTTAGGAGTCCAATTTATCCTTTTGTGCAAATAGCAGGTATATTTGGCTGTGGTTTTTTGCTGTTCGAAATGGGCATAGAAGTCTTGATCATTGTTTTAATTCTTGTGTCATTAGCTATTATCACATACTTAATTTACGGTAGAGTAAAGATGAAAGAGGAATACGCTTTGTTATACCTGATCGAAAGAATTACGGCTAAGGAATTAACTACACACTCGCTGGAAGATGAATTAAAAGGAATAATAAGGGAAAGGGACAAAATTCAGAAGGACCGGTTTGATGAATTGATTGAAAAATGCCATATACTGGATATTAAAGAAAAAACGGGGTTAAAAGAATTCTTTGAGCTAACCGCAAAGGAACTTTCTCGGTCTCTTGATATGCCTGTTGAGAGTCTTTATAAACTTCTTATGGATAGGGAAAAGGAAAGCCCTACTTCAATAAATCCTGATATTGCCATACCACATATTATAATAGAAGGCGAAAAACATTTTGATGTTCTCCTTGCAAGGTGTAAAAAAGGCATCAAATTTGGAGAAGATATACCTGAAATTAAGGCGGTTTTTATGTTGGTAGGGACAAGAGACGAGAGGAATTTCCACCTTAGATCTCTTGCTTCTATAGCACAGATTATAAGTGCAAGAGATTTTATGGTAAGATGGATGAGGGCGAAAAATATAGAAAACCTGAGAGATATAGTACTTCTCGGAGAACGTAAAAGAAATACTTAACACAGAAAATTAAATATTAAAAATTAAAAAGTAAAATGGCAAATGAAAATGCAAAAACTGAAAATGATAGGACACGGATTAACGCAGATTTAAAAGGATTTTTTATTTGTTTTTTTAAATTAATTTTTAAATTTTAATTTATGTTTTTCCATTTCGTTGGCACATAATTTCTGATTTACTTTTTTATTTCGCTATGTATATCTTTGTCAGTATGAGGTTATTAACCTGTTTTCCTCTTGACATTTTGTTAGCCCCTTATATATTTACAAACATGATGGGCCTATAGCTCAGTTGGTTAGAGCGTTCGCCTGATAAGCGAGAGGTGAGTGGTTCGATCCCACTTAGGCCCATTTTTTTGGGGGTGTAGCTCAATTGGTAGAGCACCTGCCTTGCACGCAGGAGGTCAGCGGTTCGACTCCGCTCGCCTCCATTTTTAGGAACCAAATGAACCCGATTTTAAAAATAATCATTTTTTCTCTTCTTCCCATATCGGAACTCCGAGGGAGTATTCCTATAGGTCTTTCTTCCGGCTTGCCTTTATCTTTAGTTTTTCCGATTGCTGTCTTATCCAATATTTGTGTTTTTCCAATTTTTTATCTTTTTCTTACTTTCATTCATAAATTATTGATGAAATTGACATTATACAGGAAATTTTTCGATTATTTTCTTGAAAGAACGAGAAAAAAGGTTGGTCCAAAAGTAGAAAAATACGGTTATCTTGGCCTGACTTTGTTCGTAGCTATTCCCCTGCCGGTTACAGGTGCATATACGGGAACTCTTGGAGCGTGGGTTTTCAATATGAAAAAGAGGAAATCTTTTCTAGCCGTAATCCTGGGAGTGGTTATTGCCGGTATAGTAGTAAGTATTGTTTCGGTTTTTGGCATACACATATTCGATATCTTTATAAAGAAAAATTTATAAAAAAGAATTCAGAATCCCTTCCCAACCCCAAAAATAATTTTACCACAGAGAACACGGAGAAAAGGAAAAACACACAGAGAAAAAAAATATTTTATTTGTTTTAAAAACTCCCAACACACAACACCAAATTATTCTCACACAGAGGCACAGAGAACCCAGCGCGGCAAAGCCGCTACCCTTCCCCAAAAAATTATTATCACACAGAGACGCAGAGAACGCAAAGCCCACCACATCCACCCTTTTAATTGTGTTTATAAAAAAAGTAGGAGAGACTTCCCAGTCCCGAACAATAATGTCTTTGCGAGTTTCACTTCTTACTCAACCTATGCGAAGCAATCTCAATGGCTGATTTTTCAATCTTTTGAAAAAAAACAAAGACTTGGCTGACAGTACTACAGAGAAAAAAAACTAAATTTTATTGTCTTAACTAAATCCCAACCCCTAAATCCAAAATCCTAAACAAGGGACAACGAATTACACTAATATTTTTTGTTTTTCCTATTCAACAATTCAACCATTCAACCGATCCGAAGGATCCGATTCCTAATACCTAAGTTCAATATTGACATTTAAAAGTTTGTTAATATAATTTAAATATGAAAAAATTATACTTTTTCGTTTTGTCGATGATAGTTCTACCTTTTGCTTTGTTTCCGCTTTATTTTTCCTTTAAGATAGTGGGGGAGTATGAAGATAATGCTGTTTATACGGATGTAAAAGTTCTTGGTAGATACGCGTTCCTGGTTGCCGGACACAATGGTGTCCATATATTCGATATTTCAAGACCCTATAGACCTACGAAAATTTCTGTGATAGAATCGATGGATTACAGTTATGCGATTGATGTAAAAGGTTTTAAATTGTATGTCGCGGATGGCGTAGCGGGGGTAAGGATTTTTGATATAAGGGATATAAGGAATCCGGAGCAGGTTTCTTTTGTGCCGACAAGTCACAAATCGCTTGATCTAAAAGTTTCCGGTGATTATTGCTTTATAGCGGATGGAGAAGGAGGTTTTCGAATAATTGATATATCAAAGCCTTTTTTCCCGTATGAGATATTAAGTTGGGATGAGTCCGATTATGTAAATTCAATCGAAGTTGTGTACGATTATGCTTATTTCGCGGACGAAAAAGGTATCTTAGCACTATTTATTTCCGATGATCCTGATTCGCTTGATAACTATGTAAGAATTAGTGAGATTGGAACGGTTAATAAGGTTATTTCGGACGGGCGGTTTCTTTTTGCTGCCTCCCGGGATAGAGGCCTGCTTGTTGCAGAGATAATGGATGTTTCCCACCCTTTAGTACAGGAATTGTCGGGGAAATACAGTGGGATTGAAGATTTTTTTCTTTCAGGTTTTTATCTTTATATTGTGCAGGATGGTATGATAGGGGTTCTTAATATATTAGTTCCTTTTAATCCCTATTTTGCCGGCAATATTACTCTTCCCTCAGAAATATCTGCTGTGTATGTTAGCGGTAATTTGCTTTACGCGGCGTGTGGTTTTGATGGTTTTAAAATTCTTAAAATTTCAGATTAGCGAATTTTCAATATTACTCTTCTTTGTAACGAAAATTTGTGAGTTTTTCGCCTTTTAAACACTTGCGAAAGTTAAGTCTTTGTATATATTTGGGTTATAATGGATTTTGATTTTATTATAGTCGGAGCAGGTCCTATTGGTTCATATCTTACAAAGTCTCTTGTAAAAGAGGGCTTTTCTGTAGGTATTTTTGAGAGAAAAAAGGAAGTAGGGGAAGGGGTAATATGCAGCGGAATAGTTGGAAAAGATGCTTACGATAAGTTTAATCTACCCGAAAAAGCAATAATCAGAAAAATATCTTCGCTTAAGGTTTTCTCTCCTTCGCTAATAGAATTACAGTATTCTAAAGAAGAACCTTTTGCATATATTGCAGACAGGAAGATTTTTGACAAAGAATTGTTTGAAAAAGCTTTGGAAGGTGGAGCCGAGAGTTTTTTACAAAGTAAGGTATTTGATATAGAGAGAGAAAAAGACAAAATTTTAATAAAATATTCTGAAAACGGCAGAGAATCGAAAAAAAGCGCGAGATGTATTGTTCTGGCTTCGGGAACCAATTTTTCTCTTCACGAAAAGATAGGTGTTTCTGCTCCTGAGAAAATACTATGGGGAAATAGAGTCCAGGCGAGCGGAGGAAATGGGAATGGTTCTGTTGAGGTCTATATTTTGAGTAAACCGGATTTAAGTTCTTTTGGGTGGATTATTCCTTTGAACGGACATACAAGAATAGGAGCCCTTTCGCATAAGAGTAGTCAGGAGACGCTTAAGAGTCTTATATATAAGAGTAACGGAAGATTTAAGGTTAATATGGATACAATAGAAAAAGCTCCTATCGCTTGCGGAAATTCGAATAAAATATTTGGAGAAAGAGTAATTACGGTAGGGGAGGCTGCGGGTCAGGTAAAAACAACGACCGGAGGAGGAATCTATTACGGTTTGATCGGAGCTTCAATAGCAAAAGAAGTTCTCATAAAAGCCTCTAAAACAAACAATTTCTCCGCCAATACTTTGAGTGAATATGAGAATGTCTGGAAAGGCAGGATGGGAGATGAGATAAAAAATGGAATTATGGTACGAAACATGGCATCAAAAATCACGCCCCGGTTAGTTGATAACGTTTTCGATTTTTTAAAGAAAAGTCCGTCTATAAAACAAGAATTAGAGAACAAATTCTGCTTTGATTATCATCAGGATATAATAAAGTCCGGTGTTAAATTTTTTCTTAATAAAATACCGAAGAAATTCTTTTCTTTTAGCTCTTCCGTTAAGTAAATAATACCACTATTAACTCTTTTTCGTAAAGAATAATCCTTTTAGTTTTCCCAATTGTTTTTTGTTAAATTAAATATCAAAAGTTAAAAAGCAAAATTACATATGAAAATGCAAAAACCAAAAAAGATAGAACGCGGATCTCCACGGATTAAAAAGGATTTTTATTTGTTGTTTTTCCTTACCACTAAACATTAATTTAGAACTTAATAACTCAATTTACGTTGTTTGATTTTTCAAAATTCTACTTTGGCCGTTGTACTTTGGACTAATAAAAATATTTGTATTATTCGTGTTATTCGTTGTTAATATTATTGTTAGGATGTTAGGGGTTGGGAAGTTAGGAAGTTAAAAAAAGAAATCCTGTAAATTTTGTTAATCCTGTCAAAATATTTGGGGTTGTGGGTGGGGCTTTGTGTCTTTGTGACGAAATAAATTTTTGAATTTTGATTTATATTTTTCCATTTTTATATTTGATTTTTGCATTTTAGCCGTTCCTCTTCCGCACCAGAATTTTTCTGGACAAATACTCCCTTTTGTCTGTTTGTTTAAGAGCTATGTTATTTAACCGGAGTAAACTTTAAAAGAAGTACATCATGTGGAGCTATTTCTTTTACGAAATCTTCATTATCTTGTTTCTGAATGTCAATCGTTCCCATGTCTTTTTTGTTCCATATATCCCGAACTTTATATTTGCTATATTTGCCTTTTAAAATCCAGAGGTGATCCCAGGTTATTTTCATTTTCAATGGGACTTTATCTGTATTATGGAAACATACTGCCCATTGGTTTTTTGATAATTCTTTTACCCAAATTTCTTTTCCAGGATGATCCATCATCTGGTAGCCTTGTTTACCCAGCGGGTCTTGATCGATGGCAATGACTTCTTTATTTATCATAATATCACGGATTTCATCGGACATATTTCTAACATCGTTACCTGCCATTAATGGCGCTGCCAGAATACACCAGAGAGTGAAATGAGCCCTGGATTCAGCCAAAGTCAAGCCTTTATTGCCCACTTCCATCATGTCAGGATCGTTCCAGTGTCCCGGCCCGGCATATTGTTCAAGACCCACCTGTGCGTCTAAGATGTGTTTCCAGCCCAAGGAGTAGACAGCCTGGCAGTCATAGCAGTCGATGATATCTCCGGTTGTCCTCCATAAGTGTCCGACATCCTTTCCCCATAACCATGGTTCATTGCTGCCCCATTCGCAAATACTAAAGACAATAGGTCTGCCGGTTGCTTTTAACGCGGCTCCCATGGTTTTGAATGTTTCTTCGGCATTGGCTGTACCGGTGTTGCACCAATCGTATTTTATGTAGTCGACACCCCAGGATGCATAAGCTCTCGCGTCCTCAAATTCGTGTCCGCGTCCTCCCGGATAATCGGCGCATGTTCGATTGCCCGCATCGTTATGAATCCCAAATTTAAATCCTTTTGAATGGATATAATCGCCCAATGCTTTCATCCCACTTGGAAACCTTTTTGGGTCAGGGATTATTTTTCCGTTTTTATCTCTTTCTTTGGCTTCCCAACCGTCATCTAAAACTATGTATTCATAACCAGCGTCTTTCATACCGTTTTTGATCATAACGTCTATTGTTTCTTTTATTAGTTTTTCGTCGATGTTAACCCCGAAAGTATTCCAGCTGTTCCATCCCATAGGTGGGGTTCGTGCCAGCCCATCGTCAAGTGCTTTAAGACCAATGGGTTGTAGTAAAAGAACGAGACTTATGATAATAAAACAAAATAGTTTTTTGTTAGAAGACGATTTCATTTTGCCCTCCTGATTTTGTTAAATAAAAACTCACTTAATTCTATTTATTCTCCGTTAATTTCTTAATGATCTTAGCAATACCCTTTCTTTCGCTTACCCTTTGACTATGCTTTAAAAGGAATGCACCAATCAAGATCAAAAATATAGCTCCAGCAGCTCCCGGGAAAAGGACGTGGAATACCACTCTATCCGTTAAGTTTTTTAAAGTTAGAAATACTGTATAGGCGAAGAGAAATGCGCCTGTCAACATAAGAAAGCTTGATATTAAGAAATACGAGGTTGATTCTGTGACTTTTTCGGCAGAACTTAAGAAAGTACCCAATTGTTGTTTTTCGATTTGTGTTAATTGAACATTCATTGTTTACCTCCAGTTTTTTATATATTTTTATAAGTTTATATAATTCGCATATTATGTCAAGCGGTTTTTTGTTAGGTTTAATTATCGAATTTTAAAACAAAACCTCCGTTGCCTTTTAGATTTATTTCCAGTGGATCATTTGGAGTAAAGATCATTTTTTTTGTGCTAAAGGAACGATTGTTTTTACCATCGGTTATTAGCGTTCCCGATTTTGTAACTTCAATAAATGGAAATTTAAGATTCAGGTTTTTTTCGATATTCTTACCATTAATGCCAGTTACATACCAGGTATTTTCAAATTTGCGTGCAATAACCACAAACTTACCCGGGAAACCATCTAAGAATTTAGTATCATCCCAATAATTGGGTATTTCTCTTAAGAAATTTTTAACATAATCTGGGACAGTTGCCATACCACGAGGTATTTCGGCAAAATGTTGTATGCCTGAGTAGAAAACGACCGACAATGCGAGTTCGAAAGCGCTTGACGTAATTCGTTTCATTCCCGGGACTTCCGAGAAGCATACCGGTGTAAAATCCATCGGATCAAAGACATTTCGTGTGAACGGTAACATGCAGGAATGATTAGGCTGGTGATCGGCATTAAATTGGTCAAAAGTGACGTATTCGAAACCTCTCACCGCTTCTACCGTTACCAGGTTCGGGTAGGTACGCTGCCAGCCTCTTGGTAAGGTGGCTCCGTGACAATTTACCATGAGTTCGTATTCTGCGGCGTCTTCGAGAATATCCTGATAATATGACATAACGGATTGACCATCACCTCCGAAGAAATCTACTTTAATGCCCTTTATTCCCATTGCTTTGATTCTCTTGAATTCTTCGGCTCTGCTCTGGTGGGTTAGCATTCTGTGTTTAGGAGTTTGAAATGCCGTATTCCAGTCACCTGCCGAATTATACCACAGAGTAAGCCCTATGTTTTTACTTTTAGCGTATTCGGCAAGTTCTGCAATCTTATCGTAACCTATCCGGGTATCCCAGGTTCCGTCAACCAGGCAGTATTCCCAATTCATATCCGATGCGTAATCGATGAATCTTTTTTGCGCATCATATACAGTGGAATCGTCTTTTAAAAGCACCCAGCTCCAGGAAGATTGTCCGGGCTTTACAAATGAAATATCTTTCAATTTCGAAGGTTCGGCAAGGTCGGTTCCGAGTGTGGATTCCACTATTGTTTTTAAACTATTTCCGATTACAATTATCCTCCAGGGAGTTTTCCATGGCAGAGTGGATTCCGGATTAAGAGCCCCGCCTGGGAATATTTCAGGAGTTTGCGGAAAGTCTATAAAAAATTCATGGCTAATAGAGTCCTGCTGCAACCGGCAGCCGCAGTAGTCGCGATCGGGAGCAGTTTCGCTTATGAGCATCCAGTATTCGCTGTAATTAAAAAGTGCTGGGAAGACCCATCCGGCATTGTTAAATTTAAGATTTTCTATTTCGATACCCTGCTGGTAAAGTTCTTCATAACAAGGGTTAACCTGGCTCCATCCCGATTTTGCTTCCGACATGTGCTGGATATATGTTTTTGTGCCGGAACTAAAGTTGAACGAGCTGGTTTCTTTTACGATTTTTTTGATTTTATCAGATTTTTCAGGGAAATAGTATCTAAAAGCAACTCCATCATTAGAGACTTGAAAAATAATATCTATTTTTTTACCGTTTGCATTTTTCAAATGGAAAACTTTTCTGTTAGCGGTGTAGGAAAATTTGCGTTTTTTACCCTGCAGGATTTCATAATCGTCTTTGACTGTTTCTATATTTGATACGGAATCAAGAGAAATATTCTCGAAAAAATTTTCATCTTCTCTTATAATGCCTAATTTTGATTGCCCAATTATGAAGTTACCTGCATATCTGACCATATAGCAGGCATTCTTATTTTGGGATATACGGAAGTGGACTGAGATGTTTTTATCGGGACTTGCTATTATTTGTCTTTTTCCTTTGCACGGGCAAGAGGGATATATTCTTAACGTTAAGAACATCAATACAAATATTTTTATTATATTATTCGATTTTTGGTTTCGCATTAATTATTCACCTTTATTTCTACCAATTTTTTTACGATTTCTACTTCTTTGGAAGATTTTACTTCAATTGAAAGACCTCTGCCTTCCATATATTTTTTTGCGTTTTTTAATGTTGTTTTGATATTTTGAGGTAGATCACTTTCCTCGACTGCCAAAACAGCTTTGTCTCCAAAAATAAAGGAAAGTTTAAAAAAATCTTTAAGGGGAATAAAAAAAACAGGTTGCGTTTTTTCTGATACGTTTTTAACAGCCATCCGGATTTTACATTATGAAATTTCCAATCTTCGGTTGTTTGACCGTATTCTTTCTTTAGGTGTTTTTTTATTTCTTCCCAGAGTTTATATGTTTTGCCAAGTGCATCTTTTAACATTTTGTCGGATGGTTTTTTATTTTTATCATCGAATATAAGCCCAGCCATTTTCCCTCCCCGTGTGTAACTGTATATTATTGGATTTGTTGAATATCATATTCGTTTAATAAGTTATGTTATGTATGAAATCTGTCAAGCGTCTTCTTTTAACAAAGACACTAAGACACAAGTATAATTGGACGCAGATGAACACAGATTTACAGGATTTCTTATTTGTCGTTGTTAAAACCTAAGACCTCAAAACTAAAATCTAATTTACCCATGATTGTTTTATAATGTTGACAAATGTGGGGTTCAAGTTATTTTTCTAAACAGTGTGAGTGTTTTATGGTTTATATTTAAAAAAATTAACAAAAAGAGGTGGATAATGTCAAGAAAAAAAATCCCGTTACAATTAGATCGAAAAGTAAAAAGTTATGGACGCCTATGTGCCGGCTTCGTCCTTTTCTGTATAATCTTTAGTTCATTGTCCCTGAAAGCAAAACCTTCTGGTGGTCCCTACGGTCCTATTTGGCAAGCCTATGATTTGCCAAAGGTAACGGGTAAAATTTACTATGTGTCCCCCAACGGGAAAGCCAAAAACAAAGGTGAAAGTCTTTCTAAACCTACAACAATAGAAAAAACGATAGAAAAGGTTGTAACCGGAGATGCAATTGTTATGCGCGGAGGGACTTACCGTACCGGTGAACTTATTTTAAATCAGGGAATCACCATACAGCCATACGCCGACGAAAAACCTGTCTTAAAAGGAACTTATCAGGCAAAGGAGTGGCAAAATCTTGAAAACGGTTTATGGAAAACCTCATGGTCCCGTTTATTTCCCTCCAAGCCTCTAGATTGGTGGTGGATCGACTGGGCGGGAAAAGAAACTCCTCTTCATCGTTTTAATAACGACATGGTATTTATAGATGGTAAGTTTTTACAGTCAGCCGGATGGAGAGGCGAAGTCGACGAAAACTCATACTTTATAGATTATGATACAAAAGAAGTTTACATAGGAACCGATCCCACAGACCGTTTAGTTGAGATTACAGCTTTTGAAGGGGCCATTCTAAGGACAACCGAAGAATGTCACGGCAAAACTTCAGATGGAAAAGGACCAGTAATCAGAGGAATTACTTTTACCCAGTATGCCAAGCGAGCGATCTTTGTTGAAGGAACATTCCCTCTGGGCCTGTCCAATGAATCAAAGCATGGAAAAGATGTGATAGGAACCACTCTAGAACACTGCGAGATTTCCAACTGTTCGCGGGTGGCAGCGAGATTCAGGGGAGACAGCTTAGTAATGAGACACTGCAAAATCAGTAATACCAGTACGGAAGGAATCTATATCGAAGCCTCGAATGATGTTCTTCTGGAGAAAAACATTTTCACCAAGAACAATATCGAGAGAATCACAGGATACTTTCCTGCGGCAGTGAAAATTTTCAATCAATCCTACCGTGTTACATGCCGTGATAATCTTGTTATAGATTTACCGTACTCAAATGGGATCTGGTATGACGTAGGCAATGTGGACGGCGTTTTTGTTGATAACTGGGTTCAAGACGTAGGCATTATGGACGAGGGACCTTTAGATAAACCTTTCTGGATGGGGGACAATGGGTTTTTCTTCGAAATATCGAAAGGGGCAATCTGCGCGGGAAATGTTTTTGTTAATTGTAAACACGGCATTTTCGTCCTCAACAGCTCAGGGGTTGAGATATACAATAACACAATAGTAAATAGTCCTGTAATGATTGGCAGAACTCCCAGAAGTGCGGAAGGAGATCATTTCGGCTGGCACCCAAGCACAGGTCCGGATGTCAGTGAGCGGTATGGGCATGTATTTGTTAATAATCTGATTGCTGTAGATAAAAATTACTACGAATCACTTTTTGTTACTTTTCAGACTCCGGATCTCTGTAAAAAGCTCGATAAACCGCAATTAGATAAACTCGATTATAACGTGTATATTAGAACTACGGGCAACAAATCTAATCCGTTTATACTGTGGAGTCCGGCAAAAAACGAAGATTGTCATATAGAAATAGAGGAGTTGTCGGATTTACACAAACTGCATCCGGAATTTTCAACCAACAGTCAGTATTTCAAAAGTTATGATGGCCCCCTATTCAAGAGTTGGAAACTGAGAAATTTCGAGCTGTTAAATGAATTCCCCGGTTCCAGGTCCGCGGCTACAGAGCTTCCGGATAAAGCGAAGGCGCTTCTTATGTTATCAGACGAGTATATTCCGTTCATCGGAGCTTTACCACCAAAGTAATAAAACAATAACTTTTTTTAACCGATGTTCGGCATAAAGCAGAGAATTTTACATTTTATATAAAAAAATAAAAAGGAGTTGATAATGCCAAGATTCAAAATTTATAGATTTTTTATTATTATATCCTCATTTTTCTCAATACTATCATGCTCAATATCTTTGAAAGCATATCCTTCAGGTGGCCCCTACGGACCCCTCAAGCAAAAATACGATTTACCTCTGGTAAGCGGAAAAATTTACTATGTAGCGCCCGATGGAAAGGCTGAAAACAAAGGAGAAACACTGGATAAACCCACAACAATCGAAAAAGCGATAGAAAAGGTTGTAACCGGAGATGCAATTGTTATGCGCGGAGGAACTTACCGTACCGGTGAACTTTTGCTAAATCAGGGGATCACCATACAGCCATACGCCGACGAAAAACCTATTTTAAAAGGAACCTTCGTAGCAAAAGATTGGCAGGACCTCCATAACGGATTATGGAAAACTTCTTGGACGCGTTTGTTCCCCGCCGAACCCGATGATTGGTGGTGGGTCGATTGGGAGGGAAGAAAAACTCCACTGCACCGTTTCAATAACGATATGGTATTTATAGATGGGAAGTTTTTACAATCAGCCGGATGGAGAGGTGAAGTCGACGAAAATTCATACTTTATCGATTATAACACAAAAGAAGTTTACATAGGAACCGACCCCACAGACCGTTTAGTTGAGATTACAGCTTTTGAAGGCTGTATTTATAGAACGACCGGGAAATGCCATGGTAAAATCTCAGACAGAAAGGGACCTGTGATTCTTGGAATTACCTTTACTCAGTTTGCCAGACGAGCGATTTTTGTGGAAGGAACATATCCGGAAGGATTATCCGATGAATCAGAACACGGAAAGGAAGTGATGGGAACGACTTTAGAACACTGCGAAATTTCCGACTGTTCCAGGGTGGCAGCGAGACTCAGGGGAGACAGCTTAGTAATGAAACACTGCAAAATTAGCAATACCAGTACGGAAGGGATCTATATCGAGGCTTCTTCTGATGTTCTTCTAGAAAAGAATATTTTTACAAAAAATAACATAGAAAGGATTACAGGATATTACCCTTCTGCCGTGAAGATTTTCAATCAATCTTACCGGGTTACCTGTAGAGATAATCTTGTTATAGACCTTCCCTATTCAAATGGGATCTGGTATGATTGTGGTAATGTTGACGGTGTTTTTGTCGATAATTGGGTTCAGGATGTAGGCAGTAGAGACAGAGTATTCTCAAAAGAAAGATTCTGGCCCAGCGATAACGGTTTCTTCTTTGAGATTTCAAAGAAAGCCATATGTGTGGGGAATGTTTTTGTGAATTGCGACCAGGGTATTTACGTTATAAATGCTTCGGATGTCGAAATGTATAATAATACATTGGTAAACAGCACTGTTACAATAATAAGAACTCCAAGAAGCGCAGCAGGAGATCATTTCGGCTGGCACCCAAGTACAGGTCCGGATGTCGACGAACGGCATGGACATGTATTTGTTAATAATCTTATTGCGACCGATGAAAATTACGACAGACCTCTGTTTGTAACCTACCAAACGCCTTCTCTATGCAAAAAGCTTAAAAAACCGCAATTAGATAAACTCGATAACAATATTTACATCCGAACTCCTGGCAGCAAAACTGATTTACTTATGTTCTGGAGCCCTACCAGGAATAAAGAATGTAGGAATGAATTTAATTCTCTATCCGAATTAAATAAAATGCATAAGGAATTTACCGCTAACAGTAAATATTTAACAGATTATGATGGACCCTTATTCAAAAGCTGGAGACTGGGAAATTTCGAGCTGTTAAATGAATTTCCGGGATCAAAATCGGCAGCCAGCCTTCCACCTGAAATCAGGAAACTTTTGGGACAGAACGAAAAGGCTGTACCGTTCATCGGAGCTTTCCCTCCGCTTCCGTGAAACTTCAAATCTAATCTTACAAAAAGATTTAAAGTAGTGAGAAGAGAGTAGGGAGTGGTTAGATGAATTAAAAAAGGCGGGTTTTCCCGCCTTTTTTAATTTTCTGCTTTTTTAACTATTTAACTATTTTTCTATTTAGCCGTTCAACTTAGATTCGGAGAATCTATAAAAAAAGACCTGGCTACTGTCGCAAAAAATCAATTAATATCTTTAATTTTAAGAATCCCTTCGAGTTTACTCAATCTAAGTACGATGTTTATATCCTGACTTATTATAGATAATTTAAGGCCATTATTTCCTATGTCGATGGTGTTGAATCCCCCTCCTATTGCTTTGTATTTTTTGGTTTTATCTAAATTTAAAGGAGTATATTTTTTTACATTATATATTTCCAGATAAAATTCTTTGCTTTCTTTGCTTGAAATTTTGGATGAATAAGATCTAAGAAAAAATGTTTCATTTTTAGAGTCAAATCCAAAGTCTTCCTCTGTAAACTCGGAATCATGCATTTTTCCGATAACAGTTCTAAGATCCTCTATGCTTTTTATTTTCATTTTCATGATTATAGATCGTAGTGAAGAAAGGTTTAAAAGTCAAGGGTTTTAATAGTTAGGTCGTTAGGACGTTAGGTTGTTGCAAAAAAGTTGCTAAATCCTAAATCCCAAAATAACTATTTAACCATTCAACTTAGATTTGAAGAATCTACGTAAAAAAACGGAACCTTTAAGGTGAGTTATTCGTCTATCATATGAAACTTAAGTAAAGAATCTTAAAAAAGGGAGGAATTTATGCTTAAGAAAGATTTGGTAAGTTATGAACCGTTAGACGGGTTTTTTGATATAAGGGAAGATTTCGACAACTTGACAAGAGATTTTTTGAGAGGCTTTAGCGGTCTCGCATCAAGCAGGGAAACCTATCCATTGGCAAATGTGAAGGAAGATGATAAAAGATACACGATTACTGTAGAGACTCCAGGAATTGATAGAAAGGATTTGAAAATCACAATAAAAGGCAATAGGCTTCTACTAGAAGGTGAGAAAAAAGAAGAGACTAGGGAAGAAGGTGAATCTTACCTCAGGGTGGAAAGATCTTACGGTAATTTTTGCAGAACTTTTAGCTTCGCATCCGAACTGGACACAAAAAAGGTTAATGCTGAATTTAAAGACGGAATCTTAACCGTGACTTTACCCAAAACGGAAAAAGAAAAGACCAAAGAAATTGACATTAAAGTAAAGTAAGATAAATCGAATGTCGGACAAAAAAGGGGCTGTTTTCGCAGCCCTTTTTTTATTTAAAGCTCAGCAGATAATTCTTAAATGTTTGGTAATCATTTGGCAGATGCTCGGGTTCTATGACTCTTTTGTCTATATCTGCCAATGACGGATGAGGCTTGGGAGTTATATTGAGAGTTTCTTTTATTATTTCAGGAAATTTTGAGGGATGTGCGGTCTCAAAACATATGGCAGTCTTATTTATTTTACCGTAATGATGCATCAAAGCCGCAACACCCACTGCCCCGTGCGGTTCAAGTAACACATTAAACTTTTCAAATATTTCTTTTATGGTTTCCACGGTCTCCTCGTCGCTAATCGATACCGAATATAAATTCTTCCTCATCAGAGTGACATCAGGTTTCTTATGAACATTTCCCTCTTTATCTACAGTTCCCCCGTAAAGATCGAAATATCTTGCGAGGTTACTCGGATTTCCAACATTCATTGCATTGGAGAGACACTTACGGGACGGATCCACCTTATCGTAAACCCCACTCTCAAGAAATTTAGGAAATTCATCGTTTTCATTGGTGGCTATTATAAGCGGCTCGACTGGTAAACCCATTCTACGCGCAATTTCACAACCAAGTGAATTTCCGAAGTTACCTGACGGAACCGAGAAAATAACGGGAAGGATTTCATCTACCACATTTACATAAGAATAAAAGTAATAAACTATTTGAGGTAAAATCCTTCCTATATTTATTGAATTTGCCGAGGTTAAATTTAAAAACTTAAGCTCGGGGTCACCGAATGCCTGTTTTACCAGACGCTGACAGTCGTCGAATTTACCATCGATAGCTAACGTAGAAGTATTGTCGCCTATTGCGTTTAATTGTTTGCGCTGTCCTTCACTGACTTCCAATTCCGGGTACAAAATACATACCTTGATACTTTCCAACCCCTTATAAGCCGTACCAATCGCACTTCCGGTATCTCCGGAAGTTGCCACGAGAACGGTTATTTCCTGGGTTTCTTCTTTTAACTCCTCCATTAATCTTGACATAACCTGAGCGGCGAAATCTTTAAAAGAAGCAGTCGGCCCCTGATCCATTCTGGCAAGATAGATTTCTCCGGTAATTTTCTCTAAAGGTATACTAAAAGTGTACGCATCCCTGCAAATTTCTTTTAATTTTTCATCACTTATATCATCTTTAAGATATTTTCTCAGTATCTCAAATGCAACTTCATAGTAAGGTCTACCCTTAAGCGATAAGATTTCTTCTTTATATAGTTCAGGCAAGCTACCCGGCATAAACAATCCATTATCCGGAGCCTGCCCCATAAAAAGAGCCTCTTTAAAGGTTACTTCTCCCTTAAAACCCTTTATCTCTTCAGTATTTAAGTCTCTATTTGTACTGTAGTACAAAATCTTATTACTCAATTCCATCTCCTTTTTTCTTTTGCCGCAGAGCCACACCTAACCCCAAATTTTATTTTGTTTGTTCAAATCCTAACTTAACAAACCCCATGGACTCCATAAACTCCATAAACTCAATATATTCTATGAAACTCAAAACCAAAAGTCAACTGTTAAATATCGATTTCTTTCAGATCTTTTTCCGTAGGGACAACTTTCCATTCCTGTTCCCCATAATCAAAATCCGCAATTTTGTCAATAGGTAATTTCATATACTTACCAAATCCTTCGGCTGCTACCTCACCGCTTTTTAAAGCTATTTCTCCACTTCCTTCATAAATCCGGCTTGTTTCTTTAGTAACACGAGCCCTGACTTTTATTTCCTCATCAAGCGGAACAGGTTTTTTGAAACTAACATTGAACTCAACCGTTACAAACCAGACGTCTTCTTCGTAATTCATCATAATGGCTCTTCCTATCGTCTCATCCAGGACAGCTGAAATTATGCCGCCATGGAGACGACCCGGGTAACCCTGATGTTCTTTTATCGGTTTAAAGACAGCAACTAATTCCTTATTTTCCAATTCGTAAAAATGAGCCTTAAGCCCCAGATTGTTTTTTAATCCGCAGACAAAACACATTTTTGAATTCGGCTGTTTTCGATTGACTTTTCTTTTCACTATCAACTCCCTTTTTAAAATACAAATTATTTATCTTATTGCAAGGGTTATTGAAGATGACCGAAGACCGACGGCGGTATATTCTTCGAATCTAAGTTAAGTCGTTAAATAGTAGTAAATAGAGAGTAGTTAGTAGATAGTAGTTGGTAGTTAGAAAAACAACAAAAAAAACTCTGTGTTCTCTGTGCCTATTCTTTAGGATTTTGGGGTTGGGATTTAGTAAAAACAACAGAATTTATTTTTTTCTTTGTATCTCTGTGCTCTCTGCGCGTTCATTTTTTCTCTGCGTACTCTGTGGTAAAATCAGTTTTTGGGTGGGGGTGGTCAAATAAAATATACCCCTTGACAAAAAAGGGAATAGTGATATACTGTTAGCAGTTCTACTAATTCAATAGAACTGATAGAGCAATAATTAAATATTTTAAAATTGGGGGTGAAAAATGGCTGAGATAAAAGTTGATTGTAGAAATGAGACGTGTCCCGTTCCTTTAGTGGAGACAAGAAAGGCTTTGCGCAGGGCTTCTAAGGGTGACGTGGTTGAGGTTACCGGCACTCATCCATCTTCCAGGAAAGAAATACCTATGGCTGTAAAATCAATGGGATTGGAGCTGTTAGGGGTTGAGGAAGAGAATGGCGTGTGGTCGATAAGGATTCGCAAATAGGAGGCTAATATGAATAAAAAGGCAACTTTAGTTGTTCATAGCGGAGATTTAGATAAAGTGTACAGCGCTTTTATTATTGGGCTGGGCGCTCTTTCTATGGGCATGGATGTTTCTATGTATTTTACTTTCTGGGGTCTCCAGCGTCTTAAAAAAGGAAAATTGGATAGTGCCCCTCTTTCGAAAATGAACATGTTCGGGCTTGGCAGATGGATGATAAGGCGAAAGATGAAGCGGGCGGGTGTGGCTTCTCTTGATAAGATGCTAAAGGACTTTGTGGAGCTTGGAGGGAAAATACTTGCTTGCGATATGACTATGGAGATAATGGGAATAAAGAAGGAAAATTTGAGAAGTGATGTGATTAATGATTATTGCGGTGTAGGTACTTATATAAAAGAAGCAATGGAGTCTGATATAACTCTATTTATTTAGGGGAGATTAGATATGGAAAAAGAGACAATTTATCTGGATAATGCGGCTTCTACCAGGATGGATGAGAGAGTTTTGGAAGCTATGAAGCCGTATTTTTTTGATATTTATGCTGTCGCGACTTCCGAATTTGGATACTCTCTTGGGATAGAAGCAAGGGAAGCTCTTGATAATGCGAGAGCAAAAATACTTTCTGTTTTAGGAAATCCTACAGGGAGATTGATTTTTACCTCAGGAAGTACGGAGTCCAGCAATATTGCTATAAAAGGTGTGGTTAAAAAGCTGTCCGGAAAGAAAGGGAAACATATAATTGTATCTAAAATAGAAGATTTTCCTGTTTTGAACAGTGCGAAATCTCTTGAACGGGAAGGCTTTAAAGTTACTTATCTAAACACAGACAAATACGGGCTTATCGATCTTGATAAGCTTAATGAAGTAATCGATGAGGAGACGATATTGATTTCAATCCAGCATGCCAATCAGGAAATAGGAACCATTCAGGATATAAAAGCAATAGCTGAGACCTGCAGCAAGCATAATGTCATTTTTCACACTGATGCAACGCATTCTTTTATGAGAGTTCCTATTAATTTAAGTGAATTAGGCATAGATTTGCTGACGGTGTCCGCGCATACGATTCACGGACCAAAGGGCATCGGAGCGCTTTATGTAAAAGAAGGAGTTCCCCTGGCGAAGTGGATTGACGGCGGTTTTCAGGAATTTGACTTACGGGCAGGGGTTGAGAACATTCCCGGAGCAGTGGGTTTTGCAAAAGCAGTGGAACTTGTAACTGAAGAAGAAAATGAGCAGCTTAAAAATCTGCGGGATTATCTCATAGGAAAAATTCAAAATGAGATTTCCGATACGGTTTTAAACGGGCATCCCGAAAAGAGAATACCACATAATGCTAATATAACTTTTCACTATGTTGAGGGCGAGTCTATCACACTTCATCTGGATATGAGAGGTTTTGCTGTAAGTACCGGTTCTGCATGTTTCAGCAAATCACTTGAGGCGAGTCATGTAATATTGGGTATCGGAGGCAATCACGAAAGAGCCCATGGGTCAGTCCGTTTTAGTTTCGGAAGATTCAATAAAAGAGATGATGTGGATAAGATAGTAGAGGCTCTTAAGGATATAGTGAAACAGTTGAGGGTGATTAGCCCTCTTAAAGGGGGAAAAGCGAGGTAAAAGATGAAATTTCCATATAATGAAAAAGTACTTGAGCATTTTAGAAATCCCAGAAATGTCGGAAGTATTGAAAATCCGGATGGGAAGTCCACCGAAGGTAGTCCCGCGTGCGGAGATATGGTTTCGGTTTATATTAAAGTAGATGACAAGACAAAGAAACTTAAGGATATAAAGTTTGAATCGTACGGTTGTGCCTCAAATATAGCTACCGGTTCGATAATTACCGAACTGGCAAAAGGAAAAACTCTTGAAGAGGCTAAAAAGATAGATTGGAAGGAGGCATCGGACGCTCTTGGGGGATTGCCCAAGATAAAAACGCATTGTTCTGTACTTGCTGTAGATGGTCTTCGTGCGGCAATTCAAAATTACGAAGAGAAACATGGGCTTGTTAAGGAAAAAAATCCAACAACGAAGGAAATTGTATTGAAGAGATTAAAACATGTTATGAATCCTCTTGCGGGTTTAGACCTTGTGAGAACGAATTTGATTGATAATATTAAAATAGAAAATGGAACTGTCGAAGTGATGGTAAGTCTTCCCGGAGATCATCAGTTCGCGAACAATATCGGGGAAGAAATAGTAGAAAAACTGGGAAGTTTATGGGATGTTGATAGGGTTGTCGTTAAATTTACGGCTTAAGGAGAAATATATATTATGAAGTTTTCCACGCGAAGCAGATACGGGCTCAGAGCTATGATTGAGCTTGCTCGTAATTATCCGGATAAACCTATACTTCTAAAGGATATTGCCGGGCACCAGGATATTTCTATGAAATATCTTGACCATATTGTTTCTTCTTTGAAGGTGAGGGGTTTAATCGTAAGGGTAAAAAATGGGTATGTTCTTGGTAAGCCTCCGGATGAGCTAAACTGCGCTGAAATAATTAATATTCTTGAAGGCTCGTTTAATCCCGTTATTTGTGTAGATTTGCCTTCGGTTTGTAAGAGGTCAAGTAAATGTGAAGCCAAAAAGGTATGGGAAAAAGTTGGGGCAACTTTGCGAGAAACATTGAAATCCTTTACGTTAGAAGATTTGATAAACCATAACGCGGCAAAGCCGCAATAATGGAAAAATTAAATATAAAAATGGAAAATGGAAAAACAAGAGGAAAAAGAGAGAAACAACAAATCACAAGAATAGCACGAATGGCTTTTCTTTTTTCCTATTCAACCATTCAACAATTTAACGATTCAACTATGATTCGTAGAATCTAAAAAGGGGGAGAAATGGATGTAAAACATGTGGAAGGAAAAGACAAGGGCAAGATAATGCTTTATGCAATATCGACCTGTGTTTGGTGTAAAAAGGTTAAAAAATTGTTAGGCAGTTTAAATGTTGATTATTACTACATAGATGTTGATCTCCTGCAGGGAGAAGAAAGGGTGGAGGTGGAGGAAGAGGTTATGAAATGGAATCCTTTATGCTCATTTCCGACTCTTGTTATGAATGATAAAGAATCTGTAAACGGATATGATGAAGAAGAGATAAGGAGTAAAATTCAAAATGGATGAAATGAATATCTTACAAGAGAAGGTTGATAAACTATATAAGAGATTAGATGAAGAGGCAGAATCGTCTGGTTATCACCTTAACCCCGATGAAGAGTTTACGATAGAATTAGTAGAAGGTTTGCTTGTAAACGAAAAAAGGTACGGATACTGGGCCTGTCCATGCCGCCTTGCGTCAACCATAAAGGAAAAGGATCTGGATATAATATGTCCTTGTGATTATAGAGATCCGGATTTAAGCGAGTATGATACCTGTTATTGTGGATTGTATGTTTCGTCGGCTGTTGTAAATGGAGAAAAGAAAGTAAACAAGATACCGGAGAGGAGACCGACAAAGACAGAAAGAGAAAAACTTGAAAAGAAATCCGAAAATATAACAGCAGGAATAACAAAGCTCTCGAAACCAGTATGGCGTTGTAAGGTTTGCGGTTATCTATGCGCACGGGATGCTCCCCCTGAGGTATGCCCTATATGCAAGGCTAAAAAAGAACGCTTTGAGAAATTTTTATAAAGTTAGAAAATTAGGAGAAGGATAAATGAAAGTTCTTAAGGGGATAAGTGCAAATGCTGGTTTAGCTAAAGGCATTGCTACTGTTTATTCTGAAGAAATAGAAGAAAATATTCCTCACTATATGATTGAAGAGGAAAAAATAGAGAATGAAATTACTCGTTTAAAAGAGGCTTATGGTAAAACAAAGATTGCAATAGAGCAAATGTTAAAAGTCTCCGAGGAAATATTCGGTAAAACCGGTGAAGAGATACTTACCGCCCATAGTACAATTTTAGAAGATGAAGCATTATTTGAGGAAATTGTTTCTATTATAAAAAAGAGGCTTATCAATGCCGAACATGCTGTAAATGATGTTTTTGATGCCTATCAGGAGAGATTTAAACATAAAGACTTCCATTTTTCAGAAATAACCCATGACATTGTTGACGTAAGAAATCGTATCCTTTCGTCTTTTGATGGTCTTTCCGGACGGTTTGAATGTACTATAAACGAGAGACAACCGGTAATTGTTGTCTCTGAACGGCTTAGTCCTTCAATGGTTTTAAATATCTCTCAGAGTGATGTACTGGCTTTTGTAACCGAAGAAGGAGGTCTTACATCACATGCAACTATACTGGCGCAGAATTTTGGTGTACCAATTGTTTTTGGTATTAACATTAAAAATAATATTGAATGCGGAGATAAAGTTATAGTCGATGCTTCGCTTGGGAAGGTTATAGTAAAACCGGATAAAAAAACAAAAAAGTATTATAATAGAAAAATAGAAAAAGCAGAGAAACGTAAACAATTCTGTATGGTTAAAGAAGAAATCCCCACTCAGACTAAAAAGGGACTGCGGCTTGCTTTAAAAGCCAATATTAGCCTGAAAGCGGAAATAAAAATGCTTGAAGGTCTGAATTACGATGGAGTAGGACTACTTAGGTCGGAATTTCTATTTGCAAACCGCCATAAAGCACCGTCCGAAGAAGATTGGTTCAAAGTTTATAAAAATATTGCTGAAACTGCTGATGGTAAGAATGTTAATATAAGGCTATTGGATATCAGCGGCGATAAGATGCCGAAATATTTACACCTTCCTCTCGCAGGAAATCATGATCTTGGAATACGCGGAGCTAGAGCTATAGAAATTTTCGATGATATGTATCAGAGCCAGACTAAAGCAATACTTCGAGCATCGGTTTACGGAAATGTACGATTATTATATCCAATGATATCAGATGTCTCAGATATCGAATCATTCAGAGAGTTAAGAAAAAAAGCTGAATCTGTTTTGCGAAAAGAGAAAAAGAAGTATAAAAAAGATATAAAGGAAGGAATAATGATTGAAACACCTGCTGCGGCAGTCATGGCCGGGACTCTTATTAAATATGTTGATTTTGCCAATATTGGTTCAAATGATCTCCTTCAATATACGCTTGCCGCATCAAGGACAAATCAAATAATCGAGAAAAGATACCATATTCTGCATCCTTCGCTTGTTCGTCTTATGGAAATTATTGTTAGGGAAACGCGTAAATATAAAAAAGAGATATGTTTATGTGGAGAGATTGCAAGTTTCGAAGAATTTTATCCGCTATTTCTTAGCCTCGGCATTAAAAGTTTTAGCGTGGAAGCGTCAAAACTGAGTGATATAAAATGCAATTTACTGCATGTCGGGGTACCTGATAAGTCTCTTGTGAATAAATTCTATGAAAATCTTAAAAAAGATGATATTGAAAAATTCTTTAAAAGATAAAACTTTCGAATGTTTAGAAGTTAGAAATATTAATATTAAACTTATATAAGAGAGGTTTATATGAAAGACATTTCTATAGTCATTTGTGGTGAGGCGGGACAGGGAATCCAAACGGTAGAGAAGATACTTACATCTATTCTTAAACTTTCAGGATATTATATATTTTCGACCACAGAGTTTATGTCCAGGATTAGAGGTGGGAGTAATTCAACTTTGATAAGAATATCCGATGTACCTGTTAATTCTTTTGTAGAAAAAACAGATATTTTAATTCCACTGGATTCTAAAGCTTTTGACCATGTAAAATGGAGAACAGACAAAGACACAATTCTGCTTGGGAGAGAAGAATTTATACAGAAAAAATCCAAAAGGACCTTTGAGGTTAAATTTACTGAGCTGGCAAAAGAAGCCGGAAGTAAACTATATGCCAATACAGTAACTGTTGGGTTGATTGCCGGTATGCTATCGATTGATTTCCCGATTTTGGAAAAATTCATAAGAGGTTTTTTCAAAAAAAAGGATGAGAAAATCATTAACGGGAACATCGAAGCAGGTAGGAAAGGTTATGAAATAGGCGAAAGACTGGTTAAGGAGAATAAGATTGATTTTAAGTTAAAAAGAAGTGAGAAAGCAAAGGATCATTTACTTCTAAGTGGTACCGACTTGATTTCTATGGGAGCAATTGGGGGTGGGTGTAATTTTATCTCTTCGTATCCGATGTCTCCATCAACCGGAGTTCTCACTTTTCTTTCGAGGCAACAGGAAGAGTTTGGAATAATTGCTGAGCAGGCGGAGAGCGAGATATCGGCGATTAACATGGCTCTTGGAGCAACTTATGCGGGAGCAAGAGGAATGGTGACTACGTCAGGTGGGGGTCTTGCTTTGATGTCTGAAGGTTTAAGCCTTGCCGGAATACTTGAAACTCCAGTAGTAATTCACCTTGGCATGAGACCGGGTCCCGCGACGGGTCTTCCTACGAGGAGTGAACAGGGAGATTTGCTTTTTGCTCTGTTTGCCGGGCACGGAGAATTCCCGAGAATTATATTTGCTCCGGGTAAAACGGAAGATATTTTTGAACTTACTAGGAAGGCTTTTGAAATGGCTGATAAGTTTCAGGTTCCGGTAATTATAATGACCGATCAATATCTTCTTGATTCTTCTTTTCTCGTCCCTTTGATCGATATATCGAAGCTGAAAAATAAAAAATACTTTGTAAAAACGAATAAAAATTATAAACGTTATAAATTAACTAAGGATGGTATAAGCCCCAGAGGTATTCCGGGCTACGGTGGTGGTTTGGTGGTTGTTGATAGCGATGAACATGACGAGGAAGGGCATATAACCGAAGATCTTGATTTTAGAACTAAGATAGTGGATAAGAGACTCAGGAAAATGGATTTGATTAGGAAGGAAATGGAACCTCCGGAGCTTATCGGAAATAAAAATTATAAAATGCTGGTTATAGGTTGGGGTTCTACTTATTACGGTATAAAGGAAGCCTTGGAAAGGCTCGAGGATAGCAAAACAGCCTTTTTATATTATAAGCAAGTTTATCCCCTTTATCCGGATACCGGAAAGTATCTTGCAAAGGCAGAAAAGACAGTTGTGATCGAGAATAATGCTACCGGCCAATTTGCTAAACTTCTTAAAATGGAGACGGGAATTCAGGCGGATAATTCGATATTGAAATATAACGGTTTACCTTTTAGTGTAGAGAAAATCGTGAAAGAACTTAAGGCAATTATGAAACAGGGGGGTAAATAATGGATACTAAAATATATGATATGGATAAAATAGATATAGCATGGTGTCCGGGTTGCGGAAATTTCGGTATCCTCAAGGTATTAAAAGAGGCGCTTTCCGAACTCGATATATCGCCTGAAAGACTGGTTATAGTTTCCGGAATCGGTCAGGCGGCAAAGACACCTCATTATTTAAGAGCGAATGTGTTCAACGGTTTACATGGAAGAGCACTACCTCCTGCAACCGCAATAAAAGCGGTAAATAGGAACTTAGTCGTAATTGCGGAAGGCGGAGATGGCGATATGTATGGTGAAGGAGGTAATCATTTCATACACACAATTAGGAGAAATCCGGATATTACGAATATTGTTCACAACAACATGGTATATGGACTAACAAAGGGTCAGGCATCTCCTACAAGCCAACAAGGTTTTAAAACCCCCGTTCAGGTAAACGGAGTTATTCTTGAACCTTTTAATCCTCTGGCTGTTGCGATAGGTCTTGGTGCGTCTTTTGTATCACGTGCTTATTCCGATGATATGAAAGAGACTAAAGAAATAATAAAAAAGGCAATAAAACATAAAGGGTATGCGCTTGTCGATTTACTTCATCCCTGTGTTACGTTTAATAGGATGAATGACAGAAAATGGTTTAAAGAACATACATATTATTTGGGAAAAGATTATGACCTGACTAATCGGGATGAAGCGTTTAAGAGGGCAACAGAGACGGATAAACTTCCTCTTGGTGTGTTTTATATAAATAAATCCGCTATGCCGTTTGAGAAAAAACTAATAGCTTATAAGAATAATAAAAAGCCTATGTATGAAAGGGAAGTTAATCTCAAAAAATTGAAAAATTTAATAGCATCAAAAAAAGGCTAAAAAGAGGAATAGATGAAACAGCTGAAGGTAGCTTTCTTCGATGCAAAACCATATGATATTGATTTTTTTGATGAGGCAAATAAGAAATTCCGTTTTGATATTAAATATTTTCAAAGTCATCTTTCGGAAAACAATCTTGTTGTTACAAAGGACGTTGATACCATTTGTGTTTTTGTTAATGATAATATTAATAAAAAAATAGCGGATGAGTTGTATGATAATGGAATAACTCTTATAGCTCTTCGTTCAGCGGGTTATAATAACGTTGATCTTGAATCTGTTTTTGGAAGAATACATGTAGTTAGAGTTCCCGATTATTCTCCGGGTGCGGTTGCCGAGCATGCAGTCGCTTTAATATTATCCTTGAACAGAAAAATTCATAGAGCGTATTATAGGACCCGGGATAGCAATTTTAATATCAATGGTCTTCTGGGTTTTGATATGTCTGGTAAAACCGCGGGAATAATCGGGACAGGTAAGATAGGACTTCTTGTTGCCAAGATTCTAAAAGGTTTTGAGGTGAAAGTGCTCGCCTATGATAAATTTCCAGATAAGAAGAATGAGAAAAAGTATGGTTTTTCTTATGTGGATCTTGATACCCTTTATAGTCAATCTGACATTATCTCCTTACATTGTCCCCTTACGCCGGAAACTATGCATATAATAGACAAATCAAGTGTCAAGAAGATGAAAGACGGTGTTATGATCATAAATACAGGTAGAGGGAAACTTATCAACACTGTGGACTTAATAGCAGCTCTAAAAAAGGGAAAAATAGGAAGCGCAGGGCTGGATGTTTATGAAGAAGAATCGGAATATTTTTTTGAAGATTATTCAAGTACAATCGTTAGTGATGATGTATTAGCCAGATTACTTACTTTTCCAAACGTACTCGTAACTTCTCATCAGGGGTTTTTTACAAAAGAAGCCCTGACTAATATAGCCGAAACCACTCTTCTAAACATAAGGCTTTATTTCAAGGAAAATAAATTGCCGAATGAAATATGTTATCGCTGTTCGGAATTTAAAACTAAAGGACTCTGTAGGAAAGAAAGAACCGGGAGTTGTTTTTAGTTTCAGCTTATTTTTATAGATCGAAGAAGAATCTTCCTCCTATACTGGCTGATAAAAACATATCTGTTTCCGGATAAAGATTAAGGTAGGGAGAGAGTTCGAAGAATGCGTCAAAAGGCGCGTCAGGAAAAAGATACACAATTCCGACTGGTATCCGAATCCCTATTTCCGTTTCATCCTTAAAAGCAAGTCTTCCTCCCAATCCAAAATATATCGGGAGTTCTCCTTTTTCTACGGGAAACAATTTGGAATTATGGTAGATAAAATCACCGTTTAAATGGAGATATCCTTCTCCCCTGAAGGACCAGCCTACTGCACCGCAGACTGCGGTATTTCTGCTCGTCCAGTACTTTGCTGTGATTCCGGTAGGGTCTCCCACGGCAATTCCCAAGCCCATACCTTCATGCGCGGCTAAATTTAAAGCTATTAATAAAATAATAATCCCAGAATTTTTTTTTATCATTTCGTCTCCCCGTGGTTTTATGTTAGATATATAGTAATACATATTGAATTATAATCAATGGAACCCGAAAAATTTTATCGTTGAACAGATAAAATTTAGTATATTGGTTAATTAGTTGATTGGTAAAATTAAGATTTGGTTTTGACTTTGGACGTTGGACATTGGACTTTTAAATATCCACCCCCAGAGTTACTCTTATGATAACCCCTATTCCAAAAGAAAGAGCGGCGACCCCAAGACTTAAAAATGTCATCTCAAGAAAACGTTTCCTGAAGGGGAAATCCTTTGCAATGGATACATAGTAGTTGAAGAAGAATATAATTAATACTCCTACACTGAGGGTTATCATCAAGCATAGAAGATAGTTTTCGAAAATGAAATAAGGCAAAACCAGCAGTAGTACCGTAAAAATATACGCTGCTCCCGTGTACAGTGAAGACTTGAGTGCTGTTTCGGTGTCTTCTTCGGTTTTTGTCGAGAGATATTCGGAAGCACCCATGGAAAGAGAAGCGGCAATGCCTGTTATAATTCCTACTGCCGCTATAAGTCTTGTATTTTGGAGAGCAAAGGTTAAACCGGCAAGTGTCCCTGTCAGTTCAACAAGAGCATCGTTTAAACCCAGTACAATCGAACCTACATAATTGAGTTTTTCTTCATCGAGTAAATTAATCAACTCATTTTCATGTCTTCCTTCATCCTCGGCGATTTGTTCGGCTTCCGGGACATATTCTGCGATTTCCGAGTAATTAACCTGAGCCTGCTCCTCTCCTTTTTCCATTAATTTTACCGCGAAAGTGAACCCTAAAAATTTCGCGATTAAAGTGAACTTAAAAATATTCCAACGATTTGGTTTTATATCTTTTTTTGTAATAGTTTGCCAGAATTTACAATGTCTTAATTCTTCGTTTGCTATATCAAGCAGGGTTTTTCTGTTTTTTTTGTCTTTTACTGATTTTGCTATATTGGAGTATATATGGTATTCGGTTATTTCGTTCTTTTGTGCGGTATAAATCTGCTTCATAATGTGTTCAAGAGCTTCTAATGATTTACCCATCAAACCTCCTTATTATTTGAATACCTCACCCGTTTCTTTTGCCCAAAAAACATGGTCGAGAGTATCCATCGGTATCTCTAAATTTTTTGATAGTTTTTTCATTTTTTCTTCTATCTCTTCGTATTTTTTCTCTGAAAGATTTTTAGGATATTCTTCAATAATTCCGAGTTTTATTAAATTTTTTAAAATATGTCTATCAAGTATAGCAATGTCTGCGCCGAGTCCAATATTCCTTAAGAAATGGCTCGCTTCTTTCCACCCTATACCTTTTACGTTTTTCACCAGATATTCTCTTAATTCTAAGGGAGATTTTGGTTTTTTTATATTTTCATAAATTGAATTGTTATCCCTAAAAAATTTATTTCTGGCTTCAAAAAGATATTCTGTTTTTTTATTTTTGAATCTAACCTTTTGCAGTTTTTCTCTTATCTCTTTCTTTGTTCCGTTAAAGAGGATACCGCTTTCTTTCATTTTTAAAATCGCTTTCCAGCATAATTTTGCTTTTGATTGAGGAGTTAAAATGCAGAATGCTAATTCCGTAAATAATTCTTCCGCATTTGAGTTTTCGCCGATCTTTTTAAATGAATTCAGCCTGAATTCAATTTCTTTTTTGAATTTTGAATAGACTTGCTTTATTTCGGGAGTAATTTTTTTATTAATATCCAATTTTTCAAATTTATCATACTGACTTGATGATATATGTCAAGATGGTAAGGAGCACCACCACAACAAAATAATTGGACGCAGATTAAACAGGATTCTTATTCGTTGTTTTAACCCCCTAACTTCCCAACCTCCTAACATTCTAACTATAGAATAGCCACGGATGAACACGGATTTACACTGATATTTTTATTCTTGTGTTAATCTGTGTAATCTTGTGGTTTCTTTTTAGATTTAGGGAAAAACGACATCTTGACAAAACAAATAAATCTCATATAATGATTTGGAATGGTTATAAATTTACAATGATTACAAAAATGAAGTTAAATAAATGGCTGTAGGAGGCAAATATGAAAAAATTTGATGAGTTGCTGCAAAGAGCGGATTGGAAGTCGGAGAAACATGTTCCTGTGATTGAAGTTTTAGGAAAAGGTGAAAGCGTTAAAGTTAAAGTTTCGGTTGGTAAAGAAATTCCTCATCCTAACAAAACCGAGCATCATATTGCATGGATTGAAGTATATTTCCAACCTGAAGGAAGTAAATTTCCGTACATGGTGAGTAAATGTGATTTTGCCGCGCATGGTGCTTCCGTTGAGGGTCCGGATTCAAGCACGGTTTATACAGAGCCCAGTGCGACTCTATCTTTTAAAACTGGAAAGTCCGGCACGTTGTATGCTTTTTCCTACTGCAATATCCACGGTCTATGGGTCAATGAGGAGGCGTTGGATATATAGGGTATAGGATTTAGGGTATAGAAAAAACAAAAAATAAACTTTGTGTCTCAGTGCCTTTGTGTGAAATAATATTGGTGTGGTAGGGTAGTTTTTAAACAACAAAAATATTTTTCTTTTTTTATCCGTGTGTATCCGTGCCAATCCGTGGCTAATAAGTTGGTGTGGCAGGGGAGTGGTTTTTTCTACTTGAATTCTTCTTGAATTTCACTATAATGAATTTAATCAAGATGAAGATAAACTTCAATGTTTTATTCGAAAAATATAAATTTTCTTTAATTAATATCTTTACGGAAGGAGGGTTGAAAAATGAGAAAATTGAAAATTTTCAACAGGTTTTTTCTTCTGTTGATTTTAAGTTTGTCCTTGATATTACAGGCAAAATCAGAAAAAGAATTAAGTTTGCTTAAGCCCCCTATGGATGAGTTTATAGATTCTTTAATAGCAAAAATGACGCTGGAAGAAAAATTGGGGCAGTTAGCTCAATATGCGGGTGGTGGCAGTAGGGGCTTCAACACCAAAATAGATGAGGAGAAAAGGGAGATGGTAAGAAAGGGTAAGGTTGGTTCTTTCTTGCACGTTTTGGGTGCGGATTTTCTTGGGAAACTCCAGAAGGTAGCTGTGGAGGAATCACGTCTCGGAATACCTTTAATTTTTGGTCTTGATGTTGTTCACGGGTTTAAAACTATTTTTCCGGTTCCTCTTGCATCTGCGTGCAGTTTTGAACCGGAGGCAGTACAGGAAGCGGCAAGGATTGCCGCTCTAGAGGCAAGCGCTTCGGGAATACACTGGACTTTTGCTCCCATGGTTGACATTGCGCTTGACCCAAGATGGGGGCGAATAGTGGAAGGGGCGGGAGAGGATCCTTATCTGGGTGCAGTTATGGCAAAGGCTCAGGTTGAAGGCTATCAGGGTGATGATTTAAGTTTTGCAAATACCATTATTGCATGTCCTAAACATTATGTCGCTTATGGAGCAGCTCAGGGTGGAAGAGATTACAATAGTGCGGAAGTTTCACTTCGCACACTTAATGAGGTTTATTTACAACCTTTTCTTGCTGCGGTAAAGGCTGAGGCAGGATCGGTTATGAGTGGTTTTAATGATATTAATGGTGAACCTATGACTGCAAATAAAGTGCTTCTAACTAATGTACTTAGAGAAAAATGGGGTTTTGATGGTTTTGTTGTGAGTGATTGGAATTCAATTGGAGAACTTATAAATCATGGGATAGCAAAAGATAAGGTGGACGCGGGTAAGAAAGCGTTATCTGCCGGGGTGGATATGGATATGACGAGTGGGATATTCGGTGAAGATATTTTGAAATATGTCAAAAAAGGTGAGATATCGGAAGAATTAGTGGATAGGGCAGTCAGAAGAATACTTGAGGCTAAATATAAACTTGGCCTCTTTGATGATCCGTATAAATATTGTAAAGTTGAAGTTGAGAAAGCGGAGATTTTAAAGGAAGAACATATAAAGATAGCCAGAGAAATGGCTTGTAAATCAATTGTTTTATTGAAAAATGAAAACGATGTTCTTCCGTTAAAGAAAGATTTGGAAAAAATTGCTGTCATCGGACCTTTAGCAAACGATGCGCGTTCGCCTCTTGGTTCCTGGAAAGCTTTTGGTGAAGAAAAGGATGTTGTAACAGTACTGGAAGGAATAAAGAATACGGTACCTGAGGGGACAAAGGTTCTTTATTCCAAGGGGTGTGAGGTCGATAGCAATAATAAAAGCGGATTCGAAGAAGCTGTTTCTGTCGCTGCCGAGGCAGATGTGGTTGTACTTGTTTTAGGAGAATCGGCTGATATGAGCGGAGAGGCGAGAAGCCGCTCAGAAATCTATCTTCCCGGTGTTCAGAAGAAACTTGCGAAGAGTATCGTGGGTACGGGTACGAAAGTAGTGGTTGTGCTTATGAATGGAAGACCCCTTGCAATCCCATGGCTTGATGGAAATGTTTCTGCTGTTCTGGAAGCCTGGTTTTTGGGAATTCAATCGGGAAATGCTATTGCCGATGTATTGTTTGGGGTATATAATCCCGGAGGCAAACTGGCTGTGACCGTACCCCGTAGTGTGGGTCAGATTCCTTGTTTTTATTATCATAAAAATACCGGTAGACCGGCTTCCATAGAAAATCTGTATACTTCCCGGTATTTTGATTTGTCTATTACTCCTTTATATCCGTTTGGGCATGGCTTAAGTTATACTGAGTTCAAATATTCAAGATTAAAAATAGAAAACAAAAAAGTAAAAGCAAACGATTCTTTAGAGATAAGTTTTTCTATTAAGAATACCGGAAAAATGGCTGGAAGTGAAGTTGTTCAGTTGTATATTAAGGATGTTGTTGCCAGTGTTGCTCCTCCGGTAAAGAAATTGACCGGATTTAAGAGAATATATCTCAGAAGTGGGGAAGAAGCAAAAATTAATATAAAGATGCCTGTAAATCTACTTGGGTTTTATAACGTGGAAATGAAAAAGATTGTGGAACCTGGAGAAGTTAAAATTATGATTGGCAGTTCTTCCGAAGATATAAGACTCGATGATTCCTTTACGATTGAGGGAAAAGAAACCGAAATAGGTGAATCGGAAATTTATTATACAGAAGTCGAAGTAAATAGAGATTAGAAGATAAGCAGTTTCGAGTTAAAACAGTAGAATAAAGTTTGGATCCGGGATAATGATCTTGTGATAATTTGTGTAATCTTGTGGTTAAAAACCCTCTTGACAAAAATGGGTTAAGTGTTACCTTTTATCTAAAAGTAACACTAAATGAAGGGGGTGTTGATGGTTTTATTTTTGATTTTTATTTTATCGCTTACGGATTCTTCGGAATCTGTTATGGATACTGTAGGTGCTAAGATGTATTTTTCCGAAGGTATTGTAGTTACTGCGAGCAGGTATGAAGATGAAGTTTCCGATATTTCATCGTCTGTTTCCGTAATTACCGAAACAGATATAAAATTTGTAAATTCTTATATAGCTCCCGATTTACTTTCAGGAGTTTCCGGTGTAGAAGTTATGAAGACGGGAAATTTCGGAAGAGCTGATGTAGTAATCAGAGGTATCGGTAATAATGGGAGGAAACTGGGTTTTCTTGTGGATGGAAGACCTGAAAAGATGGCTATATATGGGTGCGCGGTAACCCATACTTTTCCTCTCCATAATGTAAAAAGAATAGAGGTCGTTAAAGGTCCTCTTTCTTCTTTATATGGTTCAGGAGCCATGGGTGGAGTTGTCAACATTTTAACTAAACAGCCTTCCGGCGAGAGTAAGATAGATTTAACATACGATTACGGAAGTTTTGATACCAGAAATATAACGGGTTCATTTGAAGAATCTTTTTCAAAGTTGGATTTTCTGGGTACAGTCCAAAAGAATTCGTCCGATGGTTACCAGCAAAACTCAGCTTCTAATACTGAAGCTTATCAGGGTAATCTGATATACAATATTAATGAAAATTGGAAGGTAGATAATTATGCTAAATACGTGGATACTTATAAAGAGGATCCGGCTGCTGTAGGGGATACTTCTACTCCTCTGGGCTATCAAAACTATGAAAGAGGAGCTTTTGATATTTCCGTGCACGGGGAAATGGATAAAATAGATTTTCAAACGAAAATCTACAGGACTTATGGTTACCATCAATTTTCTGATGGATGGGAGTCCAGGGATAAAACGGATGGGTTCAATTCTTCTGTTATATTATCACTTTTGAAAGGGAATAAAACTCAAGGTGGCGTTGAATTTTATAAGCAGTACGGTAACTGGATTTCTAACGGAGAATGGGATAGAAAAGTTTATGAAGGGTTTGTTCATATGGAACAAAAGACTACGTTTGTAAATCTTTCCGGAGGGATGAGATATACTTACGTAAAGGATTCGGAGGGGGTTTTTTCGTACGACGGAGGAATTGTACTTAAATATAATAATACAAGAATACGGGGTAGAATAGGTAAAGGTTTTAGACTTCCTTCTTTTAATGATTTATATCTTTTCCCTGTTTCAAATCCTTCTTTAAACTCTGAAGAGCTTATGAGTTATGAGATCGGTTTAAGGCAGAAATTATCAGATATCGCGGACCTGGATATCGCTGTTTATCGTATGAATACAAATAATTTCATCAGATTCTCTCCCGCGAGCGGCCAATTTGAAAATGTCGACACATTGGTTGAAAAAGGTATGGAAACCTCTCTTGGCGTGTATCCTCTGGATTGGGTAAAATTAAGGGTATTCTATTCGTATATAGATAGAGAAGAGAGAACACAGGGCGTTCCCGGGCAAAAATTCAGCGGCAGTCTTACTTTAGAAAAGGATATTTTGGAAGGACGTTTGAGCGGAAGATATTTAACCGATTATTACGCGGCTGATAATCACTCGGAGGAAATTCCTTCCTACTATGTTTTTGATTTTCGTTTGAATGTAAGACCTAAGGATTATATTTCTTTGTCTTTGGGTGTGGATAATATACTCGATGAAGATTATACTCGATATGTGGAAGTGCCTAACGCTAATGGACTTTACTATATGCCGGGTAGGACCTTCAAGTTCGGGGTAACTCTTAGAAAATGATTTTCCTTTATCTCGTTTTAAGTTTTGGGATAGTTACGTCGACAACCGATATTTCTTCTGTTGTGGAGGCTATTGCTCCCGAAGATGCTAAATTGGTTAACATTGTGCCCGGCGGTATGTGCCCCGGGCATTTTGACCTTTCTCCGGCTGAAGCCAATTTGATTTTCTTATCCGATTTAATTATATACCACGGTTACGAATCATGGTTTACAAAAGTGGAAGAGTTGAAACTCGATATCGATATAGTGGATTTGAAGACCGATGGTAGTTGGATGATTCCCGATGTATATCTAAAAGGCGCTTTAGAGATTTGTAATGTTTTAAAAAAAGAATACAGTTCTGATAGCGTCAGTATACGTGAAATCGATAAAAAATACAGAAAATTTAAAATGAGTTTAGATTCCCTTATCCTTATAGTCGCACAGAAAAAAGAATCGATTAAAGGAATTAAAGTTATATGTAATAAGCATCAGAAGGACTTCCTTCTTTTCCTTGGCGCAGAAGTTGTTTCCGTTTTTTCTCCGGGAGATGATATTTCTCTGAAAGAAATATCGGAGGTAGTAAAAGTCGGAAAGGAGGAAAACGTGCAGCTGGTTGTAGATAATCTTCAAAGCGGGAAAAAAGTTGGTAACACGATAGCGGATGAATTAAAAAGTGATTATATAATTTTTTCAAATTTTCCGGAAGAACAGGGATATAGAATAACTCTTTTAAATAATATAGATCTTTTACTGGAAACTTTAAGTGATAAAGATACAAAAAGTTAGTTTATCTTTTAGCGGAAAGGAAGTTTTATCTGAAGTTTCTCTCGATATAAAAAAACAAGATTTCGTTGCTATAATAGGTCCAAACGGAGCGGGAAAAACGAGCCTGCTTAAAATAATAAACGGACTTCTTATTCCTGATACGGGGAAAATCGGAGTGTTCGATCTCGACCCGGTTAGAGATGGGTTGGCGGTAAGAAGAAGAATTGGTTTTATTTTTCAAAATGAGTTTATAACCAGGAATGTGCCGCTTTCAGTTAAGGATGTTGTTTCTGTGGGTAGGATAGGTGTAAAAGGACTTTTTAGAAATCTTGATAAAAAAGATTTTGAGTCTACTCGCAATGCTATGGATGAAGTTGGAATCAGCGATTTAGAGAATAGACCCGCCGGTTTTCTTTCAGGAGGGGAGCAGAGAAAGGTATCGATCGCGCGAGAACTGGCAAGAGATGTCGAGATTCTTCTTCTGGATGAGATTTTAATGAATTTAGATCCTGCTTCGCAGATGGAAATTAATAGTTTAATTACTCGTATTTACAAAAGACATAAATTGACGGTTGTTTTCGTAACCCATCTTCTAAGGTATTTACCACAAGGGATCAATAGAGTTGTAGCTCTTAAGAATGGAAAAGTATTCAGTGATTTTTCTCCGGATGATTTTAATTCAAAGGATTTATCTCTGCTTTATGATGTCGATGAGGAAAATTTGAAGAAATATGTGGGAAATTTTAAGTTTTAATTATTTTCAAAACGCTTTAATGGGTTCTATTCTCGCGGGAGTGGGTCTCGGTATTGTGGGTGTATGGGTGGTTCTTCTTCGGATTCCTTTTGTCGGAGTTGCGATATCTCATGCAGCTTTTGCCGGATCTGTCATAGGACTTCTTTTTGGAGTAAATCCTATTATGATGGCGATTGTATTTTCTCTTTTAGCTTCGATTTTAATTGGCCCCATCGCGGAAAAATCCGGTCTCGAGGCAAACGTAATTATAGGTATTATTTTTTCTCTTGTTTTGGGAGTCGCTTTTCTTGGACTCGGTTTAATAAAGGGACCGAAAACAGAAGCTTTTAATCTTATATGGGGAAGTATTCTTACTCTTTCAAGAATAAATATATATTTGAATGCCGGAATAACTTTTTTTGTGATTCTTTTCCTGCTTTTTTTCGGAAAAGAGATAAAAGCGGTATTTTATAACAGAGAAGTCGCGGCTTCGTGCGGAATACCCGAGAAATTTATTTTTTTTAGTCTGCTTTTCCTGTCCGGTTTTGTAATTTGCCTTAATTTAAATACAATCGGAGGAATATTGATTTTTAGTCTTTTGATAAATCCTCCTTCAGCCGCGAGAATTTTAACTCATAGCCTTTCTAAGATGTATATGCTTTCGATTCTTTTCGGTATTGTCGCGTGCCTTGCGGGGCTTTTCTTTTCTTATGTATTTGCGGTTCCCGCAGGAGCCACAATAATAATAATTTCTTCGTTGATTTTTATAATTTCAATGGTTTCAAGAGGCAGAAATGGAAGTTGATTGTTTCGAAAAATGGGCGGAGAATTGGGAAGTTTCAGCCCAATCGAAGATAGTCGCGGGAATATTTGTTAAAGAGTTAATCGATAAAAATTCCGATTTGATTTTGGATTTGGCTTGCGGCAATGGAGTATTACGAGATTATTTAAATAAACGTATTCCCAATTTAAAAGTTGTTTATATCGATAAGGCTTTTGCGATGATTAAAGGCTTGAAGGAAACTTATCCCGATGAGTTTGCGATAAGGGGAGAAGGGGAGAATATTCCTTTCGATAAGGATGAATTCGATGCGGTTATAATTTTCAATTCTTTTCCTCATTTTAAGGATAAAGAAAAAACCATTTCGGAATGTTACAGGGTATTAAAAAAAGGAGGGAGGTTAATAATAGGGCATTCCATGACTCCCGAAGAAATAAACCAGTTGCATAGAGATGTGGGAGATCAGGTCGCAAATCATCGATTACCGGAAAAGGATATTTTTATAGAAATGTTTGACAAGGCAGGTTTTGAAAATATTGAATATTTTGTCGACGGTTATTTTTATGTGATGGGAATTAAGGAATAATAACTTGCTTAACCACAGATTTCACAAGATTAACACAAGATTTATACTTGCTTTTTCTCAACCCAAAACCCCAAATAATTAGCCACAGATTAACACGGATAAACACTGATAAAAAAACAAAAAAATATATTTCTGTTGTTTAAAACACCCCACAGCTCCAAATTAATCTCACACAAAGACACAAAGAAAAACTTATTTATTTTAACCACGAAACATACTAAAAACACTAAACCCCACCATACCCAATTTTTTATTTTCTGTTTTAACCACCCAACTTCCTAACACCCTAACAATAATATTAACAACAAATTCCACAAATAGCACAAATACTTTTATTAGTTATTCTATTTTCTTTTTTTAGTTTAAAATAATTTTGCATTTTTATTTGTCATTTTGCTTTTTAATTTTTGATATTTAATTTATATTTTGATGGGAACTATTTTTTTGATCTGTATCTAAATATACAGGAGAAATTTTTATGTTGACATGAAGCTCGATTTGGCTTATAATGTTAATATATAAAAGTTTTTAGAGGAGGTGTGTATGGACAGGGAAAAATATAGTTTCAAAGATGTGTTCAGGCTGCGTATCAGGATTTGTTTACTCATAGTTTTGATTGTTCTTATCCTTGGATTTATATATAGTCCAAAAGTGGAAATAAAAGTAGAAACAGAAGAACCTGAAGAGGACACAGTTCGTTTTTATCCGTATGAACCTGAGGAATTCGAAAACATAACTGAGATACCTAAGGGTGATGTGGAAGAAATAATTAGCGAAGAAGAATATGAGGAAGAGGAAGAAGTTGAAGATAGGGATCGTGTTACAAAAGACGTTCTATTTAATAACGATAAAGATGCCGATGTTAAATTCGGAACACCTATTTTTATTCCACATGACGTCAAACCTAAGCCGCTGAATCTCGATAAGGTAAAATTCGAATATCCGAAATCTATGAGGACGGTTGGTGTTAGTGGTAAAGTTTATCTGCAACTCTTTATAGACAAGGAAGGAAATGTTAGAAATGTAGTGCTTACGGGGTCTCTTCATCCTACTTTGGATAAGATTGCGGTTGAAAACGCCTGGAAAATAAAGTTTTCACCTGCACAGCAGAGAGATAAACCGGTTGCAGTTTGGTATGCTTTTTGGGTTGAATTTAAACTCGAGTAAAAAAAATTCTCACACGGAGCCACAGAGGCACAGAGAAAAAAGGATATATTATTTTGTTTTTCCCAACTCCACCTCACCAAATAATTAGCCACGGATTAACACCCTGGTACGGTCATTCCTCCCTACAGGGCAGACAGATTTACACAGATTTTCTTGAGTTTTTTCTTTTTTGTCTTCGGTCAACCGTCGACGGTCTTCGGTCGGTTTTAGAACTAAAACCGACTTATTTTCCTTGTACGAATTTTTCTCTTTTTGCTTTTATATTTATTTCCTGAACTCTATCGGCTATATCTGCGTTAATAAGCGTATAACCATTAAAAGTTTTAGATGCCTCTCCCGGAATATTCAAATTTTGCAAGATTTTATCTGCGATTATGGTTCCTTCTTTGTTTAAAAATTCTACTGTAGCCATAAGCATAATGGATTCTTTTTCTTGATTATAAACTGTAAATTCCCAGAAAAACTTCCATTTATCATTGTTTCTTTCTGCAATTTTTGTGTTAGCTCCGAATATGTTCCAACTTGATTCTTCTATGCTCTTTTCTGAAGTTCCGATTTTTCCTGACGCGGATTTTTCCTCTTTTGCTCCTTCGGTTTTGGACTTTTCTAAAGTTTTAGGCTTTAAAGAAAGTTCAATTGCATCTTCAATCCCATACCCGGTTATCCTGCAAAATTTACCTGTCGAATCACTTTCGAATCCTACAATTCCAGGTTTGCTGGCTGCTCCTGACATGTATGCTTTGCCTTCTCCTATTTTGTAAGTAATTGGATTTTCGAAATCCATTCCTACTTCTTTTTTTAGCCATGAAACGGAACTATTTTTTGGATAATGTCCATTTTCCCAGGAGAATTTCTTTATTGCTTTTTCTATGGTTTTCATATTTTCTTTAAGAGATACGATTGTAATTGCTTCACTTACCTGTTCGTAGGATTCACCGACTACTGAAAGATATGGAGAAAGAAAATTCCCGAGCGCAACACCCACGACAAAAGCAAGAACTATTAAAAATACAGCAATTCTTTTTTTCATTGCTACCCCCTTAGGTCAAATTTATATGTAAATATAATGAATTATCACTTTTAAGTCAATGGTAATTTTTGAACCTTTAAGGTTCAAAAATAGTCACGAGTCACCAGTCATTAGTCACCAGTCAAAAAAGCCACCCCACAACTCCAAATTAATCTCACACAAAGACACAGAGACGTAAAGGGTTTTTTCTTTACTCATCCAACGACCTAACGATCCAACGAACCCACGAAAAATTGCTTGACATGGAATGAGCATAAGTTATATTTGTTTTGGTATATTTAATTTATATTAATGTGAAATTTTAAGGAGGGGTATTTATAGAATGATTGATAAAGAAAAAGAATTAGCCGGAGCGAAGGTTTATGATTTTGTTAAAGATGGAATGGTTTTAGGTCTTGGTACCGGGACTACTTTTTTTTACGCGTTAAAAAAAATAGGTGAGATGGTTGGTGACGGGTTGAAAGTAAAAGCTATATCCACATCATCAGCTACAACCAGACTGGCTGAATCATATAATATTCCGCTTTTGTCTATCGATGATGTCGATCAAATAGATTTAACCATCGATGGCGCGGACGAGGTTGATTCTGATTTTAACGGTATAAAGGGTGGAGGAGGAGCTTTATTATTCGAGAAGATTGTGGCAAAATCTTCTAAGAAAAATCTGTGGGTTCTGGATTCTTCAAAAATAGTCGATAAAATAGGAGCATTTCCGTTGCCTATCGAAGTTGTTCCTTTTGCGCTGAGTAATGTTTTTAAAAGACTCGATAAAAAAGGTTATAATCCTGAAATACGAATGAATAAAGGAAAAAAATTCCTTACCGATAGCGGTAATTATATAATAGATGTGAATTTAGGTATTATAGAAGATCCTCGTAAAATGGAAGTCGATTTAAACATGATTCCCGGCGTTGTCGAAAACGGCCTTTTCCTGGATGTTGTTGATATTGTTGTGGTGGGGAAGGGGGAAGGAGTTGAAATTATTCGTAAAGAATAATTTAGTTGAATGGTTAAATCGTTGAATAGTTGAATTGTTAAATAGTAATGTTGGGATTTGGGATATGGGATTTAGTTTTGACTAATGACTCAAGACTCGTGACTAATGACTCTTTTTGAACCTTCAAGGTTCAAAATCCACCATTGACAATTTTGTTGAATATTGTATATTTAAAATCTTAAAAAACTTTTATATCCCGTAATATCATAATTAGTTAAGGCATATAAAGAGAAACAATTATAGGAGTTATGCATGTATAAGATATTGGAGAAAGAAAAAATAGGACCGAATTTAAATAAGTTTGTAATAGAAGCGCCGCTCGTACCGAAAAACTACCAGCCGGGGCAGTTTGTTGTTCTTAAGGTTGATGAGGTAGGTGAGCGAATTCCCATTACTATCGCGGAGGCGGATAAAGATAAAGGAACAATAACGATATTTGTTCAGGAAGTGGGTAAGACCACATATAAACTCGGAGCGCTAAAACAGGGAGATTACATTTCCGATGTTGTAGGCCCTCTTGGGCATCCTGCTAAAGTGGAAAGAATCGGAACTGTCGTAACGATCGGTGGTGGGGTAGGTAGTGCTATTATATACCCGGAAACAAAGGCTTTTAAAGAAGCCGGTAATTACGTTATTTCGATAATGGGATTCAGAAATAAAGAAAATGTCATTCTGGAAGAAGAAATGAAAAAATATTCCGATGAGCTTTATATTCTGACTGATGACGGCTCATACGGAAAGAAAGGATTTACTACTAATGAGTTACAGGAACTTGAAAGCGTGGGAAGAAAAATGGATCTTGTAATTGCTATTGGTCCCGCTATAATGATGAAGAAGATTTCCGAAATGACAAAACAGTATAATGTTAAAACGATTGTATCCCTTAATTCTACAATGATGGATGCAACCGGAATGTGCGGAGGATGTAGGGTTGAAGTTGATGGAGAGACTAAATTCGCGTGCGTTGACGGACCGGAGTTCGATGGCCATAAAGTAAATTTCGATTTGCTTATAAAGCGCCTTTCCACTTACGAAAAAGAAGAAAAGGAAGCGTTTGATAGTTATAAGAGATGTAAGTGTGAATAAGATAAGATGAGCGATAAAAAGCAAAAGGCTCCTCGTGAGCCAATGCCGAAACAGGAAGTCGAGGAAAGAGTAAAGAATTTTAATGAGGTTGCGCTTGGTTATACCGAAGAACAGGCTAGGCGAGAAGCCGAGCGGTGTATTCAATGTCCAAAACCTCTTTGTGTTAAAGGTTGTCCGGTCGATATAAGTATTCCCGAATTTATCAAATTGATAGTTGAAGGTAAATACAACGAGGCCGCAAGGAAAATAAAGGAAGATGATGTTTTGCCCTGTATGACAGGTAGAGTTTGTCCCCAGGAGGATCAATGCGAAGCACAGTGCGTTCTGGGTGTAAAAGGCAGTCCTATAGCGATAGGAAGACTTGAACGTTTTGTCGCGGATTATGAAGCTGCCAACTCTGAGGCAGATACTCCGCCGGTGCAGGCAAAGAAAAACAAAAAAATTGCGGTTGTAGGTTCGGGTCCCGCGGGCCTGACCGTTGCCGCGGATTGCGCAAGAATGGGATATGACGTTAAGATTTTCGAAGCTTTGCACAAACCGGGAGGGGTTCTTGTCTACGGTATTCCGGAATTTAGACTCCCGAAAGCAATAGTAGGCAGGGAAGTCGAAGCTCTTAAGCAGATGGGTGTTGAACTTGAGTGTAACGTAATAGTTGGAAGAACAATTACTGTGGAACAGCTTTTTGAAGAAGGTTACGAGGCAATATTTCTTGGTCTTGGCGCTGGTCTTCCGAGATTTCTAGGTGTAAAGGGAGAAAATCTTTTAGGTATATATTCAGCCAATGAATTTTTAACAAGAATAAATTTAATGAAAGCATATAAATTTCCCGAATATGATACTCCAATAAGTATCGGTAAAAAAGTCGCGGTTGTCGGCGGCGGTAACGTTGCTATGGATTCTGCGCGAAGCGCGGTAAGGCTTGGTGCCCAAGAGGTACATATTGTATATAGACGTTCACGTCAGGAAATGCCGGCAAGAAATGAAGAAATCGAAAACGCGGTAGAAGAAGGCGTGATCCTGGATCTTCTCGTTAATCCGATCGGATTTGCCGGAGATGAAAATGGCTGGGTTAAATCAATAAAAATGATAAGAATGGAGCTCGGAGAGCCCGATGATTCAGGTAGAAGAAGACCTGTACCTCTTCCGGGAAGTGAATTTATATATGATGTCGATACGGTAGTAATCGCTATTGGTCAAAACGCGAATCCGATACTTTTAGATGCTACCCCTAAAATCAAGAAAAACAAGTGGGGATATATCGACGCGGATTCCGAAACCGGAAAAACATCGATGAAAGGTGTATTCGCGGGTGGAGATATCGTAACAGGTGAAGCAACCGTCATTGCCGCAATGGGCGCAGGCAGAAAATCAGCCAGAGCTATCGATGAGTACCTTAAAAGCGGTAAATGGTAGTTCATTAACCACAAGATTCCACAGATTACCACAAGATTACCTCACCGCACGACCCATATTTTATTTTTTTTAAAAATTCGAAACATGAAACTATAATAAACCACAAAGACCACAAAGATTTATATTTTTTTGGGGTTTGGGGAGAAGCAAATTTTAATTTTTTATATGTCATTTTGATTTTTGATATTTTATTTATTTCTGATAGAATCACACTAATTACACGAATGATTTTGTTTTTTGTCGTTATTTAGGGAAAATATCTATCCTTGAGATTAGAAGCCCGAAGGAGGTACTAAGTGAAGAAGAAATTTGATGCCGTTGAAATTAAGCGACGGCTTCAAAAAGAGACAGAGGAAAAGTTATCTAAATTTTCGAAAAAAGAGCAACTCGATTTATTAAAGAAAAAATTCGGTTATTTGACCAGAAAAGAAGAAGTACATACAAACTAACACACCAACTAAATTAAACAAGATTAACAGGATTATTTTTTTGTTTTTTTGACCAGTGACCAGTGACTAATGACAAGTGACTTTGTTCCCCTTGACACTTTTCAAAGAAGGTCTGACCCCGTTAATCCATCAGATAAAATTAAAGAAGGAATAAAATATCTCGATGCGGTAACAAAGATTAATCCTGATAATTGGGCTGCCTTCTGGCTAAAAGGTAAAGCATATCAAGCTCTTGGTGATCCTGTATTAGCTTATGATGAATTCAAAAAGGCCTTCGATATTGAAAAAGAAAATCCTGATGTTGCAAGAGAACTGATGATTGAAAGTTTGAACCTTGGTAAGGGAGAAGAAGGCGTAGAAATAGGAGAACATGCATTATCACTAAAACCTAACGATCCGGGTCTTATGAGAAATTTAGGACTTGCGTATCTTATCAACGGTGAAATAGAAAAAGCAGAGGAGGTCACAAGACAAGCCATTGCACTTGACCCGCAGGATGAAATTAACAAACAAATATTAAATATAATAAGAGAAGTAAAATCTGGGAAAAGAGCACAACCCAGAAAATATTCTAATTTGATGGATTAACTCCTCTATAATGACTGCAATTTTATTTATAAAAAAACAATATATAACCATTGACAATTCCACCTATTAGAATAGAATATAAATAAGGTATTGGCTTATTTAAAAATAAGGAAAAAGTTAGGTTGACGTTAGGCATAAAAATTAATATAATATATAAAATTTTTTTAGAAAACCTAAGTCGCTTAATATCATAAGTGTTTGGAAATTATGGGTAAGGTTAATCGGAATTAAGGAGGGATGACCAATAAAAAATACTATTAATTTTAATAGCTTAACGCTCGTTTCGTATCTTTTTCATACGTATAATCATACCTATTTAGGGAGGACAAAAACAAATTGAAAAATTGCTCAGGATATACTTATTTTTTTAGGATAAACATCCTTGAAGTTCTTCAAATATTCCAATCTTGTATCTTGACTTGTGTTGAAAACCCTAACGAAAGGAGGTTTTAATGGAAAGAGTAAGAAGGGGAAGAGAATTGTTACCCAGGTGGATTTTAGGCGGGTTACTGTTTATTCTGACTTTGTTTGCCTTTAATCCAAGCGCGAATGCGGCTGTTACAGGAAAAATTGCAGGTATTGTTGTCGGCGCCGGAACAGGTGAACCCTTACCAGGCGCCAACGTGGTTATTCAAGGCACTGAAATGGGTGCAGCCTGTGATGCGGATGGTTACTTCTTCATTATAAACATACCCCCGGGCGAATATAATGTTCAGGCGAGAATGATGGGTTATAAGACTGTAACCCAGACAGGTGTTCGGGTGAGCACCGATCACACCACCAACATCAAATTTGGACTTGAAACTACAGTGATCGAGGGAGAAGGTATAACCGTCCAGGCTGAGAGAGAACTCATAAAGATGGATGTATCCTCAAGCCAAGAAGTAGCTTGGGCCGAAGAAATTGAAGAGACTCCTCTTGTAACCGACATAAGGGAGTATGTGAATATGCAGGCAGGAGTTCAGGACTGGAGAATAAGAGAAGGTAGTGCCGATCAGACTCAATTCATGGTTGATGGTCTTATGATGGTCGATAACAGGTTAAACCGTCCTCTGCTTACTCCAAACCTTAGTTCAATTAAAGAAGTCAGCATCGTTAAAGGCGGTTTTAATGCTGAATACGGAAACGTACGTTCGGGACTTATAAATGTAGTTTCCAAAGAAGGTTCTCCTGAAGCCTATCATGGTTCAATTAATTTCAGGTGGACTCCGGCTCATCTCAAACATAAAGGTCCCTCTCTCTTCGACTATGATAATTACTATTTATATCCTTATCTCTCAGAGGATGACAGTGTTTGCTGGATAGGGATAGATGCCGCATGGGGAGATTCTACAAAAGACAGCTATGATACTGTTTTGTATAACAAATATTCCGATAGAGCTATTCCAGGGTGGATTGCAGTAGCTGCAGCTAATGATGACTCAGTAACCCCTGAAGATTTAAGAAACGTGTTTATCTATCAGCATACAGCTGACGGCTGTGAAGAATTAGGTCAGAGACCGCGAACAGGATATGGACAACTTCCTGAATGGATGGTTGATGCCGGTTTTGGAGGACCTGTCATTCCTGGCTATAAGGATCTCACCTTCTTCTTTTCGCACAGGACAAATAAAGAAACATATAGATGGCCAACAAGCAAGGATTATTTTTCTGATATGAACAGTATGTTGAAATTAAATTATCGTTTAAATCAAAATATAAAAATCGGAATCATGGGAATATACAGAGAGATTAATACTGTTGATAAGTATCCGATGTCCATCGGCGACATAGGTTCTATAATACTTTGGAACGCAAACGATCGTTATGCCTCAAGCGGAACAGACCTGGAACTCGACTCGGAAGGAGAACTTTACTGGCCAATAGCTGTTAACCCTTTTGACGTTACCACAAAAGCAGGCGGCTTTTCTCTTGACCACAGTATAAGTCCCAATACTTTCTACTCCATAAGGATCACAAGGCAACAAACCGAGAATTATGCACCGGGACCACCAATAAGTGAAATAAGAGACACGACCTATGTTGATACCTTTGGGACTTATAAAGTCACAGAATTACCATATGGCTGGTGGTCATACGGACAGAACCGGAGATGGGAATCTCTCCAGGATCAAATACATTTCAATATAGGAAACGGTTCTAATGCAAGAGATCTTTCAGATATGATAACATGGAATTTCAAAGCAGATCTTACAACACAAATAAATAAATACAATGAAATAAAGGTTGGATTAGAATATAACGACGATAGGTTCCATACATTCTGGGGATATCTTGGCGGTGAAATGTGGAATGATCCTTTAAAACGTTATCCTCTTTACCTGGATATGGGCCTTGATTCAATTCAAAAATTAAGTCTCGACGCCTGGGTAAGAGAGTGGGACGTGAATCCACGTAGAATAGAAGGATACGTTCAGGATAAGATTGAATTTCAGGGAATGATTGCCAACCTGGGTATAAGGATTATGTACTTTGATCCCAACACCGACTGGTATGTGGCTGAGCCATATTCGGAATACTTCGAACCAGCCAACAAATATTTCTTTGAGGATTCCACACCAAAAGAACCTACCGAAAATAAAATCTCAATTGCTCCTCGCCTTGGTATATCACATCCGATTTCGGAGGTTTCCAAGATCTATTTTAACTACGGTCAATTCTACTCGATGGGCCCTTCATCCGATCTTTACACAGTAGGATTCGGACCTCAAATCGAGGGTGTTACATTCCTTGGAAATCCCAATGCAGAATTTCCAAGAACCATAGCATACGAACTCGGTTATGATCACGAGATAGCAGATCAATACCTAGTACGGCTTTCCGCATTCTACAAAGATATCGACAACCAGATAAGCTATGATTCAATACATGGAGATGATGTTGATTATACAGTAGTAAGCAATCGAAATTATGAAGATATAAGAGGATACGAAATTGGCTTGAGAAAAATAGTGGGACGATGGGTAACAGGATGGGTTAACTATACCTATACTGTATCAAGTTCGGGTTATACAGGCAGAGAAATTTACTACGAAGATCCATCGGATGAAGCCCAATATGGTATGCAGGATCCGGAACAAGTTAAGAACCTGGCAAGACCTCGAATTAATGCCAAACTGAGTATAATTTCACCTAGAACCTACGGGACATTGCTTGGCGACTGGAGATTAACCTTCTATTCGACCTGGGAAGCAGGAGAATACTTTGCTTATAACCCGCTTGGAGTTGGAGGAATAGAGGGGGATGAATTCAAAAACAACGCGCAATGGAAACCATACAAGAGAATTGATTTACAATTATCCAAGAGCGTGCGCTTCGGAGGTTCCAGTCTTGAGCTCTTCGTAGATGTATATAATCTTTTAGACTGGGAATATATTGATTTAGGCGGATTCGCAGGTAGCATAGACCTAAGTGATGGAACAGCAAATACGGCAGATCTTACAAATTATCTAAAATCACTAAGACTACCCATGTATGGAGAAGGAGGATATGCGGATCGATACGAAGCAGAAGGCTACATAGCTGGTAATGATAAAATAGGAGATCTCGCAAGTGACGATAAGCCCTATATAAATATGCCCGATATAGGTTTCAGAACTTTTCTTGAACCAAGAACTGTTACCTTTGGCGTCAGGGTAAGCTTTTAAACGGGAGGATAATGATGAAGAGATATATTAAACTAATTGCAGTTTTAATCTTTATTCTTATATTAGCCGGAACGCTCCAGGCTCAGGAAAAAAAGACAGCAGACGCAGGCAAGTATAGGGTGGATGTTTACTCAGGGTCTGCGATGGGTGGTCCCTACGGGTGGGGAGAAAATGGATACTCCTACGATTACGGCGGGGAAGTTACAAGGTGTGGATGGGGGCTTTACTGCAAGGGTTTTGCAAACCTTGATTCCATTTTCGGTGGAGGCGACTCCACATACGAATACTGGTATGCGGGATGCGGTATTTGGAGTAACAACATTGAAAGGATAACCGTGCCTTTAGAATATGAAGATGACATAACCGTACGTAAATATTACCGATACACACCATGTGAAATAGTAGTAAATGAACTTCGAGTCAGCTCCCGCTTTCCAAAGAACGGAGATATGCTTGCTCCCGATTCAATACTTGGAACCGCAGATCAGATGATAACAGTACATTCCAGAACCAGTATGGGAATTGATCTTTATTTAAAAACACTTTCTTGGTCGGCAAGGGGACATTCGGAATACGTAATTCACGATATAACTTTCGTGAACACAGGTAATGTTGATGCGGATGACCATATAGAACTTCCGGTAAGTACACTTGATTCGGTTATGTTCAGTCGTGATGTCTTTTTTGCAAATGGTGGAGAGCCATGGATGAGCGCATACGGAGAACATACCGCGGACACTCTCAGAATTCCAACCTACAGTTATCATTGCTGGAATACTCAACCGGAAGATAACTGGGGTGACCCTGATCCTACAAACTTCAATCTAAGACAGCCTAATTTTACCGGAGAAGCTGTACTCCATGTGGATGCGGATTGGCATAACGGAACAAGCGTAAGTAATGACCCTGCTCAACCCCAGATGACATGCCCCTCTAATTCCGACTGGAGAGTTTCTCCATGGGTAGGGAGTTATCCAATCCGTGAAGAAGGACGTAAACGTTTCTACAGAACTCTTTATGGATTTACCGATGAATTAACCGCGGTAGGGGTTGATCATAACTGGAGTAGTCCGTATTTGACGACTGACCAATACCCAAATACACATCACACTGTTAGAATGGAAGATTGGGGAAATCCCCAATATCATACAGACTTGCCAAGCAGCTTTTACAATCCAGGTTGGGGTCAGCATGATGGAGCTTACAGCTGTGGACCGTGGATGAACGTAGAAGTTGGGGAATCCTTACACATAGTACTTGCGCCTGCTACAGGTGGAATGTCACGAAAGATGTCTTACCTGGTTGGAAGAGCCTGGAACACCGGAGAGGCTGATACGATTTGGGGCGGAGCTCCATTTAAGCTGCCTCCCCAGATGATAAATCATCCATCTCTCTGCCCAACCGATAACGACAAAGCAAAAGATTCATATGTAGAGGCAGGCAGGGACTCACTCTTTAAAAACGTATATAATGCCCAGGCAAATTTCAACTCCGGCTATAACATTCCTACACCTCCTCCATCCCCAAACTTAGAAGTTACCAGTCACCCGGATGAAATAACTGTTGAATGGGATGATAGGTCCGAAGTTTTGCATACCTGCCACGGATACAAACTTTATAGAGCAAGAGGAGCAACCCAGTATGAGATAACATCCCAGGGTACGGAAAGAGGAGATTGGGAACTGTTATTCCAGTGCGGAGGAACCGATCCGGGAGGCATCGATTACTCAAGTAATATTATTTATGAATATCATGATTCTACCGCGGTCCGAGGTTTTGCATATTACTATTCCGTAACAGCATTCGATAACATTGGCGGCGGCGAAAGTCTAATTTTGCAAAATATGACTTTCGGAAATTTAGGTGCAGCAAGACTAACCAGAGCGCCGGGCACGGCACTTTCTCAGATTAGAGTTGTTCCTAATCCCTGGAATATAAATGCAGAAGCCTTACAGTTTTCAGGAGAGGGAGAAGAAAACAAAATCATGTTTTATAACTTACCTGGTGTATGTACAATAAAGATATTTAATGAATCACTCGATCTAATGACTACTATTCATCACACAGATGGAAGCGGAGACGAACCTTGGACAGATATCGCCGGACAAAACTTTATGGCTACATCTTCTCAGCAATATCCCGCAAGTGGTTTATATATAGCTCATATAGAAACCCCATCTGGCGAAAGCGTCGATAAAATTTTCTATATTGTGAGATAGGAGGTACAGATGAAAAAGTTAAATATTTTAATACTTTGCCTTTCAACCATCCTATTAATACCTACTAATGTACATGGAGCTAAAAAACTCGGGCAAACAGGCCTAAAATTCCTTGATATTGGCGTCGGAGCCCGGGCTTCCGGAATGGGTGAAGCTTTTACCATGATGGAAGGGGATGCAAACTGTATCTTTTACAACCCCGCAGGTGTAGCCAAAGTCGGTTCGGAAGACGCAAATATGAATGCTGTAATCAGCAGAACTCAATGGGGTGCATTACTTCGTTATAATGCTGCCGGATTAGTCTATAACGCGGGTCTGTGGGGAAATTTTGGTATTAGCCTTATAACAACCGACTACCCGCAATCCGAATGGACTACAGTCGACGAATCAACTGAACAAGGTTATGAAGAACTGGGATACGTAGACGCAGGAGCTTATGCTGCAGGGCTTACATATGCACGAACACTAACCGATAAGTTTTCTGTTGGCGGAAACGTCAGATACGCAGCACAACACATGGGGCAAAACTTGCTATCTGATTCTACTACTGTAGAAAATAATGTCTCGGGATTATCGTTTGATTTCGGAACAATTTACTACACCGGTTTCGAAAGCTTAAGATTAGGCATGAGCATAAATAACTTTTCACCAGAATATAAATATCAAACATATTCATTCCAGTTACCGTTAACGTTTAAAATCGGCACAGCGATGGATCTAATCGATCTGATCAAAGAAGAACACCCTGATAAATCTCTTCTTTTTAGTATAGAAGTAATCCATCCAAGAGACTATAGCCAGAGAATTCATACAGGTCTGGAATTCACTTATATGGGTATGTTATCCCTAAGAGTAGGGTATAAGTTCAACTATGATGAAGAAGGTTTGAGCGCCGGTGTGGGATTTAATGTTAAAGGTATCCGATTAGATTACTCTTATTCGGAACTTGAAACATTTGATGCTGTACACAGAGGCACACTGGGACTGGGATTCTAAGATCATAGATAGAATGGTTCTCCCATTATAAAATGGAGAACTAAATAAAAAACCCTCCAGGTTAGTTCAGCCTGGAGGGTTTTTTATACCTTTATATTAGCCTTAATTATACCAATTATATTTGACCTCAATGATACCAATTATACTATCAACCTAATGTCTCGCTCTTTATTATCTTTAAACCATTTCATTATAAGTTAACCTGTGTATAATTCAAACTTAATTGCATATACGGAAAAGTCAATAAACGGAATACCAACTTTTGTTTTTTAACCCAAAACATGAAACCCGTAACCCGAAACCTTTATTTAGACAGGATTAACAGGATTATTTGTTTGTTTTTTTTGACCAGTGACCAGTGACTAATGACAAGTGACTTTGTTCCCCTTGACACTTTTCAAAGAAGACCTGACCCCGTTTATATGTAGATATTTATAAAAGTTTGTCAAGGAATTTTTTAGCCGTCAGCTGTCGGCTGTTTTTAGTTTT
>Ga0315544_1000254_pt1 | contig 52459 bp, 69 predicted proteins | sample SalMarSW160130MG_2_FD_202543 | JGI IMG/M metagenome (GOLD analysis project Ga0315544, IMG submission 202543) | Salt marsh sediment microbial communities from the Plum Island Ecosystem LTER, Massachusetts, United States - Salt Marsh Sediment SW1601-130 ...
CAAAAGGTGAAATAAACTGGGCAGGAAGATAACCATGACCAAACTGCAGTTCTATAATATCAAAACCTGCTTTTTCTGCTCTCATAGCCCCTTCAACAAATAGAGTAATTACTCTCTTCATATCATCCCTGTTCATTCTTTTAGGAGCAGCTCCTCCATTTTCACATGGTTTATCTGTAGATGAGATATAATAGTTGCCCGGTATTTTAGGATTGGCCATCCTTCCCGGATGATTGAGATGGGCAATAACTTTGGTTTCATATTTGTGAATTGTATCTACTAATTTTTTTAATCCCTCTATTTTATTATCATCATTAATACCCATTTGTGTTGGTATTTCCCTCAGGCCTTTATCAAGATAAAAAGGTTCGGGAATTATAGCACCTAAATATTTAGCCCTTCTTTCATAAAAATCAAGATGTCTTTGGGTAACTATACCGTATCCATCACTATAACCTGTCTTAATAGGGGCAAAAATGAATTGGTTTTTTAAAGACAACATATTATTTCCCTCCTCAGAAATTAGTGCATTAAGAAAAAAATTATTTCATTTTTGGCAGAAAAATTAAAATTCCAATATCAATTGCCTCCCCTGCCTCTACCACCACCTATTCCTCTGCCACTGCCTATTCCTCTCCCTTGTCCAATTCCTTGTCCCTTACCCGTACCTCTGCCATCCCTTGGGCCTAATCCCAGTCCTCTTCCTGTCCCACGACCTTCTCCCCGTCCGCCATAACCGCCACCGGCCTTACGTGCCGAATGAATACTTTCTTTTAAAGTCGGCTCTTTCAACACCGGGACATCACCATTCTCGACCTTTTTTATTGCTTCACGCACAGGCATATTACGACAAATATAAACCGTACACCCTGATGAAATTACGTCATTATATGCAGAAGGTCCAATATTGCCAGTAATAACTTTTTTAATGCCCAGATTAACAAATTTTCCGATACCTTGCATATATTCATCTTTACCAATGCCCGGAAAAACTTTAAATTCCATAGTTTGCGGGTCTATAATAAGGAAATATCCGGAATGTCCGAATCTTCCTGACACTTTTGAATCTAATGTTTCACCTGATGATGCAACTAAATACTTTTCCATAATTTCAGTCCTTTTTATATTGTTAATATTTTCATTGTAAGCTTCTTTGACAATTTCCTTATATTTTACAGGATTAATTAATACATTCTAATCACTATGTAAAATATTCTTCCATTCTATCAAAAGCTTTATTTATTTCATCTTCCGTCACACAAAAAGACAATCTTAAATGTGATTGCCCTGTTGGTCCGAATGCTATCCCGGGTGTAGTTGATACTCTCGCTTCTTTCAAGAGTTTTTTACAAAAAAATGTTGAATCTTTTCCTTCTTTTAATAATATTTTTGGGAACATAAGATAAGAGCCACCGGGTTTATGGTATTCAAACACTGAATTTAGCCGGTCAAGACGCTCACACATTAAATTTCGGGTATTAAGATAATGTTCCCTGAATTTATCAACACAATCCTGTGGCCCTTTTAACGCAGCAAGTGCTGCATATTGTGAAACTACCGGAGCACAAATAGCCAAAGGAATATGGGCTTTATTAATTTGCGGGATAAATTCTTCATCTGCATATAAATAACCAATTCGCCAACCTGTCATAGCATAAGTCTTAGTAAAAGTAAAACAGCTGATTACATTTTTTTTCATCTCCGGAATAGAAGCAATACTAAAGTGTTTATGGCCATCAAAAGTAAAATACTCATAAGCCTCGTCAGTTATAATCGTCAGGTTATTGTCCAATGCAATTTCAGCTAACTGGCGAAGTTGTTTTTCTGAAAAGACAGTACCGGTAGGATTACTGGGTGAACAATACATAATAGCTTTTGTTTTAGAAGTTATTGCACTTTTGATGCCTTCAATATCCAGCCTGAATCCTTCTTCTTCTAATAAAGGGACAATAACCGGTTTTCCGTATGTAATAACAACCTGCCTGATGTGAGTTGAATATGTCGGGGATGGAAAAATAACTTCATCGCCAGGATCAACTAAAGCCATCACAGACGCAGATAATCCCTCAATTGCACCAACAGTAATCATAATCTCCGAGGGTTCTGCATCTATATTATTATTTTTTTTAAGCTTTTTTACTATTTCTTTACGTAATTCAAAAATTCCCTGATTTTCAGAATAACCATCCACAAGCCCTTCTTTTATCGCAGTGATTGCACCTTCTCTGATATGTATAGGTGCCCCGGCTGTTGGTTTTGCCCATGACAAAAAAGCCACGTCATCTATTTCTTTTGATAACCTTGTCATTTCATGAATTGCAGATTTTGGTATTTGTGCAACCCTTTTTGATATTTGTGTATTTGTTTTCATTTGAAATAATATCATTTACTAAATTTTCTGATGTAATAATTCTTCCCATGAAAACTGGTCCTTCTGATTAAATTCTCTTCCAGTAATTCATTAACGAGATTAAATGACGCATTATTCCTTTTTAAAAGTTCTTCAATAGCGTCTTCACGCATAGGATGAACAGCAGTTATGCTCATAATATCCTCCTGCGGGTTTCCCGTGGATGAAAATGCATTTCCTTCATAGCCGGTGAGAAATTCAACTGCTACAAATTTTTTAGAAAAAATATGAAAAGCTTCATTTATTTTGCTTTCGTCAACAGGTACTGCTGTTTCAAAAGCAGGGGGCCTTGTAGGTATAGCTAAATAAGCGATATCCGGGCCCAGGGTATTAATATAATCAGCCAATTCAATAAATTCATTTAAAGTATCATTTACACCTTTAATCAGCATCGTCTCTGTAGTAAGTTTTCCTTTGAAGTTCTTCTCAAAGGAAAGGATACCATTTAAAATACCTTCTAATTCCAATGATTTATATGGTTTATTTATCTTTCGCCAAGTTACTTGATTAACAGTATCTATTTTTACGGAGATATAATCGGCTTTTAATAGTTCATTTTTCACATCCGGGAGGTTCATGAGCGATGCATTAGTAATAACTGCTACAGGTATGTTTATTGTTTTTAGTTTTTCTATTAACTCCCCAAGGTGTATATCCAGAGTTGGCTCTCCATCGGGCACAATAGTAATATATTCCGGATACACTGAATTATCCTGTAAATTGCGTAGTACAGTTTTTGCTTCTTTTACCAATTCATCAGGCTTATAAAATTCCTGCCTTTTACCCATCATTTTTACAGCTTTACCTATCTGGCAATAAATGCAAGAATAAGTACATATTTTATAGGGAATATTGTTTATCCCAAGGCTTTTGCCTAGTCTTCTTGATGGTACTGGCCCAAATACTTTCATATAATGTTTTTTAACTATTATTATGCACAGTATTTTCTTCTGCGTTTATAAGGAATGCCATTTCGTAAGGTATCCCAATTATAATTTCTTCATTATCTACTCCCCCGAATTTTCTGGATTCAGGGCATCCAAATGAAATGTTAATGTTTTGATCCTGGTAACTTCTTATAAAAACATTTCCACAAATTGAAAGTAATGAATATGGTGAAATAACTGGTTGAATTTCTTTTTTGGCACAATCATGAATAATTTGCATAATGTTAACAGGTTGTGTATAAATTATAAATACATCTGGCTGAACAAATTTTTCCATTTCTTTTGTAATGCCTAATGTAATATTATATACATCTTTCATAAGTATGGGGATTTTCTGTAATGATGATAAAACAAAATTCAAAGGAATATGGGTGTTATCCGAAATAGTCCTGGCAAGTTTGTCATCTTCCTCGTCGAACCCTAAATTTCTTCTTGCCCCCGGGCAATCCAGGTTATTCTTATTAATTTGAATAGGAACTTTGAATGAATAAGAAACAGCTTCACAAAATTTCATAGACTTTTCAGGAATATTTATTGGGCTTATTACCGGCGCATTAATTTTTATACCGGAACATTTATTCCCAAACCGGGATTTTAATTCTTCTATCATTTTTGTCTATTTTATAATGAATACATTTTTTTTAATTCCCATCTGGCTAACAGTAAAAACAGTTTCCATTATTCTTTCATTCATGTTTCCTGGCTTTAATAACCACAAAACTTCCTTTTCCATATCCCTTTCGTGGTTCCTGAACCTCAACTATTTCGTCTAAAGTTCCAAATACAGTCTGCCAGGTCATATCTATCTTAAAACCGGTTTTCCGCAAATACCTGTTGACTTCTTTGGTGCTATAAAAAATAGCATCCTTATAAAACAGGCTTTGATCTCTGTTTTCAAGATAAATTTTTCCGACAGGACTGTTTTTATCCACAAATCCAATGATGAATTTCCCTTCTTTCTTTAATATCCGGTGTACCTCTTTAAATGATTGTATTATATCATCTAGGAAGCAGATAGTAGTAACCATAAGGCTGTAATCATAACTTTTATCAGGGTAAGGCAATTTTTCGGCCACCCCGTCCACAGGGTAAATCCCACGCTCTTTCGCTTTTCTCCTCATTGCCGGCGAGGGTTCAATACCATCCCTTATATTTAAGGGTAAAGCAAAAATTCCGCTGCCTATGCCAATTTCCACACCTGTTCCTATTAGTGGAATTGCTTTTCTCAGTGCTGCTAATTCCGATTGAAATACGAAATAGTGATCAACAAACCATTGTTCGTATTCAGATACATGCTCTTCAAATGGTTTTGTTTTTACCATAATTATAATCGGTTCTTACTTGAATTAATTATACTTTATTCATAAAATCTATTCAATTAATAATTCATATTTAATGTATATTCTAAATTAAAATCATCTGAATTTGATAATTCAATATATTCAGCAATTGAAAGAACAGTTTTAATTCTTTTATAAAAATCGACTGCCCTTAATGCCTGTATAGCACCTGCACCTGCACTATTTCCAATAGCAACTGTTTTGTCTTTAATTTCGCCTGGTAATAATCCAATATTTACTGCTGATTCGATATTCATATAATTCCCAAAGCCACCTGCAAGGTATAATACATGGATATCGTTAAAAGTTAGTCTGGCTCTTTTTAATAATACCTTTATACCTGAAAAAATAGCTGATTTTGCCAACTGTATTTCTCTTATATCTTCCTGGGATATCTCTATTTTGCCGTAGGATGTATTATTGACAATTATAAAAGGCTCCTTTAATAATCCTGTTACATTCATTAAATGATTGTCAAGCAAGTATGAGACTACATCAATGATGCCGGAACCACATATGCCAATAGGCTTTGCATTTCCAATGGTATATATCTCACCATTTTTAGTGAACATTGATATGGCACCCTCAACTGCTCCCATGCCGCATGATATATTTGTCCCTTCGAATGCAGGACCTGCTGCTGTGGCACAAGTAAAAATCTTATTTGGTGTTATTAGACCTATTTCTCCATTTGTACCTATATCAACATATATAATATTCCTCTTTTTACTGTCTTGTTTAAGCACGGCAATACCAGACACAATATCTGCGCCAACATAGGCAGAAATTGAAGGAAGGGTTTTTATCTCCGCTTCAGGATGGGTATTTAACCCTAATGATTCACCTGATATTATTTGTTCATTTGTAAATTTCGGAGTAAACGGCGCCATTGCAATTGGAATAGGGTCTTGACCTAATAAAATATGGAGCATGGTATTGTTCCCTACAATTAGCAATTTTACAATGTCAGTTTTTTTTATTTCTGCATTTTTTTGGTAATATGTTAATTCATTATTAATTGCCTGCAATATAGTTTTTTGCAATTTAAATAAACCATCTTTTTTTGTCTGGCAATAATTTATTCTCGAGATTATATCACTCCCATATACTGCCTGAGGATTTAATATTGAACGTATTTTTAAGACTTTACCATTGATAAGATTTACATGGTAAAAAACAATACTGGTTGTTCCAATGTCGATAGCTATACCATGAGGATTATTGCTTAATTGTTTAATTTCTCCAATGTTTAGTGGATATTCCTCTAAATATTCACTTTGAGCAACCAATATCTGCGCTTCTCTTTCATCAGGCAAAATAATTTCCATATCTAATGCAGGAAAAAAAGTACAAGCAGTAACCAAACCTTCACCTTTAACACGAACCCTGCATTTACCACAAGTTCCATTACCTCCGCAAGGAGAATAAATATTATATCCGCTTTCCTGTAAAATATCCAATAAAGAGTATCCTTTTTTTATTCGAACAAGCCTTTCATTTTTTTGTGATATAATTTTTATTGTATTCATATTCAGCTTGTTTATTCCGGAATGCTTAAACAGCTTTCATAATCAAGCCAGGTTTTTTTTGACTTTCTCATTATTGTTGCATTTATAAATGTTTCTGTTATACCCTTGTCTCCTGAAAAATAACCTGCCCTTTTCTCTTCTTGCAAACTTTCAAAAACCAGCTTACTATTGACCAAAAACAGCTTTAAGTTCCAATTGACCTGAGGAGCAGCTAACCCCACCCCATTAACAGAATTAAGGGTTTCCTACATATTTTTAATTAATTGTTCATGCCCATTTAAGTTCTTATTAACTTCTTTACATCTCTTTCTAAGTATGTCGTGACCGTATGAAATTATTGGTGAAATCATACTAATTGTTGTTTATTTTCTCCCAGATACTCCGTATTATTCCGGATATTTCTGATTCAGGATTGTATTCAATTATGGTTTTTTTAACTATCATGGCCTTTACCAAATCAGTATGAAATGGAATCTTACCAATGACAGAAATAGCATTTTCCTGTAAATATTTTTCAATGTTTCGTGTTACCTTTTCATTAATATCATATTTATTAATCACAGCATAAATCTGAATATTAAACATACGCACCAAATCAACCAGTCGTTGAGCATCGTGTAGTCCTGAAAGAGTAGGTTCAATAACTATAACTACTTTACCTGTACCTGCCAGGGAGGCAATAACAGGACATCCAATACCGGCAGGGCCATCATTTATAATGAATTTGGCATTTATGTTACGGGCGATCTCTATCGCTTTTTTCCTGACCTGTGTCACAAGTTTACCAGAATTTTCTTCTCCCGGACCCATTTTGGCATGTACAAACGGGCCAAACCTGGTATCAGAAACATACCAGTAATTATTTTTATTTTTTATTGAGGTAATTGCCTGCACAGGACATACCCTTTCGCACAAACGGCACCCTTCGCATTGAAAAGGATTTATTTCAATTTTTTCTTTTTCATTATAATGAATAGCATCAAACCTGCAATAATCCTCGCATATTCTGCAGCTATTACATTTTTCCTCATTAACAGAAACTACCCATCCGCTATCAAAGGAATGTTCTTCTTTTACTTTGGGCTGTAATATTAAATGTAAATTGGCAGCATCCACATCATTATCACAAAAAACGGCATTTTCAGCTATTGATGTTAAAGCCGCGGTTAGAGTTGTTTTCCCGGTTCCTCCTTTCCCACTCAATATGGTTATTTGATCCATATTATGATAATTTATTTTTTAGTTTGTCAATAATTTCGATATAATAATTTTTAAATTTTTCGGGAATGTTTTTTAATAATCCACCTATAGCATATTTTGCAGCATATCCTTTATGGTAGGGGATTTTACCTAAAAGTTCAATATTTTCCTTTTCAAGGAATTCGTATATTTCTTCGTTACCCAATCCGGCTTTGTTCACAATTACTCCATAAGGTTTATCTATAGCTTTAAGCATATCTATAGTAAGTTTTAAATCGTGTAAACCAAATGGAGTGGGTTCGGTAACAAGGATTATATAATCTGCATTGGCTACCGTGATAACAACAGGACAACTTGTTCCCGGGGGTGAATCATATATGATAATATCATTTTTAATATCCGGTTCTTTTTTCAACTTCCTAATAACCATAGTTTGCATGGCAGAACCTATTTTTAAACGTCCTTCCAATAAACCATTACCTGATCCAGTAGAATACCGGGTGACTTTACCAATTAGCAAGGGCTTTTCTGTTATAGCATGATCCTGACAGGCAACACTGCAAGCCCCGCAAGAATGGCATAAACTGGCATTTACTTCTGCGAATTTAGCAGGAGGTATTACCACGATGGCATTAAATTCACAATATTCAACACATTTACGGCAAAAAGTACATTTATTTGTATCAATTTCAGGAATTAAATGTGTAACTTCATCTTCGGTATTTTTAACAGCTTCAGGGAAAAAAATGATATCATTTGGTTCTTCTACGTCGCAATCAACAAGCTGGATATTTTTACTCCAGTATTCTTGCATGAAATAGTATAAATTCACTGACACGGTTGTTTTCCCGGTGCCCCCTTTTCCACTTGCTATAGCTATCTTAATTGACATTATGCTTGTTTTTCAATACCAGCAGACATATAATTCGCCATATAATCTATCACATTTCTGACAACGACAGGTTTTACAGTTATGTATTAATGAACTGTAATTTCATTTGCAAATTTTTTTAGTGCTGCTTTATCACTTATTATCTTGCAGTATCCAAATTTGCAGCCAGTTTTAGTCATTTTCCCATCATGGCCTGAACTATGCAGATTCATTATATTACTGAGGATTCAGGCTGTTAATAATGTCTTGAATTGTATTATTATCGTCCTGGATAACAACCATTTGTATTTGAAATTTATTAAGCAAATTTTTTGCATTAGGGCCAAAATCACCTGATATTATTTTTTTTACACCTAATTCTACCATTTTTTCGGCCGCTTTAACTCCTGCACCACTTCGGGCATTTACCTGTTCATTCTTATAAAATTTCGTTTCCCTGGTATTTTCATCATACAAACAGAAATATTTTGCCCTACCAAATCTTAAATCAAGTTTTGACGATAATTCATTTCCTGTTGAAGTGATAATTGTTTTCATATTATAACTATGTTTAATTTTTTATTGGTTCAACTTTTAATGATTTGCACACAGGGCAATTTTTTTCAACTAATACTTTCGGGATTGTAAACCTGGCATTACATTCACCACACATAAACCAGTTTTTATCCAGATAAGCATTACCATAAATTGCTTTAATTTCTTTAGCTTCTACCAAAGCCATAGCAATTTTTCTCCTGGCGCTTTCATAAATTCTGGCAAATGTTGGCCGTGATACTCCCATTAATATACATGCTTCATGATGGTTCATTAAATCAAAATCTGCCAGTTTTATAGCTTCATATTCTTCATATAATAATTCAATATGCTCTTTAATTTTTTCAGCACAACCATAAGGTTTATATCCTTTAAATTTAGGTGGGGCAACAATTTTTCTTAATCTTCTTGTTCTTGGCATTTATAAATTTTTTATAAAGATAATGAGAATATTCTCATTATGCAAATCTATTCAGGATGATTTTTGCTAACTTCAAGGTAGATACAGAACCTGAGGAATTACAAAAACTCTTTGGAGTGCAGTGGCTAGAATATTGTGAGAAAACAGGTAAATATGTTCCTAAAATCAATATTTGATATCAGATTTGTAAAGTTACGGGTTTTAATAATTCTTTTATAATACAAACAGGGTTGCCAAAAAACATAGGCACATTTTTTTTGTACTTAAGATATTCATCTCCAAACTTTTCCAGGCATTCTTTTTCTTCAATAAACAACACAAAAAGAAGGACCCATAACCACTGACTAATTGTTATAATTAAAAATGTTGCCGGGTATCCTATAAGTAATCCCAGAAAGGTCATAAAAAGGCCAACGCCCAGATGATGCGGATGCCTGATACACTTATAAATATTTTGTGTAATAAGACTGGTTGACCATCCCCATAGTTCACATTTACCATATACCCGAAGCAATTTACCTGTCCTTTTCAACAGAAAATGAACCAGAATAATACCGATAAAGCCGATTATCCTGATAAAAACAGGAAAATTATTTGTGCATGCAAAATTTAAGTCTATTAATAATCCGGCAACTATACTTATAGCAGTCAGGGAAATCCAAATTATTAGCCTTTTCAGACATTTGCTGCAAATTGCCATTTTCATATACTTTTATTTAAAATGTTTTTCCAGCCATCCTGAAATCACATCTTCAGGCTGATCGAAATACTTAACATAGGGTTTTATATCAATTAATGGAGTCTCATTTAACATATCCACACAAACAAAATAGAGTCTGTTATTAACTATTCGTTTTATTTTAACAATTGATAATCCCAGATGATTAGGCCTATGGGGACTCCTAATGGCAAATATCCCATGTTCCCTGTTTTCCAGATAAGGTCTTCCTATTATATCTTCCCGTTTTGATTTATGAAAGTAATATATGAAAATCGCATGGCTGAATCCGTCTAAATCAAGTAACCCTTTTTCATACTTTTCATTCAGCTCTGCATAAGCTTCCGTTTCATTATTTAACTTACCCTGAATAGGAATATCACTTAAACTTTTATATGGTGAACGGATTATGCCTATAGAGCGAATAATAATTGACTGGTCTTCCATTATTAAACATTAAAAGTCGTTATAAAATTTTTGCATTTTAGTAGAATATCTGAAAGCAATATAGTATTCAATAACTGTTGGACCCCAGGTTATATTTCCTTAGCAATGAATGAAAATTTGTACGGTGCATCCCCACATTTTTGGCTGCTTTACTTACATTACCTTCAGCATGTTTAAGTGCTTCAGCCAGGAACTGTTTCTCAATCTGAGCCAATACTTCTTTCTGAGCGTTTTGCTTATATTTTTTAAATTCTTCCCAATTTTCGGGTAATTCTTCTAATGATAATCCTTTAGGCAGACTGCTTAGCTCTTTGGGTAAATGCCGGGGTTCAATAATCTCCGAATCACAGAGTATTGCAACACGTTCTATTATATTTTTCAATTCCCTGATATTACCAGGCCATTGATATTTTTCAAGTATTTCAACAGCTTCAGGAGAAAAATATTTTGCTCTTATATTAGTTGTTCTTCTTATACTATCTAAAAACGTTGTAGCTAAAGTTATTATATCCTGTTTCCGCTCACTTAAAGGAGGTAGATGGATAGGAATTACCTGTAAGCGATAAAAAAGATCTTCACGAAAATCATCGATTTTAACCATTTTTGATAAATCCCTGTTTGAAGATGTAATTAATCGTATATTTATATTCCGTTCAGCAGTGTCGCCAACTCTTCGTAATTTTCTTGTCTCAAGTACCCTAAGTAATTTACTTTGGATTTCCAGGCTAATATTTGATACTTCATCCAGGAATAATGTTCCATCATTGGCTACTTCAAAAAGACCTTGTTTAGTTGAAATAGCCCCGGAAAAAGAACCTTTGACATGGCCGAATAATTCGCTCTCAAGAAGAGTAGGTGTTAGTGCACTGCAATCACAGGCAATAAATGGTTTATCTTTTCGTAAACTCGTTCTGTGTATAGCCTGTGCTATTAATTCTTTTCCGGTCCCACTCTCCCCTGTAATTAATATATTACTATCAGTAGGAGCTGCAAGTTTGATAATAGAAAAAATCTTTTTCATCTCAGGACTTTCTCCAATAATTCCTTTGAATGCCTGATGTATATGTAATTCCTTCTTAAGTGCTATATTTTCTTTTAACAGATCAGAATGTTTTATTACTTTTTCTATATTAATTAGTAATTCATCCGGAGTAAATGGCTTACTGATATATTCTGCAGCTCCTAATTTTATAGCTTCAACAGCTGTTTGAACCGTAGCATAACCAGTAATAATAACTACTTCAGAAGTAATACCTTTTGATTTAATGGTCTTGAGTATTTCCATTCCTTCAATTTCCGGTAATAACAGATCAAGAAGAATTAAATCATATTCACCTGATAGCGCCTCTTGCAATCCGTTTCTTGCATTTTGCTGAAACACTACTTCGAAATTTTCCTGCTCCAAAACACGTTTACAACTAATTCCAATAGTCGATTCATCATCAATAATTAAAATTTTTTTCTTAACCTGTAATTGATTATTTGGTTTAATATCGGACATCTTTATTTTTTAGTTTTTGGATTTTGTTCTGCTTTTTGATATGGCAAAACTACTGTAAATGCAGTTCCTTCACCCTCCTTGCTCCTGCATTCAATACTACCATCATATTGTTGAATAATACCATAACTAATACTTAATCCCAAACCAGTTCCTTTTCCGGCCGGCTTAGTTGTGTAAAAAGGATCAAATATTTTCGTTATATTTTCCTTTTTAATCCCGCATCCCGTATCGGCAATTGTAATTTTAATGTGATCCTTTGTAGTTGTAGTAGTAATATTTATAGTACCTTTTTGAGTAATGGCTTCCGCTGCATTAAGTAAAAGATTTAAAAAGATTTGTTGAAATTGATTTTTATCAGCTAAAAAAGGCTGTAGCCGGTCAGTATAATTCTCAATGATTTCAATATCGCGGAATTCTTTCTGTCTTTTAATCAGTTGCACCAATTGCAGTAAAATAGAATTAATATCTATCCATTCCATATTGGCAGGCGATTGGCGAGCGAAATCCAATAATTCTCTTACAATTTTACGGACCCGGTTTGTTTCATGGATTATTATTTCCAAATCTTTCAGATCTTCCTCGTTATTGCTTTTCTTCTGCTTAAGCAAGTGAGCAAAATTAAGTACAGAGGTAAGAGGATTGCTAATTTCGTGAGCTATACCTGCTGCTAGACGGCCTATAGAAGCAAGTTTTTCGCTTTGACCAATTTGCAACTGGGTTTCTTTCTGCAAATTCTTTTCAAATTCTTCAATAGAATCAGCCATTTGATCAATTGCTTTGCAGAGTATTCCCATTTCTCCTGAAGGTCTTATTTTACACCTTGCACTTAAATCTCCATTCATTAGTCTTTTACTCATCAGAACAATTCTATCAATAGGTTTCATCATTAGCTTAGTATAAAAGAATACTAATATTGCACCTGATATTGCGGTAACACATAGCATAATAATAACAAAAAGAATAATGATCTTTTGTGGCTGTTTAAAAGGGGCTTCAAGAAGACCAACATATAGTGATCCAATAATTTTATTATCTATGTCTCGTATTGGTTCATATGATGTTATATACCAGTCATTAACAACAAATGCACGGTCAGCCCATATTTTCCCATTGAGAATAACATGATTGTATACTTCTGCACTTAAGCGACTCCCAATCGCCCTTTCGTTATCCTTTAATTTTACATTTGTGGATATCCGTAAGTCATCAAAAAAAATCGTCGCAGTACCTATTTCTTTTCCTTCATATTTCTGATCTTCGGAAACCCTGGTTTTAATTTGATCCACTATTTCATTATTTCTATTTATCAGGTAACCTCCTAATAGTATTCCTAATTTCTTATTATCATATAAAGAAATAAAAGGTACAGCAGCTGAAATAAACATTCCCCTTTTTTCAACATTTTTCAATGAAGGTTTAGCTTTTGGGGTATCTTTAATATTTATTGTGGCTTTTTCCAGTATTTCTCTTCCTTCTTTTTCTAAAATTTCCTCTGAAAAGATTATTGTTCCCTTACATGGCTCCCCTTCATTTAAAACCTTTTTTATTATGGATAAATTAGAGATATTATCCCCCTTACTTGCCGGATTATGAGCCCTGTATATAACATTACCTTTTAAGTCTGTAAGAGTGAGGATATCGATTCCGCTTTTGTCATATATATTTTTAAAAACTTTTCCCAGGTCACCTTCAATTTCTTTTTCTAATGGGGAATCAATTGTTCTGCGTATTGATATTGCCTTTAAAATCTGATCAACGCGTTCAATATAATTATTGTAAATATTATGTGCTGTAAATAAATCATGACTTACACGTGTTTGAACTTCTCTGATAAAAACCTTATTTACATAAACACTCACTACAACGGCCACGGTGATGTAAGATAATAAAATTATAATGATTAATCCAAGTGTTATTTTAGTCTGAATCTTCATATAAGTTTTTTTCAAAATTACAAAAACTGTATAAAAAGATCATACACTGTATAATCAAATATGACATATTTTCGAAAAAAATCCTGGCTTAATCTTTGAATAAATTACTTTAATCCATTGCTAATAAGTAAATTACCTTATTATTAATAAATAAAAAAATATAATGGCATAAAAATTGACTTTACTGGAATGTTATCTTAATTATTAAAATCTTAAAAAAAATTAAAATGTATAATCAGCCTTCAATATTAGTTATAGATGACGAGACATATATCTGTGAAAGCTGTAACCGTATCTTTTCCCAGGCCGGTTACAAAGTGGATACTTGTATCAATCCGGACAATGGTTTTCGTCAGGCATTAATGAATAATTATAATGCCATTGTATTAGACTTGAAATTAGGTAAAAAAGATGGTATAAGTCTTTTAAAGGGTATTCGAAAGAAAAAACCTGAAGTTCCGGTAGTCATTATTACTGGTTACCCTACTAAAGAAAGCAAAAAAATGTCAGCTGAACTAGGGGTTTTAGATTATATCTTAAAACCGTTTGAACCGACCGAATTATTGGAACCTATTCAAAAGATTACCTTTAAGGAGCCTGCTGTATCATATAAAACAATATATACTCAGGTGGATATTAAATCAAGGACATATTACCGCTTTTTTGAATCTTCATGGTTTAACCTGGAATCAGATGGATTGATTCGTATTGGTGGTCATTTAAGTAACTTGTTAAATACAACTATAGAATCAATAACATTGCCGGAACCCGGAAGTATAATATATAGAGGCTTACCGCTGGCTGAGGTGACCTTAAGTAATAAAACCAAACAAATCATACCTTCTGCTGTTTGTGGAAAAATAACTAAAGTAAATTCTAATCTCAGGAAGGACCCATCAGTACTTGAAAAAAGCGTTAATCAAGAAAGCTGGATCGCAATTGTAAATCCGGAAAACCCGGAAGAAGATATAAAAGAAAGTGAAATCCGAAAAATTCTCTTTCTGGGTAGAAAGAGTAATAAGGAAAAGGATTACTTCAATCAGTTAATACAAATGGGTTATAATACAATAAAAGCAAATTCAATAGATAAAGCCATCGAAGTTATAAATAAAGAAAAAATTAAAGTTGTAGTATTAGATGCAATAACATTTATGGATAAAGGACCTGAATATGTGAAAAGAATAAAGCAAGAGTGCAATATTACTAAAATCATAGGATTGAATAATCCAAATTCAAAATTTGAAATCCTTTATCGCGAAAACAGAATATTTTATTATGGAGTGAATCCAATTTCTAATAAAGAAATGGCTGATGTTCTCAATTGCGCATTTTGTGATAAAAGACACAGTGAAATATTAGAAAGCAATAAACCAAGTTTATTACCGAAAACTATAAGTAAAATTAGTATAACCAATAGATATGGTAAAAAAGTGGCTCTTCTTGCCTATGACGATTTGCTTCAAAACAACCAGGGCATTGGGTATTTACTCATCAGAAATCTAATCGACCGGTCATATCCAATTGAAGCAGTACATTGCAGGTCTCGAAAATCTTTATCAGATACCACGGAAATCCAAAATATTTTAAATGAAAAAGAAAAGAATGATCGTGTTATCATAATACATAACAAAAATCTAAACAGGATTCCAGGAAGCATAATAAAGAAAATAGAAGAATACGGAAATAGTTCCGGCGCCGATAATATAATTACTACTATTTCTATTCAACCTCCTGTTTGTTATAAAATCATTTTCGATAATATTACAACAAGATCACTTGCAGATTTAATTATAAATGAAATGACCTCAAATTTAAGGATCACTGATAAGTGAAAGAAAACCATGGAAATTATATAAGGTAGAGGATAAATTCAAAATAAAATTTAATGATGTATTATTTTTATTAACTTATGAAGCCAGTAATTCATAACCTGAATATCCCTGTAACCTTCCTCTTTAATCCATGAAGCAATTTTATCAGTATCATTAAAGCAATATATTTTTGTTCCTTTAATATTGCCGCAATTGATATGATTAATATATTTTATAAATTCTTCTTTATCATTATAATCTGTGGGATCTACAAATATTAAACGGTAAAAGCTGTCTTCTATCCTGTATATTAAAGGATTTAACTTTAAAACGTTTCTAATTGCAATTGAATCTTTCAATGGTATAATCCACAAATATTGACCTTGAAAATACTTTATATCTTCAGTTTTTGCTCCTAACGAGAGTTTAAATTGCGTGAGTCCGTCGGTAAGAATCGGACTTGTACCCCCTATGTTAATTGATTTTATTCCTTTTTGAATACAATCAAAGACTTCAAAGTAGTATATTGCTCCGTTTACACCCATTCTCAAAATATCTTCCCGCCCGTCAAGTATACCCACAAGGCACATTCGAAATTTATCTCCGATGTTATCAGCATATGTGCCGGCTATCGGCTTACCATCTTTATAAACAAAACCAAGCTGAGAACCTTCTTCCCTTGATTTCTTCATAAAATATTTGTATTCCATAATTATTGTTGAATTTTTATGTCTGCCGGAGGCGTAAGGAGTGTACATTCTTTGATGGAAAAATTTGAAATCTTCAGCTGTATGTCTTTTCTCAAACGTAAGTGCATATTTTCTTATACGTCTTATTATTCCATGCCGTTGCATCCGCTTTAGAGAAGATTCATTAGTGTCAAGCTGCATTTGAAACCATCTGGGTATTAGAAATCCCATATCCGGTTTAACATACTTTCTTGTATAATTGTTCGTCTCAATTATGGCCAGATCGTAATTCTCTTTATTTTTATCAAAATATTTATGCAATCTCCAGGCCGGAATTATTTTCTTTCTTTGATATTTATAATTTTCTTTTAGCAATCTGTTCATCCAGTAATATGATATTGTTCTATCCAGGGCCAGATATGCAATCTTCAACGGATTACCGCTTGTTTTCTCTTTCCCGCTATACAAGTATAGCGGTAAAATGTAGTAGCTTAATTTCCGTGTTATGTACACGAAATACATATATAATTTTCTTATCGGTAAGGGAATTCTATAATGAATTTTTTTTAGAATATTAATTAATGCATTTTTCATTTCTAAAGCTTACGGTGCACGCTGACTGACAAATACTTTATTCAAAAAATCAAATATAAAATGTCAGGTAAAAGAATCTTTAAATATATAAACTTTGTTTGTTTTATTTTTAGCCTGATTTATTTCTTATTTGTTGTGTTACTTAATTTTTCTTTTGTCATAGCTGTATTTAAATAAAGTCAATCTGTTATATTTGTGATAGAGAATAAAATCGTATTATTTGAAAAATTATTTAACAAATTATTTACCTGGGCAGGACCACGTGGTTTGGCACAGCAAGAGGATATCAGCCTGACGACGGGCCTTGCTTTGAGATGTACAGTGAAGAGTGTACAAAGGAAAAATTTAATGTAGATATATGCGTGCCGGTAAAGCCCTTGTAAATACATGCAGCAGTGGCAGCTGTAATTACTGCTGATGCCAGTGCTGCTGCCACTGCCTGTTTAGCTAAACTTATTAAATGTAGCTTCACAATATCATGTTATATTATTAAATAAGTAAATTTAAAATTAGTAATAATGGGACTGGAACTGCCTGAAATACTTAATATTTCTAAACAGTTGAATTCCACTGTCAAGGGTAAGACTATAAATGATGTTGCACTTGGCAGCCGTTGCGCAAGCTTGGTAAAACTGGGCATGTGCAACCTTGATAAGAGGAAAGATGAAATTATTAACGGAACTATCAACTCGGCACAAGCAAAAGGGAAATGGATTTTTCTGGAATTCAACAATGATCGACTCTTATTACTGGGAGAGCTCATTGGAAAGCTTCTTTATCATAGAAACGATAGTGAATTGCCAAAAAACTACCATGTTCTTTTTGAATTTGATGATAATACATCATTATCATTTCAATCGTCCTTGTACGGATTCCTGGAAATAGTTGATCCGGAACAGCTAAAAATGCATAAATATGCCGGTAATATAGGCATCTCTCCGCATGATAAAAACTTCACATGGTTATATTTCAAAGATGTACTATCAAGGAATGGAAACCAACCAGTCAAAGCACTTTTAGGATTGCAAAGTGATATATCAGGATTAGGAAATGTTTATATAAATGATATTTTATATGAAGTAAAATTACATCCTAAAAAGAAAGCAGCAGAATTAAAAAAAAGCGAGCAAAATAAATTATATAAAACTATAGTTGAAATCTCAATGTCAGCTATTGAGCTGAAAGGAAGTACTCAGGAAGTTGATTTATTTGGAAAGCCCGGCAAGTATATTAGAATTATGGATAAAGAAAGTACAAATAAAGAATGTAAAAGATGTGGAACCAGAATTATAAAAATGAATATTCTTGGTTCCTCATCATATTTCTGCCCCAATTGTCAAAAGATTTAAAATAAACCTGATAAAACAGAATATTTTAGTTACGGGTATCATTATAAGTAAAGTCCGATACTATAGTAAAGACTGCTGTATACCCTATAATTTCAATTTTTTTAAATTTTCTTTCATCCTCTCAATATCAGTAATCCAGTCTTCAATATCCTGCTCATGTTCAATCTCTTCATTTAATATTTGAGTAGCCATCTGGTGTGTAGCATGATCTTTAGCACTAGTAAAGTTTGCTATATCCTCGTATCTTTGAATAGCGCAGCGTTCGCCTTTCAAATTCTGGTTCAGTATGGCTTCAACATAAGGATCCTTTGGTTCATCATAATCACATCTACTCCACTTCATCCATTCTGAAGGATTTAAAACAGGTGTTCCTCCAAGTTGAATAATTCTTTCAACTACCATGACTGCATGATTTAATTCCTGATCAGCATGAACCAGAAGCTCTGGCTCAATTTCACTGCGCATAGGGCCTTCCATTACCCTTGCTCCTATCCAGTACTGGTAATAAGCAAGCCACTCTTCCGATAAGGCAGCATTGAGCATTCTAATTAGCTCTTTTACATCAATTTTTAAAATTTCAATACCATGTTTTCCCATAACTATAATTTTTAATGTTAATATTTATAAAGATATTGAATATAAAATATTTTGACAATACATATATCAAATGAATTTTATATATCTCTCTAAATTATTTATATTTGAAATACTTTTATTAATGTTATGTATCATCTTCGTAAATTCAGAAGATACGGTCTAATAATAATATTTCCATTTGTATGCTGGCTTTTTATTAATAACATGGCCAACAGGCATAGCCACCAGTTAAAAGCCGGTTATATTATTACTCATGCTCACCCATACGAAAAAGACCATACTAACAAATCACCTTTTCAATCTCATCACCATACCAGTCATGAATTTTTTATTTTAGACCTCATTTCAAATGTAATTGTTATCTTAAGTGTCCCGCTTCTCATCAGTTACTTTCAAAAGTTATTAAGAGAAATTAAAATACATCACAAACCTATTTCACCTTATCTCGACGTTTATAATTTACAGAAATACAGGGCACCTCCGACTGCACTATAAAATTTCCTAACAATATCCAAAAAAAATAGTATTATTTCCCTTTCGGGGATTTCATGAATTAGAATTACTATGTAATCTGTTTAAACATTTAAAATAAATACACATGAGATGAGGTATCATAATTTAATCATTATTATAATAATTCTAAATATCGGAATTATAAATGCTCAATCTAAAGAAGAAAGCATTGATCAGCATAAAATCGACTCTTTAAAATTACAGAACCTTGAAAAAAGAATTGAGGAGTTAGAGAACATAATAAAACAAAGTAAAGAGAAAGAAGAATTACAGGAACTACTTGAGGATGCAAACAAACTATCAGCATTGCAAAAAGAAGAAAAAGCAGATATCTCTAAAAAATTTTTTAGCGGCGTTCGTCAGCAGCAGGGTTTAAATCCGAATATAAGTGTTGGGGGTGATTTCTTTGGTGCTGTTAGCTCATCAAAAAACGATCTGATCACTGAGCAAAGTGAGTTCTCTGATGGCAATAACAATATGTATATGAGAGGACTTGAAATGTCATTTATTGCGCCCCTCGATCCTTTTGCAAGAGGCAAGGTATTTATGCATTTTCATAAAGATGAGGTAGAAGTTGAAGAAGCCTATATGGAATTGCTTAATCTACCATTAAACCTGAACCTTAAAGCAGGTATTTTTTATCTGGAATATGGGTTGTTAAACAGGTATCATACCCATGCGCTTCCGCAATTCGACAGACCGAGGGTTGCTGCTAACTATTTCGGACTGGAAGGACTTGGAGGTACCGGAATTGCAGGTAATATACTATTACCTGAATTGCTGTTTGCAGATGCAAGCTCAATTGATATCTCCATAATTAGCGGAGGTAATGACTTTTCTTTTACTACTAAAAGAAAAACGAACCTGCTCTATTCGGGACATTATAAAAACTATTATGACCTTTCAGAAAACAGCTACCTTGAATATACAATAAGTCTTGTTACAGGGAAAAACGATACAACAGGCAATAATAACTCATATGTTGGCAGTTTTGGGATTCATTATAAATGGATACCGCAAGGCAGGTCTAAATACAGGACATTCGAATGGAAAACAGAGTTATATTACAGTCAGTTCGAAAGCCCGGGGAAAAATATAACTAGCAAAGGCTTTTACACATCTGTGCAAAATAAATTAAACACCCGGGTTTGGATTGCAGGAAGAATAGGCTATTCTGAGCTTCCTTATGATAACAGACAGAATGAGTGGGATTACACGATATGTCTTGATTACTGGCAGAGCGAGTTTGTATTCTTCCGGCTTCAATACCAATATAATTTTAGAAATATTGACAATATGATGGGTTTATTAGGAGAATATCCTAGTGACCACTCATTTATCGTACAAATTTCATGGGCAATGGGGCCACATAAGCATGAGGCATATTAAAGGGACCTATAGTCCGGTTAACCTAATGTATATAGCTTACAAAGCTCGCATTTCATATATTTTGGAGTAGTTGTGAAAACTAAAAATAATAACCAGTATTAACATTAAAAAAAGATCAGTATGAAAACAAATAGTAAAGGAAAATATAAAATTAAATATACAATCCTGTTACTGACAATAATTATATTCAGTTCATATACCGGCAGCGATAAAATAAAGATATTATGTTCCTTCTCCGACTATGCATGTATAGCAAAATTTATTGCAGGAGACAAGGCCGATATTGATTATATTTCCAAAGGAGAACAGGATCCGCATTTTGTCCCTCCCAAACCCAGTTATGCAATGATGATGCATAGTGCAGATATGTGGATAACTACAGGAATGGATCTGGAGCAATGGTCAACAACTTTGCTCGACAAAGCACACAATAAAAAAATTATGGATGGAGCTGTGGGTTTTGTAGCAGTTTCAGATGGGGTAAAAATATTACAGAAAGTAGAGAAAGGTAACAGAACAGAAGGAGATGTACACCTGATGGGTAATCCTCACATTAATACCAGTCCGCTTAACTGGAAAGTAATAGCTAAAAATATTACTATCGGACTTATTAAGGTTGATCCTGCAAATTCAGCATTCTATGAAACTAACAGGGATGCATTTATTGACAAAGTAGACAGGGCATTGTTCGGTGATAGGCTGGTTGATCTTTTTGGTGGAGAGACTCTTTCGCGGCTTCTGGAGAATAAGACAATCTTTACCTTTCTGGAGAAGGAATATCAGGGAGCCAGGTTATCAGATTTACTGGGAGGGTGGCTAAAGCAATCCATACCTTTCAGGGGGAAAAAAATTATCGCCTACCATAAAAACTGGGCATATTTTGCTGAAACATTCGGACTTAACGTAGCCGGTTATATTGAACCTAAACCTGGTATACCACCTTCTGCAAAGCATGTTCAATACATTATAAACCTTATAAAGGAACAAGAAATAAAACTTATGCTTGTAGCCAGCTATTTTGAAAAAAAATCGCCACAGATGATAGAGGCAAAGACAGGTATTAAGGCAGTTTACCTTCCACTATTCGTGAACTACAATGGAGGCATTGATGATAATTTTAGGCTTATTGATTATTGGATTAACCAGATTAATTCGAATATAAAATAATAATATTATGTTAGATAATTTACTGTTCCTTGCTCCACCAATAGTTGCGTGTTTAATTTTTGCAGGTATTCTTAGTTATTTCGGGAACCATATATTATCACGGGGTATTATATTTATTGATATTGCTATTGCGCAAATAGCCGCACTGGGAACTATGATAGGAATTTTACTTGGGTATTCAGAAGAATCTATAAATGTGCAGCTAATTTCCTATGGCTTTACAATTATTGTTATTACTGCATTTGCACTTATTAAAGTTAAAAGAGAAACATTACCCCGGGAAGCAATTATAGGTATCTTCTATTGTATAGCTCTTGGGATTGCATTACTTCTTGCAGAAAAAATACCAGGCGGTTCAAATTTCATAACTAAAACAATCACCGGAAATATATTATGGGTGACATGGGACAATATTTTGTATTGCACCATTCTTTTTGCAGTTATCGGAATTATTCATTTTTTCCTGGCAAAGAGAATTAAAGAAATCACATTTTCAAAAGACAATACCAAATATTATTCAAAAGCTGATAAAGCAATTGATCTGGTTTTTTATATCACTTTTGGTATTGTAATAGTAAAATCTGTTCATATCCAGGGTATATTCCTTGTATTTATTTTACTGATCGCCCCAGCAGCATCAGTTAGTTTATTCACTCAAAACTGGACAAAACGAATTATCTGGAGCTGGATTATAGGTGCAACAGGATCAATTGCCGGAATGTACATCTCATATATTTATAATATATCAAATGGACCTGCAATTGTATGTATACTTGGAATTACTGTTTTTATACTTTCATTTTTACGTATTAACACCAAATTAATAAGATGAAAAAGATAGTATCTGTGCCGCCAAATTATTTTTATTTATGTGCAATACTTAGTATTGTGTTAAGAATTGTATTCCCCGAATTTAAAATAATACCTTCTCCATATAATATGACCGGACTTATGTTAATTGTTCCGGGTTTTTATCTGATAATAGACTCGTGGTATCTCTTTAAGAAACACAATACACCGGAATCATTTGAACCAACAACCTCCCTGGTTAAGGATGGCATCTACAAATATTCACGAAATCCCATGTATCTGGGAGGTGTTGCTTTTCTAATCGGACTGTCAGTTAGTCTGAATAACCTGTTATCATTTATAAGCCCATTTGTTTTTTCCCTGTTTATGAACTATATGTTTATTCCTTATGAGGAACAGGAGTTAACAAAAACCTTTGGTGATAATTATCATGATTACATGAAAAAAGTAAGGCGATGGATTTAATAGATGCATTTATGAACTTCAGACATTTAGATACTTTAAACATTACAGGCACTTTAAACATTTTAGGCATTCCAAGCAATTTAGACATTTACCTAACTTAAAACATAAACACTATGATAGCCATAGAATTCTTATTAGCTCCCTTTGTAGCATGTTTATTACTAATACTAATTAATGTATATTTTGGTATACATGTAATTCGCCGGGAAATAATATTTATTGACATTGCCCTGGCCCAAATAGCCGCTTTAGGAAGTGCAGTTGCTTTTGTAATTTTCCGGTCTTTACACCCTGAAGCGGCTCATGAACATGGATATAATAATGCCTTCTCCTATATTTTTTCACTTTGCTTCATTATACTTGCTGCTTTATTATTCACCTTCCTTAAAAACAGGAAAATTTCTATACCTATAGAAGCAATTATTGGTATTACTTATGCTGTTGCTGCCACAGCCACAGTTATAATACTCGATAAAGGAGCAGGAGGTGATGTTCATGTTCACGAAATGTTAATCGGTTCCATTCTCTGGGTTTCCTGGCACAGGGTAACAATTCTTTTTGTTGTGGTATTGCTTGTCGGCACGTTCCATATTGTTTTCAGAAGAAAATTTTTAGCTCTCACCGATACTTACACTGACAAAAGAATAAATATTAAAAATCCGCAACTCTGGGATTTTCTGTTTTATTTAACATTCGGAATTGTTATTATTGAAGCAGTTAATGTCGCAGGAATATTAACTGTATTTGCCTTATTAATTATTCCTGCTTCTATTTCAGTGATTTTAGTAAAGACGTGGTTTACAAGAATATTATTCGGATGGATTATCAGTCTTTTTATTTCTGTAATTGGTCTCTACTTATCGTGGAAAATGGATCTGCAAAGCTCCCCTTTAATGATTCTGTTTCTTGGTATCGTCTTAATCATTGCATCTGCGTCAAAGAAATTATTTTCCTTAAAGCCCTCTGGTTATGAAAAAAATTAAACCACGGGTCCCTGAGGGAGGAGCCATAGAAGACAGCAATGAGATGTCAATGGAGCAGTACAGTGCAACAATGAGAAAAAAGCTGGGAAGCCATTATAAAAAGTATGCTTTACATGTAAAAAACGTAATCAACCCTTCACAAAATGCAAAAGTACTGGAAATCGGACCCGGACCGGGCTGGGCAGGCATTTTCCTTTTAAAAGAACGGGGTGACATTTTCCTTGATGCTATTGAAGCATCCCCTGACATGATTCGTGTAGCTGTAAATAATGCCAAAGACGAGGGGGTAGCAGACCGTGTGAACTATATGCAAGCCGTTGTGGAGAATATGCAAAAAATTCCTGATAATAAATATGACCTTGTAATATCGCGCGAATCCTTACATCACTGGGATGATCCTCTAAAAGGATTTAAGGAAATTTCAAGAGTATTAAAACAAGATGGTAAGATATACATAGAGGATCATAGAAGAGATATTGGATTTTTTGCAAAGTGCATCGTAAATATTATCGGGCCTTTAATGGCAGGGAAAATGTCAAAATACTGGAAATCATCAATAAATGCAGGATATACGCCAGAAGAAATTGAAGAAATGATTGGAAGTATTTCCCGGAAAAACTGGATTGTTAAAGCCGATATCCTTTCTCTTTCTATTGAGGCTAAATGAAATGATTAATAACGACTCGGTATCTGGGCTGTTTCAATAAAAAGAATATGCACTGCAATACACCTACCGTATAAAAAAGGTTGGCAATTAAGACCCCCAGCGGCACAAAGGGCACTGCTTCTTTTATGAACCATTTAAATCTCACCCAGACTTTTTTAATAACTCCCATAAAGCAGGGCATTCTGTATGGGGAAATTTCAACAAACATTTCCGGTGATGTTCCTTTTATTATCCTTCTGATCAATAAACCTAATATCAGCCACACCAATATTAATGTGCCAAAAACCATAAACAGGCTTTTAATCCATTATTGCCCCAGCAATCCGAACAGCATTGCCTGTAATGCCATACAAGGCACTGCAATAGATATTAACGTTGCAGAAATGAATTTCTCTTTTCGGGTTTCCAGTATCCTTGTTGCCAAAGCTCCGGGTACATTGCGCCCAGGTCTTAAAAGCGTGGGTATAATAGCAGGGCAATGAAGCCCCATTTTATGCATTATATTATCTACCATAACCGCCAACCGCGGAAGGTATCCGGAATCTTCCAAAATTGCCAATATTGTGTAAAATGCAAATACATATGGAAATGCTGCCTCTATAAGAACAAATAAACCTGTGGTATGGAACCCGCTAAATCTTAAAAGAATAAATGTTAGTAATAAAACTGAAATTAGCAGTGGTATCCCTCCAGATTTAAATATCCTTTGGTAAAATCGATGGTAATGCCTGGATAGTTGGATGAGATGACATCAATACCAGTAGGCCGGTTAAAGATCACTCTTCTACCTGCATTAGGATTACCTGCTATCAGAATTTTTATGATTTAACTGGCTTATTTTACTTCAACCATTATTTTATGGACCATGCCGTATCCTATTGCAATTTCGGAGTTCCCTGAGCGTATGATCACGGGTCCTTTCATCCACTGCCTGCTGACTTTAGTTATTTCTTTTCCTACACGGATTCCCAAAGCATCAAGTTTTTGTGTTAATCCATGTCCTCCGTTAATAGCTATGATTATTCCGGTAGTTCCGCCAGTCAAATCATTAAGTGCTACCATTGTTAAGAATTATATTTTAACCGTTTCCCCCTGCCTTCTCCACCACCAGATTTCCGGCGTTTGCCCAGACCTTTACCAAGTTTTTCGTTTAATTCTTCAGGTGTTGGATTTTTACACCTGCCAAGCCCCCTGCCTGTTTTAGGCCCTTTTCCTTCAGGGCCGGTTCCATTCATTTGTGGCATAATTTTTATTTTTAAGTTATATATAAATGTTGACTGCTTTTTATTTCACGCAGCTTATTTTTTAACAATTTCTTTCTTAGAGGGCTTAATTTGTCAATAAACAGGACCCCTTGCAGATGGTCATATTCATGCTGAAAAATGCGGGCAATCAGTCCATCGAGTATTTCTTCACGCCAGTCGAAATTTTCATCCCTGTAACTCACTTCTATTTTTTCAGGCCTTAGTACTTCTTCATTTATTCCCGGAATGCTCAAGCAACCTTCATTATAGCACACATTATTTTCACTATAATGAATAACAACAGGGTTGAAGTATACTTTTTCAACTATTTCCACACCCTTATCTTTCAAAGGAGTTGTATCTACAATAAAAAGGCTTTTCAACATTCCTATCTGCGGCGCGGCCAATCCAATACCATCGGCTTTTTTCAGTGTGCCAGCCATATTTGCTGTTATTTCAGAAAAGTTATCCCCTTTATCAATATCGAAAGCTTTTTTTCTCAACACAGACGAACCATATTTAATAATTGGCAGTATCATTTGGCTTAAAAATTATAGCTTCTCACATAATAAGTCATCTCTTCATGTTTTATTCCTTTAATCAACCCTAGCGAAACAAGCGAGCACACAACAGACATATCGGCTTTTTCTTTCTTTAAAAGTTCTATAATGGTATCTTCACGTAAAGGATGCACTGAAGTAATATTTAAAATATCTTCAAAGGCATTGCCTGTAAATCCAGTATTGGTGCCTTCAAAACCTGTAAGCAATTCTGTCTGAATCCATGCATCGCGGAATATTTGCCATGCCTTTGTTAAATGTTCTTCCTTTACAGGTTTTATTTCTTTTACAGCCGGCGGGCGGGTAGGGATTGAAAGAAAAGCAGTTTCGGGGTTTAACCCGGCAATAAACGATGCAGTTTGTTTTATTTGATCCGGGGAATCGTTATAATTTTCAACAAGCATTGTCTCTGTATGTAATTTTCCCTGATAATCGGCAGCAAATAGTTGCAAACCATCAAGGATTTTGTTTAAGTCCATTTCAACCGGAGGGCGGTTGATTTTTTTCCACACTGTTTCATCAACGGTATCAACCTTTACCGATACCCAGTCGGTTTCCATCAAATCGTCCCGTACATGTTTATGGTAAATAAGCGATGAATTGGTAATTACCGCTATGGGAAAGCCTAACTTTTTTAATAGTTGTATTTCCCTGCCCAGGTTAATATCCAGGGTTGGTTCACCATTGGCAACAAATGTGAGGTAATCGGGCTTATGCGCTTTATCCAGCTTTTTTAAATGTTCACCTACATTTTCGGCCAGCATTTCAGGTTCGTAAAAGATTTGCCGTGTTACCGATTTTTTACGGGTTACATCAATCTGGCAATAAACGCAACTATACGAACAAACTTTGTGTGAAACAATGTTGTTTATTCCAAGGCTTTTACCAAGCCTGCGTGATGGTATAGGGCCAAATGCAATCATATCTTTACCTGTACTATTTCATTAATTAAATGCGAAATAGAATCGAATGAATCAATTATGGTTTTATCAGGTTGATTAAAGATGGTCGTCCCCTTATCTGATACTTCGCCAATTTCCATTACCAAAGGAATTTGTCCCAACAACCTTGTCCTGAATTCGTGGGCTAATTTTTCCCCGCCGCCTTTTCCAAACAGAAAATATTTTTCATCTGGATGCTTGGTTGGTGTGAACCATACCATGTTTTCAACTATCCCCAATATAGGCACGTTCAAATCGAGATTGGTAAACATAGCGGCTGCTTTCCGTGCGTCTGAGATAGCTACTTCCTGCGGGGTTGTCACAATTATTGCCCCGGTAAGGTCAAGTTTCTGGATAGTGGTAAGCTGAATATCGCCCGTTCCCGGGGGAAAGTCAACAATCATATAATCCACTTCGCCCCAATCGGTATCCCTGAACAATTGGATTAATCCGTTTGATGCCATTGGGACACGCCAGATAAGCGATTGCCCGGGAGAAATAAAAAACCCGATGGATACTAATTTTACACCGAACTTTTCAATGGGATAAATCACTTCTTTACCGTCTTTAGTGCCACCGGAAGGCCGCTCGTTTTGTATCCCAAACATCATGGGAATCGAAGGCCCATACAAATCTGCATCGACAAGGGCTATTTTAAACCCCTGTCGTGCCAGCGATACTGCAAGGTTTGCTGCAACAGTCGATTTTCCCACACCACCTTTACCTGATGCAACCACGATGATATTTTTCACACCGGGCATTTCTATTTTTTCAAATGCTTTTGGGTTCATATATCTTTGATGTTATTTTATTCCACATTTCACTTATTTTATTTGCCAATGAGCCATCGGGTTTGTATTCGTTGATGGTTTTACCTTCAAGAAGTGCATAAACCATAGTCTCATCATAAGGGATTTACCAAGTATTTCAATTCCTTTATCGTTCAATTTTTTTTCTATTGTATTTGCCATGTCTTCGTTCAGGTCGTATTTATTGATAATGACCTTAACAGGGGTTTGAAAACGCCCGATCATTTCAATAAGCCTTTCCAGGTCGTGCCAGCCTGAAAGCGTTGGTTCTGTAACAGCTACCACCAGATCGGCACCTGTTACCGATGAAATTACCGGGCATCCAATTCCCGGAGGACCATCTGTTATAATGTATTCTGTGCTGGCAGTTCTGGCAGTCTCTTTTGCATACTGCCTGATTTTCGATACCAGTTTGCCCGAATTTTCTTCGGCAATGCCCAGTTTACCATATACCATTGGGCCAAACCGACAATCGGCAAAATAGATATGATTGTTCTCATAATTTTCAATTGTAATTGCACCAACCGGGCAAGCAATTGCACATAACCCGCAGCCTTCGCAAGCAAATTCATCAATTACAGGTTCATCATTTAAAAAGTCAATAGCGCTAAAACAACATAAATCTTTGCATAACCCGCATGCGGTACATTTCTTATTATCAATAATAGCCTTAGAGCCGCTATCAAAATTTTCGTTGTGATATATTTCCGGCAACAATATCAGGTGTAAATCGGCAGCATCCACATCACAGTCGGTAAAAACAGCATTTTTTGCAAGTGAGGCAAATGCCGCAGTAATGCTGGTTTTTCCAGCGCCCCCCTTACCGCTTAATATGACAATCTCATACGCCTTTTTCATTCAATATTTTATTTATAATATCCACAAATATTTTCTTTATTTCCTCACTGGTTTCAGCAACTATTTCTCCCTTTGAATATGCCCCGGCCAGTTCTTTTTTAAAAGGGATTTCGCCAAGAAGGGATATTTTGTTTTGATGGATATAATCGTACAAGGGTTTATAGTTAAGTCCGGCTTTATTTACTACTATACCATGCGTTTTACCAAGCTGTTTGACTGTTTCAACCATCAGTTTCAGGTCGTGAAGGCCAAACGGGGTTGGCTCGGTTACCATAACCACATAATCGGCTTTTGAAACCGTGGCCACCACGGGGCATGATGTGCCGGGGGGCGAATCGAACAATACAATTCCTTTTTCTTTTGCATGGGTAATCGTATCCCTGATAACGCGGGTTTGTAATGAATTGCCAACATTCATCCTCCCTTCAATAAATTCGTCTCTTGCATAATAGTCAAAATGGGTAACCTGTCCTATTTCTTCATTTTTTTCAACGATTGCCCCTTGCGGACAAACGTAACTACATGCCCCGCAGCCATGGCACATATCCCCAACAACTTCAATAAAATGTGCTGTTGGCAACAATACAATGGCATTGAAAGCGCAAACAGCCTTACACTTGCCGCAAAACGTACATTTTTCAACATCAATTTCAGGCTTGAATATATTTACAGGGTATTTGGCAGTTTCTGAGGCTTTAATAAAAATATGACAATCGGGTTCCTCAACATCGCAGTCTAATAACTGCACATTGTATTTCATGTATTTTGTAAGTACCTGAAAAAGACCCGTGCTTACCGTTGTTTTTCCTGTTCCCCCTTTCCCGCTGGTAATGGCAATCTTCATATATTTTTTAGTTTTTATTAATCGCGGTTAATTCATTGTTACCGAATACTTTTTAAAATCTAATGCCAGGTTGTTTTTAGATGGTACAATTTTTTGATTTAAAATTGCAACAGTATTTTTTTCATGTACGCCAATCATTTCTCCAGTAACATTGCATTTAACCATCAACAGAAAGAATATTTTTTTATCCGTTACATCTATCAGCCCTTCCAGATTGCCCTGTCCTTTGGAAATAATTATGTCGGCTTTATCAAATATTTTTCTGAACTCCCGGGAACACCGGTTAAAAAGAGTTGACGAGGCATCATATCCATTGGAAATCACTTTCACAATTTTTGTCATGCCAACGTTTACAGCATCTTCCATAGTAATATCGTTGATTATATTACTTCCGCGCACGGCAAAATAAAGGTTAGGGTATTTGATGGTTTCAATAAACAGTTTATCCAAAACAATTTCACCGGCATTATCGCCCAGGTATAAAACTGTAGATGCTTTTTTTAATTCATTTTTTAATAGGGGGGAATGGTCTATTACCGGTTCTTTTGAAGCTGCTTCCGACAGGGCTTTAAAAAAATCGAAATTATTTGGCTGCCCAAAATCAATAATGTTTCCAGCAAGGGCATATCGCAAAGCAGTTTGGAAAGGATTTACAGATTTATTAATAATATCGCGTGTATCCTCTTCAAAACTTAACATTAAATTATTGTAATCGTCTTTTTCTTTTTTATATAAATCGCTGGTATTAGCTGCTTTTTTTACCAGGCGGTGCAAAAAGCACGAAGCTTCAGGCGATGAAAGTCCTCTGTCCTTATGCTCATCTATAAACATCCTGATACGAACAATAATGTCCTTTGCCGTATTATCCTTAATTTTATGTTTTAGCAATAATTTACTAGCCTGTAAAATAAGGCATTTCACACAATCGGTATGCATAACTGTAATTAGTGGTCGCAGGAATTGACGCCTGTCATAAGTTTGTTATTAATAAACTCATCGGCCAATACCTTTACTGGTTTTTCCTGTACCCCGGTTATTACCTGTATGTTTTGCTGATTAAACAATGAAATAGCACGCTGGCCCATGCCTCCGGCAATAATATGCGTAACCCCCATTGTTGCCAACCATCCGGGCAATACACCCGGTTCGTGCGGAGGTGGGGTTATGTACGTTTCTTTACTAATTTTATTTTCCTCAATTTCAATAATTGCAAATTTTTCGCAATGCCCGAAATGTTGGCATAAACAATTGTTAATTGTAGGAATGGCTATTTTTTGATTCATTTTTTATTATTTTTAAACATATAAAAAGCAATCAGTGCAAAGTACCCTTTTTAACTAATGAGACTACTCATTGAATACCAAATACTGACTGCCTGAATAATTACTTATGACATAAAACCAAATAAATGTCCGTCCTATTCACTTTGGTTTTCTAATTCATCAAGTCTCTTCTCAATATCTTTTTGCGTACGGTTAAGGACTTCGGCCTGCGATTTAAGCAGTTTAATTTCATCATCCTTACTTACAGCATATGTCCAGTGTAAGCCCTGAAAGAACCCGGTAAAAGCCAAACCAAAGTTATGGCCCATGCCATAACCCATGCCACTTCCCCTGCCTCTTCCAAAACCAAATCCTCTGCCCATGCCGCCTCCAAATCCTTTTGCATAGCCCGGGGTATCATATCCCGAGCAAAAACCTAATGATCTTCCGGTTCTGGGACCTTGTCCTATTGGTCCGGTACGGTCTCCTTGTGGCATAATTTTAAAATTTTAATGGTTTAACATTTCTATTACTTCACGAACAGTCTGTCCTTTTTTTATTACTTGTGTCTCTATCTTCAATTTATCCAGCACATCTTTTGCTTTTGGGCCAAACTCTACGGCATATACTTTGTTTACCCCGTTATTGGCCAAAAATTCCGATACCTGCGGGCCTACGCCCCCAGCGCCGTTTTTCAGGCTATTTTCCTTAAATTCAATCTGCTTCATTTCCTGGCTATAAAAACAAAAAAACGAGCAACGCCCAAAACGGTCGTCAACCAGAGCTTCAGCTTTATCTATTGATGCCGGTATTGCAATCTTCATAATTTTCTAATTTAAATTTAACGATAAAAAGATAACACTTTAAATGAACATAAGTTCACATAAAATATTTTTTGGCAATTATTTATAAAAATCATCAGCCATTACAAGCTTAGGTTTATACCCTTCATAATCATTGCTGTCGATATGAGTATATGCCATAATAATTATCAAATCGCCTACCTGTACTTTTCTTGCAGCCGAACCGTTTAATATAATAGCGCCACTGCCTTTTTCCCCTTTTATTACATAAGTTTCAAAACGTTCTCCGTTGTTTATATTCAGCACATGCACCTTTTCAAATTCAAATAAACCGTCCTTTAACATCCAGTCTTCATCGATGGTTATGCTGCCAACATAATTTAAATCGGCGCCAGTCACTTTGGCACGGTGTATTTTTGATTTTAATACTTCTATTTTCATGACAATAAATTTATAATTCTAAAATCCAAATTGTAATAAGCTAAAACCAACTAAAAAGCCTACTAACATATTGATAGCTTTTACTTTTATAAAATCTTTTCGCGATTCAGCCAGCAGCGGCAACATACCATGCCCGTCCTGTACAATAGAATTTGCCAATAAAATACTGAAGGGAAGCAGGTTTTGCGAAAACAAAGTGACGAATAGCAAATGTGGCCCCGATTCGGGCATTATTCCGATTAAAACTGCAATAAGCAGTAGGATATAGGTATTATCCTGAACAAGGTTATTGAGCAATGCATTGGTTTGTATGAAATGCAACGCGATAAAAACCCCCCATGTCCACAGAAATATCCGCAGCAAATGTTTTTTTATTATATGGTGGTATAAATGCTCTTTCAGAAAATGTTCAGGTACAGTAGCAAAAACAAATAACAGGAACACACTACCGGAAAAAAAGGTAATCTTTTTCCAGTCCCATGCTGAGGAACCAATAATGTCTGTACTCAATAAAATAATAAACAAAACAGTGAACAAAAGAAGCACTGCACGTTCGAACGACAAGTTTTTTAGTTGTGGGATAATTGTACCTTTAACAAAACATCTGCAATTTTCATGCTCATGTATAATAAACCCATGAGATGAATCATACTTGTTATTCCTGGTAAACCGCTGTACAATCCATCCTGTCGCTATGGCTATTACCAATAAAACAAAATTTAACAAAAGCGCCTTTCCGGGAAAAAGTGCAAACATCACAAAAGCTTCATCGCCCGATGTGGCAATCATCACTGTTACCAACCCGGCAAGGCCCATCATCCGGTGGGTGTATAACGACACCACGGTAAAAGCGCCCAGACATCCCGGGGTTATCCCCAGCAGGGCGGCAACAATAATTTGCAGCATAGGCGATTTCTGCATCTTCTCTGCCCAAAGGTTTTTTGTTTGCACATTAACATAATCTATTACAACCATCATAAACAGCACAAATACTGTTATCATTAAGGTTTGCTTAAGTGTCGGTACAAATATTTCAATCATTTTTTTATGCTAAAAATTTAAAATTTCCCCTGTTTTAACAATATTGATTTTAAAAGCCTTGTAAAATGCCGAAAGGGCTGGCAGGGCAGTACAATGCGAAGGATAAATATGTTTTACGGCGTTATTTTTTAAATAGCTGATAGTTTCTTTTGTCTGCCTGTCAATCATTTTCAGGTGAAACCCTCCCATAATCCCGTAAATCCTGTTTTCGCCGGTTACTTTTTTTGCATGTTCCAGCGTATTTACAACCCCGGCATGGCCGCACCCGGTTACAACAAATAATCCCGCATCGGTTAACATAGCTATGGCGCTGTTGTTGTAACCAGGTTAAATTTCCCAATGATTTCATCTTTGGTATTTTTCAATCCGATATCAGAATGGTCGGCTTTACGGTACCGTTTAACAAAACAACCCGGATGACATATTAAATTACCACCGCTAAGGTATTTAAGCCCATTTCCATGGTCGAAATGCCCGTGACTGAGTACAATCATATCCAGATTTGATAAATTCAAGCCCATTAATCCGGCATTCTGTAAAAACATGTTGCTTTGGCCGGTGTCAAAAAGTAATTTTTTGTCATCGTGTTCAACCAGGTACGACAAACCATGTTCGGCAGGGGTAGTCCCACCAGGATAATTATCTGTAAGAATGGAAATATTCATAATTTTTTTTATTCAAAATTAGTCTAAATAATTTTAAAATGAACAAAAGTTCATTTACTTTTGTTTATTATTTTTTAAAAAAAAATGTTACAACATATTGCATGAACTGTAAACGATTCGGAAGAAATTGAGAATTTCTATGAAAAAGTACTGCTATTTAACATGCAGCGTAAATTTTCAGTGAATGGTGAGGTTACCCGACAAATATTTGATGTGGAGGCCATAACCGATTTTTATGTTATGAACCATCAGGATGTACAATTTGAGATTTTTATAAGCCCCAAAAAAGAAAGAAAAGTGTTTTCACATGTTTGCCTGGCATACTGGAAGGCAAAGCTCACCTATAACAACGCGAAAAAATTGGATTATAAAGCTATAATAAAAAATAACCCTGATAACGATACTTACTTTATCTGGGACAAAAGCGGGAATATGTTTGAAATTAAAGAAATTACTGAATAAAAATAAATTGAAAGAACATGGATTTTCCAAAAGTAAACCCTGATATCTTTACCGGTTGCGGCATTTGTGTCGATTCATGCCCAATGGAGGCAATTAAATTAGTAAATGATGTAGCAATAATTGACACGGATAAATGCAGTAACTGCAGGGCATGCGTGGATGATTGTCCAAACGAGGCTATAAATTAATCAAATAATTAAATCAATTTTATGAAAACATACGATGTAATTATTATCGGGGGCGGCCCAGCCGCTATAGTGACAGGAATAACTATCAAGAAATTTTTTAAAGACAAATCGGCCTTAATGATTAAAGAAGAAGCCGATGGCCTTGTGCCTTGCGGGATACCCTATATTTTTCATCTGTTGGGCAACGATGCAGGTAAAAACAAAATGGGTCCCAAACCCTTTATTGACTTGGGTGGTGAGGTAATTATCAATACAGCAATAAAAGTTGATAAAACAAAAAAGGAAGTTTCCGTTAAAACCGGCGAGCAGTTTCGGTACGAAAAACTTGTATTTGCCACAGGTTCGCTTCCTACTATCCCTGCCTTTATCCCGGGCAATGAACTGCAAAATGTTTTCTATGTAAAGAAAAGTTATCCGTATATCCATGAACTGGCTTCAAAAATTGTCAATTTCAAAAATATTGTCGTTATGGGTGGCGGATTTATCGGGGCGGAAGTAGCCGAACAATTAGCTGCTGCTAATGCAAATGTCACCCTTATTGAAAGCGAACAATTTTGTTTTTCAAAGGCATTTTCACCCGAATTAAGCAGCATTGCAACCGATGTACTGAAGAAGACTAAGGTGAATGTTATGACTTCCACGCTTGTAAAAGAAATTATTGGCGAAAACAATACCGTCAAGCAGGTATTACTTGCCAATGGAAATAAAATCGAAGCCGATGCCGTAATCCTTTCAATAGGTTACAGGGCCAATACTCAACTGGCAAAAGAAACAGGCCTCGAACTAAACAGGTATGGCGATATCCATGTCGATAATTACGGACGGACTACAATAAAAGATATCAGCGCTGTAGGCGATTGCGCCCAGACATTTGGTTTCCTTACCGGGCGCAGCGATGTTATTAAACTGGCTTCAACGGCCACTGCCGAAGCGCGCACGCTGGGACATAATATTTTTGGTATACGTATTAAAAAATGTACCACTGGTACTTTGGGTGTATTTTCGACCGAGATAAATGGGTTGGCGATGGCCGCTGCCGGGGCTAACGAAAAAAATGCAGAAGAATCGGGCGTTGAAGTTGTGTCTGCAAAATTCTCATCGCCCGACAGGCATCCGGGTTCACTGCCAGGGGTCTCTGATTTAACCGTAAAACTTTATGCATCGCCCGTGGATGGTAGTATCCTTGGAGGTGAAGTTTGGGGAGGAAAATCTGCAGGTGAGATAATTAATATAATCAGCATGGCTATTCAAAAATCCATCACGGTTTATGAACTGGTCTCTTTTCAAATAGGAACACATCCTTTATTGACTTCCTCTCCGGTTGTAAACCCGATAATCAGGGCAGCCGAAGAAATAATTTACAAAATAATGCAGCATAAAAAGTAACGAGATGGCTAAAACAGAAGTTTTCGATAAGCATCTTGCTGAATATGAACAATGGTTTATCGACAATAATCTTGTTTTTCAATCAGAACTGGCAGCCATACAAAAACTAATGCCTGTCAATGGCAACGGGGTGGAAATTGGAACAGGCAGCGGAATATTTGCATCGCTTTTGGGTATTAAAGATGGCATTGAACCCTCTTTTGTCATGCGTGAGAAAGCAAGGAAACGAGAAATAAATGCTATTGACGGGATCGCTGAAAAATTACCTTACCCCGATAAAAGCTATGATTTTGCCCTTATGATAACCACCCTTTGCTTTGTTGACGATGCTTTAAAGGCGTTCAAAGAGGTGAACCGGATATTAAAGAAAAACGGGGCATTTATCATTGGGTTTATAGATAAAAACAGCCCAATCGGAAGGATTTACCTTGAAAAGAAAGATAAAAATGTTTTTTATAAGGATGCTGTTTTTTATGATACAAGAGACGTTTCTGATTTTTTATATGAAACAGATTTTATAATTGAGACCGTCCAACAAAGTGTTTTTGGGATGCCGGATACAATAAAAGAAGTGCAAATACCCGAAAATGGTTATGGGAAAGGAAGCTTTGTTGTAATTAAAGCCACAAAAATATGAATGAAGTTGTTTACAAACCTATAGGTATTATTCATAGCCCGTACGAAAACACGCAAGATATGCCCATTCAGCCTGCTGCCGCCAAAGGAATAGCCGGGACGATTGAGATTTATCCCGCTTATGAGGCAGGGCTCAAAGATCTTAATGGGTTTTCGCACATCATTCTTATTTATCATTTTCATTTATCAAAGGATTATCAACTGGAAGTAAAACCTTTTCTTGATGAAAATATACATGGCTTATTTGCCACACGTGCGCCCAGAAGGCCAAATAACATAGGGCTATCGGTGGTGAAACTTATAAAGGTTGAAAACAATAAACTTTATATAGAAAATGTGGATATTATAAATGGCACACCTTTGCTCGATATCAAACCTTATGTCCCTGATTTTGATGCAACCGAAAATATTTCAATAGGCTGGCTGTCAAAATCGAAACATAAACTTACAACTCAGAAATCAGATGGAAGGTTTGATTTCTATTTTTAAAACCATTGAATGATGATGAATTGGTGTAAAGACAAAACAAAATTCAACTTGGTAATCGATGCCATTATGCTGGTTTTGCTAATGGCCATTGCAGGTTTAGGTTTTCTAATTAAATATGTATTGGTTCCCGGATATAAGCGCAATACCCTTTACGATGGCGATGTGCAACTTTATTATATGGGACTAACCCGGCACGAATGGGGCAGCATCCATTTATGGCTAAGCTTTATCTTCCTCTTCCTCTTATTGCTACATATTATCCTGCATTGGAAAATGATAAAAGGTATTTTCAGCCACATGTTTACAAGTAAAGCTTCACGGACCGTAATTGCGGTTTTTATTGGTACCATAGCTTTGTTTTTTGCATTGGCCTCTTTGTTTGTAAAACCCGTAGTTGAGCCTTTTCAAGGGAAACATACCCATAGCCATGAAAGCACACAGCTTATGGAAGAACTCCAAACAATAGTTCAGGATGATATACCTGCTGTTATTGAAAAACAACAAACAACAAACATGCTGCACAAAAATCAGAAAGAAAACCATCAGGAACATTCCCATGCTGAATTGGAAATTTTTGGATACATGACCTTGAACGAGGTATCACAGAAGTATTCTATTCCTGTAGTTGAATTAACAAATGCTTTAAACATCCCTTCTGGTCAATCGGGTGAAAAAATAGGCAGGTTGAAAAAACGATATGGTTTCGAAATGGAAGAACTGAAAGACATAATTTTGAAAATAACAGAAAACGATTAAAAGAAAATCTGTAAATACATAATTTTTTTAACTTTGAAGTGATACACTTTTAGATATTATTCCTGGTACACTTTTGAATATCATTAACAATCGGTTTGCGGAAACGTATTTTCGAATTGTTATTTAAACAAAGTGGTAAGCATATCTTTTGGTTGCCCCGAATCACGGAAACATGGGGGTATTGACAAAAATGAAGTTGTGTTGGGCTTTCCATTCGAAATTGCAAAACTTATTATTAACAACAAATTAGATTTAAAACAACAGTTTTGATGCGCATTTATAAAAAAGCTTATCCCATTTTAATTGTTATTGGAGCAGTATTGTTTCTGGCTAATATCGTGTTTCTCTTAGGTCAGATGCATTTTGCAATTCGGCTTATCCTGCCTTCTTTCAGCATATTCCTTTATGCTTTCATTGTTGCTTTTTTTCGTATCCCCAAAAGAGATTTTAGTCCTGACGAAAGACTTGTTTATTCACCTGCCGATGGTAAAGTCGTGGCCATTGAGGAAGTGTTTGAAGATGAGTTCCTGAAAACGAACTGTAAAAAAATCTCCATTTTCATGTCGGTTTTCAATGTTCATCAAAACCGTGTGCCTGTGAGCGGAAGGATAATTTATTCAAAGCATCATCCGGGCAAATACCTGGTGGCCTGGCACCCCAAATCGAGCCTGAAAAATGAACGTATATCCATTGTAATTGAAACTGAAAACGGACAACAACTTTTAATTCGTCAGATTGCCGGAATTGTTGCAAGGCGGATTATCTGCAACCTGAAGGAAGGTGATTTTGTGCAACAGTGCGATGAACTGGGATTTATTATGTTTGGTTCAAGAGTAGATGTTTTTGTACAGGTGCATACAAAAATTAATGTAAAGTTAAAGCAAACAGGAATGTAATTGCTGATATCAAATAATGATAGTGAACTCCTTTGAAAAACAATGCAAATGGTACCCGGTTTGCCCGATGAAACGGTTTTATGAAAAAGGCAAACTGAATAAAAAATGGATAGAACGGTATCGTAAAGGCGATTGAGAAAGTTGTGTAAGATACCGGATGGAAGAAACATGGCAGCCACATCCTGACAACATGTTGCCTGACGGCACCATCGATGAAACATTGCAATAAAAACAAAGTCAGGGTTATTAAAAACCCTTTTTGCATTAACTACCCTCGTGGCTGTAATCATACTGGCTTATAATGTTCTATACTAAAACAGCGCCTTTGGTTTTAGCTTTATAACAATTTAATAAGTGAAAATTTATAGTAAAAAAATTATTAAAAATCATTCTAAATAAGCTTTTGTCATAAGAATATTTTCACTACCTTCATAAAATGAATTATATGCTGAAAAAGATACGAATGGGGAAATATTTAAGTAAATAATTATGGGAGGATAAGAAATGGACGATTTTATTAACATTTACGATGATTTAAACTGGAAAGATGCCCCAGGGTATCCAACAGGAACAAAGAGAAAAGTTCTACACGATGAAAACGGTGTAAAAACCGTCTTATTAAAATTCCCGGAAGGATTCTATATGGAACCGCATTCCCACATAACCGCCGAACAACATTTTATACTTAAAGGGGAATATATAAGTGAGGGTAAAATATACCATGAAGGGACATACCGGAGTTTTAAAGCCCATGAAAACCATGGCCCTTTCGAATCAAAGCATGGTGCACTGGTTCTTGTTCTATGGTACCCTTATCAATCTGCTGAATAAAAGTCTGAAATATAAATACAATAAATAAGAGGTTTATTATGGCTTTAATGATTACTGATGAGTGTATATCTTGTGGCATTTGTTTGCCTGAGTGTCCTAATAAAGCAATTTCAGAAGGTGATCCGATTTATGTTATTGATCCCGGTTTATGTACATAATATGTGGGATTTTTTAATGAACCGCAGTGTGTTAATGTTTGTCCTGTGGATGCAATTGTGCCTGATCCTGCTCATAAAGAAAGTAAGGAAGAATTAATGGAAAAGGAGAAACGTATTCATGGTGAGTAAAACATTCCGGATAAGCAATGAACGAAAATTATTTAAGCACAATTAAAAAAAACGTAACCGGTATGCAGCATTCGCTTCCTTCGGGAGTTTTGCTGGTGGCCGCGGCAAAAACCAGGTTGCCGGATGAAATAAAGGAAGCTATACATGCCGGCATTAAAGCAATCGGTTACAATTATGTGCAGGAAGCCGAACGGATGCGCCAGGCCATCGAAAACACAGTGCAATGGCACATGATAGGTCATTTGCAACGGAATAAAGTGAAAAAAGCGGTTAAGCTTTTTGACATGATTGAAACAATTGATTCTGTGGAACTTGCTGAAGAAGTAAATAAGCAGTGTGCTTCAGTGGGCAGGATAATGCCTGTGCTTATTGAAATCAACAGCGGAAAAGAGTCGAATAAAACCGGTGTTTTGCCTGAAAATGTGCATAGACTGATAATGCAAATAAGTAGCCTGCCAAACCTGCGAATACAGGGATTAATGACCATGGGTCCCCGTTTTGGAAATCCGGAAGATGCAAGACCTTATTTTAAAGCCACTAAAGTGGTATTTGGCCGAATCAAGAAAACAAAAATACCCAATGTGGAAATGATCTATCTATCAATGGGTATGAGCAACAGTTACAAAATTGCCATAGAGGAAGGCGCTAATATTGTACGGATTGGCACCCTGTTATTTGGTGACAGAAATTCATAATTATATTACTGAAAATATTGAGCTTTATAAGCTGCGAGGTTTAAAAAAAACAGATGGTGTCAATATAATCATCGGAGAAGACAAAAGAAATGGCAACAGGTAAAGAACTGACAGTATCAATTCAAGAACTGAAAAAAGCAAGAAATGCAATTATCCTTGCTCATGTTTATCAACGGGACGAGGTGCAGGATATCGCTGATTATGTTGGCGATTCATTGGATTTAAGCAGGAAAGCAGTCGGAACACAAGCCGATATAATCGTTTTTTGCGGTGTGCAATTTATGGCAGAAACTGCCGCCATCCTTAATCCCTATAAAACGATCCTTTTGCCTGATAAACATGCAGGATGCGGTTTGGCAGATATGGCCACGGATAGACAAATTATCAAGTTAAAAAAACAAAATCCCGGCCTGGCAGTTGTCAGTTATGTGAATAGTTCGGCAGGAGTAAAAGCAGTATCCGATATCTGTTGCACTTCGGCCAATGCTGTAAATGTGGTCAATTCTTTATCCTTCAATCCTGTTTTATTCGTCCCTGACAGAAATCTGGGCTCTTATGTAGCTGAACATACCAACAAAGATATTCGTTTATGGGATGGGTATTGCTATGTACATGAACAAATTACAAGCGATATGCTAAAATCCTTAAAAGAAAAACATCCTTTCGCTGAAATTATCGTCCATCCGGAATGCCCGGCTTCTGTGAGGCATATTGCCGATTTTACAGGCAGCACTTCACAAATGTCGCAATATGTAAAACAGTCAGTGCAAAAAGAATTTATTGTAGGCACGGAAGATAATTTTGTATACCGGTTAAAATCCGATAATCCCAATAAACTATTTTACCCGGTTAATACATTATGTGAAGGCATGAACACAATCACCCTGGAAAAAGTAAAACTTGCCATGGAGAGAATGGAATATAAAGTCCATGTTCCGGAAAAAACCAGGGAGAAAGCAGAAATTGCACTGGATAAAATGCTGACAATTTCATGAAAGAAGCACTCTTATATCAAAAACTTGATAAAGACAAAGTTCAATGTGATCTTTGTGCACACCGTTGTGTGATTAATCCCGGGAAGAAGGGAATATGCAAAGTAAGAGAGAACAATGGCGGGATTCTCTATACAAAGGTATATGGACAAACCATTGCCCAACATGTTGACCCGGTTGAGAAAAAACCGCTATATCATTTTTATCCCGGCACAAAAGCGTATTCTGTTGCCACACCCGGATGTAATTTTCATTGCCGTTTTTGTCAGAATTGGGATATTTCACAAATAACCCATGGTGAAATATTGGAATCAGGACATGATGCAACACCTGAACAAATTACATGGAAAGCAAAACAAACAGGTTGCAGAAGTATTGCATATACCTATACAGAGCCAACCATATTTTTTGAATATAACTTCGATACAGCACGCTTAGCGCATGAAGCAGAACTTAAGAATATTTATGTGTCAAACGGCTATATGACGCACGAGATGCTGGACATGATCATTCCGTACCTCGATGCCGTCAATATCGATCTGAAAGCATTCCGGGAGGAAACATACCGGCGGATTATCGGTGCGAAATTACAACCTGTGCTCGATAATCTCAAAAAAATAAAACAAATGGGTTTCTGGCTTGAGGTTACCAGCTTGATTATTCCCGGAATTAATGACGGCCCCAAAGAAATTCGGGATATGGCAAATTTTTTAGCTGCCGAACTGGGAGTGGATGTGCCCTGGCATATCAGTAGGTTTTCCCCCGCCTATAAAATGAAAGACGTACCTGCGACACCATTAAAAACCTTACAAGCGGCTAAGGAAATTGGACTTAAAGCAGGTCTTAATTACGTTTATATTGGAAATTTTGCATCGGATAGAGATATGGATACAAAATGCCCCCAATGTGGTTACGTGTTAATTGAGCGTTTGAATTTTGGAATAATAAAAAACAACATTAAGGACGGGCATTGTCCGAACTGTGGAACGAAAATAGCCGGTGTGGGATTAGGATGAAAGAAGAGTTATATAATCCAGTCAATGGAATCAGAAAATCAGTTTTCTGCACAAAATCAAAAACGGAATAACAATTATATAACAAATCAATTTTCCTTAATAAAACAAAATCATGACAAAATTAAAAACAAATATCAAATGGCTCGATGGGTTGCTGCCCGAAGGAATATTGGTGCCTTCATCAACCCTGATAAGCGGTCCCGGAGGAACAGGGAAACCGCTGGTGGAATTTGCCTTTGTCAATGCATGGCTAAAGGCAGGAGGCTCTTTAATTGGCATACCCTTACAATATTCATCTGGTGAATTGGTAAGAACTGCCATGAATAAGCTATATAATATGGATCTCAAAAATTATCATGGGAAGGTAGTTTATATTCAGTTTGATCCCTCTGCTGCCAGATGTGAAAAAATAAAAGATGATACTTTAAAAGCAAATATGGTAATACCTGAACTATGGGATGAAGCAATTGAAAAGGCAGAAGATATGCTTGAAAAAACTGACATGGGTACCATGGTTTTTGGCTCAGCACTGAACCTGTTGCTCTTTTCAAAAACTTATAAAAACAGTATGCTGAACAAATTAAAGGAAGTTATTCAAAAAGATAAAAGTAAAACCTATGCTTTTGCTGTAAGTACAAGTGCACTTGCAGATGAAATTAAAGTATTGGAAGATGTGGCGGATAATTTAATGTTTACAAGAATGGAAAACCCCATGAGGCTTTTTTTAAAAATTACCCGCATGAAAGGCGTTGAATTTTCAGGGAAGGAAACGGAAGTTCCCATACCGGAAGAAATGCTTGAAGAAATTAATAAAATAGCAGAGGCAACCCGAAAGACAAGAATATCAGAAATTAGAAATATATAAAAATGTGGTTTTATAAAGAAGGTAATTTAGTTGACGGAGAAACGCAAAAAAAAATGATGGAGCAGCTGGTGGAAAAGGCCCGAAAGCGTTTCAATCATCCCATCAGAAAAGTATTATTACTTCCTCCTGACATTACACGTTATCATTCTGGTGCGGGTAAGATTACAAACATGTTGTATCATATACTTGGTCCCGATTGTCATATCGATATTATTCCCACCCTTGGGCAGCATGTTTCACATACCCGAAATGATAATCAATGGATGTTCGGAGATATTCCCGAAAGGTGTTTTCATGTCCATGACTGGCAGTCTTCATGCACCCTGTTGGGTGAAATAAGTAAAGAGTTTGTGAAATATGTTTCGAATGATCATGCTGATTGGCCAATTCCCATTGAGATTAACAGGGCTGTGGCCGAAGGCAGCTATGATCTGGTAGTGAATATCGGCCAAATCGTGCCTCATGAAGTGCTGGGCTTTGCTAATCACAATAAAAATTATTTTATCGGACTCGGCGGTAAATCCACGATTTGTGCTTCCCACATGATGGCTGCCGCATGTGGTATCGAAGATAATCTCGGGCAAATCATCACTCCTTTACGCGGGTGTTATATTTTAGCTGAAAGAGATTATCTGAAAGATGTGCCTGATTTATACGTGTTGATTGTAAAAACTCAAAATAATGAAGGAGAAATACTTACAACCGGACTCTATGTCGGGGAGGCTGCCCAAACTTATATTATGGCAGCAAAATATGCAAGGGAGCATACAATCCATGTATTTGAAAAACCACTGCAAAAAGTTGTCTGCATAATGGATGAAAGGGAATTTAAGAGCACATGGGTGGCAAATAAAGCAATTTATCGCACCCGCAAGGTTATTGCCGATGGAGGGGAACTCCTTATCATTGCGCCGGGCGTTGAGCGTTTCGGAGAACAAAAGGAGGTTGACCATCTGATTCGTAAATATGGTTACAAAGGAACGCCGTATACATTAAATGCTTATAACAGCGACAAGGAATTATACGAACTTGGCCATGCAGCAGCACATCTGATACACGGCTCTTCCGAAAGACGTTTTAAAATCACCTATGCACCGGGAAAACTTTCACGTGAAGAAATTATGGGAGTTGGTTTTGATTATATCGATTTAGAGAAAGCAGTAAAAACCTATAAACCTGAAAATCTCAAAGATGGCCTGAATATCATAAATGGTGAAGAAATTTACTTCATTCCTTCCCCAAGCCTTGGCCTGTGGACAGCTAAAGAGAAATTTCTTAATTCCCTGAACACCAATCTCACGTTTGCAAAGCGTATGAAAGAAAAAGAACCTGATGAACTAATCTGGGAGCAGCTCATACAGTTAGATACTCAAGATATAGCAAAGTATGAAACCTGACGAACAAATACCGTGTTTATTTATTGAATTTTTTTTAATCAATAATAAATAATGACTGACGATGGAAATTACTGAATGGACGAATATTATACAAGAGGAACGTGAGCACAAGGATATGTTTTTTTTAAGTAATTATAATTCACCAATTACCTTTGAGCAACGCCGGTTTTTCAAAAGACTCGACTATTTTCCTCCAGACCCGGATTTCCGTTTCATGATTGAGCTTCATGAACATGAAGAGAAGAAGATATTGAAAATAGAAGATACAAAAGGAAATGAAAGAGAATTCCTCAGATGGGGTGAATTTCGATTTAAGATGGGAGGTAAGGAATGTACGCTCCAGGCATATAAGGGCGATCCGCAGGAGGATCGCTTGTTTGTTCCTTTTCGTGATAAAACCAGCGGTAACGAAACATACGGGGCGGGGCGATATATTGATCTCGATTAAAGGGAACATTATACAAAGGAGGGTAAATGGATTCTTGATTTTAATAAGGCATATAATCCCTGGTGTGCATATAGTGAACATTATGCATGCCCTTATATTGATCCGGAAAACTTGCTCGAAGTGTCCATACGTGCCGGGGAGAAGGATTATTCAGTTAAAAAAGAGTAGTTTATGCTTTAAAAAATAAGGATATTGTCAAAGAATTTTATAAGTATCGTATTAACAATATAAAAAGGAGTCTGATTATGGAAAAATATTTAGTCGCATCATCCGGCTGTGCAGTTTATCTTTGTCGTAATATGTCTGTTCTCGAAGCAATAAAAAAGGTTGAGAATGGTGATGTTCCGTCGTTGAAAGAACCGACATTAAAAGATAGTATTCATTCAGCCCGTAAAACCGGCGATCGTTATAGCGGGCGGGGCGAAGGCCGTGTAACAGGAAGGTGGTTGGGAATTGGCTCAAGAGCTGGCAAGGGTATGGGTAAAGGAATGCGCAGTGGAAGAGGCACGGGAAGCAGAGGTTGAAAATTGTAATAACTGCTTAAATTAAAAAATGGAGTTAGAATAAAAAATTATTTAATGATGAAAATTAGTCGCGTAAATGAAATGAGAAATTTAGATCGCCGGGCCACTAAAGAATATGATATCCCACAGGAAATTCTCATGGAAAATGCCGGACAAGCTGCTTATTATACTATTTTAAAAGAAGCTGGAATTAAAAATAAGGATTTTGTGGTTTTTTGCGGAGTTGGAAACAACGGAGGCGACGGACTGGTAGTTGCCAGGAAAATTAACTCCAGTGGTGGCAAAGTAACTGTTTTTATTTTAGGTAATCGTTCAAAATATAAAGGCGCTGCAAAACAAAATTTTGGCATTATTAAAAAAATTCAAATTAAGGTTTTTGATCTTCAGGATATTTCTTTAGCCAGAAAAGTCGTTCAAAATTCCGATGCCATTATCGATGCAATCTTTGGTACAGGCCTTGATAGGGAGGTTAAGGGGATACATAAAGATGCGATTACTATAATTAACGCAAGCCAAAAGACAGTATTCAGTCTGGATATCCCTTCGAGCGTTCACGGAGATACGGGACAGGTGATGGGTACAGCCGTGAAGGCAGATTATACAATCACGTTTGGCTTACCAAAAGCAGGAAACCTGCTTTATCCCGGATTTGAACTGTGCGGTAAATTATATGTAACGCATATTTCATTCCCCCCTGTCCTGCAAAACACGGATGAATTAAAAATAGCTGTAAACGATCCCAAACCCATTCCTGCAAGAAGAAAGGACAGTCACAAGGGTAATTATGGCAAAACACTGTTCATTGCGGGCTCATCAAATTATTTGGGAGCGCCTTATTTTGCTGCATTATCATTTCTGAAAGCGGGCGGAGGCTTGTCTTTTTTAGCGACACCGGGGAATATCTCAGCTTTTATTGGTAATAAAGGGAGCGAAATTGTTTTTGTACCGCAAAAAAATACAGTTTCAGGAAGCATAAGCCTTGAAAGCAAGCAGCAACTCCTGCAATTTTCCGAAAAAGCGGATATGGTTGTTATTGGCCCGGGATTATCATTAAATGAAGAAACACAAACACTGGTAAAAAAGTTATGCAGTGAAATTAAAAAGCCCCTGCTTATTGATGGAGATGGAATAATCGCTGTTGCCAATGATTTGGATTGCATTGTTAAAAGGAACGCTCCCACAATTTTAACCCCGCATGCGGGTGAAATGGCTGCCATTACAAAGCTAAAAACGGATGATATCCAAAAAAATAAAATCAATGTCTTACAGGATACTTGTCAAAAGCTCAATGCCACGATTGTATTGAAAGGAGCACATTCGTTAATCGGTTATCCTGACAAAAGAGTGTTTATCAATCTTAGTGGAAATCCCGGCATGGCTGGCTCCGGAAGTGGTGATGTATTGACCGGCGTTATCGCAGCAATGGCCGGACTGGGACTTTCAATTGACGATGCCGTACGTATGGGTGTTTTTATGCATGGTTTTGCAGGCGATCTTGCGGCAAAAGAAAAGGGTGAAGATGGCCTTATCGCCAGCGATATTATGGAGCAACTACCTGCTGCAATGAAAGCTTTTCGTGAAAAGTATCATTCGTCACAAGAAGATTTTTATCAAAATATTTACGTCATATAGCAGATGAAATGAAGCGGGTTAACTAAGTAATAATTCATAATAACTTATAAAATTATTCCGTTAAAAATCAATTAATTCGCAAAAATTCATAAATAATTCAGGTTTAAAGGGAAAAATGCAAATATCAATTAGTAAAGAAAAACTGACAGAACTGAAAAATTGGTTCATATACTATGTACACACATTTCAGTACAACGACCCGGAAATACAGCAAAACATAAATTTGAAAGAAGAGCATACCATGCGGGTATGTAGAGAAATTTTATATATTGGAAAACAATTAGGGTTAAACGATGACGAATTAAACCATTTAAGATTTTATACACGTGTCGAATAATGATTCGGGTTTACCAGTTCACGGTATTTTAAAACAATTTTTTTAAAGTCTTCCCATGTATCGCGTTTTAACAAATGGTCACGCAGCAGGGCTGCAGGATGGTATACGGGCATTGCCAGCCTGTTTTGCCAATTGAGCCAGTTACCGCGTTCACGGGTAATTCGATGTTCGGGCCCTGCCATATATTTTAATGCCGTAGCGCCCAGTAATATCAGTATTTTTGGGTTTATCAGTTCAATTTGTTTTAACAGCCAGGGCATGCAGGTAGTGGCTTCCCGGTGTGTTGGTACCCTATTGTCCGGCGGCCTGCATTTAACAATGTTGCTGATGAATACATGTTCGCTGCGGGTAAACCCGCAGGCAGCCAATATCATGTCGAGCAACTGGCCCGATTTACCTACAAATGGCCTTCCCTGCAAATCTTCATCTCTACCGGGGGCTTCTCCAATGATTAAGATACCTGCATTTGCATTGCCTTCGCCAAATATAACATGATTGCGTGTTTTGGCCAATTCACATTTTGTGCACTGCAGTATTTCTTCTTTAAGAGTTGTTATTTCAGGATTCATCTTTACTATGTGTTAGAACATAATAAATTAAAAGTCCCGGTTTTGTCATATAATCTCATAGCTACTGACCGGCATGGGGAAACTTAACCGGTTGAGTATCCTTTCCAGCATGATTCCCTGGTTTTGGTCATAATTGTAACCAAAAGTGGCCCTTACACCATAAGAGATAAAATGCACGGCCATGTCGAGGGCAATAGGCAGACTGTCACCCTGCAATAATGCGCCTGTTAACACGCTGGTAAAACAGTCGCCGGTTCCGGGAAAATCAGCCGGGATATAATCTATGGGCACTTTCCAGAATCGGGAACCATTCCTGTTATAAGCAATTACCGAATATTTTTTGCCGTGAGTTTTATCGGGTATACCTGTGATAACAACTATTCCAGGCCCCATATCCGATAATTTCAACATCCATTCTTTGATATCTTCCTCACCGATATCAGGACTAAAAGGCTTTTCCAGCAGCAAAGATGCTTCTGTTAAATTGGGTGTTATAATATTGGCCTTTTGAATTAAAGACTTCATTTCCGATACCATTTCTTTATTAATCGGGCCGTACATTTTGCCATTATCCCCAAGAACCGGGTCAATAATGACAAACTGGTTTTCATTTTTAAATGAATCGATCATGCCCTGAACGATACGGATTTGTTTATGTGAACCTAAAAAACCGCTGTAAATGGCGTCAAAAGAAATATTCATTTTTTTCCAGTGATCAATAATGGGCTGCATATGATCTGTAAGATCAGCAAAATGATACCCCTCATACCGACTATGTGAAGATAACACCGCTGTGGGCAGCGGGCACACTTTAATCCCCATTGCAGATAATATTGGGATTACAACGGACAGTGAAGTTCTTCCAAAACCCGATAAGTCATGTATGGCGGCAATTTGTCTTACAATATTTGGTGATCTCATATTTTTAAATTTTTCAAAGTTTATTTATAATATTTTTGTTTGAATTTTATAATATCTTATGTTGCAATATATTCAAATTTTTTTATTCCAGCCAGGGATCCATATTAAGGTTGGTTGACGCGAATATATCCCTGTTTTGGTATTCCAAAATTTTTTTTATTTGTTCCATAAGCACTAATGCCTCTTCATTTTTATTATCGGTTTCTATTATTTTCTGTAAATAATTAATTGCTTCTCCCAATTTCTCCTCACCGATGAGTTTACTGATTACCCTGGAAAAGTCACCTTTATCCTCTTCTTTATTCATTTTCATTTAGAACTCTTGTTATCTCTTTTATTTAAAAAAAGCTGAATCGTTAATAAAATTTTCGTCGTGGTGCCCCAGTTCTTTTTCAATAAGTTCGTTCTGAATGCTTTTTACACAATCAACCGAAGGCAGATATGGTTTTATATCTAGTACTGGTGTGCCATCGAAAGCATCAACTCCTGATATGTACAAAATTCCATTTTCCATTTTTTCAAGTTTTACAATGGAAAGCCCGATTGGATTTGGCCTTTTGGGACTGCGCGTAGAAAATAAACCAAAATTATGTTCGTGACTCGAAGCAGGCGGGTTTACCGTGGGTTTCCACCTCTCTACTTCACTGAAATGATAAAGCACGATAATGTATTCAAATAAACCCAGTGTATTCAAAGCGCTGCGATATTTAGGAAAAATTTCAATCGTTCCTTTGGTTTCGGGCATTAATATACCCTGCCGGGGAGCCCCGGTAGCTGGTGTATAAACGGTATGAAATATCCCTATAGGCTTATACTGAATGATATTGGTATCATTTACTTGTGCAACCATGCTATGAAATTTTAAATTAATCAATAATGCTATAATGAAATACTTTTTAATCTTCATATTTTTTGGCCAGTGAGTGTGGATAATAATTGTTGCATGATAACCGTTGCTTTTCCCTGCAAAAAAATATCGGTTATGACAGGTGTATAATTTGAAGGCACAACGTTGATTTCTATTATTTTCTTTCCATTCTTTTTGGCTTCAAAGGGTATGAGCGACGCCGGCATTATTTCACCGGTTGTGCCGATAAGAATAAATACTTCGGCGTTTATAGCTTCTATAAAGGAATTCGAGTTGGCATATTCAGGAATGGGTTCACCAAAAAACACAAAATCAGGCTTCAGTATGGAACCACAATTTAAACATTTTGGAGGTAAGTTTGAGAGATCAATTTTTTTGACCGGATAATATTCCGAACATTTTTGGCAAAGCAAGTTCCTGGAATTGCCATGAAATTCAAATACCTGCTTACTTCCTGCTTTATGGTGGAGGTTATCAATATTTTGGGTAATAATTGAATGTAAAATCCCTTTTTTCTCCATTTCGGCAAGGGCAAAATGAGCTGCATTGGGTCTCGCCTGCCCGAAAAAATCGTAAAAAATCTCTTTAATTAACCGCCACGATTTTTCAGGATATTGATGGAAATAATTAATATCCAGGAAAACAGGATCGTATTTACTCCATAAGCCATCTTCCCCCCGAAAAGGAGGTATTCCGCTTTCCACGGATATTCCCGCTCCCGTAAATGCAACAGTATACGTTGAACGTTTTATTAATTCTACCGCCTGATATATATTCTTCGTAGAATTATGCATCGCAGAAAACATTGTTTAAAACATCCTGAATATCTCCTTTTTTGAAAAAAAGTTTTACCCCTTTTTCCTGAAGCCTTTCTATTCCTCTTTTACCGATCAATGCAGCTATAATAACCTTACAATCGTTAATTACAGTATAAACATCCAGTGTTTTTAAATGCTGCATCGTGGTTCCATACGGATTGGTCCTTTTTTCAACAAGTATGAATTGCCTGCCATTGATTGCTTTATAAATAAAAAAGTATTTGGCCATGCCCAGCATTTTCGGAAAAATAGTTTTTCCATCATTGGTAGGGATGGCTATTAATACGGGTTTATTTGAATTGTTATCCATTTTTCAGGGCAGTTAATAACCTCACATACTTCCTGAAAAAAAATTGTTCGGTGAAAGTCCCAAAACCATATTCCTGTAAAATTGCTTTCCAGTCTCTTTTAATGAAATCAAAGGCATACTTGCATTCAATTCTTTTAAATATATACCGGTGTAAAACCGGCATTTTATCCATATCAAATTCCGCAAAATCAAGAATATGAAAGGTCCCACCGGGAATTAAATGATTGCAGGCATTTTGGATAACAATACTGCGAACTTCATGAGGAAAACCATGTATTACAAAACTGATAAAAACCCTATCAAATTTTTCATTAAGTATGAAAGGCTGATCAATTCGTTTTTTAAAGAAATTGATATATGGAAATTTTTTGCATTTTTTTTCAAACTGTCTATGCATCATTTCTGATATATCTAAACCAATAATTACCCCATTTGAGTTTAAATATTTTGCCATCAAACAAGCATTGCGTCCTGTGCCACAGCCAAAATCAATAATTTTATCTTCAGGCTGTATATTCATTGATTTTATTACTTTCTTAATAAAAGGCTTATATAAGCCAAATGAGGCTATATCCAGATGTATATCATAATATTTCTCGGCAAACGAAGTTAATTCAACTCTTGAATCAGGGTATAATCTATATTTCTTTTGCAGTTTCATATCCATCACTAATTGCATTCTGAACATTTCCTACTTTTTTAGCATCTCCAATAACGTAAACAGGCATTTTTCCTTTTAATTCATTTTCCAATGGATTATA
>Ga0315544_1000268_pt1 | contig 51492 bp, 40 predicted proteins | sample SalMarSW160130MG_2_FD_202543 | JGI IMG/M metagenome (GOLD analysis project Ga0315544, IMG submission 202543) | Salt marsh sediment microbial communities from the Plum Island Ecosystem LTER, Massachusetts, United States - Salt Marsh Sediment SW1601-130 ...
CTGGGTTACCAGCCGCCGCCACACCAGAAGGCAAAGGACCAACGACTGGAGGACCTGTGGCATTGGTACGAGTACCGGTGGCCAGTGGAGCCTAGCATTCGTTTCCGTAAGCAGTATCTCTACTGGATACTGCCTCGCTTCCAGACCGCAAAGTGTTGCGACCGGTGGACGATGCTGGTCAGTCTGGCACAATGGCAGCTCTTCTTGGGCCGCGATTTGGTCAAGGATCACCCGTTGCCCTGGCAGCCTACTCAGGAGAATCCGACGCCTGAGCGTGTTCTACAGGGGTTCGGAGGGCTTTTCCGAGAGATTGGCACCCCGGCTGCACCCCCGCAAACGCGCGGAAAGTCGCCGGGATGGCCTACAGGGCGGCCTCGCACCCGTCCTGAGCGACGCCGAGTGGTCAAGAAGGGCAAGAAGAAGCCCAAATCGACCTGAAATTGGCACGAAGCTCGATTGTTAAGATTCTTGGTTCGGCTGGGCATCTGCCCGGCGTTTCACGCTTTGTCTAAACTTGAGACAATAACATCGGGCTGATTCACGATGCGCGCGGAGAGTACGACGCGGCGCTGGAGTGGATGGAAAAGGGGCTTGCGATCTTTGAGGAGATCGGCGCACGGGCTGACGCCCAGGTTGTGCGCGACAATATAGCCGAGGTGCGGCGGCGGATGGGGGGCGGGTAGACCGCCCTCCCCCTAACCCCCTCCCAAGGGGAGGGGGGATTGCCTGCCCTCCTGTGAGGGCGCGGAAGAGGCTCCCTCCCCCTGTGGGGGAGGGCTGGGGTGGGGGAGATAGGAAGCACAAATGCTCAACAAGGAAAACCAACAACCCACATATCACAAACATCCACGCACCCCGTGCCATCTGTTGGCCCACGCGCGGCGCATGCGCAGGGCACCGACGCCGGCCGAGGCCAAGCTGTGGCGCGCCCTGCGGGACAGGCAACTGGGCATCAAGTTCCGTCGCCAGCAGCCCGTCGGCCAGTACGTCGTGGACTTTTGCTGCTTTGCCCATCACCTGGTCGTCGAAATCGACGGTGATGTCCATGCTTTTCATGTTGAGGAAGATGACAGGCGCGAGTCAGAACTGCGAGCTTTGGGCTACACCGTCCTGCGTTTCACCAACGGGCAGGTGCTCAAGGAACTCGATGCTGTTGTGACCGAGATTGCGCGGCATTGCGACGAGCCTCCCTCCCCCTAACCCCCTCCCAAGGGAAGGGGGAACTGCTTGCCTTCCTGTGAGGGCGGGGAAGAGACTCCCTCTCCCTTTGGGGGAGGGCTGGGGTGGGGGGGAAAATCTCACAAACTCGCCTTTGCTTGTGTATATGAAACGGATAGTTCGATGACCGACACCGAGTTCATCGCGCGCGCGAAAAGGGGAGATGAAGCGGCCCAGCGGCTGCTCTACGAAGCACATCACGCCGCTGCGTTCCGCCTAGCCTATCTGCTCCTGCAAGACGCCTGTGACGCTGAGGAGGTCGTGCAGGACGCTTTCGTCTACGTTCTGCGCAGCCTGCACCGCTACGATCCGGAACGGGGTTCCTTCTGGACCTGGCTGCGCGTGGTGCTGGTGAGCCGCTGCCGCAACAAGCGCCGCCGCAAGCAAGTGGAGACCGTCTCGCTGGAGACACTCGCCGTCGCCGGCCAAGCCCCTGCCGACCCAAAACCAGCGAGCGACCCAGCAGGCCTGCTGGAGGTGCGCGGCACTCAGCAGGCGGTGTGGAGGGCGCTGGAGCAGGTCAGCCCCGGCGCGCGGGATGCGCTGATCCTGCGCTACTACGAAGGGCTGCCCTATGCCGAGATCGGCACTATCCTGGGGTGCTCAGCGGATGCGGCTCGGGCGCGGGTGGCCCACGGCAAGACTCAGTTGCGACGCTTGCTCTCCGCGACACAGGATGACGCGGCGTGTGGGAGAGGTATCGTCCGTCCGGTGGAGGTGGGGTGAAGATGAGTGAGATGCACCTAGTGGAGACGGAATTGGCTCGTGTAAGTGACGGGAAACGTCATGCGGATGCGGCGGAGCACTTGCGCCGGTGCGCACAATGCCGCAGCGCGGTGGCTGAGTATACCTGGGTGCAAGGACAGGTTGCAACTGCATTGGCGGCGGCGGCCGACACGGTGACCGTGCCTCGTTCTGGGTGGCGGGCGGTTCGCAGGCGGCTGGCTGCCGAGCGGCAGCGGCAAATTGCCGGATGGCGAGCCTCTGCTGTTACCAGCGCCGTACTGGCCGTGTGCTTGGTGCTGGCCGCCTCACCTGTGCTAGGCGTAGCCGTTGCGCAGGCCTCCTTGCCAGCGAGAGCGACACTTCCCAGCCCTGCCACCGACGTCGTCTCTGGTGATCGTGCGGTCTCGACGTTCACTCCCACCCCGGCTGCGTCCGACACAGGCGCAGCGACGCCGAGCGCCCCGGCGTTGATGCCGCTGCCCACACCTTTCGTTGAGCCTGGAACTTGATATATCAAGCTGTCTACGTCGTGCGGTGGTATCTCGTCGTCCAGGTATTTGGCCTGGCTGCGTTGCCGCTTTGCCTGCGGCTTTTTCGAAGTTTGCCAGATCGCGGCTACGGCGTTTCCAAACCCTTTGGCCTGTTGCTGGTCGGCTGGGCTTTCTGGTTGCTGGCCACCCTGGGCTGGCTGCGTAACACAGCCGGTGGCATCCTGGTTGCCTTGGCTCTGGTCAGTCTTGCAGGCGTTGCTCTCCATCTGACCAATCGACAGACCAACCTAACTAACCGGGCGACTGGCGGGCTTCGCTGGCAAACCGTCTTTCTCACTGAAGCGATCTTTGCTCTGACATTCGTCGCATGGTGCATCGTGCGGGCCCACATGCCGCGCATTGAGCCGTCGGGGGGAGAGAAGTGGATGGAGAGCGCCTTCCTGCGCGCCATCCTCCGCTCGGACACTTTTCCACCCCACGATCCCTGGCTCTCCGGCTTTGCCATCTCCTACTACTACTTCGGCTACGTCATCGTGGCGATGCTCGCCCGACTGGCAGATGTTCCCCCGTCGATCGCTTTCAACGTCGCCATCGCCATGCTCTTTGCCCTCACTTGCACTGGTGCTTTCAGTCTGGTCTACAATCTGGCCGCAGCTAGAAGGAGAGACAGGGAACTCTCTGCGACGGGTGGCAGGGAGAAAACCGCCGTTCTGGGTGGCCTGCTGGGGATCCTGCTGGTGGCCGTGACGGGCAACCTGGAGGGATTGTTTGAGGTGTTACACGCGCGTGGCATCGGCTCTGCTGGCTTCTGGCGGTGGCTGGATATTCGCGCGCTCGCCGAAAACCTTCCTGCGGCGTTCGCCGGTGGCCGCTGGGTCCCCGATCGCTTCATCTGGTGGTGGCAAGCATCGCGCGTCGTCCGCGACTACACCCCGTTAGGCATCCATCAGGAAGTGATTGACGAATTTCCCGGCTTTAGCTTTCTGCTCGGCGATATGCACCCGCACGTGCTCGGCTTGCCCTTCGTTCTGCTCGCTCTCGCTCTGGCTCTCAACCTCTACCTGCGGGTGTCGAATGGCGGCCTGCGAACGACGAGTCGTGCTGCTCTGGTCTGGCCTTTCGACGGATGGGAGTTCGTCGTCTATGCCGTTTGTCTGGGTGGACTCGGCTTTCTCAACACATGGGACTTTCCTATCTATTTGTTCATCACCGCCGCCGCCTATCTCTTCGCACTCTCGCGTTCTGCGGACCCCTCATCACGCTTCACGCATCACGTGCTGCGCTCTGCGCTGCTTTCTCTCGTCATTCTCATTGCCGGGGTGCTTATCTATTTCCCCTTCTGGCGGAGCTTCCAATCTCAGGTAGGTGGTATTCTGCCGAACCTGTTCAACGGCACGCGCTTTCCCCAGTTTCTGGTCATGTTTGGACCGTTGCTCCTGCCCGCTGCCGCTTTTGTCGTCGGCGAGGCGCGGCGGCACGGCGTGAAGGCAGGCAGGGTAGCTGAATCGACGCTGAACGTGCTGGTGGGGATCGTCAGCACTATAGTGATTGCGGCTGTCCTTGCTGTATTCCTGATCTGGTGGGGCGTGATCCAACTGCAAGGCCCTGCTTCCTACGTGAACGCCTGGCTGCGGGGCGAAGCGCTCCCTGAGCTTGGAGGAGTGCCTCAGCCGGGAATGCTCGTCCGCCAGCGGGTGCTTGTCGATCCGCAGCTTCTCGGGCCGTCGCCGGCTATTCCAAAGCGGGGCGTTGTCGCCCGCGCGATTCTTGCGTCCCCTGCTTGGACGGTTGTCGGCCTCCTTGCTTTTCTGATCGCCATCGTCTTAATCCTGAAGAGCGCGGTCAGCAGAGCGCCGGAAACGCCTGATGGGTCGCAGCCAAAAGCCAGCGCGCGCGAGTTCGTCCTCCTTCTTCTGGCTACGGCTACCCTCTTGGTCCTCAGCGTCGAGTTCGTCTACCTGAAGGATCACTTTGGCACCCGCATGAACACCATCTTCAAGTTCTACTTCCAGGCATGGGTGCTGTGGGCCATCGGCGGGGCCTACGCATTGACGCATCTGATCCGCCGTGTCGGCTTCCGGGCTTCTGCTATGCTTTTCGCTATTGTCGTGACCTTCTGTCTCGTTGTGGCCGTGACTGACGGTGCTGTGACGCCGGTCCTGCTGGCAGACGTCGATCTGCCGCCGCTGATCTACGTCTACGTGGTGGGATTCTGCCTGAGCTGGGCGCTCCTCGCCGTTGCCTGCGGGTGCGTGGTGGTAGCACTGACCCGGCAGGGTGGGGTGGTGGCGGCGGGCGCGCTGTTTGCTGCTGCGGTCCTGATCGTGGCCGGATTGCTCTATCCTATTCTGGCGATCCCCAAACGTGCGGACGAGTACGGCAGCCCGCCCACGTTGGACGGCGACGAATACCTGGCCCGATCCAACTCGGCGGACTATTCCGCCATCCAGTGGCTCAACGAGGCAGCCGATGATGCGCCGGTTATCCTGGAGCACCCAGGAGGCGGGTACCAGTATGAAGGGCGCGTCTCTGCTCACACCGGACTACCCACGGTCCTGGGTTGGGCCGGCCACGAGTGGCAGTGGCGCGGGAGTTTCGAGGAGCAGGATCGCCGCAGCCCGGACATCGAGCTCATCTATACCAGCACAAATAAGGGTCAAGTCTTGACGCTGTTGGAGAAGTATGATATAAGCTACGTCTACGTTGGCCTGATTGAGCGGCAGGGATATTCTCCTGAGGGTTTGGCCAAGTTCACCGAATTCATGGAAGTCGTCTATGACCAAGATGGCGTGACTATCTACAAGCGATGATTCCCGAGACAAGTGCACCGAAGACAGATACACTGCCTGCTCCGCCAAAGGCCCCTCGTGTTACCGTCGAGGTAGCTCTATGGGTTCTCGTTGCTGCCGTTGCTGCTGTGTTGCGGCTCGTCAGTCTCGATGCGGCCCCGCTTGACGCACGTGAGGCCCGTGAGGCGATGCTTGCCTGGCGCGCTGCGAGCGGGCAGGGGATGCCCTCTATCGGCTACAGCCCGTTGCTCTTTTCAGCCAACGCTCTTCTTTTCTCATTGTGTGGCGCAAGCGACGCATTGGCCCGTTTGTGGCCGGCCCTCTTTGGCAGTTTTCTCGTGCTTGCTCCTTACTTCTTCCGTCGCCGCCTTGGGCGGGTAGGGGCACTGGCGGCTGCATCGTATGTGGCCATTTCTCCCATGGCGGTCTTTGCGTCGCGGCAACTCAGCGGCGCAGTGATGGTAGCGGTGGGCGGAGCGGCGCTACTTGGCGGGGCGATTCGCTTCCTCGATACTGGGAGGCGCGTGTGGCTTGCGCTTTCAGCGGTGGGTGTGGCTCTCGCCGTGACGTCTGCACCATCGGCCTGGGGTATGTTGATGGCACTGGGCTTGGCCGTGGGCATCTTTATCTGGGTTTGGTCGGGTGCATGGGTGCAATGGCTCTGGAAATCGGTACAGCCACACCTCGCCACTGTGCTCGTGCCTCTTTTGGTGGCCGTGTTGGTGTTCTCTACTGGAATGGGTTGGAGTCTGCCCGGGGTAGGGGTTACTGGTGATTTGCTGGTGGCATGGGTCTCCCGACTCGGGCAAGGCGGTTCATTGAACTCTCTTGGCCTTTTGGTCCTCTATGAGCCACTGGCCTTCCTATCTGGCTTTGGCGGGTTAATATGGGCTATCCGGCACGGGCGTCGCTTGGGTGTGATTCTGGGGCTGTGGGTGGTTCTGGGCATCGTGCTGCACAGCCTAATGCCCGGCCAGGTACCGATAGATTTTGTGTGGCTCGTCTTTCCGTTGGCCATGCTTGGCGGCAGCACAGCAGAGACGCTTGTGCAGCGCTCACGTGGCGTGGTCAAGTGGCGCGGTACATGGCCATATGCCGCCGCCACGTTCGCCTTGTGGGTCTACCTCTACTTGCGCATTGTGCAGTACACCTTGCGCGGCGATTTCAGCGAACTGCTGCGGGGGGCGCTGGCCTTTGCCATTCCGTTGCTCCTTCTGCTTCTCGTCGCGATCCTCTTTCTGCTGACGGCGGGATCGGAGAGTCGGGAAGTGCTTGACGAGATATTGGCCGGGATGAGAAAAGTGCTGCGAGGGGCCGCTGCTGGCACGTGCGTGATGTTTCTGCTCGTCACCTTCGCGGCAGGGTGGGGATGCGCCCATGTGCGCCCCGCAGATCCACGGGAGCCATTGGTGGTCGAGCCGACCGCTCTGGAGATGCGAGGTCTTGTCCAGACTCTGCAGGATATTTCGTGGCGCGAGACCGGAACGGCGACGGCGCTGGCATTTGTGTACGAGACCTCACCTGACTCAGTTCTGGCATGGTATCTGCGCGATTTCAGCGCGGCACATCGTATGGAGAATCTGCGCGAGTCCGACGTGACTCCTGCGATGACAGTGGTCGTCAACGAACGGCGCGATTGGTTACAGGGGCAGGTTGATCAAGGTGATGGCTTGGTGGGGCAGGACTTTGCACTCCGGCGCACCTGGGACATTCGTGAGATTCGCTGCATTCCCAGAGATCCTTCCCGGTACCAGAATGCGACGAACCTTTTGCAAAAGGTGTGGTGCATCGTAGAAGAGCCTCCACACTGCCAGGCTCTCGCGGGCTGGCTGCTCCTCAGGCAATCCCCACAGGCGCCCAACGCTGATGAGTGGGCAGTGCTGTGGATCTTGCCCAGCGAAGACTAAGACCTTCGCATAGTCATCGTGAACACCATACTCATCCTGTACTGCATCTGGCTTTCCGGAGACAGTATAACAGGCTATGCGAAGGTGCTGGTGGTTTCCTTTCCTTCTTGACACGGTGTTAACGAAAGGGTAGGGCAGAATCGAATGGTGTGCTCGCTTCTTGACAAACCGCTAAACAGACTCTTGAACCTGAATCTGGAAAAAGCCCTATACATTGTCCTCATCGTCTTGGCGCTGGTCACACGCCTGTGGGGCTTGGGTAACCGCGTACAGAGCCACGACGAAAGTATACACACCAAGTACTCGTACCATCTGTACTCTGGTCAGGGCTTCAGCCATCATCCATTGATGCACGGCCCCTTTCTGTTTCACGCTACTGCGCTCTCATACTTCCTATTCGGGGACAACGACTTCTCCGCCAGGGTTCCGGTGGCCCTCATGGGAGTAGTCATTGTGGCTTTTCCCTACCTGTTTCGACGCTGGCTGGGACGCAAGGGGGCTCTGGCAGCCTCGTTTTTCCTGCTGACTTCTCCTTCCATCGCCTACTACTCCCGCTACATCCGCCACGATATCCCAGTTATGCTCTGGGCTCTGGTCACCGTGTTCGCAATTCTCTCCTACATTCGCAGTGAACACAAACATTGGCTCTATCTCATGGCAGCCGGCGTGTCGTTGATGTTTGCCACCAAGGAAATCTCCTTCATCTACAGTGCTATCTTTGGGCTTTTTCTGATCGGCCTTAGCGGCGTCCAAGCATTGAGCCGGGAGTGGCCCACTGAGAAGCTCAAAGCGTGGTTCCTTTTTGCTCTGTCAATCACGATCCTCGGCGTGCTAATCCTCGGGCTTGGAGAAGCCCTGCCCTCTTTGGCACCAGCCCAGTCGGAAGATGCAGCACTAGACGCATCACCCATAGACGCGACCAGATCGTTGCTCCCAGCGGAAGGAGCCAAGACGCCCTGGGAAACCTTAGGAGACATTGCAAAGACCGCCGGCATTGCGTTGGCTGGCCTAGGGTTCTTGGCAGCAGTAGGATACTTGATTGTCGGTCAACTGCAATCAGGCGACCTCGAGGCTTTCAGCTCCTTGTCCTCTGCCGTCCTCACGATCACGATCGTGTGCCTGCTTGCTCTGGCTGTCGATGAACTACTCGGCATCCTATTCACCCAGAAGTGGTCATCCGCACCGGACTGGCTCGCCTTTGGCGGGAGGGCGCTGGTGTGGATAGCGATACTGGCGGGAGTGATCGTTCCGCGCGTGCGCCAATTGTCGCGCAGTGACCCGGCATCTCACCAACGCATTACAGTGCTGTTGATAGCCGTGCTAATGGTAGCGGGGATGTTCATCAGGCTTGGCCTACCAGTCTTGCTTTCCTACACAACTTGCCGGCAGACACCACAGGAAGAAATCTGGGCATGCAGCCGGCAAGCTCTCCAGCAGTTCAATTGGCCGGGGAAAGAGAAAATCGTCTTGCCCTGGCTCCCCTTTACCAACAGGGTTGGCCTCCCGGTGAAGCCCTCCCATCTCGCAATAACCGTGCTGCCATTCACCAGCGGCCTTCTGGCTGCACTGGCTTGGTTGGCAATCAGGGCTTTCCACAAGAACCGCACATTTGATCTGGTCATCCTCCTGGGCACCCTTTGTCTCCCATTCCTCTCACCGTTCCTGATGAAGCTCGTCGAGCTGGATCCGATGGACTACAACCCTCCCACTCCGTACTACACAGGGGCTATCCTCATTGAGGTATTCCTGTTCTCGGTTGCCATCGGGCTGATGTGGGACCTGAGACGTCGAATGGAGGGTGAGGAGGGATACCGTTGGCTCCCCGCCGCCGCCATCCACTATGCCATTTTCATCGCCCTCTTCACCACTTTCCTGACCAACGCCTACGGCATCGCCAGCGGGCTCGTCGGTTCGCTTGGCTACTGGCTGGAACAGCAGGAGGTCGAGCGGGGTGGTCAACCATGGTACTATTACATCTTTACAGTATCTCTGTACGAGTTCCTACCGCTCTTGCTCGCCCTTATCACGCCGCTGTACCTGGCCATTCGGGGATGGTTGATACCGCGATGGAGACCAGGGTTCAAACGACTCAGCGAGTTTCCAAGCATAAAAGAATACTTTGTTCCATTCGTCCTGTGGTGGGTCGCCCTCACGTGGATTGGCTACTCCATTGCAGGCGAAAAGATGCCCTGGCTCACCGTCCACGTCGCGTTGCCAATGATCTTGCTGGGAGCCTGGCTGGTCGGTCGATTGCTTGACGCAATCGACTGGCGATGTCTGTTCCAGAGCCGGGCATGGCTGCTCGCGCTGCTCGCTCCTCCCCTCGTCATAGCCACCGTCGTCCTCATCGACGCGATCTCAGCACACCCCTTCCAAGGGTATTCGTTGGCACAGTTGAACGCGAGTGGGCGATTCGTGAACGCCCTGATCGGCACAATTGCCTGCAGCGCAGGGATAGCCTACGTTGTGTGGCACAGCGGCTGGCGTTTGGCAGCGCGCGCTCTGCTGCTCGTCGCGCTGCTGCTTCCCGTGTTCGTCACTGTTCGCACCGCCTGGCGTTTCTGCTACATAACCTACGACTATGCCACCGAATTCCTGGTCTACGCTCACGCTGCGCCCGGCGTCCGTGAGGCCATGAAGGAGATCGAAGAGATCTCATACCGTTATGGCGGCGGCCCGTTTGCCATCAAGGTACCCTACGGCTCTGATGGCTCCACACTGTTCCACTGGCAATTGCGTCATTATCCACCTGGCTACTCCTTTGGCGATGAACCCACACAGGAGCAACTAGATGCGCCTGTCATCATTGTGGCCAGTGGTGATTGGAACACAGTGGATCGTTACGTGGGCGATAACTATTCCTTCAGAACGTACACGTACATCTGGTGGCCAATGCAGGATTACTGGAATTTGAACTGGGAACGCATCCACTATGCCATCACCAATCCTGACATGCGCGCGGCCTTGTGGGACGTCTGGTACAATCGCGACTACACGTGCTACGACGAAGTAACGGGAGAGACGCACACTCTCGACAAATGGCCATTACGCGGCGACTTTCGCCTCTACGTTCGACGCGACGTAACACAAAACGTGTGGGACCTACCTCTGACTGCTCCCCCTGAAGGCAAGGCAGGCGGCATCCCATCCGACCCCTACGCTGCAGGCTGGCAAGATCTAACTGCACGGCTGGTGTTCGGAACTCCAGGTTCACAGCTGGCCCAATTCCAGAGCCCTCGTGGTATCAAAGTCGGCACCGACGGTTTCGTGTACGTGGCCGACTCTAAGAACAACCGCGTGCAGAAGCTGACGCCCGATGGCGAGGCGGTGGCCGCCTGGGAGCAAGGTTTCTACGAACCGTGGGACATAGCGGTGGTACCCGATGGCACGATCTACGTGGCCGATACGTGGAACCACATGATTCAAAGACTAGACGCCAATGGCCACAGGCTGAATGCGTGGGGCACATTTGGGCAGTACACACAGGGCGGCAACGTAGGACAAAACGCTTTCTACGGTCCGCGCGGTATCGCCGTCGGCGCTGGCGGGCAGGTCTACGTCGCTGACACAGGAAACAAACGCATCCAAGTGTTCGAACCTGACGGGCAGTTTGCCTTCCTGTGGGGTGGGGGGGGGGCACAGGCAGGCTACCTGGATGAGCCGGTTGGAATCGCCATCGGTCCCAACGACGAGGTCTATGTCGCCGACACCTGGAATCACCGCATCCAGGTATTCAGTCAAGCGGGTATCTTTCTGCGCCAATGGCCCATCGATGGGTGGGACGCCGGTCTGTCCGAGGACCGAGCCTACCTGGCCGCCGAGGAGAAGCCCTACCTGGCCGTGGACAAGAATGGCTACGTTTACGTCACAGATCCAGGTTATTTCCGTGTGTTGGTGTTCGACAGCGAGGGCAACTATGTGCTTTCCTTCGGGAAGTATGGCTACGACGAAGATTCCTTTGCACTGCCCACAGGCATCGCTGTAGCAGAGGATGGTTCGATATACGTGACTGATGCCCAGAGCAATCGAGTGCTAGTATTCGATCCACTGGAATTCGAGACTGCAGAGCAAGAACTCACGGCTCCCACGCTCAAATACCCAGTCCCCGGCATCGAAAGACCTCCGATACCCGGCGGCCGGGTGACGCTGGTCGGCACGGGCAGGCCGGGGTCCAGAGTGCGCGTCTTGATCGATGGTCAGCTCATCGGCACCGTTGACGTAGACGAAGACGGCGTGTGGATGCTGACCACCGAACTGACCACCCCCGGTGTTCGTGAGATCACCTTACAGGCACTCATCTGGTCATCGGAGACGGGTCTTGAGGTTACGGTGACTTCCGAGCCGGTACAACTGACCATACGCATGGATACATTCGCGCCGCCGGTGCTAGCCCTTGAGGAAGGGGCCAGACTGCCTACCGGTGAGGTGAGGCTGAACGGCACCAGTAGGCCAAACTCTGAGGTGCGCGTGTTGGTGGACGGCGACCCCATCGGCGTCGCCCAGGTGAACGAGGCAGGCTGCTGGTTGCTCGTCGCCGAGCTACGTGAGGCGGGCGAGTACGAGGTGATTGTGGAAACATTGGATGACACCGGTGAAGTCGTGGCCAGGTCTGAGCCAGTCACGCTCGTTGTTGTTGACATAACAGTTGTCAGCCCAACTGCCGTCATCGACTGCAACATGCCGCCCGGCAGTTGTACAGGCGATACCTACACCGTTCAGCCTGGTGACACACTACGATGTATCAGTCAGTACGCTGGAGTCACTCTGGAGGCTTTGCTGGCCGCCAATCCCGAGATTGACGATCCCAATCTCATCATTCCTGGACAAGTCATCATCATCCCGCGCTGAACAACACGGAATGCGCTTCCGCGCATTCCGCAGAAGCAGTGCAAGAGCCAAGTGCTTTCCAGGACCGGTGAACTGTCTGGAAGCAGCAACACACAGCGCTAGCACCGGAGCCACGCCCAACGTGGCCCTTGGCTGGCCAAGAAAAACACGGTGCCTGGTGCCTGGCATAGCCCTATAGATGCTCTTTAGCTGCTTTTTTCGGGCCTTTCTCAACTTCCGACTATACATGTTATGTAACCTTCCCTATGCCAAGCGGCTCTGACTTGACATAACTTCTTCCTGAAAAAACTCCTTGATACTGGACCGAACAGGATATCGATAGCCCAACCAAGCTGCATCGACAAAAACCAACGGCGCGAAGTACTTGAGCCTTCCACTGCCTTTCTCCGTGACCAGACTCCTCCCTCGTCCCCCTTCGTTATGTCAATACCGCGCACCCCTATCTGTCCACAACGTTTGGCTGACACTTGCTCACCTACTGCTTTGTGCTAGAATAGCGCCCTATGATAGAATCCTCATCTGGATCTGGCTCAAAACGCGGTCTCCGACTGGTTGGCTGCCTGGCGCTCTGCCTATGCCTCAGCCTGGCATACGCAGCCGGGTTTGGCGCCCATCAACTCTGGGAAAGACAGCGAGCCCTGGCGTACCAGTATCCACAGACCGACGATCTCTATCCCGGAATGCGCGTGTTCTGGGAGGCATGGGAACACGTGGAGAACAGCTTCTATGGCGAACTTCCATCAGCAAGCGAGCGCACCTACGGAGCCATCCGCGAAACCCTGCTGCTACTCGACGACCCCTACACGGTTTTCGTCGAGCCCCGGCCCCGGGAGCTGGAGCGCGATCATATGCGCGGCGTCTTTGGTGGCATCGGAGTCGATCTATGGCGTGACGCAGAAAACCGCATGGTGCTCTCCCCCTACCCCGATTCCCCTGCTGAACGGGCCGGAGCGCTGCCGGGAGATATCCTGCTGGCAATGGATAGCGTTCCAGTCACGCCTGACACAACGGTAGACGACGCGCGCGCCTATCTCCACGGCGAGGTAGGCACATCCGTGACTCTCACACTTTCCCGTCTCAAAGACGGCTCCCCCACCCCACCATTCGACCTCGCCATCACCAGAGCAGAGATCCTGGTACCCACCGTCACCTGGCGCGTCCTCGACCAAGCCCCCAGCGTCGGCTACATTCGTGTCCAAGGGTTCACGGACCGAACCGACGAAGAAATGATCGAGGCTCTACGAGAACTATTAGACGAATCGAAGGTCGCTGGCTTGGTTCTCGACTTGCGCGACAACTTTGGCGGCCTGCTTGACCCAGCCGTGACAGTCGCCAGCCAGTTTCTCGGTGAGGGTATCGTGATGTACGAGCAGCGGAAGAATACCGAAGAGAGCGCCCGCCAAGTCCGGCCTGGTGGTATCGCCACCACCATCCCCTTGGTCGTGCTCGTCAACGGCAACACCGCCAGCGCCTCGGAGATCGTCGCTGGCGCACTCCAAGACCACGAGCGCGCACCGCTGTTTGGAGAACGCACCTTTGGCAAAGGTTCGGTTCAACTAATCTACGACCTCTCTGACGGCTCGTCACTGCACGTCACCTCTGCCATATGGCTGACCCCCAATCACCACCGGATCGAGGGAACAGGGCTAACACCCGACGTTCTCGTCCCTTCAGGCAATGGGCCGCAAGACGTGCAGCTTGACTACGCCGTGGAGTATCTGCTAGGAGTCAATGGATGAACACATCCCTGCGCAACATAGTCAAGATACCGCTCATCGGCGCACTCTTCCTGGTGCTGATGACGAGCGTGTTCGGCGCCGGCTTTGGCTCGGCCTACATACTGACTGGAGCCGGCGTGTTGCCCTGGCCGCAAGCATCTCCCTCGGCCACCCAGCCGCTTGTGCCCACAGGACAGAGTGTTCCCACCGGTGCGCCCACCGAGTTACCCTCCCTCATTCCGACATTCACGCCCACGCTCACGCCTACGCCTGCGCCGATCCCCACACTGACAAATGGAGAGAGCGAGACCTTTCAGCTTTTCTGGGAAGTGTGGGGCATTGTGCAACGCGACTTTTACGGCGAGTTGCCGGACGAGACGGAGATGACCTACGCTGCTATCCGAGGCATGCTGAGTTCATTGAACGACCCCTACACTACGTTCGTTGAGCCGCAAGCTGCCGCCGTGCAGGCCGAGGATGCTACCGGGGAGTACGAAGGCATCGGCGCATACGTAGACATGGACGAGGAAGGAAGACTAGTGATTGTCGAACCATTCGAAGGTAGCCCTGCCGAGGAAGCAGGGCTGCTTCCCGGCGACCGTATCATCGCGGTGGATGGCGTTTCCACCGCCGGGCTCACACTCTACGAGGCGATAGGACTCGTCCGTGGCCCCGCCGGGACTGACGTCACGTTGCTCGTCGAGCGCGATGAGGTTCCAGAGCCATTCGAGGTCACCGTCACCCGTGCACACTTTGAGATCGAGATCACGCAGACAGAGATGCTCGACAACGACATCGGCTACATTCGATTGCGCGAATTCAGCGCCACCGCCGGGCAGAAGATGGAGGAAGGTTTGAAAGAGCTCCTGGCTCAGAACCCACGCGGTATCATTCTCGACCTGCGCTACAATCCAGGCGGCTGGCTGGACCAAGCCGTCGAAGTTTCCGATCTCTTCCTCGATGGCGGAGTGATTCTCACCCAGCGGTGGAAGGATGGCTCCAAACAGGTATACGAGGCCCGTCCCGGCGAAATAGCCGAGGACATACCGCTGGTTGTGCTGGTAGATAGGGGAACTGCAAGTGCGTCTGAGATCGTCGCCGGTGCGCTGCAAGATCAGGAACGGGCCATACTGATCGGGGAGACGACTTTCGGAAAAGGGGCCGTGCAACTCGTCTACAACCTCAGCGATGGCTCCCAGTTGCTGGTTACCTCTGCTTTGTGGTTTACGCCTAACAATCAGCCGATCCACGGACATGGACTCACGCCTGACATCGAGGTTCTGTGGCCTGAAGAATTGGAAGAGGGGGAAGACCCCATGCTGGACCGAGCCATCGAGTACTTTCTGACGGGAAAGTAATGCCGGGTATCAAGATCGTCGCCACTAACCGCAAGGCAGGGCGTGACTTTAACCTCGAGGATCGATTCGAAGCCGGGCTGGCGCTGCTGGGAACCGAGATCAAGTCGATCCGCGCGGGCAGAGTGAACCTGAGCGATGGGTACGTGCAACACCGTGACGGGGAACTGTGGCTCGTCAACGTACACATCGCGCCCTACGATCCATCAGGGCGGTATGGGCACGAGCCGCTTAGGCCACGCAAGCTATTGCTTCACCGTCGAGAGATCAACCGCCTCATCTCACGGGTCACAGAGCGCGGGTACACGATCGTGCCCACCCGCCTGTACCTCAAAGATGGCCGAGCCAAAGTAGAGATCGCATTGGCACGGGGCAAACGCAAGTACGACAAACGGCAAGACATCTCTAAACGGGATGCACAACGCGAAATCGAACGTGCACTCAAGGAGCATGACCGGCGAAAATAGCCCGCCACACGGCCTGCACATTCGCATAGCCTAGTTGCACCTTTGAGGAAGGCCAAAAAAGGAAATGTGTGGCAAGTGAGGTAATGACTATGCGAAGTTCACTCGGAACCCAGATGGGCCTTCCACCAATAGAGCTTGACACTTCTGGATCATGATTTATAATGCCGGGCGACTTCGGACTAGAACAGGAGTACCTCGTGGAAATAGAACCAACACAAGCCAAACCCCGCTCAATCACCGAACTAGAACCTAAAATGTGTCTCCAGGGCATCATCAAGGAGACCCAGCTATACGGCGCAGTGGTGGACATCGGCGTCGAGCACGATGGTATGGTACACATCTCCCAGCTCGCTCCCACTCGCGTCAACCGCGTGACCGACATCGTGCAACCGGGCGACGACGTCACCGTATGGGTCACGAACATAGACGCGGAAAAAGGCCGCATTGGCCTGACAATGGTCAAACCCGCCGAAGTGGACTGGAGCGAGCTGGCCGAGGGGGAAACCTACACCGGCGTCGTGACGCGCCTTGAAGATTATGGCGCCTTCGTCGATATCGGTGCCGAGCGTTCCGGCTTGCTACACGTCCGAGACATGGCGGCGGGCTACGTCCGTCACCCTTCAGAGATCATGAAGGTGGGCGACGAGTTCGAAGTACGCATCCTCAAAGCCGACCGGCGGAAGCGGCGTATCGACCTGACACTCTTAGGCACTGAGGAAGAAGGTGTGGAAGAACCTGAGGAGCCGACGATGACCGCCATGGAGATCGCTCTGCAGCGCGCCCAGTCCCGCACCAAGAAGAAAGCACAAGCGCGACGCCCGCGAAAAGCTTCGGCTCCCGATCTCACCGAGCGAGAGGATATTCTGGCACGCACGCTTCGAGAGCACTCGTCACACTAGACACCGCGACGCGACCGGCCCTCCACCCTATCTACTGACAGCGTTCCTCAACCGACTCCCGCACGGCACGGATGTTCGCCGTAGACGCGACAATCGGCGTGACGCAACCTGTCCCAAGGATGAACCGCTTTCCCCCCGTCTGGGCAATCGCGTCGGCGGCCTGATCGCGCACGCGATCAGGCGTGCCTCGCACGACCACCTCCCAGCGCTGCAACCCGCCACAGACCGCACCGCCAAAACGCTGCTGCGCCTCGGCCAGCGTCGGTCTCGTCTCTCGGTCGTGCCAGTTGATCACCTGCACAGGGTAGTCTGCCAATCGATCGAACATGACGTCTGTACCGTGCAGATGCAACACGTTGAGCCACAACCCCTGTGCCGCCTCCAATACCCTCAGATCGTAGGTACGCCCAAAAGCATCGTACTCTCCCTCACTCAACACCCCATAGCATGCATGCTGAACAGCGTAGAACACGCCAGCGATACCTTTCTCACGCGCTACGCCAATGAAGCGGCGAGTCGTCTCAGTAATGACTTCCAGACCGGCGTGCACTGCGTCAGAGTACTGGCGCAAGTGCACCGCCAGCCGATCCGGCCCCACCAGATTCTTGGCCTGAGATAGCGGGTTAAAGATCGTCTGAATGAACGGGGTTTCGCCAGCCAGTTCACGTGCGATCAAGTCGAGACACCGCAATTGCGCACCCAGGGCTCCCTGGCCGGGATCGAGAGGATGCAGCTTGAGCCAATCGTCCGGCGAGCGGACAGGGTAGGAAACATAGTCGCGCGTGCCCTCCATCGTCCCCATCCAGCGATCCTCGGCTCCCCAGTCTCGCAGGCAGAAGCTGCTGGCCGGCGTGACCTTGACAAAGTCAAAGTCGTAGCGGCGCTGGAATGCAACCGTCGCCTCTGCAAGGTCCTCCGGTCTTTGGTCGTCACCGGGGAAATGGCACCATAGTGCCACCGGCGGCCTATCAACCTCCTCCCCGCGGATAGCAGCCATCAAACGTTCGCTCTTTGTCATTTCAGCCATTGCGTTCTCCTTCCTCTAATGCTCCACGGTGATCGGGGCGATCACGAAACCGTCGCCGACGACCTGTCCAGCTTCATTGTACACCGGCAATCTATAGCCCTCGCCCAACAGATAAAGCCCAACGAAGAGGACGTATTCGCCAGGCGGCACGTCGGGCGGCACGTGAATCTCATATTCATCCCAGACGTACTTGTCGAGCGGCCACAACGTCGTCGGCGTTCCTCCGTGCCGCATCCCTGGATTCAGATGATCCTCCTGAGCCCACACTCTATCCAGCGGCTGTGCCAGATGTGCGAAGGCCTGGTAGTTCTTGTCCATTGGCGCTAGAGCATGCCAGTACAGCACGAGCTGGATCGTTCCACCCGAACGAACGCGCTGCCGAGGCAAGTCGTAACCCAGCAGTTCGATCTGATGGCCAAAGTCGACCCGCAGGTTGTGCTGGGCAGCCCAAGCCTGACCCGGCGGCGAGACACGACGCAGCCAACCGTCGCGCGGATCTATGACGGCAACCTTGATGACCACAAACAGCAACAACGCTCCCCCAACCCAGGCCAGAGAGCGACGACCCAGCACTGAACATCGGGGGGCATCGCTTGAGGGGCGTATCAGCACTGTCGCAGCGCCAAAGGCGAGCAAGCCGGCCAACGAGGTAGCCCATCCCACAGTGCGCGGCGGTGTATCTTCAAAACGCACCACCACTTCGTGCTCGCCGGAAGGCACCCAGAACGTGATGAACCCCTCGGGACCCGCCATATCGATCGCAACCTCCTCACCATCGATGTAGGCCCGCCAACCCGGGAAGTAAAAGGTGTACAGGCGGAAGACGAACTCTCCGGGCGCGGTCACCACAAAATGGTCGTAGAGTGCCCGCTGCTCGAGGATCTCCGCGGTGGTCCCCTCCGGCAAGGTGGCCCGGTTGACACGATCTACCGGGCCGGGCTGCGCGTAGGACTCGATCAATGACGGCTGCGGATGCATGGGCACCAAGGCCGCACCCACCGGCACAAAGTCACCTGTCGAGGTTGTGCCAAGTGCATAGCTACCCTGCTGCTCCCATGCAATGATATCTAGAGGCTCGACGCCACCGAAACCCGCCCCCCACATCGGTGGATAGAGCACCGGCAACGCCAGCGCCAGGATCGTCAACAAGCCCACGGCCGCCGCCAGGTCGCGCCAACGACCGGCAGGGATCAGAAGAACAGCCCCTCCTGCACACACCGCCAGCATGGCACCTGCTGGCCCCAACAGTCGCCATGGGAATTGCAGATAGCGAACGCCAGGCACGCGCTCCCAGAGCAAGGCAGTGACGGGCAACATCACAAGAATCAAGCCAAGGCCCGCCAAGACGAAGAAGAGCAAGTGAATGTGACAGCGCCTGCACGGCTCAGAAACCCTGTGAATCCAGGAGAGCAAAAGCACTCCCACTGCCGGCAAAGCAAGCAGCCACTGTGCCAGGCCCAGGTTGTAGCGGAAGCGGGGGGCCGCCGCTCCCATATCGAGAATGCGCGAAGGGCCCAGCAAATCGCCCAGTGTGAGAAAGTGCTCACGAAAATCGAAATGGCCCGGGCCTATGACGTTGAGCTTGACTGCACCACGCTCCAGGAGAAACGGCAGCCAATAGAAGGCAATGATGAGCGCCGCCAAGGCAAGCGCCAGCCCTCCCCACCCTGCCCGCTTGCGCCCTGGCCCCAGAATAACCAGCCAGATCCAGTAGGCCAACAGCAACACACCTGTCACCAATCCCAACAAAGCGTGGCTGAATACGGTTGCCGCCAGCGCCAACACACTTCCCAGCAGCGCCCCCCTCCCACCCGCGCCGCTCATCAGACGGTGAAACACATAAAAGACCAGGGGTATCAGGCAAATGGAAAAATGCTCCGCCAGATCACCACGAGCATGCGAGTCAATGAAGACAACGTAAGGCGAAAAAGCGAACGAAGCGGCGCCCAGCATGCCCGCCAACGGCCCAAAAAGCTCGCGTCCCAGCAGGTATGCGCCCACCGAGGCAAACAGCAGTCCCAGAATGAATACCGCCTTGACACCTCCCACGATGTCCAGCCCGGGCAACAGGTCAAACAGATTGGCCAGATAATAAGTGAGCGGCGCATAATAGTTAAAGATTGGATAGCCATAACCCAGATAAAGGTCTGGAGCCCAGCGAGGATAGAACGCACCGCCCCGGAGAGTATGCCCCAATTCAGCCGCGCGGTAGACGTGCAGCTCGGCATCCGTCTGACGGGGCAGGCCGGGACGGCCAAGGAAGGGCGCAGCCGCGATAAGGCCGAGGGCCAGCGCGAGGCACAGCCCCCAGTCCAACCGCCGCAGCCGATCACGTGTTGAGGCCAGTCCTCCCAACATCGAGCGGGATTATACCATGGGGCACACGAAACCCCAAAGACAAAAACCCGACTTGGATTGACTTTACCGACAATTAGAGTAGAATAGTTTTACGTCTGGCTACCTGACACTCCTACCAGACAAGCGAATGCCCTGCGACGGGCTCAGAGTACTCGCTTCGGTCAAGAGTGCTGTCTCATTCCAAGGCTGTCCAGTAGCTAGGCTTCATATCAGTCGTCGAAGGGCACAGGAGCAAATCCATGAGGCTGATCGGCCAAACGCTGGGTAAATATCGCGTTACCGAGCACCTAGGAAGCGGCGGTATGTCTGAAGTTTACAAGGCCTATCAGCCGGGCCTCGACCGCTACGTGGCGATCAAAGTGCTCCACTCGTTCCTGGCGCAGGAAGAGGATTTCCTGACCCGCTTTCAGCGCGAAGCAAAGTTCGCCGCGATGCTGCGCCATCCCAACATCATCCAGGTCTATGACTTTGACTACGATGAGGACACCAGCGCCTACTACATGGTCATGGAATACATCAATGGCGTCAACCTGAAGACGCGCCTGCAGGAGATGGCCAAGAGAAGTGAAATGGTGCCACTGGGCGAGTCGGTCCGCATCGTCACAGCGATAGCCAACGCACTGGACTATGCCCACCAAAGAGGCATGGTGCACCGGGATATCAAGCCCGCCAACATCATGTTTAACGAGGACAGTGAACCTATTCTCACCGACTTTGGCATCGCCAAGATGGTAGATGTCGCCGGTTTAACGGCCAGCGGCGCAATGGTCGGTACCCCGGCATATATGGCTCCTGAGCAGGGGATGGGACAGGCCGGGGACGAGCGCTCCGACATTTATTCATTGGGCGTTGTGCTGTATCAATTGACGACGGGCCATCGTCCGTTTGACGCGGATACTCCCTTGGGCGTCGCACTCAAGCACATCAATGCCCCTCTACCACCGCCCGTTGTCGTCAACCCCGATCTACCCAAGAGCATTGAGGCTGTGACACTCAAGGCGCTAGCGAAGGATCCCGACAAACGCTATCAGACCGCCAAGGAATTCGCAACAGCGCTGAAGAAGGCTGCAGCAGGGGAGTCAATCGAACTATCGACATCAGAGTTGCTGGCGGCGACAGCGCCATCCTACCCCACAGATGGTTCCATCCCATCAGACGACACGGGGTGGGAGACGGCAACGCTGCCCAGTGCGCCAGCCATTCGTCCGACACCAGTCACTCCGCCCGCGGCAGAGGCTCCTACTGCTCGCCGCAGACTACCCTGGGCCCCGGTGTTGGCTGGTGCTGCCGCCATCCTCATCGTGATCGGCATCGTCGCTCTATTCGCCACAGGCACAGGCCAACGCATGCTTTCTGCCATTGCGCCACAGCCCTCCACACCGACAACAGTAGAAGGCACGCCGGTGAACCTGGTCTCAACCGAGGTCGCTGCTCAACTGGCTACCCGCGACGCCATATCGACCCTGGAGGCAACTCTGCACGCCACACTGACCCCATCACTCACACCGAGCCCTTCCCCCACGCCCATTCTCACCCCTGACGCGGATGCCACGTCCACAGCCTCGTGCACGTTCGATCTGGAGGTCATGAGTGATCCACCGGTCTGGCCTCCTGTGCTCGTACCTGGGCAGACGTTCACCAAGATCTGGACTGTCAAGAACACCGGGACTTGCCCCTGGCCCGTGGAGTCCCAACTGGTGTTTGCCTCAGGGAAAGAGCTAGAAGTCGTGGAAGTCGTGGAAAGACCCACACTGGGCCAGCTTGCGCCGGGAGAAACCGCGCAGGTCAGAGTGACCCTACGCGCACCAGACGACTTCGACACCTATGACAGTGTGTGGCAGTTGCAGTATAGTGGAGGAGCCCACATCGGGGAGGGCTTGACAATCGCCTTCGAAGTGGGATTGACGCCAACCCCCATACCCACTCCAACGCCCCTACCTACTCCAACGCCGCAGGTCACGCCGACGCCGAGCGAGCTGCTATGGATGGGGGTCCCGAACCTGGCCTGGTGCAACAAGCCAGCGAACACACAGGGACGAGTCGAATGGGGCCACGGGGGCGGTCCAAGCTCGGAATACCGCTTTTTCTATGGCAAGGTCAGTCCCGAAACAGAGCTAGATGGGCCGTACAGGACATTCACAGGATTCCCGCACACACAGACTTACTACACGGCATCGGGGACGATCACCTTTCCTGTGCCACCCGAATGCGGTAGGGGTGACGAAGGGCGCTGCGGCAGCCAGCAGGCAGGATTCGAAATCGTGTGGCGGAACATCCAGTTCACAGCAGCCAACTGTCCGTAGAGCTAGAGAGCGCCCACACAACCCGATCGGGTGGAACGAATCCCGGGATGTCAGGCCAATCCACACCACCCGCTGCCAATCCCTCTTCAATCAACACAGGGAGCCGCCGCTCGATGGTCCTCGAGCCAATCAGCACCGCATCGCCGACGACCATCATCGGTATGGCGTTGCTGGTGCCATAGTGCCTCACCGCCGATTCGAAAAGCTTCCACCCTTCAGTCGTAGAAATATCGATCTCAGCGATCTCTAGTTGATCTCCATAGCGCGCTTTCAAGGGCGGCAAGACCTCTTCGTCCACGTAGTGACAGGGAGCACAGTCAGGGCCATAGAAATATACTGCCCGCAGCCACTCGTGGTGTAGGTGTGTCCATACAAGACGTCCCCGACACCTCTTCGCAATCGGTTACTCCCACATCTCACAGACAGTGATCTCCCACGTTTTCGACTAGTCCGCCGGCGCGGCAAACCCGGGAATCGCAGGCCAGCCAATACCACCAGAGGCCAATCCCCCTTCGATCAACCCCGGCAGTTGCTGGGGGATCTCCGCGTCACCGCGTAACACCGTGTCGCCAACGATCATCAGCGGCACGCCCGCCGTTCCAACATCAATCTGGAAATGCGCAAGAGCGGCATAGAAAAGCGCCTGACCCTGAGGTGTGGCAGTGTCCACCTCCAGGACCTCCAATTGCCTGCCATACTGCTGCGATAACGGCGGCAGATCTTCGTTGATAACCTTGTGACAGTGCGGGCAAGAAGGGGAATAAAACAGAATAGCGCGCACCACTGGCTTATCGCCGCCACAAGCACAAGCCGTTGCCAAGAACGAAGTAATGCAGATAAGGATCAACAACCTCTTCATAGAAAGACCCTGAACTATGCCATCATCTGATACTGATTCGCCGGCTCGCCGACTCGTCTACCCCAACATACCCCTGATGATGATGTCCACCGCTGCGTCCTCGTCCAACCCACGCGCCATCAACGTCTCCAACTCCTTCTGGTTGACGCTGCCGATGGCTGCCTCGTGGGTCACCCGCGCCCGGTCGTCGCGCACGACGACGGTGGGCACATTGCGCGCCACCGCCTCCCCGCGCACGATCTCGGTGCAGTCCATGTGGCCCACTGCGCCCGGTGCATTCCCCTCGGCGGTGGTATAGACCTCGCTGACAGCCTGGTCGCGCACGGCCGCCCGCGTCTTGGTCAGGCCGCGCGCACCCTCGCCGTTGAGACGCACGACCTCGTTCACGGCGATCTTGTCTTCGGCGAATCCATTGGCTTTGGCGACCAATTCAACCACGCCGTGGGCGGCCACATCCACCTCAAAGTCAATCGCCAAGCGCCCCACCCTGCCATGCACCAGGCTGAACTCGGTCTCCAATCGCCCACCCTCATCTATCCGCGCACGGGTGGTGGGCAGCACTTCGATGCCGCCCAGGTCGCCGTGGTAGTGGCCCTCGCTGTAGCGCATCGTCGCGTTCTTGCCCACGTGAATCTTGGCGTCCATCACGTGCCTCACGTCCACCGCGTTCGGGAAGGTACAGTGGGCCAGGAAGCCGACCTCGGCTCCCTCCCCGATCTCGAACTCGGAGATGATCTCCTGCAACCCCTCCTTCGGGACCACCCCAAAGCACAGATGTACGGGATAGTCTACCTTCGTGCCCGGCGCGACGGTGATCCACGCCCGCACGCCATTCTCCAGTTCCTCCGCCTGGATGCTGACGCCCGCGATGGAATTGGCCGCCAATACCCGGTTGCCGCTGATGACGGCGCTGGCGATCTTGGGCACCTGCAAGACGTCCGGCCTGCCGCCGGCCTGCTCGTATGCCTTGAGGATCGCCTCAAACTCGCGCGCCCATGCCGGGTCGTGCTGCTGTAAAACGGATTTGACCGGTGGAGCAGGATGACTACTCATCACACACCCCCTCGGCGACCACGCGCTGGTAGGTGCCACCGGCCTCGTCGCCCCAGGGCTGGCTGCCCAGTTGATCCTCGTGCGGCCGGCAACGATGGGCAAAGTACTCGCGCACCTCCGCTGGCGTGCCGGTGTTGACGATCGCACCAGCGCACATCAGCGAGGCCGCGTCGGCCACGTCGGCCATCTCGTCGCGGTGCGTGATCATCAGCACCGACATGCCCTCGTCCGCCATGCGGCGCACCAGCGCCATGATGTCGTCGAGGCACAGCACGTCGATCCCCGAGTCCGGCTCGTCGAGGACGGCCAGCCGGGGTTGCATCGCGTAGACTGCCGCCAGCTCGATCCGCTTCCGCTCCCCACCGGAGAGGGTCGTATCGACCGCGCGGCCCATGTAGGCCAGCGGGGCCAGCGCGACTGCCGCCAATGCCTGCTCGATCCGTTCGCGCGACGGCTCCTTCATCCCCAGGGCCAGGTAATCTGCCACGGGCAGCCCCTCGAAACGGGCCGGCTCCTGCCAGGCCAGCGTCAATCCCAGGCGCGCCCGCTCGGTCACTTTGAGGGCGGTGATGTCCTGGTCGTCGAGCAGAATGCGCCCCCGCTCAGGCCGATAGTCGCTCGCCCCCATCAGCGTCAGCGCCAGACTGGTCTTGCCCGATCCGTTGAGGCCTAAGAGGGCGTGCACCTCGCCCCGGCAAACCTCCAGGTTGACGCCCCGCAGCACCTCTGCGCCAGGACGCTGGACCCACACGTCATCGACTTGCAACAGCACACTGTTCTCCATAGATCTCTCCCGTCTGTACTTGAGCGGCCCCAAGTATACCACAGAGTGCGGCGATGGGTAAGCGCCGCGAGCCACGCGCACAGAATTGCTTCCCGCGCCCTTTTGTGCTACACTGATAGCCGGTTGCCGGCTGGCAAAGTGATAGGAGGGCCTGATGGCGAAGCGCAAAAAAGTCCCCCAACCCGTGCAGGATCAGCTACTGGTGGAAGCGATGCACCGCTGCTGCCTGTGCCCGGAACACGCCGACGTGATCGACCTGCACCACATCGAACCGATCAGTGAAGGCGGCCCGAACACTGAGGACAACCTGATGGTTGTCTGCCCGAACTGCCACGCCAATATCCACCGCCTCCGCATCCGCTATACGTCCCGGCAATTACGGATGTACAAGGAGCGCTGGGTCCGACTATGTGCGCACGACCTGCCGCTGGACCAACGGCTGGCGCAGGCGTACAGCTACGACCAGCCGCCTCCGGAGCCACCCGACAGCGTGGCAGAGAAGAGTCTCGATAACCCCTTCTGCGACCGGGGGCACATCAACGCACCCTCCCGCTTCTTCGACCGGCAGCGCATCGTGCGGGAGATGCGCCAGATGCTGGCCGCCGGGAACAGCGTGTCCCTGGTGGGGGATTCGGAGATCGGCAAGTCCTCGTTGCTGTGCCACCTCTACCGCACGCGGGAGGAGTGGCTCCCCGACGCCCGGGTGTGCTACCTGGATCTGCAGCTCGTGCTGGACGAGGACGACTTTTGCGCCGAGGTTTTCGAAGGATTGGGACGAGAGCCGGGCGATCTACGGGCGCTGAAGCGGACGCTACAGCGGGAACGAACGGTGCTCCTGCTGGACGAGGTAGAGAAGCTGGCCGACCCGACCTTCTCGCACCGCCTGCAAGACGTTCTGCGGGCCGTGGCCCAATGCGACGCACTGACCCTGGCCGTCGCCAGTCACCGCCCGCTGGTGGAGGTTTTCCCACCCACTGCGCCCACCTCCCCCTTCCACAACATCTTTACCGAAAAGCGCCTGGGGCCTTTCACTTCCAAGGACGCCCGCGCCTTCCTGGCCCATCGCCTGCAGGGGACGGGGGTGACCTTTGCACCGGCGGAGATAGAACGGCTGGTAGTCGAAAGCGGCTGCCACCCGGCCCGCCTCCAGCGGCTGGCCCACGCGCTCTTCGAGCAGGAAAAAGGTGGGCCGTAGCCACAGCCGATACAGAGGAGACCACCCATGACCGTCAAATACACCATCGTGGCCAGAGGGGACCCCAGGGACCCCTCGGCCCCCGAAAAGTACTATCCACTGGTGAAAAGCACGGGCGAGATAGCGCTGCAGGACCTGGCAGAACGCGCGGCCGAGATCTCGACGCTCAGCTCGGTCGACCTCGCCGCCGCGGTGGAGGCGATCCTGACCATCATCCCCAGGGAGCTCGCCGAGGGCCACATCGTGCGCCTGGGAGACTTTGGAACGTTCAGCCTGCGGATACGCAGCGCAGGCTCGGAGACGAGGGGAGAAGTCTCCGCCCGCAACATCACCCGGCGGATCGTCAACTTCCGCCCCGGCAAGCGCTTCACCAGGGTGGTGAACGACATCGAGTTCGAGCCTTTGTAGCGCCGCGACCGGCAAACTCACCTGAGGAGAGTTTTAAAGCCATCTAAGGAGACTTTCAAAGTTACCTAAGAGCGTATTTGTAGACCTCCGAGGTCTAGGAGGCGGTTATCGCGGTCAAAACATCCGCCAGGGCTGTGGTTACGCCGCTGGCAAGTTGTGCTCTAGACCTCGGAGGTCTATGGAGAGATAAACCCATGCCTACCTTCCCATCCTATAGCGGCCCGCCACTGCCCGAGGTGCTGAACCCCCTGAACCCGCGCCATTACCTGATGCTGGCCGACTGGGTCTACTTCAAGCCCTCGCGCCTCAAGCAGTACCTGTACCGGGCCGACCCCGACCTCTACCGCCAGAGCGGCCGGCGCGCCCTGGCGGCCGTCCTGCGCCAACCGGCCTACCGCAGCGCGCTGATCACTGGACTCGTGCTGACCCTCCTGATTTCCGCAGCAGTCTCCGCCCCCATAGCCTGGCTCGCGTCGGCCGTCCAGGGTACGGACGTGCGCTGGGGAGGGTGGCTGCTCGGCGTGGCGCTGGGCGTGGCGCTTGGCGTGGCGGTGGGCGTGATGTTTGGCGTGGCGTATGGCGTGGCGGCGGGCGTGGCGGGGGGCGTGGCGTTTGGCGTGGCGGCGGGCGTGGCGTTTGGCGTGGCGAGGGGCGTGGCGGCGGGCGTGGCGTTGGGCGTGGCGTTTGACGTGGCGTTGGGCGTGGCGTTGGGCATGGCGGCGGGCGTGATGAGCATGGCGATAGGCATGGCGCTGGGCGTGGCGTTTGGCGTGGCGTATAGCGTGGCGGTGGGCGTGGCGGTGGGCGTGGCGCATGGCATGGCGCTTGGCGTGGCAATGGTCATAGGCGCCCTGCGCGGCGTCTTCTACGCCCTCCACGCCTGGCCCGCGCTCCGGCAGCAGCACCGCCGTGGCCCCTTCGCCCGGCGGCTGCTCGACCACCCGGCCCTGGGGGACGAGCTGGCCGTCCTTCCCCTGCCCGGCACGGGCAGGCTTTTGGCGGGAGCGCTCGCCGAGGACGCGGCCTTCGGCCTGGGCGCTGCGCGCCACCTCCTGCGCGACCCCTTCCAGCGCTGGGCCGTAGGAAGGGGGTTCGCTTGCTTCCTGGCCAGAACACCCGATCCCCTGGCCGCCGTCTACCGGGCGCTGCCCGACCCGCTGCTGGACGAGTATCCCGTCGAACCCACTAGAGAATGGCAGTTCCGGGACTTGCCCCAGGTCCGAACTCTGTGGCTCGGACAGTTGGGAGGCATCTTCGTGGACGGCAGCGAGGGGCGAAGCTTTGGCACAGAGCGACTGGTCTGGGCCGTCACCCGCCGCCTACGCGGGGAGCCACACCCACAGGTCGCTCCCCTGGCCCACTTCCTGCTCCACCTGCTGCAGGACGGGGAAAAGATCGCCGCAGCAGGCGTGGAGCAGGCACTCCTGGCAGAAGCCGTGGACGCCGTGCAGGCGTTGCCGCACGGGGAAGAAGTCGCCCGCTCACTGAACGCCCTGGTTGCGATGACGATACCGGACGATCTGACGAGCATCGCCAGCGGCGGCGAAAGCCTGGCCTGGATGGACGACCTCCCAGAAGAGCCTATCCGCCCCCAGGTGCTGGAAGCCCTGCGCGGGCTGGGGGACGTATCGGCCGAGGTGGCGCGCTTCCTCCAGGCCACCAGCCCGGCCACCCAGGCCGCGGCGCTCAACCGCGCCGTCGGCATGCTCAACGAGCTGGCGGAATACGTAGAGGCCATCAACCTGCCGGAACGGACGCTGCTGCGGCTGGCGGTCGAGCGCTGGCAGTCGCTGGTGGCGCAGGAGGCCGGGCGGCTGGGGGAGCGCGCGCTGCGGGAGATGGCCCCCGCCGACCGGCAGGCGCTGGCCGGCGGCGAGCGGCAGGCCACCTTCTGGTCCCGTCCCGCCGAGCCGTTCCCCAACCCCTACAAGACCGGCGACCCGGTCGCCCCGCCCCTCTTCGTCGGGCGGCAGGACATCTTTAGCCGCATCCAGGGCGTGTGGAGCAGCGGCAAGGCCACTCCCGATTCGGTCATCCTCTACGGCCACCGGCGCATGGGCAAGTCCTCCATCCTGCGCAATCTGAAAGCGTTCGCGCCGCCGGGCTCCCTGCTGGTCTACGCCGACCTCAAGGGCGAGACCGCCTTCGCCGAGGGCACCCAGCACCTGCTGCGCGGCCTGGCCGACGCCGTGGCCTGGGCCGCGCAGAGCGAGGGACTGGACGTCCAAGAGACACCGGCCAGCGACTATGCGGCCCCGGCCGAGGCTGCTCCCGCCTTCCGGCGGCTCCTGCATCGCGCCCTGGCAGCCATCCCGGAGACGGCCAGCTTGATCCTGGCCCTGGACGAGTTCGAGGCGGTGGACGTGGGCGTGCACGATGGAAAGATCGGTCACGAGATCTATGACTACCTGCGTTCTCTCTCCCAGGAGCCGCGCATCGTCTTGGTCTTTGCCGGGCTGCACCAACTGGACGAGATGAGCCGGAATTACCGGGACGCCTTCTTCGACTCCTACGTCAACGTCCACGTCTCCTACCTCCCGCCGCAGGCGGCGGAGCGCCTGATCGAGCGCCCCACCCTCGAGTTCAGCCTCAACTACCATCCGGCGGTCGTCGAGCGCATCATCCGCGAGACCCACGGCCAGCCGCTGCTGGTGCAGCGCATCTGCCAGGAGCTGGTCAATCACGTCAACCACGAGCTGTTCGATCTAGAGCTGGAGCGGGAGGCGCGGATACTGCCGGAGGACCTGGACGCAGTGCTGAGCGATGCGTTCGTGCGCAGCGAGACACGCTACTTTGACGGCATCTGGAGCGACCAGATCGCCGGGCGGGCGAGCGTGGAGGCCACGCTGGAGACGTTGGCCCGGGGAGGGCCGGTGCGGGCTGAGGCGATCGCGGCGGAAACAGGACGCCCAGTCTCAGAGATCGGCGATGCGTTGGCCTACCTCGAGACGCGAGATCTGGCGGACGCGAACGAGATAGGGGAATGGGACCTGCTCGTTCCACTGATGCGGCGCTGGCTACAATTGCGAAAAGAAAAACAAGCACCCTGAGTTCATCGAAGGGTGCGCCTGTAAGTCCGCGTCCCTCGAAGGGAGCTTCGGCTGAGCTCAGTCGAAGCCCTCAGGATGCTCCGGTAACCAAACTCGACGGTCGAACAACCCGCTCAATCGGCCTTGCTCAACGTCACCTTCTCACCCGAACCCACCTGCCGGAACTCCGTCGCATCGCCCAGCACGCGCCCCAGGATATTGACCGGGCTGGCTGCGCGCGGCTCCGGCCCGTCGCTCGCCGGCGTCGGCCCGAAGAAGATGCAAAAGGCGTTGCCCACCGGCCAGTACCCCAGCTCCCCCACCCCAACGTCGGCCCGCGCGTCAGGCTCCTGCTCCGCCTGCACGGGGATCGCAAAGTAGACCTCATCCCCCCAGGTGTTGGCCCGCCCGGTGATGGGCAGCGCCTCCCAGATGGCCTGCGCCGTGGGGCCGTCGTTCAGCTCGGCTTCCAGCGTCACGGAGCCAGCGGTGACGGTTATGCGATAAGACATAGGCGCACCTCCCGATTGCTCGGTCAACTCAATATCGCTTTGACTCGCCCAATCTCACCACTTTCTAGGCGGACTTTGATCCCGTGGGGATGAGCGGGAGATTTCGTCAGAATGTCTCTCACTACGCCTTTCGTCAGTTTTCCAGAGCGCTGATCTTGCTTCAATACAACTAGAACCTGCAATCCTGGCTTGATGCTTTTACGTTCTGTGCCGTTCATACGTCTAATCTTCCCGGCGCTCTACCCGCCCGCGATCAGGTGGATCACCCGCACGTCGGCGCCGTCGGGGACAACGCGCGCCTGATACGCTTCAGGCGAAACCACCTCTCCATCGATCTTGACGACGATGTGGGGGAAGGTGTAGCGGAACTGCTCCAGCAAGTCTGAGACGGTCAGCCCTTCCTCCCACACGATTTCGTCGCGATTGTTGACACAGATCATGGGCATCGAAATGGGATACACCTCGAAGGTGTCTCCCACTTTCATCATAGATACCGCTCGACGACGGCCACGACCTCAGGGAAATCGATCCCCAGCCGCCGGAGCGTCTCCAGTTTGGGCACGCCGTCGTTCGTCCAGCCGCGCCGCTCGTAGACGGCGTCCTTGAGCTTTTCGTACTGCTCCTCCCGGTACGCCCGCAGCGCAGCCATCTTCTCCTCAGTCGCCATCTGTTCCGAGTCCAGCCCCAGCAGCTCACGCAACTGCTTGTCATACCGCTCGGCCCGCGACTCGTACTCCGCGACCGTCGCCGGTCCCTGCGAGCGATAGGGGATCGCGTCGTGCCCCCGCCGCCCGTAGCCCAGCCGGATATTGAACACCCGCTGAAAGTTGTAGACCCCCTCCGACATCGCGATCAGATCCTGCTTCGCGATCTCGCGGCCGGTGACGCCGGAGAAGAGAGCGACATAGTTCTGGACGTGGTCGGGGATCTTGGTCGGCTCGTCTGTCTCGCGATTGTCGGGCGGCACGACGTCGTTCCAGGGCAGCTTGCAGAATCCACACAGGCCGAACCAGGTGCGGAAAAGAGGGAAGTAGTGCAACGCCTCTGCCTTGTCCTCGAAAGTCGGCAGCAGGTTGCTCACCATATCCATAAAGATGAGCCAGGCTTCGTCGTGCTGCGGGCCTTTATTCGCCAGCCCGTACCCACCCTGCTGGGCCAGCGACTCCTTGGGCGTGTACAGTGAATACTCCAACCCCTTGGCCTCCATGCCGATGTCCTGCAAAAAAGCAGGGTCGGCTCCATACTCCTCGACAAAGTGCTCCTTCATCCGGCGCACCCCCTGCCCCACGATCTGGCCGAACCCCTCGCCGCGCGCCATCTGATGCAAAAGGTCGATAGAAGCCTCGGCGTTGCCGAACCGCAGATCTACCCCGCCCGTCTTCTCCCGATCCAGCACGCCGGCCTCGTAGCACTCCATCGCGAAGGCCACGCTGGTGCCGAAGGAAATGGTGTCGATCCCGTAGGTATCGCAGTAAAAGTTCAGCTCCAGGACGTCGTCAGGGTCAAAGATGCCGCAGTTGGATCCCACCGCAGCGATGGTCTCGTACTCCGGGCCGTCCACGATCACGCGCTGCCCCTGGTAGGGGCCGGTGCGCACCTCGTACCCATCCACCGCGTGGGCGCAGGCCAGGGTGCAGCCGTACCAGCAGCCGTCGGGCAGCCCTTGGGTGAAGCGCTCCTCCCACACTTCGCGCTTGATCCTGGCTGCATCGGGGTGGGAGCCATACTTAAAGTTGTGGACCGGCAACAGGTCGTAGTCGCTCATAATCTGCACCAGGTAGGACGTGCCTGTGCGCCGCATCTTGTTCTGCTGATCGTCGTAGTCGTGGATCTCCTTGTGGAGCCGGGAGCCGGCCCGGGCGACGCAGGCCGGGTCGGCGGGATGATTGGAGTCCCCCTTGACAGGCGGGCTCTTGACCACCAACGCCTTGATGCGCTTATCACGAAAGACGGTGCCGATGCCGCCGCGGCCGGCCTGCTTGAAGCGGGGCGCCTTCCGCTTGCGGTCGTATAGGCTGAAATTGAGGCAGCCGATGCGCGTATGCTCGGCGGCCGTCCCAGCCGAGACCGAGGACATCCAATATCGGTCCTCCTCGCTCTCCGCCATCTGCTCGATCAGCCAATGCCCCACCAGGTGCGTGTCCACCGGCACGTCGGGCGCTTCCTCAATGGTGACGCGCCCGCTGACCCCATCGATCACGACGATGACATCCTGCTCCGCCTTGCCCTGGATCTCTAGCGCATCCCACCCGGAGAATTTGAGCAGCGGGCCAAAGTGACCACCGACGTTGCTATCGATCACGACGTTGGTCAGGGGGGAGATGGTGACCACCAGCGATTTGCCGGAGCCGGGATACTGGGTGATCCCACCGCACGGGCCGGAAGAGATGACGATCTCATTCTCCGGATCGTTCCACCGAGTATCGTCCTTGACGCCGTGCCACAGCAGCCACAGGCCAAAGCCCCGGCCGCCGATGAATTTCTCCTTCATCACGTCAGTGACCGGCTTGGTCGCGACAGTATTCTCGGACAAATTGACGTATAGCGTCTGGCCCGTGTAGCCCTGCTCCACCGGGGAAGCTGCGTAGGTATACTCGGCCAGGACGGGACGAGGTGGTTGATTCTCTGACATCGCTTTTCTCCCTTTGGTCATGGATGGATCGTCATTCATCGAGGATGGCCAGGGCTTCGGCCGGGCACTCATCGGCGCACTTTCCACACGCGATGCACTTGAACGGCTCCACCTGGTCCGCGTGATGGAACATGGCCTGATATGGGCAGAAGCCGACGCAGGCCAGGCAGCCGACGCACAGTTTCTTCTTGATGCGCACGACGCCATGTTTGTCTTGGGACAACGCGCCAGTTGGGCAGACCTGGAGGCACTCCCCGCATTGGGTACAGAAGACAGCGCTCAAGTCACCCTGGCCATCTTCTTCAATGCGGATATTGGACTTGGCCCTATCGGCGACCTTGAACCACGTCTCCGAACAGGTTTCCTCACAGACGCCGCACCCAACGCAGAGTTGCGAATCATAGGACAGAACCTTCACCGCCTCCTCCTCCCTCATACTGAGATGGTCGTTTCAGGGATGGACATTTTATCACATCTGGGCAGAAAGCCCAAGCCCAATGCGCCCCGCAAGCGACCGCACACATAGTGACTGTTCAATAAATGGGGAAATAGGTTGTTGGTGGGGCGTCAGCCCTAAATAGCGCCATACATAGCATCGAAGTGGGGCGAGTTGCACCAAAAGTATGTCTTTTTGCAGCCCCAGTGGGGAATACAGAACACGTTCCCAAATTTTGAACAGACACCACACATATCGAGAGCGGGAAGCGAGTCATACCGAATCCTCATCGCTTCTTCATAACCCTTTTACGCCCTTCTGGTATAACGGGAGGCAGGTTGGGAAAACCAACGATCTCGCACAGAAAGGTGGTGAATCAGATGCACAAGAAAAAGATCCTCATCCTGGGTGTCGGAGCGCTCGTCGTGCTGCTTGCAGCGGGCGTGGTCGGAGTAGGCATCGTAGCCGCCCAAGAACCCACACCCGAGCCTCCGACATCCACACTCGGAGCCAAAGTTCCCTTTGGAGGACGTGGCGGTGGCCGTGGCGGCTTTGGCCCTATCTGGGGACACGGTGACCAGTGGACGACATTCGACGCAGTGGCCGAGGCCCTGGGGTTGACCCCCGAAGAGCTCTTCGCAGAGCTGCACGCGGGCAAGACCCTGGAAGAAATCGCCACAGAGCAGGGCGTCGAGATGACAGCGGTACAAGACGCCATGAATGCTGCTCAGAGCAAGGCTACGAGGCAGTCGATCGAGCAGGCCGTCGAAGATGGTAGGATGAGCCAGGAACAGGCCGACTGGATGCTCGAGGGAATCGAGCAAGGCTTCTTCCCTATGGGGCGGGGCTTTGGCCCTGGGTGGGGTGGACGCCCCTGTCCCGAGGGCAAGTGATCGTGTGATCCGAGACCCGGAGGTGCGCTATGAGAATGCCTGGAGGGGAGCGCCCTTGGCGTTCCCCTCCAGGTGTTTGTAGAGCCGTCGAGAGACGCCGCGTCCCGGCAGTCTACATGGGACCTCCATGGTTTCTTTACAACTTTTTTACAATTCCCTTGTACAATGGAGGCCATCTGAAGTCAAGAGAGGATGCGCAAGAAATGACTAGGCGCAGAATTCTGGTCGTTGACGATGACCCAAAAATCGTGGAACTGGTGCGGCTCTACCTGGAGAAGGATGGCTACCGGGTGCTCGTCGCTTACGATGGACTGGAGGCCCTGGATTTGGCCCGCCAGAAGCAGCCCGATCTCATCCTTCTAGACCTCTTGTTGCCTGGGATGGATGGGCTTGACGTCTGCCGCATCATACAGGCCGAGTCTGAGATACCGATCATCATGCTCACAGCCAAGACCACCGACGAAGACAAGCTGCGCGGCCTGGAGTTGGGCGCCGACGACTACGTCACCAAGCCATTCAATCCGCGTGAGGTGATGGCCCGGGTGCGGGCTGTACTGCGCCGCACCGACAAAGAGGCTGGGAGGGGATCGGCAGCGATCCGCTTTGCCGACCTGCTGATCGACCGCGTCCGCCACGAGGTGCGGCTGCAAGGCGAAACGGTGAGTCTTACTCCCACCGAGTTCAGATTGTTGGAGGTATTGGCCGGTGAACCCGGGCGGGCCTTTACCCGGCTGGAGCTTTTGGATCGGGTCTTTGGTTACGACTTTGAGGGTTTTGAGCGCACAGTGGACGTCCACGTGAAGAATCTGCGCAAAAAGATCGAACCGGACCCCAAGCAGCCGGCCTACATCAAGACCGTCTATGGTATCGGCTACAAATTCGGCGAGAGTCCGGGCAATGATTGAGGTATTCCATTCCCTTCGGCTCCGCCTCCTTGCGGTGCTGGTACTGGTGGTGGCGATCACCGTAGGAGGTATTGCCATAGTCAGCACCCAGGTCACCACCAGGGCATTCCATGGCTACGAAGACCGCCGAGGCATGATGCGCGACCGGCGCTTCGAGGGGTTTCTGACCATGTATTATACCCAGCACGGAGATTGGTCCGGCGTGCAATCAGAGATCGAACGGATGGGGCAGATCACAGGGGAGCGCCTGATCCTGGCCGACCACGAGGAGCACATCGTCGCCGATTCCGAGGCGGAACTGATCGGGCAGCCCGTGAATCACGCCTGGGGTCCGCCGCCAGCGCCGATCGTCTACGACGGCGTACCGGTGGGCGCCCTCTACGTCGGCATGCCTGAGGGGGGAGCCAGAGTCATCGAGGAGTTTCTGGCCTCCAACAATCGCACGCTGCTGCTGGTTGCCGCAATTGCCGGCCTCGGTGCAGTGTTGCTGATCGTGAGCCTTTCGCGCCGCATTCTCGGACCAGTGGAGGCCCTGACGGCAGCCGCGCGGCGGATGGAGGCAGGCGACCTGAGCCAGCGTGTGGAGATCGCATCCAACGACGAGATCGGCGACCTGGCCCGGGCCTTTAACAGCATGGCCGACGGGCTGGCCCGCCTTGAAGGACTGCGTCGCAACATGGTGACCGACGTAGCCCACGAGCTGCGCACCCCCCTCACCAACATCAGGGGCTACCTGGAGGCAGTCCGGGATGGCCTGGTGAAGCCGGAGCGACACGTCATCGACTCGCTCTATGAGGAGACCCTGCTCCTCAACCACCTGGTTGACGATTTGCAGGATCTGTCCCTGGCCGAGGCCGGACAACTCAGACTGGAGCAACAGCCGGTAGCGCTGGCCGACGTCGTAGACCAGGCCATCGGAGCATTTGCTCCCCAAGCTGAGGCCAAGGGGATCGCATTGCACGTTGACCTGCCGGAGGATCTCCCCCTCGTGAACATCGATCCGCGGCGGATCGGCCAGGTATTGCGGAATTTGCTCAACAACGCACTGACTCACACGGGGCCGGGCGGCGCGGTCGGCGTGACAGCCGCTGCCAGCGATCAGTGGATCGAGGTCAAGATATGGGACACAGGGATGGGCATCGCCGCCGAGGACCTGCCCTATGTCTTCGAGCGCTTCTACCGGGCCGACAAGTCGCGATCGCGGGCCACCGGCGGAGCGGGATTGGGACTGGCTATCGCCAGGCAACTGGTCAAAGCTCACGGGGGGCAGATCGAGGTGGAAAGCAAGATCGGCGAGGGGACGCAATTCACCTTCACGCTGCCGGTGGCCGAGACCTGAGAGGTTTTCAGCGCTCTCCTGGCAGCCCGCTTGAGGTGTTCTCAAACGTTACAGCCAACATCTGAGCGCGAGAGCGATCGACTGGGAGATTGAGATCAAGTGAACAAAGCAAAGTTGAACTACTGGGCAGATGTGATTATCGGGGTATCGTTTGTGCTGAGTGCAGTCAGCGGGCTGATCTTTCTGCTACCGGTCGGCTCCACCTCAGCCCTCAGCTCAGGCGTACTGGGCATCAGCTATTCCGCCTGGGACAGCCTGCACACCTGGAGCAGCCTAACCATGATCGGGGGCGTCCTGGCACACCTGGTGCTGCACTGGAAGTGGATCGTCGGCATGACCAGAAAAACGCTGCTGCCCGCGAGAAACCCCCGAATGCAAACAGCATCCGCTCCTGGTACAAATCGGAACGTTGTCACACGGCGGCAGTTTCTATCCTTCGGGCTTGCGGCGATCCTTACCGGTGCGCTCGCGGTAGGCTGCTCCGTCCTAACCAGGAGCCGGGCTGTCGAAGCGGAACAGGAAGAAACTACGCCCGATCCCGGCGATGTGAAACCGATAGGCAGCGACGATCCGCCAGCAGATGAGCCAGAGCAGCCGGTGCAACAGCAGGAAGACTCCGCGCTTGACTCCGGCAGCACAGAACCGGCAGACAGCCCGGAGCCGCCAACGGACGAGCCAGAACAGCCAGCACAACAACAGGATGGCGTCGCCTGCCCGCGAGGCACAGTCAACGACCCTTACCCCGGCCGATGCAGGCTCTACACCGATCGCGACGGCGACGGGTTCTGTGACTACTCCGCGCCCGGTTCCGGCAACAACTAGCCTGGACCCACGAGACACAGGCGACCCAACCCGACATCAAACGGAGGACGTATGAAGAAACACAGGATCTGGATCATTGGCGCTGCTGCACTGCTCCTGGCAGCCGGAGGTGGCTACCTCGCCTACACGCGCTACTCTGCCCTGGCTGAAGAGCCGCAGGAACCGACGCTAGAGACCGCGACAGTGACGCAAGGCGATATCGTCATCACGGCTGATGGCAGCGGAGAGCTCGTGCCCGCCGCCGAGATGGAGTTGACCTTTCGCACCAGCGGCGTAGTGGACGAGGTATTCGTGGGCGTCGGAGACCATGTGCAGAAAGGCGATCTGCTGGCCCGACTCGAGACGGATGACCTGGAGCGGGCTGTGGCCGAAGCCGAAATCGAGCTAGAGACCGCTCAGCTTGAACTGGCGGAGGCTCGCGAAGGGCCGAGCGAGACCGAGTTGGCCAACGCCAAGGCCGCTTTGCAGGATGCCCAGGTCAAGCTGGCCCTGGCCCGGGATGCCTACGAGGGGACGTCTGACTCCTATCTGGACTCTGCCGTGGAAATCCGCAAAGCCGAGTGCGACTGGTGGGTCGGTTACTATCAAAGGCAAAAAGCCCTGTACGAAGAGGGCAAGCTCAGCCAGGCCGATCACGACTGGGCGATGGCAGCCATGATTGCAGCAGAGGGGAGGTGGAAAGAGGCCATCAGCGACGCTTACATTGAGGAGATTCAGGCCAAAAACCGCGTGGCGCAAGCTCAGAACACCGTCCACCAGGCACAGGCGGACCTGGAACTCCTGCAGAGCGGTCCAATCACGGCTACCCTGGTGCAGGCAGAAGTGGCAGTGGATGAGGCGCTGGTGACGAGACAAAGGGCAGACGCCAACCTGGAGGCGGCGCAGTTGCGCGCTCCCTTCGACGGCGTCGTGATGGATGTGGCAGTTGTGAGCGGCGACCAGGCAAGCACGAGTACCTCTGTTCTCACCCTGGCTACCTTGCAGGATCCCCTGGTGCGCTTCTGGGTGGAGGAGGCGGATTTCAGCAAAGTCGTGGTAGGGAACCCTGTGAGCATCGTCTTCGAGGCGCTACCCGACGACACTTTCGCAGGAGAGGTCATCCGTGTGGACCCAGTGCTGGCGACGGTGGATAGCACGCCGGCCGTCCAAGCCTGGGCAAGTCTGGATATTCCTTCTCAGGAGACCACCCTATTCTCCGGCATGACGGCCGAGGTGGAAGTCGTTGCCGCCGAGACCCGGGGGGCGCTGCTCGTGCCCGTGCAGGCGCTGCACGAGTTATCGCCGGGCCAGTATGCCGTGTCTGTCGTTAGCTCCGACGGAGAGTTGGAGGTGCGCCCGGTCGAGGTAGGGCTGCAGGATTTGGCCGATGCCGAGATCCTCTCCGGCCTCGATCTCGGAGAGGTCGTGAGCCTGGGAGAGACGCAATGACAGAGAGGCAGTTCGGAGGAAATATGTTTCTTAAGAAAAAGGTCTTCTGGATAATCTTGGCCGCGCTGGTGCTCGCGGTCGGCGGCGGATACGCCTATTACACCTACGTTTACAAGGCGGGCCAGGAGTCCGCCGAGCCGACGATTGCCACGACTCAGGCGCGCCGAGGAGATATGGTCCTCTCCGTCAGCGGGTCCGGCACGCTGATTCCCGCCTCCGAAGTCGCCCTGGGTTTCGAGAGTAGCGGCTACCTGGAAGAGGTGTTCGTGGAAGTTGGCGATCGGGTGCAGGAGGGCGACGTGTTGGCCAAAATGGAGACCAAGGACCTGGAACTGGCCATCGGCGAGGCGGATAACAAAGTGCGCCTGGCGCAACTCGATCTGGACGACGTGCTTGCGGGACCAAGCGAGGCCGAGTTGGCAAATGCCAAGACGGCCATTCAGAACGCCCAGACGGCGCTGGAAGTTGCCCAACGCACCTACGACAGCAAGCTCAACTCCGATTTCGATTCTGCCGCGCGCGCGGCCTACCTCAATTATCTGTGGCGCAGCGAGCAATACCTGGCGGCCAAAGAGGCGCTAGCTAATGGTGAGATCGACCAGCGGAAAAGCGACGAGGCATCGAGGAAGTGGCGGGAAGCAGAGGCGCAGTTGAACGATGCCCTGAAGGATGTGAAGCTTGAGCAACTCGAAGTCGCGAACGACCTCGATCAGGCTCGGAACAACGTCTACCAGGCCATGGAGCGCCTGGAGACCCTGCAGAGCGGCCCTACTGAGGATGAGGTCAGGAAAGCCGAGTTGGCGCTGGACGAGGCGAATCTGGCGGCAGAGGAGGCGCGCGCCAACCTGGAGGCAGCGACCCTGCGCGCACCCTTCGACGGCACCGTGATCGAGGTTACGGCGATACCCGGCGAAAGTGTCGGCGCGGCGGCTTTCATCACCCTGGCCGACCTGGACGCGCCTCTGCTGGAATTCTGGGTGGAAGAGGCGGACATGAGTGGTGTGGTGGTCGGCAACCGGGTGGAGATCGAGTTCGAGGCGCTTCCAGATGATACGTTTAGCGGGGAGGTCACCGATATCAACCCGACCCTGGTGACGGTGGGCCGCACACTGGCTGTTCAGGCCTGGGCGAAGGTGGACACTACGTCCTATTCAGGTAAACTCCTGAGCGGCATGAATGCAGACGTCGAAGTCATCTCCGCCGAGTCCAGGGGCGTGGTGATCGTGCCGGTGCGGGCGCTGCGCGAACTGGGGCAGGGCAAGTACGCCGTGTTCGTGGTACAGCCTGACGGTGAACTGGAGATGCGCCTGGTCGAGGTAGGGCTCAAGGATTTGGTCAACGCCGAGATCGTCTCCGGGCTCGAGGTTGGCGAGGTGGTCAGCACCGGGATCGAGGAAAGCACCGGGACGGGCACGTCTACGAACGAGCAGCAGATGCCTGGGTTCGGGGGAGAGCGGATATTCGAAGGTGGAGGAGGTCCCGGGGGACCTCCGGCAGGAGGGCCTGGAGGGCCTTAGGCTGATTGCTGGTTTCGTCGCAGCAGTCGCTTGACAGTCTCACGAGAACCGTTTGATCTGGATCGAAGGGGAAAGTATGGAAGAGCATCTCATTGAAATCATCGATTTGACCAAGGTCTATGGCAGTGGCGACATAGCCGTGCACGCCCTGCGGGGTGTGAGCGCAGCCATCGAAAGAGGCGAGTTCGTCGCCGTCATGGGACCTTCCGGATCGGGCAAGTCCACACTGATGAATATCCTGGGCTGCCTGGATCATCCAACCGATGGCAGCTACGTGCTGGACAGGGAAGATGTAAGCCGGTTGGGCAAGAACAGGCTGGCCGGCGTGCGGAACCGCAAGATCGGCTTCGTCTTCCAATCGTACAACTTGCTGCCAAGGCTTAGTGCAGTCAAGAACGTGATGCTGCCCTTGCTCTATAACGGCCAACAACGCTTATCGGAGGCCGAGTGCTACGAGCACGCCATCGCAGCGCTGGAGTCGGTAGGGCTGGGGGACCGCACACACCACCGGCCCAACGAGCTTTCGGGCGGGCAGCAACAGCGCGTGGCCATCGCCAGGGCGTTGGTCAACAACCCCACCATCATCCTGGCCGACGAGCCGACGGGCAACCTTGATACCCAGTCCGGCCAGGAGATCATGGTTGTGTTGCGTCAGTTGCACGAACGGGGAGCGACAATCGTCATGGTGACGCACGAGCTAGACATCGCCGAGCACGCCCAGCGCGTGATCTACCTGGTGGACGGCGAGATCGTATCTGACAAGACCCAGGCCAGCGGCATCGCTCACCTGCACAACGGAAATAACGGAGGCGCACGATGAGCTTCTGGCGAACTCTGAAAGTGGCATGGGAGGGTCTGACCCTCAACAAGGTGCGCTCGTTCTTGACCACCTTGGGCGTGATCATCGGCGTGGGGGCCGTGATCGTGATGATGGCCGTCAGTGCCGGGGCCGAGGCGGAGATCGCTGACCAGATCAACGCTCTCGGAGCGAACTTGATCGTGGTTATGCCCTCATTCAGTCGAGCGGGCTTTGGCCCCGGCGCCGGTGGGCCGGTAGGGCTCGCTTACGACGACATCACTGCCATCCAGCAGGAGGTGACCGGCATCAACGGCGTTTCGGCGGAGCAATCCACCACCCAGGACATCAAGGGCAGCAATGTGACATTGGAGGATATCTCGGTCGTTGGCACGACGACCGACTTCACCAAGGTGCGCGAGTATGCCTTGGCAGATGGGCGCTTCATAACCGACGAAGACAACGATCGGGCTAACAAAGTCGTCGTTCTGGGGCATACCGTCGCTCAGGAGCTTTTCGGCGACCCGATCTCTGCAGTTGGCCAATCGGTCAAGATCGGCTCGACCAAGTTCACCGTCGTCGGCGTGATGGAAGAGAAAGGGGTAGTCGGCAACGTCGATTACGACGGGCGGGTGTACATTCCCCTCACCGTGGTGTTCAAAAAGTTCGTCAACATGCGATTTGGCGGCGACACCGTGCGCACGATCTATGTCTCCGCCAAGAACCGAGAAGTGATGGACAGCGTGATGACCCAAGTGACGCTGCTGCTGATCCGGCGGCACAACGTCACGCCAGAGTCGCCCGACTTTAGCCTGATGACGCAGGATAGTGTCATTCAGGCCCGGGCTTCTACGACGGCGACGTTTCGCAACCTGCTGGCCTGGGTGGCGGCAGTCTCGCTGGTGGTGGGCGGGATCGGCATCATGAACATCATGCTGGTCAGCGTCACCGAGCGCACGCGCGAGATCGGCCTGCGGCAGGCGCTGGGGGCGCGTCCCCGCGACGTGCTGCTCCAGTTCCTGTTGGAGGCGGTGATGTTGAGCCTGATCGGGGGATTGGTGGGGGTTCTGCTTGGCGTTGGGGGTTCTTACGCCTTCAACGAACTGGGCACGATGCGCACCCAGATCGTGACGGCTTCGATCCCGCTAGCCTTTGGCGCGGCGGCGGTGGTGGGTATCTTTTTCGGCTATTATCCAGCGACGCAGGCAGCGCAGTTGGATCCAATAGAGGCATTGAGACACGAATAGAGATTGGGGATCAGAGACTGAGGGAGGCAAGTGATGAAACGGAGGATATGGTATACTGGATTGGGTATCGCCCTGGCTGTGGTGGCGCTGGCGGGGTGTGGCGGCGGGCAGACCACCTCAGACGCAGCGGACGCAAGTGAAAACGAGACCTACGTCAGCGAGGTTCTGGATACATCCTACAATGGCGCGCTGAGTGCACAGGATCAGCTTATGCTGGGCACGCTGCTGTTGGAAGACACAGAGCACGCCGTCACACCGGAGCAGGCCAAGGCGTTGCTCCCGCTGTGGCAGGCGCTCCAAGGCGGCGGCGTGACGGCCCAGGCCGAGGTGAACGCGGTGCTGAAGCAGATCGAGGGAACGATGACTTCTGAGCAGTTGCAAGCCATCACTGCCATGCAGCTCACACAGGAGGACCTGCAAAACTGGATGCAGGAGCAGGGCATGGGGTCAGGGGACGGATTCCCTGGCGAGGGAACGGTCGATCCTGATGCGCGTGCGACGCGCCGGGCACAGGCCGGGGATAGTGGTGGCATGCCGCCCGGCAGCGGTGAAGGTATGCCGCCCGGTGGCGGCGAGATGCCGCCCGAGATGGCTACGCGCCAGGCCGAATATGAGAATATGAGTGAGGAGGAGCGGGAGGCACTGCGTGCGACAGCCCAGGCGGGCGGTGGTTTCCCCGGGGCAGGTGGTGGTCGGGGTGGCCCCACTGGAAGGCAGTCCAACTTCCTATTGAACCCACTGATCGAATTGCTGGAGGTGCGTGCCGGGGAAGGGTAAGAACTCGACACAGGAGTTGACCATGAAGATAATGCGACAAGCTGCCAGAAGAGGCGACCTCTCGTGGCCCAGACAGTCACGGCTCCTTGTCGTCTTCCTTATGATCCTGGCAGTATCCCTCCTGGCAGCTTGCTGTGCTCCTCAGAGCACAGCGCCGCCATCACCGACACCCGCCCCATCAACGCCAACGGCAACGCACATGCCCACGGCCACACCCAATCCAACAGCCACGCCGACGGTTACTCCCACGCCTGCGCCAACCCCCACTCCGACGCACCCCCTGATGATCGAGGTGATGCGCCAGCAGGACTACCCCGGCAGCGAGATCACCATTGAGGAAAAGCTGGACCCTGGCTCCAACTATGACCGATACATCGCGTCATATCTATCCGAGGGGCTTAAAATCTATGCCTTGCTGACGGTGCCTCAAGGAGAGAAACCTGCAAGCGGCTGGCCGGTCATCGTGTTCAACCACGGCTACATTCCCCCCGATCAATATCGCACCACGGAACGGTACGTAGCCTACGTGGACGGGTTTGCGAGGAGCGGGTACATCGTCTTTCGCTCCGATTATCGCGGGCACGCAAGCTCGGAGGGCGAACCGTCGAACGGACACAGCACGCCCGATTATACCATCGACGTGCTCAACGCCGTGGCATCGCTGAAGCAGTACCCAGACGCCGACCCCGATCGGATCGGCATGTGGGGGCACTCGATGGGTGGAGGCATCACGGTGCGCGCGATGGTTGTGACGGAGGATATCAAGGCCGGCGTCGTCTGGGCTGGCACCACCGCGCCCTATTCGGAACTGATAGAAGCCTGGAAGCGCTGGCAGGCAGGCCGCCCGACGGCAACGCCAGACCCGGACCGGCCCGAGCGTCGGGGACTGCAAGAGATGTTCGACATCTATGGAACGCCCGAAGAGAACCCCGAGTTCTGGGCCGCCATCTCCCCAACGTCCTACCTGGGCGATCTATCCGGCCCGCTCCAACTGCACCACGGCACAGCAGACGAGTCGGTGCCGATCGAGTTCTCCGAGAGCCTATACGCGCAGCTCGTAGAGATCAACGAGAGGACCGAGCTGTACACCTACGAGGGTGACAACCACAACATTTCGAACAACTTTGGGATAGCCATGCAGCGCTCGATCCAGTTTTTCGACACATACGTCAAGGGCGCAGAGCCCTGAGTACACAGCCCGCACAACACAAGAGCCGCGATTCGCTCGCGGCTCTTTGTTTATCAGGGGATACAACGGTCAACCACTCTATCCAGCAATGGGCACGGTAAACGTAAACGTCGTCCCCTTCCCGAGACGGCTCTCCACATCGATCTCTCCACCCTGCAACTCCACAAGGCTCTTTACAATGCACATCCCCAGTCCCGTGCCGGGCATCTCACGCACTGCTGGATTCTCCGAGCGGAAGAACTTGGTGAACAAAAACGCCAGATCCTCGGGAGACATACCAACACCCGTATCTGATACAGCGCAGTGCACGTACCCCTCGTTCTTCCATGCCCGCACCGTGATGTGGCCTTCCTCCGGGGTATACTTGTTGGCGTTGCTGAGCAGATTGATCAGAATCTGCGCCAACCGCGCCGGGTCAGCCTGAACTGCCGGCAGGTCCTTGGGCACCTCCACCGTCAACTCTTGAGAGCGTGCCTCGAACTGAGCCTGAATGGTTTCCACGGCATTCTCCAGCGCGGCAGCAAGCGGTGTAGGCTTTATCTCCAAACGCAACTGCGCCGTCTCAATCCGCGCGACATCCTGCAGATCGGAAACCAGGACCTGCATCCGGGTCACGTTACCATCAATCGTTTGAACGAACTGTGCTTGCTGCTCGGTCAGCGGGCCAACCATCTCGTTGCTCAGCATGTCGGCGTAGCCTTTGATGGACGTCATCGGCGTGCGCAGCTCGTGCGCGACGAAGGACACGAACTCTGACTTGGCCCGATTAGCCTCTTGCACTTCCTCATACAGGCGCGCGTTCTCGATGGCCACTGCGGCATGATCGGCCAACCGCCCCGCGAGTTGGGCGTGCTCGGGCTGGAATAAAAGGCCACCATTGTTCCGCAGGTCGAGCACGCCCACCACGCGCCCCTTAAACCGGATGGGTACCAAGATGCGCAGCTTTCCCACGACAAGTGGCTCCTGGCTGCGCAACACCAAGCGCACGGTCTCGGGATCTGGCAGCGCGGGCTTGCCATCGTCACTGGAGGTCGCTACGTCCTGTACTTCTCCGTGGTCACCCACAAGACACAGTACACCCTCCTCGGCCCCCGTGGCGCGCAACGCCCAGGAGAGCGTCACGTCCAGCACCCGCTCAAGGTCCAGCGTGGCGTTTAGCGACCGATCGACCTGCTGCAAGATCGTCAACTCCTCCACACGGTCGGCCAGGGCTCGATCCGTCATCGTATACAGGCGCGCATTCTCAATAGCGACGGCAGCTTGGTTGGCGAAGGCCAACAGCATGGGCAGATCACCTTCAGAGAAAACAGCCTCCCGTATCCGATTGTCCAGGTACAGCGCCCCAATCACCCGCCCTCGGATGTGCAGAGGCACGCAGACAATAGAGCGCAGGTGATAGCCGATGACGCTCTCTTTCTCAGAGAAGCGCGGATCGATCTGGGCGTTCGTCGTCAATACCGGCTGGGCGCTATCCACCACCTTCCGCACCACCGTGTGGCTGAGTTCGATGTCGAAGGAGTCTGTATCGCCCAGGTCGAAATGCCGCCCCACCTGAATCTGAAGCGCTCCATCCTCGTCCAGCAACATCAAACAGCCCCGCTCGGCCCCTGTGAGATGGATAAGCAAGTCCATCACCAGATTCAGGGTTTCCATCAGGTCAAGCGAAGAGTTGAGAACCTGGGTCACCTCGTAGAGAGTCGCCAACTCTGCACCTTGCTTTACCCCCCCGGCCAGATTTGCCACGAGCTGCTGCCACTCCTGGAGCCGATCGAGGATCTGATCAATAGAGAGGCCGTTCGAGTTCAGCAGCGCCTTCTGCACTGCCTGCATGCTCTCCCGCAGCACGTCGATAGTTCCCTGGCTCGCCCTGGACACCGTCTCGCCGCTCACAATCCTCTCCCAATGATGAATCCCAGTGCAGAGCAACTGCACCTCTCATCCCTCCTGGCAGACACCGCCCCGCCCCACAGACTATCGTGGAGTTCTGCGGTAGGGTGAGCAGTTACCTCGCCACTAGCATAGCATAAACCCGTCAACCCAACGTTGCGATGCTGTTACGGTTTGGTTACACAAGAGGCCAACCCTCATCAGGCTGGCCTCCGATCTCGTCAAAAGCCGATCGCGGATCATTTGACCAGAGCAGCACGTACCTCCTCAAGATGACCGGCGGAGCCGGTCAGTTCGTTGCGGCTGGCGATAAAGTTGGCGTACTCTTCCATAAAGACCTTGCCGATCGGGCGAAAATCGAACACCTCCGGATGATCGCGGAAATACTCCCGGTGCACGCGCGTCCAGACCAGCCGCCCGTCGGTATCGATGTTGATCTTGCAGACGCCGAGCTTGGCTGCTGGCAGGTACTGGGCAGGATCGACACCCCTGGCCCCCTCCAGCCTGCCGCCCGCAGCGTTGATCCGCGCGACCTCGTCCTGGGGCACCGAGGAAGAGCCGTGCATCACCAAGGGAAAGCCCGGCACCCGCTGCTGGATGGCCTCGATGATCTCAAAGTGCAGCGATTGGCTGCCCGAGAACTTGAACGCGCCATGGCTGGTGCCGATGGCACAGGCGAGGCTGTCGCAGCCCGTAAGCTCGATGAACTCCTGGGCCTGGTCGGGGTCGGTCAGGTGAGCCTTGTCCTCATCCACGCTGACGTGCTCCTCAACGCCGCCCAACTGTCCGAGTTCCGCCTCAACACTGATCCCCTTCGCGTGCGCGCGATCCACCACGCGCTTCGTGATGGCGACGTTCCCCTCAAAAGGTTCGTGGCTGGCATCGATCATCACCGAGGAGTAAAAGCTCGATTCGATGCAGTCGTAGCAAGTCTCCTCGTCGCCATGATCGAGATGCACCGCAAAGATAGCCTCCGGAAAGATCTCGTCGGCAGCACGGATCATTGCCTCGAGAAGGATCTTGTCTGTATACTTCCGGGCTCCCCTGGAGATCTGAATAATGAACGGAGCCTGAGATTGAACGTTGCCACGGAAAAGCCCCATCACCTGCTCGGCATTGTTGATGTTGTACGCGCCAAGGGCATATTTGCCGTAAGCTTGTTCAAAAAGCTGTTTGGTTGTGACGATCATATTCTCCTCCCCAATCGACTCATGATGGCGATATCTGAAAGACCGTATGCCAGGCGGCATTTTACCACAATGCCAGCAGATTACAATACAGTCAAAGTCGGCAACTCACAGGATGCCCTGCACTATGATCTACGCGCAAGACACCCTCCCTGGCCTCGTCCAAACGAGGCAGGGAGGGTATTCTCAGGCAAGCACGATCTCGAGTTCGACGATCCTCAACGAAGCGCTAGTACGGCTCCCACCACATGTAGATCAGCGCATTGCCACCGTGCTCGTAGTACTCAACCACAACCTCATAGTTCCCGGTTGTGACCCAATACATGCCACAGTAGGCAACGCCGCCATTGGCATGCCACTCATCCAGCACCAACGTTCCATTCACCCAGATGCGTGAGCCATCGTCAGACATGGTGCAGAAGCGGTAATGATCCGTGTTCAGAGACAGCGTCGTCCTCCAGCGGGCCGAGAAACCGTCTGCCCACACCCCTGCAGCAGGCCCGTCGGTGCCCCACTCAAACCCGATCCAGGGATCGACGCGCGTCACGACAGGATCGCCCGACAAGGTCTCGTTGTTATAGAACTGGGCGTACCAGCCTGAACCAGGCACCGCCGTCGGTCCTGCTGTCGGTCCCGGCGTCGCCGTTGGCCCGGCGATCTTTTGCCACGAGATACGAACGCGGGCGACATCAATACTATCATAGTATTCCACCTTGACCGCGTGATCGCCAGCCGCCAGCGTTTGATCTCCTGTGTAGGTACGATACGAACCGTCATGCCACCCATCAATGATCTGCACACCGTCCACGTAAACGCGTATGCCATCGTCCACACTGCCGTAGAAACGATAGGTTCCCTCGGAAAAGCTGAATGTCCCCGTCCAGCGCACTGAGAAGTAGTTCGAAGGCATCCCGCCCGCCGGCGGCCCTGAACCCCAATTGAAGTCAATGGTCGCATCCTCACGGGTCGTGTACGCCGTCCCAGAGAGTGCAACGTTGTCAAAGTATTCGCCATGCCACGGGCCAGGTAACGTAGCTGGAGGCGAGGGGGTTTTCGTGGGGTATGGCCCTGGCGCCGGCGCCGAACCGGGAATAAACAGACGCTGTCCTACGTAGATATAGTTGGGGTTGGCAATGCCATTGGCCTGGGCAATCGCATACACGCTCACCCCGTAGCGCAACGATATCTGCGTCAACGTCTCGCCGGCCTGCACGACGTGAACCACCCCCGTTGGCCGACACACAGGGATGACGAGCCGCTGCCCGGCATAGATAACATTGGGGTTAACGATGCCGTTGGCACTCGCGATGGTTGACACGCTGACGCCATACCGCCGCGAGATGCTGTACATCGTCTCACCCCGTTGCACGATGTGAATAATGTTGCAGTCATCCCCCTTGGGCGCCGCCGACACCGGCACGATGGCGATCAGAAGCACCAATACCGCAAACCCCGCTGCTACGAGTGACCACTTGCTACGCATGTCACACCTCCTATGAATGTGAACCTGACTGGCGGCATTGAGGGCAAGACTCATTGCCCAATGCCGCTACCGCCCAACAAAGATCCCCATCAACTCTACTTGAGCCAGAATGTGTCCTTCCATTACAGCACTCAACTCGGCCACACTCGCCCCTTCCGGCAGGTCAAGCGTGGTATCCAGTGCATACAGCGTGAAAACGTAAGAGTGTGTATGCTCAGGCGGCGGACAGGGGCCGCCATACCCGACCTCGTTGTACTCATTCACAACCTGCCTGGAACCATCCGGCAACACAGAATCCGCAGGCAACCCTTCGGCCAGGCCCGAGGACGTGGGAGGGATATTGTAGACGCCCCAGTGGCCCCAGACACGCCCCCTTGGCGCCAGCGGCTTGCACTTTTCGCACAGCGTGATGTGATCGTAACAGGTGATAACCAGACTCTCCGCCTCCGGCGGTACGTTCGACCAACCCAACGGCGGCGAGATATTCTCGCCGGGGCAGGCAACCGTCCAGCCGCCTGGATCATCGAACGTCCGCTGGGCGTGACGGAGCGGCATCTCGCCTCCGTCATCGAAGGCGCTGCTGGCGAGCGACATCTGCGGTTGCGCGAGCGGGGTCGCAGACGCGGGGAGCGTAGTAGGTAGTGGTATAAGCGTGGGCTGTACAGCGGTCGGGGTGGGCGATGCAGAAACCGGCACCGCAGTCGCAGAGTCAGCAACAGGCGATTCCGGAGGCACACAACAGCCACCCAGAACCGCAAGGGAGGCTGCAAAAAGTAGCTGTGGAATGAACCTTTTCACTTTCCGCCCTTAGGTTCCAATTGGACGGTCACCCTACCCGGCAAACCGAGTTCTCGACCAAGGCATCCGCCCACCCTATGATACGACAAGTTTGCGCTGTTGTCAAAGGGTTCAAGGCATCGTTTCTATCGCCCGCTCGATCGGCGCGGCAAGTTCACCCGTCGTGTCCAGATCCAGCGCGCGGGTGAACGCCTCCCGTGCTTTCTGCATATCGCCCTGGCTACTCCACAGCAGACCCAGATGGTAGTAGGCCGAGGCCAGTGTCGGGTCGATGGCAAGCGCCCGCGTGAGGCTCTCCTGGGCAACATTGTAGTCCCCGACCTGCAGCGCCGCCCAGCCTCGCAGATCGTGTGCACGCGCGTCGTCAGGGGCCAGCTCGATCAGCTTCGCCGCAGCCGTCGTTCCACGCTCCTCCGAGGTGATATTGTGTTCGAGATAGAAATCAGCCAGGATCTCCCACAGGACAGGGTCGTCGGGCCGTAGAGAGACCGCGTGCACGAGCCAGATTTCCGCCACCGAATAATCCTTCTCGGCGATCCAGGTGCGCCCGATCGCAACACACGCAGCCGGATTATCGGGATCGAGATCGTAGGCCGTCTCGTACTCGGCACGCGCAGCGGCATAGTCCCCCAACCGCTCGTAGTGCAATCCCAGAAAAAGATGACCCACGACAGAATCAGGAGCCAGTGCGACAGCCTGTTGCAGATGAGGGTAGGCCTCATCCCCGTACCCCATTCTATCGAGCGCGTAGCCCAGATAGGCGTGGGCATCAGCGTAGGTAGGGCTGTAGGCCAGCGCGCGCTCGAACTGGTGGACGGCCAACGCCCACTCCTGCGCCTCAAAAAGCACCCGGCCCACGAGAGCGCTGGCGTAGGCAGGATCGTCTGCCGCGCCCGGCGCATCCAATGCATCAAGCAGCCAGTCGGCCAAGTCAGTCCGGGCGGCAAAGAGATGCTGGATGGCTATGGCATCATCGTAGCCGACCAGCAGCGCTCCCAACCGCTCGTGGGCCAGGGTATCGGCTTGGTCGGACTCCAGCAGCGCCTCATACTCGTCCCGCGCCGCGCCCCACGCCCGCAACTCGACGTAGGCGCGAGCCAGTGAGTGGCGGGCCTCGCGGTCATCGGGCGCAAGCACCAGCAGCCGATGGGCACGCTCGACGACGGCGGGCCAATCGGCACGGGCCTCGTAAACTGCAACCCACAACCGCTCCAGGGTCAATTCATCGCCTGTCCCTAGTCGCTCAGCCTCAGCGAGGGCTGTCAGGGCCTCACCCGCGCGACCCCAGTCGAGGTAGAGCTGGGCCAGACGCAGATGAGGTTCGGAATCATCGGGGCGGAGGCGGGCGGCACCCTCGTAAGCGGCGACGGCGGCAGTGCGTTCGGCTCTGGAGGCGTACTCGTCGCCGTGATACAGAAAGCTTTGATACGATGGAACAGGCGAACGCAGGACGAGCAGCAAGGCCACGGCGAGGAACGTCAAGGCCAATAGAGTGACAAGTTGATGGCGACTGAGTCGATAGGTCACGGAACGATCTACAGCCTTAGACTGGCGAAGCACAGCCTATCGCCCCGCGTCAGCCGCTGGCGAGCCGAGCGCAGCAAGGCGAAGCCGGTCGGCTGCATGCGATATTGGACCGCTGGCCTGGATGTGATGACAGGCGACGAGATTCCTTCTACGTGGGTGTCTATGCGGAAAACGCGACGGTATCGCACTCTCATGGTCTCCCAAACGAGTAGATGGAGCCCGTGTTACACCGATGTTCCCGTTCAATCACTAGGCATTCGCCGTGTATTGTGCCAGGATCATATGTATAGCCATTGTACCCTATCAGTAGATCCTCTGCCGTCCGACAGGCACCATATGCTTCAGTATACATTCCCTGCTGGCATAGATTGCGAGAACGGTCTAGATGGGGTCGTGCATGATTCCAACAAGCCTCGCTGTCAACTAGCAATCTGATACCCGCAAGAGCTTGTTTTCCCGCCATAAGAAGCTGACCCCACTGCAACCTAAGCCCAACTTGGTAAAGCTGCCTCCGCCCCTCGATTTCTCCTCTGCCGAATCCAAACCCGTCTGAAAGGTCTAGCAGCCTGTCGGAGAGGAATCTGTGTTGACTTTCCGCCGACGATTTTTCATACGATTTGCCAATAGGATGCAACACTTGCAACTGAATCCACTATATTGCTTGCGAAAATGGCCTCTTGCTG
>Ga0315544_1000271_pt1 | contig 51185 bp, 41 predicted proteins | sample SalMarSW160130MG_2_FD_202543 | JGI IMG/M metagenome (GOLD analysis project Ga0315544, IMG submission 202543) | Salt marsh sediment microbial communities from the Plum Island Ecosystem LTER, Massachusetts, United States - Salt Marsh Sediment SW1601-130 ...
AATGCTTGGCCCATATGGGTTGTGTCTATCATCGTGGCTCCTCCCTGTCTTTTGTGGGAAAGATGCCACGATTTGGTCAAAACCGCAAGTATCTTGCTCGCAATCTTCTTAGGTTGACGCGCATGGGGCGTTTCCCCACTCGCTGTCTGCTGAATAGAACAGATAAATATCCCAAGCGACCTGGCTTGGTTCCCCAAAACTCTGAGCGATGATCGTCCCTGCTCGCTTTTTCGGGTCGTAAAAATGCTGAACCCGAAGGTCATTGATGGTCTGGGCGGATCTCTCCATGGCGCTCCGATTATCCGACGGGAGCATGCTTGTCCAGATCATGCTCACGCTAACGTTCGCGTCAGGATAGTTTTGCAGAATCACTTGCTGCACCGCACGGGCACCCTGCAAGCAGGGCGGTCAGGTCGGCGATACCACAGCAAACAAGCGCAGTTTGGTTTTATGGTGGTTAAAGTGCGCTTTCAGTGGTGCGGTAGCTCCACATTTAGCCGTGGTCGCCGATGTAGGCGCGGATTCCTATCCGCGCTGCGCCTTCGCGCGCTTGGAAAGCGCGGCTACAATGCCCGTTTTGAGTCCGAATCGGGTTTCTCGACCCTCATCACGGTTAAATGCAGTCCTACCAGTGGTGCAAGTGAGTTGGCCAACGAGAGTACTTTTTTCATTTCCCACAAATCTGGTCTTGAGCGTTTCTGGAATGGGGACTCCGCTCATTTGGAAAAGGGATGACAGAAAGCGACTGCTTCCCGCCCAGCCTGGCGGGCCGCGGCCAATACGTCGGGGTGATCGCGTACCTTGCCCGCATTCCACACATCGGGAGCCACTATGGTGGCGATCAAATCCATCTCGAGATGGGCAAAGCTGCCCTCAAACATCCCCACGATGTGCCGCGCAAAGCTCGCGTCAGACCCTCCCAGAGGTATGGTGAGGATAACGGGCCGCCCTTTGAACCTCACAACCTGTCCTTGGCCGAACCATCGGTCGAGGAACACCTTGAACTGCGCGCTCGGCCCCCACCAGTAGACGGGTGTACCCAGTACCCATACACGGCTCTGATCCATCTTTTCCAGCAGTGCCGGCATATCGTCTTTTTGTACACACTTGCCGGTCTCGAAACAGGACTCGCACGCTCGGCAGGGTCTGATGTCCAGCTTGCTCAACATCACCTTCTCGGTTTGGGCACCCGCCTCTGCCGCACCGGCCAACACCTCGTCCACCAGGATATCGGTGTTTCCTCCGCGGCGTGGGCTGCCGACAATGCCCAGCACCCGTTTGTGCTCTGTAGTCATTTTGCTCTCCGTTGGCGTTCAATTCACCTGCTGGGTTTTCAGTTCTTGGTAGTAGCCGATCTTGCCCTCGATCCTCTCCAAGAAGCTGTTGAGCTCTCGAATCTTGGCCTTGATCCGGCACCGGTGCGCCTCAAGCAGCGCCAGCCGGTCGTTGAGCGTCGAGTCGCCCACCTGTTGCAGCTCGACGTAGCGCTGCATTTCGGAGATCGGCATTCCCGTCGAGCGCAGGCACTTGAGGAACTCGATCCAGCCGATATCTTCGTCCGAATAACGGCGGTGCCCATTCGGGGCCCGTTCGATGGAGGGGATCAAGCCGATACGCTCGTAGTAACGTATGGTGTGCGCGCTGAGGCCTGTCTGGTCCGCAGCCTCTTGAACTGTCAGTGCTATTTCCATCAGCTACCTCCTTGTGCTTGTGGTGTCATTATACAACTTAGAGTGTACTCAAAGTCAAGGGTTTGGCCCCGATTTAGTCAATCTGCTCTGATGTCACGTAGATGGTGTCGAAGAAGCGCTCGGCGGGTGCGGACAGAACGTGCCGTACCTGTGCGGAAAGCTCTACAGCCTCGGAGCGAGGCCAGTCCTCTGGCAAGAGAGCGGGAGGCAAGATTGGGTCGTCCTTGGCGACGGCGTAAATCTCCCACAGGTTGCGCATACGGGTAGCAAAACACACCTCGTCGTCGAGCAAGCCGGCGTCCACACTGTGGAGCACGGCCTTGGCTTTGGCGATGTAATTCCGATAGCCGGTTTCAAGAGTGCCCAGTTCCAGAAAAGCCTTGGCGACTATGGCGGACGGATCTTTTGGACCGAGATACTCGGACTTGAAGACGCTCGCGTATTCCCACACACCCAGTTCTCGTAGATCGCTCTCGATCTCTGGCAGCAGGACGCGGGTGGAAATCCAGGTTCCGGGCGCCAGGCTCCCGAACCCCCACCACTTGAGCGAACAGCGCAGCGCGTCTCGAAGGCCTCGCTGTTCTTCAGGGATGGAATAAACGACGATCGTCCACGTGCCATCCCACGCTTTCTCCGATGGGAGGGAGAAGCGAAAGCCGCCTATGTTCAATTGACGCATTCCGGCATCCGCCATCCAATAGAACGTGCGGCGTCCCAGCCGTTGGCTTTCCAAGGTTCCCCTCTTCTTCAGTCGTAAGACAGCCGTTCGTGCTGCCGCTTCGCTGATGCCCAGGGCGGCCATTGCCTGGATCAGGCTGCCAAGCCACACCTCGCCCCCGCGTGGCAGGACATACTGCGCAAACAGGGCAAACACGACCGTATTTGGGTTTATTGGGACGCCCAATTCACCGTTCACTTTCTTGTCATCTCAGAAGTCTAAAATGCGTCATTTCTTTTACGACCGTTTAGTAATTGCAGTATATTATACAGCCGGGCTTTCTCCTTGTCAAGACATCTGCCTTGCATGGGCGCGCTTCTGTTTTGGGGCGAGAATACTAGCGCTCGCTCAACTTGCCCTGCTAAACTGTCCATTTCGAGGCCAGAATCGCGCTCCTTCACCACACTTCCGAGACTCTTTCATAATTCCTTCACAGGTCTATGGCATATTGAGGGCGGATAAGGGAAGGTCAGACGGCATTTGGAGGTGTGACAATGCACAGGATAAGATGGACAGATAGCGGCGTCATTCGAGCAATCGTAGCGGTCATCCTATTCGCTCTGCTCCTTGGCATCTGGGCCTACCTCTGGGTTCCGCCGTTTGCCTTCTAATCAGAATTCAAGGAGGTGAGAGAGATGCGTAAGACATGGTGGTTTGTCGCAAAAGCGGTAGCGACGTTGGTCCTCGTTGGTCTGTTGGTCGTGGGAGGGTTCGCGCTCTACTATGCGGGCTTGTCTCAGGGTTACGCGGTCAGCGCGCCGGCAGCCGGGAGCGAGGATGTGGCGACACTACCTTACTTGCCCGGCGGCTTTGGACACCCTGGATGGCACCATCATCCGTTTGGTGTGGTAGGGGCGCTTTTCAGGATCGGGTTGTTGATCCTGTTCTTCGCCATCGTTGCCAAGCTCGTCCGCTTCGTCATCTGGGGACCGCGCTGGCGGTTCGGGATGATGGGCCCGTGGGCCAAGCCGTGGCATAGGGGTCACTGGCGCCGCGCCACGCGCTGGCACCGGACGCACGGGCACATGCCGCCCTGGTGCTGGGACTGGGACGAGGATGAGGAAGCCGGTGACAAGCCGGAAACTGAAGAGTAGCGTGTAGCGAATCACAGGGCCGTGCGGGTGGCCAGGGCAACCGGCCGCCCGCACATCTCCTGAAAAGTCTGCTCAGAGGAGGTGTCTGTTATGGCAGCTGTGATGTCGGATCTTGGGTTCAACAGTATGTCCTTGTTCTTCAAGTTGCGCGATTTCATCTCGCCCCGCAGACAGATCCTGGAAGAAGCAGGACTTGGGCCCAGCGACCGGGTGTTGGATTACGGGTGCGGGCCCGGGGCGTACGTTCCTGACGCCGCTGAGATGGTGGGGGAGTCGGGCAAAGTCTACGCGCTGGATGTCCATCCGCTGGCCATCAAGCGCGTGCAGTCCATCGCCAAGAGACGCGGCCTGGCCAACGTGGAAGCCATCAACTCCGACTGCCGCACTGGCCTACCCGATGGGAGCTTGGACATCGTGCTCCTATACGACGTGTTCCATGCGCTGGATGACCCGCGGGCCGTGTTGGCAGAACTGTATCGTGTGCTAAAGCCAAATGGCACACTCTCGTTCAGCGATCATCACATGCGCGATAAGGATATTGTCGCGGGGATGACGGACGGTGGGCTGTTTGTTCTGGTGGATAGAGGGGAACGTACGTACACGTTCGCGCCCTGAAAGCAGAGGAGGACGTTACATGAACGAAAAGGCCAAGATCACCCGGCGGCGCTTTCTGGTGTCAGCCGGTGGAGCCGCCGGTGCGGCAGCCCTGGCTTGCTGTGGCCTGACCGGATTGGCTGCGCGACAGCCAGCGGCCGAGATGACAGAATCAAGTTGTGGGGAGGAAGGTGGCATGGAAAACAGAGTGTTGATCGCTTACGCCAGCCAGTGTGGATCCACCGGCGAGGTGGCCCAGGCCATCGGGCAGACGTTGTGCGCGGCAGGGGTGACGGTGGACGTGCGCCAGGCAAAGGACGTGACCGATGCAGGGGCCTATCGCGCCGTGATTGTGGGCAGTGCGGTCTACAGGTTCAGACTGTTGCCGGAGGCGGTCGAGTTCGTGTCGGCAAACCGCGAGGTGTTGAGCCGCGTGCCGGTGGCCTACTTTGTCGTCTGTGGGACGCTCCAGGAAGACACGCCGGAGAAGCGACAGAAGGCCGCAGCGTATCTGACTCCTTTGGGCGAAATGGTGCAGCCGGTGGACGAGGGGCTCTTTGCTGGGAGAATAGACTATGCCAAATTGTCTTTTTTGAATCAGTTGATCGTGAGGGTGATGGGAGGAGTTGAGGGCGATTGGCGCGACTGGGATGCCGTCCATGCCTGGACCGAGCGGTTGCCCTCAGCGATGTTGGCCGCGTAGGGATCTTTGGCCTTGGCCGTGATCGACATCGGCTGGGTATCGGCTGAGCAAAGAGGAGGAAGCTATGAATATCTTGGCTATTGTAGGCAGTCCGCGAAAGGGCGGAAACACGGACATACTGATCGACTACGTGATCCAGGGGGCGAAAAACCAGCGCCAGGGGATCTCGGTGAAAAAGATCTACGTCAACGACCTCAAGCTGGAACCTTGTCGGGGGGATGTGTCTTGCCGCAGGACAGGAAAGTGCGTCATTTCTGACGATATGGCGCAGGTCCTGGAATCGATCGAGCAGGCAGATGCCCTGATCCTTGGCTCGCCGCTTTACAGAGGGTATCTTCCAGGGCAGATGAAGGTCTTGATGGATCGGACCAATCCCCTGGAAAAGGAGATCGACGCAGCTCAGATGAGAATGCCGGGTAAGCGCGTGTTGGGCTTGCTAATGAGCGTCGTGCCCCAGAAGCTGCAGGTGAAGATAATGCAAAAGATGGCCGGGGGGATGGGGCACTTCTATCGCTTGGAGAGCAAGGACAGCGTCGTCGTGGTGGTAGGCGCGCATCCGGGCTACATGCCCGTGATGAAGAACCACCTGGAACAAGCGGCAGAGGCGCTGGGTTCGCTTTCGCTAATGAGCGGGGGGAACGTCATCGCCTCGGTTTTGGTTCCTGGAGTGGCCGAGAAGGGAGATGTGTTGCGGAAACCCGAGTTCTTGGAGATGGCGGTAAGAGCTGGCAGCCGCTTGGTGTCTGGTTGACAATAAATGTCCTCCGAGATGGATCGTTGGATTGGGCTGTGGTAATGGGTGAGCATTTGCACATTCGCGCCGTTCGTGATAAAACAGGTGTCGGGCGCGATAGACAGGGAAGAATATGAGAATGGGAACAGTGTTGGTGGCGATCCCGTTGTTAATCGTGAGTGGTATGGCGATCCTGGTATGGCGTATGTACGCCCGGCAGCAGGCAGAAACTGATTATCATGCCCGTCTGATCCGCTCCATCCAGGTCAGCAGTGGTGCTTTTGCGGACAACGGGGATATCCCCGGCGAGTTCTCCTGCGAAGGGGAGGGAATATCGCCCTCGCTCAAGTGGTCGAATCTTCCCGAAGGCACCCAGTCTCTGGTCTTGCTGGTCACCGACGAAGATCTTCCTACGCCCAGTTTCAGCCTATTCAAGATCGTGCATTGGGTGCTCTACAACATTCCCAGCGACGTAACAGGGCTTGACTCTGGCGTGACCGGTGAAGAGTTGAGCAAATTGGGTATAGAGGTAGGCCCAAACTGGTCCAGAGAAACGCGATACTATCCACCCTGTCCGGTTTCTGGAAGGCATCGCTACGTGTTTCGTCTTTACGCCCTGGATATCGACGCGATCCGACCCGAGACGAACAATAGGCAGGGCGTGGTCAGGGCCATGGAGAATCACGTGATTGCCTATGGCGAATTGAGCGGGTTCTATGCAAAGTAGTCTGTGCCCGTTGAGGAGAGGATGAACGAAGTGATCCTGGTCGTGGACGACGAGCCCAAAATCGTCAGGCAGGCACGAGACTATCTGGAGCGGAGTGGATATCGTGTCTTTGAGGCTGGCGACGGCAAGACCGCCCTGGCCCAGGCGCGCCACGAGCGGCCCGATCTCGTCGTGCTCGACCTGAACCTGCCGGAGATGGACGGCCTCGACGTCTGTCGTGCGCTGCGGCGCGAGTCGGACGTGCCGATCATCATGCTCACTGCCCGTGTGGACGAGACCGACCGGCTGATCGGCCTGGAGCTGGGCGCCGACGACTACATCACCAAGCCCTTCTCGCCGCGCGAGCTGGTGGCCCGGGTGCGGGCGGTGCTCCGCCGCGTGCAGGGCGGCGTTCACCAGCCCGGCCTCGTGCACGCCGGTGACCTGGAGATCGACCTGCAGGGCCATCGCGTCACCCGCGCCGGAGAGACGATCGACCTCACCCGCTCCGAGTTTAATCTGCTGGCGCTGCTGGCCCAGCACCCGGGGCAGACCTTCACCCGCGAGCAGTTCCTGGACCGGCTGCACGGCGTAGCCTACGATGGCTATGATCGCAGCGTGGATGCCCACGTCAAGAACCTGCGCCGCAAGTTGGAGCCTGACCCTTCTGAGCCGCGCTACGTGCTCACCGTCTACGGCGTGGGCTACAAGTTCACCGATGAGGTGTGATCGTGTGCAAGTTCTGCGAAGACGAAGCCGGTGAAGAGCCGCGGGTTGGCGAACACGAAGAGTCAGAAAGCCACAAAGAGCCTTGGGAATGGAAAGAACCCTGGCGAAAGTCCTGGGGGCGAGGGGAGCCTTGGGGACATCACGCACACCACGAACACTGGGGGCCTCCACCGTGGGAGTATTGGCGCTACCATCGCCGTGACTTTCGTAAGTGGCGCAAGGAGATGCGGCGCAAGCGTGGCGGGCTGTTTTTCCGTTTCATCGGGGCGTTTGGCTGCCTCACCGTATTGATTCTGGGCGGCATAGCGGCGCTGGCTTTCCTGCTCTCGCAATTATTCGAGGGCAGCGGGCGGATGGCCGTGACGCTGTGGTTCGGGGGCTGCGGCCTGTTTCTGGCCTTGGCGCTTTTGGCGGGGTTGTTGGCCAGGCGCACCTTTCGCGATATCGCCATACCGCTGGCCGACGTGATGTCCGCTGCCGACGCCGTGGCCGAGGGCGACCTGAGCGTGCGGGTGGAGGAGGACAAACCGGGCGAGTTTGGCCAATTGGCGCGTTCTTTTAACCGCATGGTCGGGGAGCTGGAGCGGGCCGATCAGCAGCGCCGCAACCTCACCGCCGACGTGGCCCACGAGTTGCGCACGCCGCTGCACATCATCCAGGGCAATCTCGAAGGCATCCTCGACGACGTCTACGAGCCGACGGACGAGCACATCGAGGCCATCCTGGAGGAGACGCGGCAGCTATCGCGGCTGGTAGAGGACCTGCGGACACTCTCGCTGGCGGAGGCGGGCCAGTTGCCGCTGGTGTGGGAGCCTGTGGACGTGACCGAGCTGCTCGCCGACGTGCGCACCAGCTTCAGCGGCCAGGCCGAGACGCCCGGCATCGAACTGCGCATTGAGGTCGAGGACGACTTACCCACGGTCACCGGCGATGTGGGGCGACTGGATCAAGTGCTGAGCAACTTGGTGGCCAACGCCGTGCGTCACACGCCCGCTGGCGGGGCGATCACGCTACGGGCTGAACCCCTCGAGGAGGGTGTCCGCATCCTCGTGCGTGACACCGGCGAGGGCATCTCCGCTGAGAATCTGCCCTACGTCTTTGATCGCTTCTGGAAAGGGGATAGATCGCGCTCCCGTGCGGGTGGGGCGGGCAGCGGCCTGGGATTGGCCATCGCCCGGCAGTTGGTGAACGCCCACGGGGGCCGCATCGTCGTCGAGAGTAAGGTGGGGCAGAGTACAACGTTCACCATCGAACTGCCGGTGAATAGGGAATAGAACAAGCACTGCCTTGACAGCGTTTTGACGAAGGGAGTGGGCCCACGAGGATTCGAACCTCGGACCAACCGGTTATGAGCCGGCCGCTCTAACCACTGAGCTATGGGCCCGGTCCGGCCTTTGGCTGTTGGCGGTCGGCTGCCAACCGCTGATCGCTAGTGGCTGAAGGAGCGGGCGACGGGAATCGAACCCGTAACAACAGCTTGGAAGGCTGTGGCAATACCGTTTTGCAACGCCCGCAGGTTCAAGGTCGGGGCGGCCGGACTTGAACCGGCGACCTCCGCGTCCCAAACGCGGCGCGCTAGCCGTCTGCGCTACGCCCCGTCGCGCACTTTGCGCGTAAGTATACCGCCGTTGCCCCCTCCCGTCAAGGAGACGAAGCCGAAGTGACTGTTCAATAAATGGGGAAATAGGTTGTTGGTGGGGCGTCAGCCCTAAATAGCGCCATACATAGCATCGAAGTGGGGCGAGTTGCACCAAAAGTATGTCTTTTTGCAGCCCCAGTGGGGAATACAGAACACGTTCCCAAATTTTGAACAGACACAAGCCGAAACCGTGTCTACCCTCCTCCGTTCTCCGCCTCTGCCTCCTGGCATAGCCGGATGCCCTCCTGGGCGCTGTAGTCGTTGGGGTCGATCTGCAACGCCGCGGCGAACAGGGGGTACGATTTCTCGCACTCAGCCTTGTAGTAGTAGGCCAGCCCCAGTGTGTAGAAATACTCGATCCTTGGACCCTCGACCCAGCCAGTCTCGGTCTCTACCTGCACGCTTCCATCGCTCTTGACGGGGAGTCGCCCGGTGCCCAGCGGAATGCCAGAGAGTGTGTTGATGCCCTCAAACCAGCCTACGTACATCTTACCACTCTCTGGCATTGGCAATCCACTCAGTTCCACCATGTACTTTCCAGTCTGTGCGTCGAGCATCACTGTGCCCTGAACGTCAGCCCACTCCTCGCCGGCCGTATCCTGCGGCTTCAGCGTAGCCTGCAGCCTATCTTTGCTGTCCTCTGACACGGAGACGAAATCGCCGCGCACCACCACGTCCGGCGACGGCCCGGGGAATTCGCTGTCTCTATTCTCTACGGTGATGTAAAAGGCCTCGGCTTGCCGACGCGACGCGATGCATTCTAGGCTAATGGCGCGCTGGAAGGGCAGAATCGCGTCCTCCCAGTTGCGGCGGGCCCAGTAGTTGATCGCCAGGTGACCAAACGCCCGCCCGAATTCGGGGTCTGCCTCGGTGGCTTTCTCTAGATACGTCTCGGCCTGCTCGTATTCCTGCATGTTGTAATACGTCCATCCCAGTTGGTCGTAGGCCTCCGCATTGTCTGGATCAATCTCGATGGCTTTCTTGAAATGCTCCTCCGCTGCCGTATAGTCCCACAGCCCATCTCGATAGACCCGTCCCGCTGCGATGCGTATGTAGGCCAAATAGGGGTGTATCTCCAGAGCCCGTTCGTATGCTTCTGCTGCCCCAGCGTAATCCCCCTGGTTCTCCAGCACATAGCCATAGTTGCGCTGAACGTCCACACTGTTGCTTTTCAACTTCAAAGCGGTCTCTGCCGCCCCCCTTGCTTCCACCCAACGCACGGCATCGGTGTACACTTCAGCCAGGTAGGCATATGCCTCGGCGTAGGTTGGGTCGAGGTCGATGGCCTTTTTACAAGCATCGATGGCCTCCGACACGTCGTCGTTCCAGTCGTAGGCCATTCCCAAGACAGCCCACGCTTGTGCGTTCTCGGGCGCCATCTCGACGGCTTTCTGACCAAGCCGTACCGCTTCGATCTCCCGATGTTCCAAAGCCAGCAGTCGCACTAGTGGGATGTAGAAAAGCACATCGTCGGGATCGAGGGCGATAGCCTGTTCGTAGGTGGAGATTGCCTCCTCCAAATTACCTTCCCAATACAGTCTATCCGCCTCATCGGCGTACCAACTCGGCGCATGCGTCGGGAGTGGAGTGGGAACGAAGGGGCTCTGAATCAGGTTCCGTCTGATCAGCGTGTGGACGTAGATAGCGCCGCCGATCAGCGCCAGAAGGATCACCACGCGTATTGCAGACGTTTGGCGCTTTTTTCGCCGGGGACCGATATACATGAATTTCCCTTCCCCTTGAAGTGTCGGTGGCGCGATCATAGCATTTTCGCTGTGCAAGTCAAGGGGCGCTCTTGGGAATTGCACTAACCGTCGGCTGTGGTAGAATAGCGCGGACGCCAAATCCACACTACGGGAGGGCCATTGTGCGTAACTTGATGATCACCGGTGGGGCGGGCTTTATCGGCTCCAATTTCATCCGCTTTGTGCTGGAAAAGTACCCCGACTACCGCGTTGTCGTATACGACAAGCTCACCTACGCCGGGAACCTGGACAGCCTCAAGGACGTGGCCGAGCGGTTCGCCGACCGCTACGCCTTCGTGAAGGGCGACATCTGCGACGCGGCCACGGTGCGCGAGACGGTCCGGAGTCATCACGTGGACACCATTGTCAACTTTGCGGCCGAGAGCGTGAGCTCCAATACCTATATCCCAGTACACCTTGGACATTCTATTCGCCTAGAGACCATTGAGGAGTTGTTCGAACGTTATGCTCAGGAGTCGGGCGTCCAGACAGATCAGAATGGTGCCGAAATAGTGCCCGTGAAGGGCGTATTGCGCGCTCTTTCTTTCCGCTATGGGATGGGAATTTGGTCACAAGTAACTCACATCACTCGCCACCGATATCAGGGCGAGATGGTTACACTGACACAGAAATGGGGGCAGGTGACTGTTACACCCAACCATTCGGTCTATGACGTCGACGCTCAATTGGTTCCCGCCGCGTCGAATCCAGAACTGCTTAGCATCCGCAAAATCAACCTAGATCGCAGCCGGTTCAAGGATCACTTCGTCCTGAAGCTGCGAGGCTGCCATCCACGCGAAGAAGAAGGCAAAATCTATCATGGAGTCAAGAAATACCCCGCGCCCAAGCAAGTATGGGTCCTACGAGAGTACAAGGGTGAATCACTCAAAGCATTGTTGCGCTTCCTGGCCGCGTACATCGCCGAGGGGAACGCCACCTTCAATAAGGCCAACGGCGCGTGGCTAGTTTGTCTCGCCAATCAAGATCTGTCTCTGCTGGAAAGCTGGCAACAAGATGTTGAGACATTCTCAAATGCCAGCGGAGTCATTACTCGAAGGGAAAGTCCCAATGCTCACCAACTGGTTTTTAGCAGCCGTTTGATTTATCAACTCGTCACCCAGTTGTGCGGGCAGTACTCGGGTGAGAAGCGCCTACCCTCGTTTGTCTATATGCTCCATGATGAGTATAAGCAAGTGTTTTTGGATGCCTACTTGAAGGGCGATGGAAGCATTGAGACGTACAAATCCGTAGAGTCTCGACGTTTTACGACTACGTCTCCCTGTCTTGCCGCCGAGCTGTCACTCTTGCTTAACTTACTCGGCCTGGACTATTCTCTTTCCGTACGGGAAGAAGACACCGAAAACTGGTCCCGCGCCTATGCATTCCGCATTGTGTCCAGCTACGATACCAGAGCGGACTGCCGGATGGAACGTTTCCCTTACGAAGGGTATGTCTACGATTTGACGGTGGACGGGGGGCACAACTATGCGGCCGGCATCGGCAACATCGTTGTCCACAATACCCACGTCGATCGCTCCATTATGGACCCCGACGCCTTCATCAAGACCGATGTCTACGGCACCTACGTGCTGCTGGAGGCGGCCCGCGAGTTCGAGCTGGAACGATACCATCAGATCAGCACCGATGAGGTCTATGGTCATGTGCCGGAGGGTTCGTCGAAGGAGACTGACCCTGTCGCACCGCGCAGTCCCTACGCCGCCAGCAAGGCCAGCGGCGACCTGATGGTCAACGCCTACCGCGTCACCTATGGATTGCCGGTCACCATCACCCGAGGCGCGAATAACATCGGTCCCTATCAGTATCCCGAGAAAGTCGTGCCGCTCTTTGTCACCAATGCCATTGATGACATTCCTCTGCCTCTCTATGGCGATGGCTTGCAGGTGCGCGACTATCACTATGTGCTCGATCACTGTGAGGCTATCGACCTCGTGCTGCACGAGGGCGGGATCGGCTCCATCTACAACGTCGGCACCGGCACCGAGATGCGCAACGTCAATATGACCCGCATTATCCTGGACGAGCTGGGCAAGCCAGAGAGTCTCATTCAGCCGGTGCGTGACCGACCCGGCCACGACCGCCGCTATTCCCTCAGCGTGAGCAAGATCCGGGCCCTGGGGTGGGAGCCGGCCCACACGTGTGAGGAAGCCATCAGAAAGACGGTTCGCTGGTACGTTGAGAACGAGTGGTGGTGGCGGCCTATCAAGACCGGGGAGCACTACCAGGAGTACTATAGGCGGCAGTACGAGGGGCGGGAGCTCAATGAACAATGAGCCAATGAAAAATGCGCGATGAGTGATCCCGACCGCGTCGCGTCCTTCCTCCTGAAACCCATCGCCCGGGCGTGCAAGGAGTTCGGCCTGCTGGCCGAGGGCGATCGTGTGGCAGTAGCCGTCTCCGGTGGGAAGGACAGTCGCGCGCTGCTCGATCTCCTCTTGCATTATCGGGGGTGCGTCCCTTTCTCCTACGAGCTGGTCGCCCTCCACATCGTCGGCACCGTGGCCGATTTCCCCGACCGTTCGGCTGAGCGCTCACGGCGAAGCCTGCGCCCCGATCTGGAGCCTTGGTTCCGCGAGCTCGGCGTCGCATACCACTTTGCGGCGCTGGAGCTGCTGCCGGAGGAGCCGCTACCCCTCGACTGCTTCCGCTGCTCGCGGAACCGGCGCAAGGCGCTCTTCAATGCCGCTGTCGAACTGGGGTGCAACAAGCTGGCCTTCGGTCACCACGCCGACGACGCGGCTGCCACGACGCTGCTCAGCCTGATGTTCGCCGGGCAGTTGGAGACGATGAAGCCGCGCGTTGCATTCTTCGACGGCAAAGTGACCGTCATACGCCCCCTGATCTACGTCCCGGAGAAAGAGCTGGTCCGCTATGGACGGGCAGCGGGTTTTCCCAATCCACCCCCTTTGTGCCCCCGCGGCCTGACGTCTCAGCGCGCGCAGGTCAAAGCGCTCTTGCGTCATTTTGGCCGCAGCCAGAAGCAGATCCGCGCCAATCTCTGGCGCGCCGCCCGCGAGGGGATGGGATTCTGAGACGTTTTTCTCAGGAAGAACGGCCCTCGCTTCCGGCTTCCTGCTTCTTGTGGTATACTTACTCCTGCGACTGCGACTTTCTCCGGGAGGTAAGATGGGGCATTTTCTCAGCCTGACCGACCTGAGCTCACATGGGCTGCGTGGCTTGCTCGAGCGGGCCATCGAGCTCAAGGACGAGTGGAGAAACGGCGGCAATCGCCCGCTGCTCAAAGGTAAGACGTTGGGCATGGTGTTCCAGAAACCCTCCCTGCGCACCCGTGTCTCTTTCGAGATGGGCATGATCCACCTGGGGGGGCAGGCGATCTATATCTCTCCGATGGAGATCCAGTTGGGCAAGCGGGAAAGCGTGCCCGACATAGCCCGCGTCCTATCCCGCTACGTGAACGGCATCATGGCGCGAGTTTTCGATCACGACGACGTGGTCGCCTTGGCAGAGTATGCCAGTGTGCCTGTCATCAATGGCCTGTCCGACTACAGTCACCCCTGTCAAGGATTGGCCGATTTCCTCACCATCGTTGAGAACAAGGGCTGGGATCTGAAAGGCCGCAAGCTGGCTTACGTCGGGGACGGCAACAACGTGGCGACCTCGCTTCTCTTTGGCGCTGGCATGATGGGGATGGATTTTGCCATCGCCGCTCCACCGGGCTACGAGCTGCCCCGGGACGTGTGGGGGCTGGGCGAGCAACTCGCCCTCGAGAGCGGCAGCCGCCTGCTGGCGACGGCCGATCCGCACGAGGTTGTTGCCGAGGCCGACGTCGTCTACACCGACGTGTGGGCCTCGATGGGCCAAGAGAACGAGGCAGAGGAGCGTGCGCGCGCTTTTGCTTCGTACCAGGTCAACGAACCGCTGGTCGCGGAGGCCAAGCCGGATGTCATCGTTATGCATTGCCTGCCAGCCCATCGGGGGCAGGAGATCACCGACGGCGTTTGTGATGGCCCCCATTCGGTGTTGTGGGATCAGGCTGAGAACCGCATGCACGCACAAAAAGCCATCCTGGTAGAACTGATGGCATCGGAAGGGTAAGAGCGTGGCAGGGAACCGCAGAGTCTTTGAAGAAGCTATGCAGGCAGCGGCCAATGCCGCTTGGGACCAGAAATGGGCTGCATCTATCGCAGAATACAAGCGCGCGCTGGCCGAGTTTCCCCGCGATGCCAGCGCGCTCACAGGCTTGGGATCGGCCTGCTCCGGCGCCGGCAAGTTGAAGGATGCGCTCACCGCATATCAGAAGGCTGTTGAGGTTGCACCGGACGATCCTGTGCTCCTGGAGCGCATCGGGCAGATGCGGGAGCAACTGAAGCAGGGGAAGGAGGCCGCCAAGGCTTACCTGGCTTCCGCAGAACTCTATCTGAACCAGCAGCATGCCGCCGACTTGGCGCTGGAGCGGTGGAAGGACGCGACTCGCGCTTGCCCCGATAGCACGCAGGCGCACGCCAAGCTGCTCCAGTATTACCAGGAGCAAGGACAAATACGAGAGGCGGTAGATGAATGCATGGTCCTCGTGCACATCTACCAGGAACGCGGAGACATCGACTACGCCACCAAGCTCTCTCAGCACGCCCTCAAGCTGGCTCCGCACAATACCGGCGTACTGCGTGCCCTCGACACACTGCGCTACGCGGAAGAGGAGGCCTCGCAGTCGCGGACCGAGGCTGGCCGGGGAGCGGCTGAACCACTGGCAGCCATCGGCGAGGGCATCGACTGGGGCTTTGGTCCAGGGGCCGAAACGCTTGAGGAGCGAGGCAGCCCGGTCGCGATCACTCGGCAGAAGGCATTGACCGACCTGGCCGAGAGTTTCTTCGAAGAGGAAGCGGCATTGCCTTCGGTGCCCTCCCGGCTTAGCAAGGCGGAAGCTGATGCTCTGATCGGGCGGGCGCTCGATCTCCAGACACGGGGGAATGTTGATCAGGCCATCGATGCCTACGAGCGGGTGGTCACGGCAGGCGTGGAGCAGCCCGCTGTGCATTTCAACCTTGGTCTGCTCTACCAGGATAAGCTCCGTTTCGACGCTGCGATTTCCCAGTTTGAGCGTTCACTCACTTACCCCGACTACGTGCTGGGCAGCCATTTTGCCTTGGGGGAATGCCACCGTGCCAAGGGACGTGTCGATGAGGCGCTGGAGCACTTTATCGAGGTGCTCAAGATCGTCGATCTGGCTACCGTTCAACGCGATCAGGCCGATGACCTGATCCAGCTCTACGAACAACTAGCCGATGGCTACGTGGCCAAGGGAGAGCGGGAGCAGGCTCTCGAGTTCACCAACTCGCTGGTTACCTTCCTCAGCGAGCAGGGTTGGGAGGATAAGGTCGTCAAGGCCCGCCAGAGGCTTGATGCGCTGGCCGAGGAGGGGCCTACCCTGAGCCTGGCCGAGATGTTGGCTACGCCGGGTGCCGAGGTCATCTTGGAGTCAGTCGCGTTGTCGCAGGAATACGCCAAGCGCGGCATGTACTATGCCGCGTTGGAGGAGAGCTACAGCACCTTTCAACACGCTCCCACGTACCTGCCTACCCATCGGCAGTTGGCCCAAGTCCTGTTGGCTATGGGGAAAGTGGAGGAGGCTGTCGCCAAGTTCGTCGCCATTGCCAACACCTACCTGGCGCGTGGCAATGTCCGCCGGGCCATAGGGATGTACAATCGTGCCTTGAAACTCTCGCCGATGGATATCGCAGGCAGATCCAGGCTGATCGATGTGCTTGTCAGACACGGCAAGATCGAGGAGGCACTGGAGCACTATCTGGCCCTGGCGGAAAGTTACCACAACTTGGCGCAGATTGATCGGGCGCGCGAGACGTACCAAGACGCGTTGCGCCTAGCGCCACGGGGCGATCCCAATCACAGGTGGAAGGTCCGCATTCTGCACAAGATAGGTGACATCGACATGCAGCGTGTGGACTGGAAGCACGCCGCTGGCATCTACGAGCAGATCCGCAAGATCGATCCCGGCGATGAGCGGGCTCGCTTAGCGTTGATGGAGCTCTACTACCGCCTGGGCCGTCCAGAACTGGGTATCACCGAGCTTGACGATCTGCTGAAGACTTGCCGCGAGAGTGGTAAGACCGAACGCATCTTTGCCATCCTGCAAGACGCCGTCGGTGAACGGCCCGACGATATTCCATTGCGCACCCGGCTGGCGCAGGCACACCTTGATGCCGGGAACGTCGATCAAGCACTGGAACAGCTAGATAGACTGGGGGACCTACAGCTAAACGCCGGGCGACACGAGGATGCCAAGGTGACCATCCGTGCGATTATCGCACTCAATCCGCCCAACGTGGTGGCCTATCGAGAACTGCTGGACCAGATCAATGGAAGCGGCTCCTAATAACGAGGCCGATTCCCAGGAACTGAATAGTGGCGAACCTATTGTGGCACTTGCAACGGATCGAACTGGTAGACGCCCTCGACATTCTACTTGTGGCTGTTGTCTTCTTTGGGGCGTTGTACCTGGTGCGTGGCACGCGGGCCGTGCCTCTGCTGCGTGGTGCCATCTTTGTCATCATCCTCGTCGTCCTGCTTAGTGGCGTCATACGTCTGCGTGCCTTCGGCTGGTTGACGCAGAATGCCATCCCCGCGTTGCTTGTGGCTGTCCCCGTTCTCTTCCAGCAGGAGTTGCGGCGGGCATTGGAGCGGCTGGGCCGACCAGGGGTGCTGGTCAGTTCGATCAGGGGAAAACGTGCTGCCTTGGAACAGACCTTGACCACAGTTGCCCATGCAAGCCACATGCTCTCCGAACGGCGGTGCGGAGCGCTGATCGTTCTTGAGCGCGAGACCGGTCTCCGAGAACTGGCAGATAGCGGTGTCTACCTCGATGCCGCTGTGACTCCTGAGCTGCTGGTGACAGTTTTCGATCCCCACACAGTGCTGCACGATGGAGCAATCATCGTGCGGAACGGACGGGTGTTGGCTGCGGCCTGTGTCCTGCCTCTATCGACAGCCTTCCTCGCCGACCGCCAATTGGGGCTGCGTCACCGCGCTGCGATCGGCGTGACGGAGGAGAGCGATGCCATCGTGGTCGTCGTCTCCGAGGAACGCGGGTCCATCTCCATTGCCCACGCCGGCCGCATCATCCGCAATCTGGACGCCAAGCGACTGGAGGCCGTGTTGCACGCGCTCTATCAGCCTGTGCTGGAACGGGCGTGGCCGCAGTGGGTGGCCCAGGTGCGGAGGATGTTCGGAGAGGAGAAGTAGGCCATGAGAGCAGCCCTGCGTTGGACGGTGGGCAATCTGCCGTTGGCAGTGCTGGCGCTCATACTGGCTAGCGTGGTGTGGGCTATTGCTGTGGAGGAGGCAGATCCCGTCCGCACGGAACGCTATTTTCAGGCAATACCGCTCAAGACGGTCGGCCGGCCCGAGGGGGTCTTTATCGTAGGGGGGTTGACCGAACGGGTGTACGTGACGGTTCGTGCTCCCGAGTCGGTTTGGGATGATTTGGTGCTTGACGACTTTGAGGCTGTCGTCGATCTGGCGGGTATGGAGCCGGGGGTTCATGAGCTGCTTGTCGAGGTTGTGGTAGACAAACAGCTGGCAGAAGTATTGCTCGTCGAACCCCAGTATGTCACCCTGGAGTTGCAGCCCTGGGTGGAGCGCGCCGTGCCTGTGCGTGTGCAGGTGGAGGGGAAACCGGCTCTTGCATACCTGGCGGGGTCGCCGATCGTGACGCCGACCCATGTCATGGTGAACGGTCCCAGTTCCTACGTCGATCAGGTCGTCGAGGCCGGCGCGCAGATCTCTGCCGAGGGCGCCAGTGCCGATGTGGATGGTGAGGTATCTCTGCGGGCCTTGGACACGGAAGGGCAGCCTGTGCCCCTCGTCACGTTGATGCCTGAGGCCGCCCACGCACGTGTCCCTGTCGAGCTGAGGGAGGACTACCGAACGCTGGCCGTCAAGCCTGTCAGAGAGGGCCTCGTCGCCTATGGTTATACGATCACTGGCTTCTCCGTCGATCCAGACACTGTAACTGTCTCCGGCGCACCCGAGACCGTCGCGGCCCTGCCAGGCTTTATCGAGACTGAGACCGTCAGCGTGGAGGGAGCCCAGGACAACGTAGTCGCCCATCCGCTCCTCAGCCTGCCGCAAGACGTCGTGCTCTTGCCGGGCCAGCAGGTAACGGTGACCTTTTTCGTCGAGGCCATCCAGAGCAGTTTGACGATAGAGATCACACCGACGCTAGAAGGTTTATCGCCAGGACTCACGGCCACCGTCTCCCCTGTGACCGTCGAGGTCTTTCTGAGTGGGCCGCTGCCTGAGCTGGAATCGATGGGAGAGGGGGACGTGCGCATCGTTCTCGATCTCTACGAGCTGGAGCCCGGGATGCACCAAGTCGTGCCCCAGGTAATAGTACCGACAGCGGTGACCGACTACAGCGTCCTGCCGGCCACCGTGCAGGTGGAAATACTTGTGGGTCCCACCGCTGTCCCTACCCTCAGACCAACCCCAACCCCCAGGCCCACACCGAGTGGGGGCTGATCGGAGCCAGCAGAGTTGACGAGCACTCCAATCGTAGCCCTTGTGGGCCGACCTAACGTGGGCAAGTCCACCCTCTTCAACCGCATCGCCGGGCGACAGATCGCAGTGGTGCACGACGAGCCGGGCACAACCCGCGACCGGCTTCACGCGGACGCCGAATGGAATGGTGTCACCTTCGTCGTGGTGGATACTGGCGGCATCGAGGTGCTGCCTGATACCGTCGCCGCCGGGAGGCGACCCGGCCCCGAGCGGGTGCTGGCGCAGGACTCGGCCCGTTACATTCCCCTGATCCGTGCCCAAGCCGAGCAAGCCATCGCCGGCGCAGACGCCGTCATCTTCCTCACCGACGCTGCCGGCGGCCTGACCGCCGCCGACGAGGAGGTGGCCGGAATCCTACGCCGCGCGCGCTGCCCCGTCTTCCTGGTTCCCAACAAGGCGGATAACGAGCGGCTGCGGCAGGACGCGCTCGAGTTCTACGCCTTGGGCCTGGGGGAGGTTTACCCCATCTCTGCCTTGCACGGCGTCGGCGTGGCCGACTTGCTGGACGATGTGGTCGAGGCGTTGCCCTCGGTCGAGGAAGAGGAGCAGGGCGAAGGGGATCAGGATTCGGGAATCAAGATCGCCATCGTCGGGCGGCCCAACGTGGGCAAATCGTCGTTGCTGAACAAGCTGCTCGGCGAGGAGCGGGCCATCGTCAGCCCCATCGCCGGCACCACCCGCGATGCCATCGACACAGTCCTGGAATGGGAGGGCACGCCCATCACGCTGATCGATACCGCTGGCATCCGGCGGCGGGGCAAGATCGAGCGGGGGGTGGAGCACTATAGCGTGCTGCGGGCGCTGCGTGCCATCCAGCGGGCCGACGTGGCGCTGCTGATGATCGACGGCGTCGAGGGAGTCACTGCCCAGGATACCCACGTGGCCGGCCTCATTCTCGATGAGTGGGCCAGCGTGGTGGTGCTGGTCAACAAGTGGGACGCGGTAGAGAAGGACACCGCCGACCACGGGCGGTCGGACACGATGGCCGAGTACACCAGGTGGGTGCGCGAGGAATTAAAGTTCCTCGACTATGTTCCCATCCTCTACATCTCAGCGCTCACAGGGCAGCGCGTGCACAAGGTGATACCGACGGCGCTGGCCGTGCAGGAGGCGCGCTTCCGGCGTGTCCCAACCGGAGAGCTGAACCGGCTGGTGCGAGACGCGCTGGCGCGCCACGCCCCGCCCAGCAAGCGCGGCAAGCGACTGAAGGTCTATTACGTCAGCCAGCCGGGCGTGGATCCGCCCACGTTCGTCTTTCACGTGAATGATACCGAGTTGGTGCATTTCAGCTACGAGCGCTACCTGGAGAACAAGCTGCGAGAGGTCTACGAGTTCACCGGCACACCGCTGCGGCTGATCTTTCGACCCAGAGGGCGGAGGGAAGAATAGCAGTTGGATGCCTAGGATCGATAGAGGATGGAATTCAGACAAAGCATGAAGCAAAGATGGATCATTAGCCTGGGAATAGTTTTTGTTCTTGCAGTGGCACTGGCGTTATTAGGCAGATTCACTATCCAGGTTCTGTCCAATCTGGAAGGCCCCGACCCTGACAAAGCAATGCAAGACTTACTTCAGGCAGCCCTAGAAGGTGACGAGCGATATGTCGTCGAATTAGGCACGTATCGGCATAGAGTGGAATTACCGACGGTATCGATTGAGCGGTCTGCCTGGGACGTTCTAGTATCTCATGCGAATGAATTATCAAAGGCTACTGTTGATATCACAACCACTGGCAACGATGCGGACCTAGTGTCTTCAGAGGTCCGAATCGTTGGTGAATCCTGCGTCATTGAATGTCTTTCAGACAATGGGCAAGTAGTCGGCCCACGCTATTTCTACGTATACACGTGTCAAACGACAAACTAGCCTGGTTTAGCCCTAAGACCCCACGAATGTAGCCAGACACCTCACCATGGCAGGTTACCTCTGCACTTCGAAATTCCCAACTTGGGCTTTGCGCCCGGTTGTGGTATGATTGGGCCTCGACTGAAAATGACAGACAACGGATTCGTCAAAACGCAACTATCCAATGGCCTGACCGTGCTGGTCAAGGAGGCGCACGCCGCGCCGGTGGCCAGCTTTTGGGTGTGGTACCGGGTGGGGAGCCGCAACGAGCATCTGGGCGTCACCGGTATCTCTCACTGGGTGGAGCACATGCTGTTCAAGGGAACGGAGGCGTTCCCCCCAGGCACGGCGGATAAGGCCATCGCCCGCGAGGGCGGCGTCTCCAATGGGCTCACGTGGTATGACTTTACCACCTACTACGCTACGCTGCCAGCCGACCGCATCGAGCTGGGCTTGCGTATCGAGGCCGACCGCATGGCGCACGCGCTCTTCGACCCCGATGGCGCGGCCCTGGAACGCACCGTCATCATCAGCGAGCGCCAGGGAGCCGAGAACAACCCCGAGTTCTTGCTCAACGAGGCACTGATGGGGTCGGTCTTTCGCGTGCACCCTTATGGCAATGAAACCATCGGCCACATGTGCGACCTGGAGGCGATGACGCGCGAGCAGCTCTACGCTCACTACCGCACCTATTACACCCCCAAGAACGCGTTGGCCGTCGCGGCGGGCGATTTTGCCGCCGATGACATGTTGCGGCTGATCGAGCATCACTTTGGCGCGATCCCCAACGGCGTGGATGTGCCGCCGATGAACGCCGTCGAGCCATCGCAGCGAGGGGAGCGGCGGGTGACGGTCGAAGGGGAGGGCAACGTCGCGTACTTGGAGATGGCCTTCCGCGCCCCCTCTGCCCGCGATCCAGGCTTCCACGCTTTGGCAGTGCTCGACGCAGTGCTCACCGGTGCCAGTGGCATGACCATCTTCGGTGGTGGCTCGACCAACAAGAGCAGCCGCCTTTACAAGGCGCTGGTGGCGGCAGAGCTGGCGACTCACGTATCTGGCTCCCTCCTTCCAACCGTGGACCCTTACATCTACGACCTCTCCGCCGTCGTGCGCACGGGCCACACCCCCGCCGAGGTAGAGGAGGCGCTGGAGGCGGAGCTGGCGCGCGTGATCGACGAGCCGATCTCAGAGGAGGAGCTGATCAAGGCGATCAAGCAGGCCAAGGCTCAGTTCGCCTACTCCAGCGAGACGGTCACCGGGCAGGCGCTGTGGATGGGGTTCAGCGAGATTTTCGCCGACTATGGCTGGTTCGAAAGCTACATCGACAACCTCAGTGCCGTCACTGTCGAGGACGTGCAGCGCATGGCGCAGGCTTGTCTCAAAAAGTCCAATCGCACGGTCGGGTGGTACGTGCCAACCAACCAACAAGGAAACTCGAAGGAGAACTTATGAGAGCCATCATCCTGTTGCTAAAGGGCATCATCGTCGGCGTTGTCCACATCGTCCCCGGCGTCAGCAGCGGCACGTTCATGGTCTTGCTACGGGTCTACGACGAATTGATCGCATCGGTCAGCGGTCTGCTTTCGAGTCTTAGAGACAGGGAAGCGCTTAGGAGACGCCTCTCTTTCTTGGTCCCTTTGGCCCTCGGGGTTGCCATTGGGACGGTAGGTATCGCCAAGGTGGCGTCCCTCGTGCTCGATCGGTACCCGGTGCTTTCGGTGCTCTTCTTCATTGGTGTCATTGCCGGCGGCATTCCCAGTGTGACCAAGATGCACCACGACATGAAGCTGACGGGCGGGCGGGTGATCGCCTTCGTCGTCGGCGCAGCGGTTGCCATCGTGGTTGGCGTAGTGGGGGCAAGAAACGAGGCGCTGGTAGAGGCTTCTGCCGAAGCCATCTCCGCCCCGAACCTGCTCCAATTGAGTGTGGGGGGCTTTTTTGCTGGCAGTGCGATGATGACCCCGGGCCTGAGCGGTTCGTACATCCTTCTGCTGACGGGCACTTACGAGCCGATCATTGAGGCGCTTGATTCACTGACCCATCCCCCCATGCAGTTGGTGGTTCTCGTACCGGCGACGCTGGGCCTCGTCCTGGGAATCCTGATCTTTGCCAAGCTGACCAGCCTGCTTCTGAAGCGTTGGCCCGCCGTGACCTTTTACGCCATCCTGGGCCTGATCTGCGGGTCGCTCATCGGCCTGTGGCCGACAGAGTTTACCTTTGCCGAGCATGGCCTCGTCGGTATCCCGCTCCTGATCGTGGGAGTTGCCACTGCCTATTTCCTCGGCAGATCGACGGAGGGAGAGGCGGCTGCGTTCCAGGAAGCCGAACAGGCTGAAGCTGAAGGAGCGTGACAAGGCACATGTCCATCCCCGGCCCCCAGGACATCACCCGCCACGAGCTGTCCAACGGCATCGTCGTGCTGGTGCGCGAAAACCATTCCAGCCCGGCGGTCGTCGTGAGCGGCTACCTGGCCGTGGGAGCCTGCGACGAGCGGCCGGAGCAGGCCGGGCTGGCCGCCTTCACCGCAGAGGGGCTGATGCGTGGCACTGCCAACCGCACCTTCGAACAGATCTATGAATCGTTGGAGTCAGTCGGCGCCGGTGTCGATGTCAGCGGCGCGACGCATACGACCCGCTTCGGCACCAAGAGCCTGGCCGAAGACCTGCCGGTGGTGCTCGATATCCTGGCCGACGTGCTGCGCCGTCCCACATTTCCTCCCGACGAGATCGAAAGGCTGCGGGGTGAGATCCTCACCGATCTGGAGGAGCGCGCCCACGACACCCGCAGCATGGCCAGCCTGGCCTTCTACGAGTTGGCCTATCCTGAGGAGCATCCTTACTCCCGTAGCGCAGACGGGTACGTCGAGACCATAAGCGCGATCGGCCGCGACGATCTGGCGGCGTTCTACGCTGGCGGGTATAGTCCCCAGGGTATGGTCATCGCCGTGGTGGGTGCGGTCGAGACCGCCGACGCACTGGCGCAGATCGAGACCATCTTTGGCGATTGGCAGGCTCCCACCTTCGAGCGCGATCCGCTTCCTGAGGTTTGCCGCATCTCCGAGGTGCGGGAGCGTTTCATTCCCATCCCCGGCAAAACGCAGGCGGACCTTGTCCTGGGCTACCCCGGCCCCGCCCGTAAGTCGCCGGACTTTTTGGAAGCAGTCGTGTGCAATTCCGTTCTGGGCATCTTTGGAATGATGGGTCGCCTGGGCGAGACGGTGCGCGAAGCGCAGGGGTTGGCCTACTACTCGTACAGCCGCGTGGACGGCGGCCCCGGCCCCGGCCCCTGGCGCGTCATCGCCGGCGTCAATCCAGCCAACGTTGAGCAAGCTGTGTCCAGCATCCGCGCCGAGGTGGAGCGCATCTGCGAAGAACCGGTGGGGGATGAGGAGCTGGCCGACAACAAAGCTTTCATCACCGGCAGCCTGCCCCTGCGGCTGGAGACTAACGAAGGGGTAGCGCGGCATCTCCTCGATATGGAACGGTACGCTCTGGGGCTGGATTACCTGCAGCGGTACGACGCGCTGATCGACGAGATCACCGCCGAGCGGGTGCAGGCCGTCGCGCAGCGCTGGCTCGATCCCGGCGCCTACGCGCTGGCCGTCGCCGGACCGCCGATGGAGTAAGAGAGGTGCTGACCACCGGCGTCGATCTGATCGAAATCGGGCGCGTCGAGCGGGCGGTGACACGCTACAGTGACCGCTTCCTGGCGCGCGTCTTTACCCGGAACGAGGTCCTCTACTGCAGGGGGCGCGTACCCGAGCTTGCGGCCCGCTTCGCCGCCAAGGAGGCCGTCTCCAAGGCGCTGGGCGTGGGGATGCGCATTCTGGCCCGCGACGGCATCGACTGGAAGGACGTGGAGATCGTCGGTGACGATCGGGGTAAGCCCATCGTGCGGCTCTTTGGCCGCGCCGCCGAGCGCGCTAGTGAGCTCGGACTCACCGAGTGGGCGGTCAGCCTCACCCACACCCGCGATCAAGCCATAGCTTTCGTGGTGGCACAAGGCGGTTTTTCTGGAGCTTCACTCCAGAAAAACCACTAGGCAATTTCGCGCAGGCGCGAAATTGCCCTTGTCCCCCCGCTGCTCCTGTGGTACACTACGGCGGTCCAAATCAGAGGGAGGAGAATGCAACACGATGAGCAATCAGAAAGGCCGCGTTTTCTCCGGCGCTCGCCCCACCGGACGCCAGCACCTGGGCAATTACCTGGGCGCCATCCAGAACTATGTCGCGCTGCAGGACGACTACGACTGCATTTACTGCATCGTCGATCTGCACGCGCTTACGACGCTTGCCGACACGCATATGCTGCGCGAATGGACGTACGAGATGGCGCTGGACTGGCTGGCCGCTGGGATGGATCCCGAGAGAGGCACCATTATCTTCATTCAATCCCACGTGCCGCAGGTGGAGGAGTTGCATTTGCTGCTTTCGATGGTTACGCCGCTGGGCTGGCTGACCCGCCTGCCGACCTTTAAGGAGAAGGTGCGCCAGCAGCCCGATAACGTCAACTATGGGTTGGTTGGCTATCCGGTGTTGATGGCCGCCGACATCACTCTCTACAAGGCCGACACGGTACCCGTCGGCGTCGATCAGGCTCCCCACTTGGAGTTCACCCGCGAGATCGTGCGCCGCTTCAACGCCCACTTTGGCGATGTGTTGATCGAGCCTCAGGCCAAGCACACCGAGTTCACCAAGGTACTGGGGATCGACGGCGTGCAAAAGATGAGCAAGTCGCTGAACAACCACATCGAGATCGCGGCCTCGCCGGAGGAGGTCGAAAAGCTGGTGATGCAGATGATGACCGATCCGGCCCGTCAGTACCGCCAGGACCCCGGCCACCCGGAGGTGTGCAACGTTTTCTCCATGCATGGGTTCTTTTCCCCCGGCCAGGCGGCGCAGATCGAAAAAGAGTGCCGGAGCGCCGAGATCGGCTGCGTACAGTGCAAGCGGCTCTTCGCCAAGAACTTGGCGGATTACTTTGCGCCGTTCCGCGAGCGGCGGGCGGCGTTGGCCGAAGATCCCGACCGGGTGTGGGACATTCTGGCCGACGGTGCGCGGCGAGCCTCTGTCATTGCCTCGGAGGTCATCGCCGAGGTCAAGGCGGCAGTGGGGCTGCCGTAGCCGTGGAGTTGCCACGCGAGCGGTGATGGACGATCGCACCACCTTGAGCGACCTGCGGCAACGCGTGGCAGAGTTTATAGTTGCCCGCGACTGGGGGCAGTTTCATGCCCCCAAGAACCTCAGCGGCCTCGATCGCGATCGAGGCCGCTGAGCTGTTGGAGCACTTCCAATGGATGACGGACGAACAGGCGGCGGCCGCTCTGCAGAACGAGGAGAAGCTGGCCGCCGTTGCTGACGAGATGGCGGATGTGATCATCTACGCCCTCAGTCTGGCTAACGCGCTGAACGTGGATGTGAGCGAGGCGGTGCTGGGCAAGCTGGCGCGGAACGAGGAGCGCTTCCCCGCCGACGAGTGGCGCAGGCAGGCGTGAACCATAGCAAACAGAAGGAGACACAGAATGATTGGAGAACTTCCCGAAAGCGTATTGAACGCCCTGCTCGAAACGATCCCGATCGAGTTCTCGATCGTCGATGCGAACGATCAGGTGCTGGCCTGGAACAAACACGAATCGAGAATCTTCAAGCGGCCCGTCGGCGTGGTGGGCAAGAGCGTCCAAAACTGCCATCCCAAGAAAAGCCTGCAAAAGGTCGAGCAGATCCTGCAAGAGATGAAGGCAGGCACCCGCGACAAAGCTCGCTTCTGGATCGATCTCACCATCGACGGCGAAAAGCAGAAGGTGCTCATCGAGTACTATGCCCTGAGGGACGCAGAAGGAAACTACCTGGGCTGCCTCGAAGCCTCGCAGAACATCCAGGAACTGCAGGCCCTGACGGGCGAGCAGCGCCTGCTCGACTGAGGGCGGAAATGCGCGCGGTCGTTCAGCGAGTCAGCAGGGCATCCGTCAGCGTCGATGGCGAGATCGTCGGGCAGATCGGGCGCGGCGTGGTCGTGCTGGTCGGCGTGACGCACGGCGACACTCAGGAGCAAGCGGATTGGCTGGCGAACAAGATCGCCGGCCTGCGCATTTTCGAGGACTGCGAGGGCAAGATGAACGCCGGGCTGCTGGATGTGGATGGCGCGGCCCTCGTCATCTCCCAGTTCACCCTCTACGCCGACGCGCGCAAGGGCCGCCGCCCCTCCTTCATCGACGCCGCACCGCCCGAAATCGCCGAACCGCTGGTGGCTCACTTTGCCCAGGCGCTGCGCGCTCAGGGCGTGACCGTCGCAACCGGCGTCTTTGGCGCGCGTATGCTGGTCGAGATCCACAACGATGGCCCCGTGACCATTCTGCTGGAAAGGTGAGCGCTTTCCCCAAGCGCGTTGCCTCTCGTTGGCCTCAGAACCCCCCAGGCAGAAGAGCCGATCCACACATCCACAAAATAGTTGACGCCTTCTCAATATTCGTTTATAATGCGCGGGGAAGGCGGTGGTGGTGTCCCCACACCGCCTTGAATTATGTCAGGAGGAAGAGGTCAATGCCTGCAATCGTGGTCGTCGGCGCCCAATGGGGTGACGAGGGAAAGGCGCGTGTGGTGGATTGGTTGGCAAGCGACGCCGATGTCGTGGCCCGCTTCAACGGCGGCGACAATGCCGGGCACACGGTCGTGGCCGAGGGACTCACGCTCAAGCTGCACCTGGTGCCTTCGGGCATTCTCCGTCCAGGAGCTACCTGTCTCATCGGCGCAGGTGTGGTGGTCAACCTGAGGGCGCTCGTCAAAGAGATGGATGAACTGGTGAGCTACGGCCTGGATGTGGGGCCGTCACGCCTAAAGTTGAGCGCCGCCGCGCACGTTATCCTGCCTACCCATCGCGCGCTCGACGGGGCACGGGAGGATGCCCGTGGCAAGGATGCCATCGGGACGACCAAGCGGGGCATCGGCCCGGCCTACGCCGACAAGGCAGCCCGCGTCAATCTGCGCCTGGGCGACATGGCCAAGCCCGAGGAGTTTGCCGAGCGCGTGGCCGAGGGCGTGCGGGCGCACAACCGTCGCCTGCAGGAGCGGTATGATGCGTCCACGCTCTCCCCGGAGGAGATCGCCGCAGAATACTGCGCCTACGCCAGGCGACTGGCCCCGCACCTGGTCGATGGATCGGCTCTGGTGGGGGAGGCGCTGGAGGCCGGAAAGACGGTGCTCTGCGAGGGGGCCCAGGGTATGCTGCTCGATATCGACCACGGCACGTATCCCTACGTGACCAGTTCTTCCGTCATCGCCGGCGGCGCACTGACCGGCCTGGGGTTCGGTCCCAAGTACGTCTCTCGCGTCGTCGGTGTGGCCAAGGCGTACACCACCCGCGTGGGGGCCGGGCCTTTCCCCACCGAGCTGCTGGACGAGACCGGCGACAAGCTGCGCGGCACCGGCACCAACCCGTGGGATGAATACGGCACGACCACGGGCCGTCCCCGCCGCTGCGGCTGGCTCGACCTCGTCATCCTGCGCTACGCCGCCCGGATCAGCGGGCTGGACGAGTTGGCGCTGGTCAAGCTGGACGTGTTGAGCGGCCTGGAAAGGCTCAAGGTGGCCGTGGCTTACGAGCGGGACGGGGAGCCCATCAAGCACTTCCCGGCCGAGTTCGGCCTGGAGGCGCTGGCCGAGTGGAGGCCGATCTACGAGGAGTTGCCCGGCTGGACGGAGGACATCATGGGGGTACGCAAGTTCGCGGACCTGCCGGCTGCCGCCCAGGCATACGTGTCTTTGGTCGAGGAGCAGGTTGGGTTGCCGGTGACGTCCGTGAGCGCGGGGCCTGAACGGGACCAGGTGGTGACGCCCTAGTCTTGTTTGTGTCGGGAAAGGCAATTGCCCAGCCCATGCAAGCAAGCTGTTAATTTTCAGGCTCGCAGCCCTCGTCACCGAGGGCGTCTGAGCCGAACCCAGGCGTCAAGTGCGGGTTTTCGCTGCATGGGACGCCCCCGAGGACGGGGGCTTAGCAAGTTGAGCAGATACCGGGAAAGTAGCATAGCCCTTCGTGGGCGACGGGCACAAGGCCCTATGCTACCGAGTTTCCCGACAGAAACAAGCATGGAAATTGAACAGCCCCGATCATCTGATCGGGGCTGTGCTTCTTGGATGAGCTGGCACCCTCCCACAGGCTGGGGGCAACTCCTCGACGAAAAGTGCATTCCGCTGCCAATCTGATATGCAACTCAGCCAATCTCAAGCCTGCGGGAGGGTAGGTCGGACGGTTACGCTAGATCGTCCAATGGTTCGAGCAGCTTGCGCGCGGCATCGGGAAAGACCTCGCGTGCCTGTCCGCCGGGCGGCTGCGGCCCCACGACTTTGTGCTTCTCGAGAATATCCATAATTCGCGCCGCCCGCGTGTAGCCGATGCGCAGCCTGCGCTGCATCAGCGAGATGGAGGCCCGCTGCTCCCGCAGCACCAGGTCGATCACGTCGGGCAGCAACTCGTCCTCGAACTCGACCTTGAATTCCCGCTCGCGCACTTCTTCCCACAGCGGCTGCTGTACCGGCTGCGCGGCCGGCGCCGCGCCGGTCCTCGCTTGCTCCTTCCAAAATTGTACCAGCCGCCGCAGCTCCTCGTCGGAGACATAAGCGCCCTGCAGGCGCAGGGGAGTGGGCGCGTCGGGGGGCAGGAACAGCATGTCGCCCCGGCCCAGCAACTGCTCGGCGCCGGGCATGTCGAGGATGACGCGCGAGTCCACCGTCGAGGCCACGTTGAAGGCGATGCGCGCCGGGAAGTTGGCCTTGATCAGCCCGGTGACCACGTCCACGCTGGGGCGCTGCGTGGCGACGATCAGGTGGATGCCGGTGGCCCGCGCCATCTGCGCGATGCGGCACAGGGATTTCTCCGTTTCCTGCGGGGCCAGCATCATCAGGTCGGCCAACTCGTCGATGACGACCACGATGTAGGGTAGGGGGTTTTCACCCATGCCGGGCGCGACGCGCTCGTTGTAGTCGCGGATGTGAATGGCGCGCACCTTGGAAAAACGGCGATACCTGCCGTCCATCTCCCGCAGCACCCATTGGAGCACGCCGGTCACCCGCTCCATCTCCACCACCACCTTGGCCTGCCGCAGGTGCGGGATGCCGTTGTACCCCGTCAGCTCTACCCGTTTGGGATCGACCATCAGGAACTCGAGAGCGTCGGGCGTGTTCTGCAGGAGCAGCGCGGCGATGATGGCGTTGATGCACACCGACTTGCCCGAGCCGGTCGTGCCGGCGATGAGCAGGTGCGGCATGGCGGTCAGGTCGGCGAGGGCGGGATTGCCGGAGACATCCTGCCCCAGGCACAGTTTCAGCGGAGAATCCATCTCCGCAAACTGCTCCGACTCCAGCACGTCCCGCAGTGCGACCAGCGAGATCTCCGGGTTGGGGATCTCCATCCCCACCAGCCCTTTGCCGGGGATGGGGGCCTCGATGCGCAACGTCTTGGCCTCCAGCGCCAGCGCCACGTCGTTGGCCAACGCTTCAATGCGGCTGACTTTGACCTTGGTCTCCTTGCCGTTGCCGTTCTGGACCGTGAGCGGCTGGAGCCCGAACTGGGTCACCACCGGCCCCCGGTTGATCTCCTTGACCCGAACGGGGGCTCCCAGGCTCTCCAGCGTTTCCTCGATGATGCGCGCCTGCTCGCGCAGGATGTCCTCGCTAAAGTCTTGGCCGCTGCCGGGTTCGAGGATCTCATCCAGCAGGGGAAGCTGCCAGGCCTGCGCTTCGCCGATGGGGTGGGTGGGAATAGGCGCGGCGGGTGGGGAGGGTGGGCGAGCGCCGTTGATGACCGGCTCGGGCCGGGCCAGAGCGTGCACCGGCGCGGCAGGCGGCTTGGCTCTGGGAGAAAGCTTGACGGGTTCGCGCCTCTCCTTCTTAGGCTTGGGGAGGGGCTTGGAGGGCCGTGAAGGGCGCTCCCCGCGCCGTCGTTGGATGGCCTCCAGCCCGTCCTTCAGCGTGACGCCAAAGATGAAGCCGACGACCACGAGCCACCACACGGCCAGCACGGCGATTGCACCTACGATGCCTGCGGCTTCATAGAGCAGCCCGCTCAGCACCGCGCCTACGTAGCCGCCGCCGAGGCCGCTTCTGGCGGTCTCCCAGAAATCGCCAGCTCCGAGGACGAGGGCTGCCGGGAGGTGGAGGGTAGCCAGCAGGGCGGGGTAGGCCAATATCGCTCCGATGGCTTGCAGCGGCGTCACGTCGGGAAGTTTGTCTTCAAAACGGCGCAGGACGAGCCACAGCCCTCCTGCGCCGGCGATCACGACGGTCGGTAGGGCGCCCCAGCCGAACATCTGCTGCAGAAACTGTACCCAGCGACCCGGCAGCGTGCTGGTGTTGGCCGAGAGGAAGCTGAGCAAGGTCAGGCCGGCGCCGGCGACCAGGGCGTAGCCCGCGATGTCGAGGTACTGGTCGCGGGTGAGGTTGAGCTGGGGCAGGGATAGCTGCCCGCTTCGCCTGCGGCTGCTTCTGCGGGTACTTTGGGAAGTTCCCCGCTTGCTCGTTCGGCCGGTGGTTGAACGTTTCCTGGTCATAGTGTCAAGTCGGCAGCGCCGAGCCAACGTGTTGTTGGATCAGTGTTATTCTTGCCCCTTGTTCTTGGCTCCGTATTGTGCCCCAGGTTCGAGAAGCTGCGGTTGCGCAGCTGCTTCACTTAAACTCTCTGTCTCAGGTGCGGTTGCCTGCAGTGTGAATAAGGATGGTTGTTCTTGGGAGCCAAGGAAACGGAACTTTGAGGCTTCAAGGTATTCTTCGATTATCTCGAACGCTAGCCAGTGCCGTCCCAGCTGTTCGGCTACTTCACCTGTGACATTACTGCCAGCAAATGGATCAACCACGAGATCGCCGGGTTCGGTCAGAAACTTGACAAAGAACTCCGGTAAGCCGTGAGGAAATCGCGCCGGATGAGGCTTAATGCCATGCTCACGGCACTTTTGCAGATATGTACTGTTGGAGTCAGTATTTGCTAGCTCTAATAGATTAGGCGGAATTGCGCCTTTGTTATCCTTTGAGAAATTTTCAGAGATATCGTGTCCAGAAGGCCGCAGCTTCGCTTTATAGCCGTTCTCCAGTAGCTTTTTCATTGAGTCACTGTAAGGTTTCAACACTCGCCAATTGCTTGCTTTAGGATGTGGCGTCTTTGAAAGCCACCAGACGGGATTGACTGCATCCTTGACACGAATCCGACGCACGGTCACCCACTCAGCAGGAGATGGCAGCTTGGATGGGTTATACCAATAGAACTCTTGGGCCAGATGAAATCCGAGTGTCTTGCACAAGGCGATCACAAGTTCGAAGTGATACAGCGAACGAGTGGGCTGGCCCCTAATCCAGGTACCACCGATGTCGATGACCAAGCTACCTGTGTCTCTTAGTATCCGCTTGAATTCAGCTGCGAAGTCTACAAACCATGGTACGTAGTCTTTGGCGTCAACGTTGCCGTATTCTTTCTTGCGTTTCAGGGCGAAGGGAGGCGAGGTCAGAATCAAATCGACTGAGTCGCGCTCCATTTGACGTAGGTATGTCAACGCATCCCCTAGGTACGCTGCCCCGTATTGAGTTGTGTAAAGCGGTTCTTCCTCAAAACGTACCCCGGTCATAGACATACCCTCCATCTACTGGGCTGCAAAGTAGTCTGTACGCTCTTTTACCTTCATCGCTTGTTTGGCCTTACCATTCAGAACGGCTACGATGTTTGTTGGATCTTGGCTGATTTGCTTTAGTTCGGAACCGTTCAATAGAATCACGTTGAGGTTACAGGTCTTCATCACGTGTTGAGCGTAGCTGTAGGCATCCTTGGTGAAATCACCGGTTGTCACAATCATCACCACGTTAGAATAGATAAACGTGAGCGCCAAGCCGACTTCTCTTGCGATATCGCCCAGCCGAACGGTTCCGGTATTCTTGGCCTGAATCTGCCAGCGGCTGAAGATAAGTCGTGCTCCTTCAACGATTACATCTACCTCTGCTCCGCCTGTATCCGCGCTGCGCGTGCGCCAACCCTTGAAGTCCAGATCAATCAAGCGGGTGAGATAGATCACCAACAACTCAAGCGCCTTGCCTTTGACATGCTTGCTGGCCGACTTGAGGTCAGTGAGTATCTGCGACAATGGAAGTTCAAACACCTCTTTAGGGACAAGCCCAGCCTTCTCGGCTGCTGCTGAAAGAATCGGCTCTGAAATCTCCTGGTGGAATCTAGGCGTCCGTGAGACTTCGTAGGGTTTAGCACCGCGTCCCGTAGTCGTTTTTGCTACCCGTATGTATCCAAGATCGCGAAGCGGGAACAAGATGGACTTCGGCAATTCCTTGTGATTGTACTCCACTGCGTAGAGTGCACTTGCCAAGTCGGCTACCTTGTTGGCAATGAGGGGATCTGGCTCAGGGATGCGTGTGAGTGCGCGCAAGAAAGCCCGCTGCTCTGCGCCGAGTTGAGTCAAGTTGTCAATCACGTCCAATCCAACGCCAAGTATTTCCTTCAGGCGCATGTGGTTCACTTCGTACAATCTTGGGCCACCCTTGATGCTTGGGTCGAAGACATGTGCTTGGGCCAACCACAACCGCATGCTGCTGAGGTGTACCGCGCCGCGCGGAACGTGTACCCCGCGTTGTTCAAGACGTTTTCTCAGCGTGTGGAGGGTGATCTTGTCGCCGGCCGTCTGCATCGCCTCCAGCGTTTCCACAAACGGAATACCCCTGAGATTGATCAGAATATGCTTGGCGAATCGTTCGTAGAGAAGTCCAGGCTTGTCGGCAATCGCTAGCAGTTCTCCTGCTAGTGTGGTTGGTGTCTCATAGTCTTCTCCTAGAAGCCCGTATGCCTGAAGTGCCAACACAGTGTTGCCAGCTAACTTCAGGCGCTCAGTTTTGGGATCGGCTGCAGTCTGGGCATGGGTTGCAAAGAACGTGTCGCGGATGGTCTTTGTAATTCTGTCACAGTCGCCCGCATAATTGTGGATGATTTCGAGTAGCGTGGGCAGGTCTACCTGATTGGGACTGAACTGGGCGCCGAATGGAATATCGCTTTTCTTCATAGTCATTGACCTCACGGCGTGATTATAACACATCTCCAACGAGAGGCTACACCAGCCCCTTCTCCACCGCCTCGGCCACAGAGCGGACGGGGATGGTCTCGATCCCCTCCGGCAGCGGCTCGCCGCCGCGCCGCCGCGTCTTGGGAACCAGGCAGCGGCGGAAGCCCAACTGCGCCGCCTCCTTCAGCCGCGCCGCCATCTGCGACACGGCCCGCACCTCGCCCGAAAGCCCTACCTCGCCAACGATGGCCAGGTCCGCCGCCACGGGTTTATCGCGCACGCTGGAGGCGATGGCCACCGCCGTCGCCAGGTCCGCCGCCGGCTCCTCCACCTGCAACCCGCCGACCACGTTGACGAACACGTCCTGATCGAACAGCTTCAGCCCCACGCGCCGTGAGAGCACCGCCGTGATCAGCAGCAGCCGGTTGAAATCGACCCCGTTGGCCGTGCGGCGCGGGTTGCCAAAGCTGGTGTGGCTGGCCAATGCCTGCACCTCTACCAGCAACGGGCGGGTACCCTCCATCGTCACCGCAATGGCCGACCCCGGCGCGTTGACCATGCGCTCCGCCAGGAATGCCTCCGAGGGGTTCGTCACCTCCACCAGCCCACTCTCCCGCATCTCGAACACGCCCACCTCCGAGGTGGGTCCAAAGCGGTTCTTGACCGAGCGCAGCAACCGGTAGGTGTGGAAGCGGTCCCCTTCCAGGTAGAGCACCGTATCGACGATGTGCTCCAGCACCTTCGGACCGGCGATGGCGCCCTCCTTGGTCACGTGGCCCACCAGGAAGACGGTCACGCCTTCGGCCTTGGCCCACCACTGGAAGCGGCTGGCCGCCTGGCGCACCTGGCTGATGGATCCCGCCGCCGAGGTCAGTTCGTCCGAAGTCACCGTCTGCACCGAATCGACGATGACGATCTGCGGCTGCACCTGCTCTGCGTGCTGGAAGATGGCCTCCAGCCCAGTCTCGGTGACGAGAAACAGGTTGCCGCTGTTGATGGAAAGCCGCCTGGCGCGCATCTTGATCTGGCGGGCCGACTCCTCCCCGGAGACGTAGAGCACCGGCTTGCCGGTCGATTCGGCCAACAGCCCGGCGATTTGGAGCAGCAGGGTAGATTTGCCGATGCCGGGTTCCCCGCCGACGAGGACGAGGGAGCCGGGCACGACGCCGCCGCCCAGCACGCGCGCGAACTCGTTCAGCGGCAGCTCCAGCCGCTCCAGCCCCTCCGTCTCGATCTCGCTCAGGCGGCGGGGGGTACTGCCGGGGACGGTCGGCAGGGTGGCTTTTGCCCTGGATGGCTGCTCGACCACCTCGACCATCGTGGACCACTCGCCGCAGCCGGGGCAGCGGCCCATCTCGCGGGGCGTCGTCCGTCCGCAGTTCTGGCAGACCCATTGGGTGTAAGATTTGGCCATCGTCGACCTCCGCCAGTATTGTACCAGAACGTTCGTTCTAATGCAAGTGCGATTCGGCGACAATACCTTATCACCAATCGGGCGTTTGGTCAACTGAGAACGCAATACGGGATGCGCAAAACGTAAAAACGGCCCCGCCGCTCACGAGTGGCGGGGCCGTCGTGTCCTTGTGGATGATGTTAGACGCTGGGAAACGCCGCTACTGCGCCGGCGACACCTCGACCTGGACAACTTCCCGATTGAACCCTGGCAGATCGAACGGTTCGCTCGTCGCAAGTTGCGCTCCCCCCTGTCCCTGGTACATCACCCAGCGGAACGGCCCCGAGCCAAAGTCCTCCTCAGCCACCCACCACGACTTCTGGCCGACGACTGTCTCGTCCTCGACCTCGACTCCGTCCGGCGTCCCCTGCCACCCCCCGACGTCGTGCCAGGTTCCCGTGTGAGGGTCCTGCCACTGCACCACGGTCCACAGGTCTTGCCAATGCACCTCGTCCCACGGCCACGCCTCCGGAAACCGAGCGCGCAGCACGATGGCGCCTCCGGCGGGCGCCGGCCCGGCCGGGGACCCAACCGTCGGGCGCGGCGGCAGAGCCGCCTGCGCAGGCTGTGCCGGCGAAAGCAGCAGCGCGACCGCCAACGAAGCGCGTCAGCCGCCTTCTCGACGTTCGATTTCCTGTCATCTTCACTTCCTCCTCGGCAGATCGGCCTGCCAGGTGGGCCAACTGACTCCCCCAACGGGGACCTCTGCCCCATCTGCAGCGGCGGCCGATGCAAACGGACCGGCGACGTTGTCGTACGCTCCGCCGCTGATCTCGTGATCCTCCAGCACTGCCCCGTAGTCGGTCTCGGCGTCGGCCGAATCGACCTGGGCGTAGACGGGCGTGCCAACGGCCAGCGGCCAGGACACGTCGCTGTATTCCTCGGCGTAGTAGTCGCCGCCCACGGTCAGCGTCAGCACCTCCCCCGCTGCCAGGTCCGCCTCCACGCCCCAGGCCAGCCCCTGGGTGCCGACCATCTCCCAGGTCTGGTTGACGGCGGTGGGCACCGTATCGGGGGCGACGTAGACATCCACCCAGAAGTCATCGGTGACCGCCGCGTTGCCCCGGTTCTCGATCACCACCGTGATGCCATCGCTGGCGGCGACCAGGTCTTTCACCACCAGGTTGGGCGCGACGACGTGGTTGTTGAGGACCAGCGGCAGGTACAGGTATATGGGCTCCACCTGGTGTGACACCGTGCCGCTGCTGGAGTTGAAGTTGGCGTCGCCGGCGTAGGAGGCCGTCAGCGTCTTGGGGCCGACCGCAGTCGGCGTCAGCGTGCAACTGCCCGCCGCCACCGTGCCCACGCAACTGTTCCCGTCGCCGTCGGTGACCGTCACGTTGCCCGTCGGTGTGCCGCTGCCGGGCGGGCTGACCGTCACGGTGTAGTTGATCGTCACCGCCTGGCCCACCGCCGACGGGTCGGGGTTGTGTGCGGTGATCGTCGTCGTGGTGTCGGCCCGCTCCACCCGGATCACTCTGGAGGTGCTGGGAATGGCGTTGACGAAGACGGTGACCAGGGCGGGCCCCGCCGGGAAGCCGGTGACGGCGGTGGAGGTAAAGAGCGTATCGGAGAAGGGAGCGGTCGGCTCGGGCCGCAGCCAGCGCACCTGCTCGCTATCCAGCCGGCGCAGTTGCACCAGGGGATAGTTGGTGGCCGAGTTATTGGTGGCCCCGCCAGAGGCCTCGGTTTTCCCATGCCCCTGGAAACCGCTGCCGCCGGCCGCCAACCAGGTGGTCAGGACCAGCGGCGAGGTGGCCGAGCTCAACGTGGGCCGCCAGCCCACCTGAAAGCCCAGCCCGCGGTCGTACACCTCCGCGCTGGCGAGAGGGTTGAAGTCGCTGTCCAACCCCCCGGCGACCAGCACGCGGCCGTCGGGCAGCAGCGTCGCCGTGTGATTATAGCGGGCATCGTTCAGGCTGCCGGTGGTGCTCCAAACGCCCGTGGCCGGGTCGTACACCTCCGCGCTGGCGAGAGGGACGCCGCTGTCATCGCCCCCGGCGACCAGCACGCGGCTGTCGGGCAGCAGCGTCGCCGTGTGATGCCTGCGGGCAGCGTTCAGGTTGCCGGTGCTGCTCCAAATGCCCGCCGCTGGGTCGTACACCTCCGCGCTGGCGAGGCAGCCGCCGCTGCCCCAGCCCCCGGCGACCAGCACGCGGCCGTCGGGCAGCAGCGTCGCCGTGTGATTCGTGCGGGCGGCGTTCAGGCTGCCGGTGGTGCTCCAAACGCCCGTGGCCGGGTCGTGCACCTCCGCGCTGGCGGTAGGGGCGGCGCCGCCCCGGCCCCCGGCGACCAGCACCCGGCCGTCGGGCAGCAGCGTCGCCGTGTGACGATAGCGGGCGGCGTTCAGGCTGCCGGTGGAGCTCCAGGCGCCCGCGCCGCCGTCGCCCGCCGGGTCGTACACCTCCGCGCTGGCGAGATGGCCGCCGCCGCTGCTATAGCCCCCGGCGACCAGCACGCGGCCGTCGGGCAGCAGCGTCGCCGTGTGATGCCCGCGGGCAGCGTTCAGGCTGCCGGTGGTGCTCCAGGCGCCCGCCGCCGGGTCGTACACCTCCGCGCTGGCGAGAGGGGCGCCGCTGATGTCATAGCCCCCGGCGACCAGCACGCGGCCGTCGGGCAGCAGCGTCGCCGTGTGATTCGTGCGGGCGGTGTTCAGGCTGCCGGTGGCGCTCCAGGTGCCCGCCGCCGGGTCGTACACCTCCGAGCTGGCGAGCCAGCCGTCGCTCCACCAGCCCCCGGCGACCAGCACGTGGCCGTCGGGCAGCAGCGTCGCCGTGTGAGAACTGCGGGCAGCGTTCAGGCTGCCGGTAGCGCTCCAGGTGCCCGCGCCGCCGTCGCCGGTCGGGTCGTACACCTCCGCGCTGGCGAGAGAAACGAAGCCGATCCAGCCCCCGGCGACCAGCACGCGGCCGTCGGGCAGCAGCGTCGCCGTGTGCTTCTCGCGGGCGGTGTTCAGGCTGCCGGTAGCGCTCCAGGTGCCCGCCGCCGGGTCGTACACCTCCGCGCTGGCGAGAGGGTCGACGCCGATCCCGTCCCAGCCCCCGGCGACCAGCACGCGGCCGTCGGGCAGCAGCGTCGCCGTGTGACGATCGCGGGCGGCGTTCAGGCTGCCGGTGGCGCTCCAGACGCCCGTGGTCGGGTCGTACACCTCCGCGCCGGCGAGAAAGCCGGCGCTGCCATAGCCCCCGGCGACGAGCACGCGGCCGTCGGGCAGGAGCGTCGCCGTGTGATCCATGCGGGCAGCGTTCAGGTCGCCGGTACCGCTCCAAACGCCTGTGGCCGGGTCGTACACCTCCGCGCTGGCGAGAGCGCCGCCGCTGCTGCCCCCGGCGACCAGCACGCGGCCGTCGGGCAGCAGCGTCGCCGTGTGAGAATAGCGGGCGGTGTTCAGGCTGCCGGTGCTGCTCCAAACGCCCGTGGCCGGGTCGTACACCTCCGCGCTGTCGAGAGGGTCGTAGCCGCTGCCCAAGCCCCCGGCGACCAGCACGTGGCCGTCGGGCAGCAGCGTCGCCGTGTGACCATCGCGGGCAGCGTTCAGGCTGCCGGTGGCGCTCCAGGTGTTGGGGGCGGCCCGGGCCGTCCGGGGCAGCGCCGCCCCAAGGCACAGCCCGGCCAGCACGACGACGGTGAGCAGGAAACGTACAGCCTTGAACCACCGAGAGCGTCCTTGATCCGATTGGCTATTGACGTTCATCGTATGACCTCCTCTTGGACCAGTCCTTGCCGTGAACCGCTGCGATGGATGCAGGACAAAAGCGGCAGCCACCCGAAGCACTTGCTTCAGATGACCGCCGCCCGGAAGCCAGTGGATGTATTGAACAGGTGGTTGATTGCCACGTTCGTTGCTCCCGTCGCGATGCGCGGACAGCGAGCTGGATATCCTGTTTGGATTCATAGTATACGCCTCGCCGCGAGAAAAGCCAACGCTCGCGCTGTTGGGGCATGGCTTTTGCAGAGTCGGTTCTGACCCCCCCCGACCCTTCCCCTGGTCAGCGGGGGGAAGGGGGATCGCATGGGAGGGAACCTTCCCACCCTGCCAGGCGTCTAAGGGGTAGCACATCAGTACAAGAGGAGGAGAGAAATGAACAAGACCAAATCTCCAATCATCCAATCTTTAGTTGCCGTCATTTTGCTGCTGACGATCACCACCCCCGCCCTGGCCGACGGCGTCATCATCCCCGATCCCCCCCCAGACCCTTTGGTGGAGGAAATGCCCTGGCTCACCATCCGCTATCACCGGGTCACGGTGACCATTGAGGACCAGGTGGCCGTCACGCGCGTGGAGCAAGAGTTCGTCAACGAGCACGACTGGGAGGCGGAGGGTACCTACGTCTTCCCGCTACCGGAGGGAGCGGCGGTGTCGGAGTTTGCGATGTGGGTGGATGGCACGCGGGTCGAGGGGAAAATTCTGGAAGCCGATGAAGCCCGTGCGATTTACGAGGACATCGTCCGGCGACGGCGCGACCCGGCGCTGCTGGAGTACGTCGGGCGCGGCGCGGTGCAGGCGCGTATCTTCCCCATCCCGCCCGGCGGCTCGCGCAAGATCGAGCTGGAATACACGCAGGTGCTGCCGGTTGAAAACGGGCTGGTGCGCTACGTCTACCCGCTCAACACGGAAAAGTTCTCCGCCCGCCCGTTGGAGGAGGTGAGCGTGCGCGTCGAGATTCGCTCGCAGGACGCGATGCACGCCGTCTACTCCCCCACGCACCAGGACCGGGTGTTCATCGAGCGGAGGGGGGATTACCGAGCCATCGTCGGCTACGAGGCAACCAACGTGCTGCCCGACCAGGACTTTGACTTGGTCTACACCGTCAGCCACGAGGACGTGGGGGTGAACCTGCTGACCTACAAGGAGTCGGGCGAGGACGGGCTTGCCCTGAGCGAAGCCGAAGGGTTCTTCCTGCTGCTGGCTGCCCCCACGGTCGAAGTAGATCGTGTGGTGCCCCGCGACGTGATCCTGGTGCTCGATACCTCCGGCTCGATGGAGAGGGAAAAGATCGATCAGGCCAAGGACGCGTTGACCTATGTGTTGGAACACCTGAACGAGGAGGATCGCTTCAACGTGATCGCCTTCTCCACCGGCCTGACCAAGTATGCCCGGCGGCTACAGCCCGCGTCGGAGGCGCGCGAGGCCATCGATTGGGTGGAGCGTCTGGAGGCGGTCGGCGGCACCGACATCAACCGCGCACTGCTGGAGGCGCTGTCTTTGGTGGGTGAGGACCGACCTACGGTGATCATCTTCCTCACCGATGGCCTGCCCACCGAGGGGGTGACCGAGATCGAGCAGATCCTGGCCAACACGGAGGCCGCCGCGCCCGCCAACGTGCGGCTGTTTCCCTTTGGCGTGGGCGACGACGTGAACACGCTCTTGCTGGACACACTGGCCGAGCAGCACCGGGGGGTCGCCGGCTACGTTCGCCCTCACGAGCGCATCGACGAGGAGGTCTCCGGCTTTTACGCCAAAATCAGCACGCCGGTTCTGGCCGATGTCGAGCTGGACTTCAGCGACGTGATGACTGAAGACTCGTACCCCTACCCGCTGCCCGACCTGTTCGCCGGCACACAGTTGATCCTGGTGGGGCGGTATAGGCTCCCCTCTCCCTCTGGGGGAGGGGTCGGGGGTGGGGGCTATGCGGCCAAGATCACGCTCACCGGCGAGGTGGATGGCGAAACACAGGAGTTCGTCTACGAGGGCCATTTCCGTGCGTCGGGTGGGGATGATTTCATCCCTCGCCTGTGGGCCACGCGCAAGATCGGCTACTTGCTGAAGCAGATCCGGCTTCACGGCGAGCGGGAGGAGTGGGTGGACGCCATCGTCGATCTCAGCGTGCGGTACGGCATCATCACACCCTACACGTCGTTTCTCATCGACGAGGACGACATCCTGACGGAGGAAGGGCGCGACGAGGCGAAAGAGCGATACGCATCGACGCCGACGCCGGCTGCCGTCGGCGCCCCGGCGGCGGAGCGAGCCGAGAAGGAGGGTGGTCTGTACGACACCGAGTCGGTCGGAGGCGGCGAGACGCTGCCGGAAGAAGCTGCAGAGGTCGTGCGGTTGGTAGGCAGCAAGACCTTCTTGCTCAAGGACGGCGTCTGGATCGATACAGCCTTTGATCCCTCGCGGATGGAGACGGTCAAGGTCGGCTTTGGCGCCGAGGAGTACTTTGACCTGCTGGCGGTCCGGCCGGAATGGGGACTGTACTTTGCCTTGGGCGAGCGCGTGATCTTTGTGGCCGAGGGAATTGCTTACGAGATCGTGGAGGGCGGAGGCGGGCCGGTGGAGATTCCGCCGACTCACGTGCCTGAACCCACGAAGCCCGTCCCAGACAATCCAGTGCCGGATTCTGGGCAAGATCAGCCGACAGGTATGCCGGTTGAGCCCGGCGAGGAGAATGGTACGCCGGCAGGCGACTTTTCCTGGATAGGCGCATTGGCTGCGGGTGGGATCGTTGCAGGCCTCGTCGTATTGGTCGCGCTGGTGCTGTGGCGGCGGATGCAGTAGATTAGGGTGCGATGTAACTGGCAGTTGCATCGCGCCTTGGACTAACGCTTCTCCAGGTGATAAGGCACGTTGATCACCACACGCCCTTTGCCGGTCTTGCCTCGCTGATAGGTCAGAATCGCCTTGAAGAGGATCGCCGTCTGATTGTGGAACAGGTGGTTCCACCAGTGGGGTGGCACGAACTCGGGCAGTGCGACCACGGCCAGTCCTCGCTCCGGATCGCGCCGGTCCATCTCCTCCAGGTAGGCTAGCAGCGGCCGGATGACGGAGCGATACGGGGACTCTAGTACGACCAGCGGCACGCCATGCCCCCAGACGGGCCACCTCTCTTGCACCCGGGCCATCCGCTCCGGCTCGACGTTGACGATGACCGCCGTGACGTCCTTTGACATCACGCGGGCGAAATGCAGCGCCTCCAATGACCCCCGGTGCATGCCGGAGATCGGCACGACGATCTTGTGTCTGGCCTGTGGGTCTGCGTCAGTCCACACCTCCGGCTTAAGTCCCTCCAGCGATAGCTGTCGTGCCACGTCGGCATAGTAACGTTTGATGGCGCGGAATGCCCAGATAATGACTGGGATCAGGAGCGCGACGATCCAGGCCCCTCGGGCAAAGTTCGCGGAGAGGATGATCAGCGTCACCGTGCCGGTTGCCACCGCGCCTATGCCGTTGATGAGTGCTTTCCACCGCCAACCGCGTCCGCTTGCCTTGCGCCAGTGACGCACCATCCCGATCTGCGACAACGTGAAAGAGAGAAAGACGCCCGCAGCATAGAGCGGGATGAGCTGGTGTGTGTCGCCGCCAAAGATAACGATCAGGACAGCAGATACTGCCGCCAGCGCGAAAATGCCGTTGTTAAAGACCAGCCGGTCGCCCAGACCGGTCAATTGATTGGGCAGGTAGCGGGATTGCGCCAGGATGGCTGCCAGCCGCGGAAAGCTGACGAATGAGGTGTTTGCGGCTAAGACCAGGATCAGCGCGGTGGCCGCCTGCAGGAAAAAGTAGAACGGCCCTTTGCCAAAGACGTGCCGACCGATCTGGGACACGACAGTTTCGTCCTCCATCGGGGCGATACCCAACGAGCTGGCCAGAAAGGTGATACCCAGAAACATTATGCCGAGGAGGATGGCCATCGCGATGAGCGTTAGCCCTGCGTTGCGGGATTCGGGCTTTTTGAAGGCGGGCACGCCGTTACTGATGGCCTCGATGCCGGTCAGCGCGGCACAGCCGGAGGCAAAGGCGCGTAGGAGCAGGAACAGCGTCACCGATTGCATGCCACCCTGTGGCGACACAACATTGTCCGGAGCCGGTGTGATTGAGCCTGTCAGAACCCGGAACGACCCCAAGGCAATGAGCGACAGCAGGATCAAGATGAAGCCGTAAGTGGGTATAGCAAAGACGGTACCGGATTCCTTGATGCCACGCAGGTTGGCCCACGTGATCAGCGCGATGGCCAGCAGGCACAGATTCACGCGGTGGGGGAATAGGGCGGGGAAGGCAGACGTGACCGCCTCCACCCCAGCAGCGACGCTGACCGACACCGTCAGCACGTAACCGATCAGCAGGGCAGCGGCGGCGACCAAGCCGGGCCAGACGCCCAGGTTCTCCTTGGCCACGACGTAGGCGCCGCCTCCCGAAGGGTAGCCGTGCACGGTCTGATAGTACGAAAAGGCGACGATGATCGCCAGCATGGCAATGGCCAGGGCGATAGGGATCGAAAAGCCCAGGGCTGCCGTCCCGGCCAACACCAGTACCCACAGAATCTCCTCCGTGGCGTACGCCACCGACGACAGGGCGTCCGACGAGAAGACGGCCAGCGCCTTGATCTTGGTCAGGCGCTGCTCCGCCTCGGCGGCGGTGGGCAACGGGTTGCCGAAGATGAGCCTGCGAAGACTGCCGAGCATAGGTGTCATTTCTCCCTGCAGCGGTCTGGCGCGCAGTATAACACAAAACCCTGCGTTGTAGTAATCTGGTTTGACGGGCAGTGACGGCTGGCATATAATTGCCGGGGATGGCGGCCGGCTCTTGTTGGACCTTGCACCGGAGGACAACGGGCGCGGGTGCGTCGGGGCATTCTGCCGTCATGCTGGAGGATTCCGATGAACCGCGAACTCAAACCGATCCTTGCTGTTCTGCTGGTTCTAACTACTTTGGGCTGCGGTCTGCTCGGCGGGACTGTGGAGCCTACAGCCACCATCGCGCCGATGGACAGGCCGTTGCCAACGGACACGCCCACACCCACTTTTCTTCCCACGTTTACCCCCATACTGACCCAGGTCCCCACTGAGGTGATCGAGGAGCCCAAGACCCTGGTCATCTGCATGGCTCAGGAACCGGACTCCCTGTACTTATACGGCTCCAATATGGCAGCAGCACTTCACGTCCAGGCAGCACTCTACGACGCCACAATGCAGCCCTTCGCCTTGGATGATCGCTCCTTCGGCTACCAGGCGACCATCACGGAGAAGCTGCCCTCGCTGGAGGATGGCGATGCGGCGATTGACGTCGTGGCAGTGCGGGCCGGGGACAGGGTGCTCGATGCCGGTGGTGAGCCGGTCGAGCTGGCCGAGGGAGTGAGGATCCGACCCGCCGGATGCCGCTCCAGCGACTGCGCCGTCGAGTACACCGGCGGCGTGATTGAAATGGATCAAATGGTCGCCACCTTCACGCTGGTCGATGGCCTGACCTGGGCCGACGGCGAGCCGGTCAAGGCCAGTGACTCGGTCTATTCATTCATTCTGGCCTCAGACCCCCTGACTCCCAAACTCAGCCGATATGCCGAGGATCGGACGGCCAGCTACGAGGCGCCGGATGACAAGACTATCGTCTGGAAGGGTTTGCCAGGGCTGCTGGACTCGACCTATTTTGTCAACATCTGGGTCCCGCTTCCGGAGCATGCATGGGGTGACATGACGGCGGCCAAGGTCGCCAAGGCGGTGGAAGCCTCCCGGATGCCGATGGGGTACGGTCCTTTCACCGTCGAATCGTGGGAAGCGGGCAGGAGCATTACCCTGGTCGAGAACAAACACTACTTCCGCGCCGACGAGGGGCTGCCCAAGGTGGACGAGATCGTCTTCCGCATCATCGGCGAGGATCCCAACGCGGCCGTTGCGGCTCTGCTGGCCGGGGAGTGCGACGTTCTCACCCAGGATACCCACGTGGACGAGCTCGTCGCTCTGCTGCTGGAGGCCGAAGAGATCGGCGAGTTGAAGACCCACATTACCACCGGCGCGGTTGGGGAACACGTGGATTTTGGCATAAATCCGGTCGAGAGCTACGGCCGTCCCGATTTCTTCGAAGACAAGCGTGTGCGCCAAGCCATCGCGATGTGCCTGGATCGCCAGACGGTGGCGGACGAGCTGCTCTACGGCCGCACCGCGCTGCTCAGCTCCTACGTTCCAGATAACCATCCGCTCTACAGCCCGGACGTGAAAAAGTGGCCGTACGATCCCGCCGCGGCGCAGGCGCTTCTGGAAGAAGTGGGCTGGAAGGACGAGAACGGCGACGGCGTCCGCGAGGCCCACGGCGTGGGGGGCATCAATGATGGGACGAGGCTGACCTTCAAGTGGAGCACCACCACGGCCCGGTTGCAGGTCGATATGATGAGGATATTCCAGACCAATCTGAGAGAGTGCGGCATCGACGTGACGCTGGACAGTATGCCGGCTGACGTATGGTTTGCCGATGGCCCCGTGGGGCCGCTCTTTGGCCGTCACTTTGACATGGGCGAGTATAGCTGGATGACCCGGGTGGAGCCTCCGTGCGACCTATATCTCTCCGCAGAGATCCCCAGCGACGAGACTGACTGGTGGGGCAACAACGCTCCGGGCTACATCAACCCCGAGTTCGACCAAGTCTGCAACAACGCGCTGCAATCGCTGCCGGGCACGGACGAGTATCGGGCGAACCACCTCAGAGCTCAGGAGATTTTTGCGGAGGACTTGCCGACGGTGCCGCTCTTCTTGCGCCTCATAATCGCAGCTTCCCGACCAGAGGTCGTCGGGTTCGAAATGGATTCGACCGCCTACACCGAGATGTGGAACATTGAGAATTTCGATCTTGAAGGGGTAGAATAGCACGGCCAGCGCTGGCAAACGTCGATGGCAACGTCCCAAGAGACGCTGCCATCGATTTCATTGTCTACCAAGCTGCCTCGTACCCAAACCGCCCTACAACGTCTCCTGCTTGCTGTCTCCACTCATCGATGAGCATCGCCATCAGCGATTGCCACTCCTCCAGCGTCCGCTCCAGAGCCAGGGAGAACGCCTCATAAACCCGGCGCGGAAAGTCGGCGGCGGCAGGAGGCCGCCAGCCGAATTGGCACTTCAGGTCAATGGACTGGGCCCAGAACGCCTGGGCAAACCATTCCAGGTCGGCGCGCGCGGAGTGGACGCCATAGTTGCGCAGGAGCTTGACCAAGCGATCGTTGTCGCTTAATCGCTCGCCCTGGCCATCCTGGCTGAAGATGACGCCGACTGTACCAGTCGGCAGGTGAAGGCGCACATCGAGAGGGCGTTGCACAGCACCCAGAAGAACTCTTTCTGCAGCATGCGCTGGACGACACGCTCGAAGCAAGCGCGGTAGGCGGATTCGTCAGAGCCAGGTGGGGGGAGCTCCTCATCGATCTTGTAGAGCTGCCCCACGTAATGGCCGAAGAAGCGGGAGAAGGGCATCAGGAACGCCCACAGGGCGTTGGAGTTCCTTACCCAAATTAACATACGTTTTGCCCTTTTTGCTGGCCGACTACGCTCAGCTCTTCTGGCCTGAACACGTTCACGCGTGATCTCTATTGGAATGACTAGCTACCTGACACTTCGGCAAAACAAGCGAGCGGAGGCATCCTGAGGGCTTCGACTGAGCTCAGCCGAAGTCCTTGTCGAAGGAGCCCCATCGAGCACCCTTCGACGCCGAACCTTCGGTTCGCGCTCAGGGTGCTCGCTACGGCCAAAAGCGCCGCTCTATTTCGAAACTGTCAGGTGGCTAGTTGGAATGACTATTTCTCCATACACAGTTCGCCGGTAAAACCGCACCGCGCTGTTATCACAGCGCGGTTGTCACGTCTACCAGGGCACGTCATACCCAAAGCGTGCCATCACACCCCCAGCTTGGTGTTTCCACTCATCAATGAGCATCTCCATCAGCGATTGCAGTCCCTCTGGCGGGTGATCCAACGCCAGCGAGAGCGCCTCGTACACGCGCTGTGGAAAGTCGGCAGCAGAGGGTGGTCGCCAGCCAAACTGGCACTTCAGGTCCATCGACTGGGCCCAAAAAGCCTGGCTAAACCAGTTTAGATCGTCACGCGTGGTCTGAATGCCATAGTTGCGCAGGATTCGCACCAGCGAGGCGCTCGAAGAGCGCCCATCATCGTCGCTCAGCCGCTCTCCCTCACCATCCTGGCTGAATATCACGAAGGTAAACGCACACTGCGAGAGGGCGTTAGACAGTAGCCAGAAAAACTCCCGCTGCAGCATTCGCTCGACAACTCGCTCGAAGCATTCTCGGTAAGCCTCTTGGCCAGAGTCCGGTGAGGGAAGTTGTTCATCAATCTTGTAGATCTGCCCCACGTAGTGACCGAAAAAACGGGAGAAGGGCATCAAGAAGGTCCACAGCGTACTGCAATGTCCAGCATTTGCCAACGTTCCCTTCCCGCCGGTAAATACAATATCCTGCATCTCTGGATACCGTTCGGCCATCGCCTGCGGCCCATCCCCTACTACATATAGTGCTGGATATTCGGATGCCTGAGGAGTACGGAGCAATTCTACTGCCTGTACAGCGGCCTCAAGGTTACCTAGTCCATCTGCCTGGGCGACGAAGTCAGGTACATCGTCGGTCGGAATGATACCCCGCTCTACTCCCTCGAACAAGGCGGCCAATCCCACGCCGATGTTCATGATGTCGCATCCCATCTGCTCGATAGGCAGAATCAGCCGCCGGTCGACCTCGGCCAACAGGTTGAGGCGCCCTTGCAGGGTGTCCTCCGCTGGCCCCAACCCCAGCATGGCGAACATAGCGTAGGTCGGCTCAAAGTCGTCGAGGAACAAGTCGCGCCCACTCGGGGCATAGTCGACGTCGACCCAGTGGGTGTGGCGGCAGTCCACCTGGCACCAATGGCAGCCAGTCTGGCCCTGGCGAGTAGCCTTGAGCACCTGGGGGCCACCGAGATCAGCGAGCTGGTACCCCAGGCGTTGCGCATTCCGGGCAGGGAGGGTATTCTTGCCCTCCGGGTCTGCCCCTGTTGCATACAGCTTGGCGATAGTTCCACCAGTCTTGCCGGAGAGTCGGGCGCAATGCTTATCCAGAAGCGGTGCGATGATCGCATTGGGATTGCGGGCGAAGGGGGAGTCATCGTCGATGAAGAACTCGGCCAGTTCCATTGGTTCACCACGCAACACCAACGCAGAAGCAAAACGGGCGAATACGGCCCCGGCTCCACCCCGCCCGGCGTGGTAGATCGCCTCGACGGCCAGGTTGGCCGAGCGGTAGCCCAGCCGCGCGCCTTCTCCCACCGTGAAAATGCTGCCGGCGTAGGCATCGCCGCCCAGTTCTCGCTCCAGCAGCCAGTAATAGGCGCTTCGCTGGCCGGTAGGGAGATCAGCAGCGGGTTTGAACTCAACCGTAAGATTCGGCGCGCGGCCACTTACCACAAGGTAATGCGACAATGGCAGATCGGCCTGGCCGCCTTGTAAGCAGATCGCGTCAAGCCCCAGATTCAGTAACTGCGCAGCAGCACGTCCGCCGACGAAGCTGTAGTGGGGTACCTCTGTCAGCGGTGAGATGTATCCCACGCTGGCCTTGTTTCCGGAGAGAAAGGGCATCGGCCCGCGGGCGACAGCCAGCGCCTTTGGGTTGCGACGCAAGAGGTATTGACACAGGGTCTCACCGCTGAGGACAAAGTAATCCTCGCGGGGGTCTTTATCCAATGTCTCAACCTGTAGAGTCTCCAACTGCCAGTTCTGGGTGGCCAAGTTGACGAGTAGTAATCTTCGATTCATATCCTCCCACCGTTTGAGTCTCCTACATATTGATACACAGAATCAGTCCAATTTCATCACGAGGGAATTTTAGTACGAGTAGCCGCAGAGCGCAATCTTCCGATGATCACTCGAAATGCTCTTTAGCCACGTATTCCGGCCGAGGGCAGTAGTCCAAACATCCCATTCCCAGTCGGGACACCTGTACCTTGAACCGGCCAGCGAAATCTGCTACAATCTTACACTGAGGGCACAACCGCAGCCCTTTCATCGCACAGAACTCGACGCGCACGTTCCAATCCAGAGCCGCCGGACGGCTACCCCGAAAGCGCGGGCAAGCCTGCGCTCGGAATCCATAAGAGGCCCCACGCCCTGAGTTCCAAGAGAGCCAGTGGCAAGACTCGCGACCAAGCGGCCCCAAAGGTCAATCTTCGGGGCTAGCTACCTGACACTTTGGCAAAACAAGCGAGCGGAGGCATCCTGAGGGCTTCGACTGAGCTCAGCCGAAGTCCTTGTCGAAGGAGCCTCCTCGAGCACCCTTCGACGCCGAACCTTCGGTTCGCGCTCAGGGTGCTCGCTACGGCCAAAAGCGCCGCTCCATTTCGAAACTGTCAGGTGGCTAGTCTTCGGGGTCTTTTTTTTTTGTTTCATCCTAACCAGATGAGCAGGGCTCAGAAGACTCGAGTTCGCTCGTGTCAACTTTCGCCCTACGAGGCGAGTTTGCCAGGTTAGGCCGTATCGATATATGGACACGACGCACAACCTCCCTCAAGAGCTACAAGAAGCCGTGCAGGCGGAGGACCTGACGGAAGCGTGCCAGCGCGTGTCCTTCGGCCCGGCTCAGGACAGGCCCTGGCTGGTGGTGAACGACCTGGGGGCGGAGCGGCTGACCGACTGGGCCGCCGAGGCTTCGGCGCGAGGGCTTCGACTGAGCTCAGCCGAAGTCCTGGCCCTGCAGCTCACGTTGGAGGGACTGATCGACCTAGCCGATTCCATCGCCCGCCATCCTCCTGCGCCACCCCCTCAACATCTACGAGCTGGGCGGAGGCCGGTACCGCATCGCCGAGGGGGAGCGGCGCTGGTGGGCCCACGTGCTGTTGCGGGACGCGTTCCTGCGGATCGAGGCCTCGACCATCCTAGCCACGTTCATCCCCTGCCTGACGACGCGCTGGCGGTGCTGGCGCGTCAGCAGGCGGAGAACGCCCACCAGCGCGACCTCTCGGCGATCGCCCGCACCCGCGCCATCGCCCGCGTGCGAGAGACGGTGGCGGAGGAGGCCCCAGGAACCGGCGGTTCCTGGGAAGATACGGCAGCCGACACTCTGGCAGAGAACGATCTGGACGACCTCACCGGCGAGCGGCTGGCCGAGACGGCCGGGCTGGCCGAGCGGGCGCTGCGCGATCTGCTGGCGGATATGGGGAAGTGGGAGGCGACGATGCGCCGCTTCTATCAACTTCTGCGCCACCTGGTGCTGGCGCACGAGTTGTGCCGGCCGGATGGGTGGCCGCTGGAGCCGCACCTGCTGGCGGTCGTGAACGCACTCAACGTCAACCGGGATGGCAAGCCTCACGCCGTTGAGTTCAAGGCGTTTCAAGGTGCCCTTCAGTTGCTGCCGGAGCGGACGCATCTGCTGACGGGTGCCTGTCGAGCACCTTAGCAGGAGTTGCTGGCCCGCGCCGAGGCGACGTTCGACCCTGGCGTGCGGCCCCTGCTGGGCCACGCTCGCCGGCTGCGGTGTCTACAGCCGCTGGAGGATCAGGCCGGATAGGTCCGGCGAGTAAATGCTTGGGAGGCAACGCGATGGACAAGGAAAGGCTGGAAGCCCTGCTTGAGGAAGCGACGGTGGACTGCTACGGCGAGGACGAGGAGTTCACGGGCGTGATGTGCACGCTTGGGGAGCAACTGCGGTTTCCCCTCAAGGCCACGGTGGTAGGGGAGGCGGTGGAGGTGGTGGGGATCGACGAGAGACACAGCGACCTGCGGCGCGGCGTTGTGGCCCGCGTACGCCGAGGGGGACAGGAATATCGGGTGGGCTTGGCCGAGTTGGAGTTCGTGGACCCAGACCCGGTCAGCGCAGAGTGGCTGGAGGCGTACCGGTATTGGTTAAGTTTGGGAGGATAGCGATCGACTACGAAGAACCCCGCTGCACCACCACGAAGGCGCGTGCGCTCCGAGTTAGGGGCATAGTCGGAAGAGAGCCTCTTTGGTGACGGCCTGCAGGCCGAGTCCCCTGTTTCGAGCGCTCGCCTTGCTGTTGCCCTTGACCTCTGGGCAGCTTGTGGTACTCTGTGGAGTGCTTGTGGCAAACGAGCTATCCTGTACGATTGAACTTCCCAAGGAAGCCCACATGGGGGTTCCCCCAAAAAGTTGTACCACTTGGAGCTGTGTTTATTGTGATCCTCTGGAAGTGTTCTGAGAGCACCCTGGCCACCAGTGGTTGGTCAAGCCAGCCCAAGGAAAGGGAGAAGGGA
>Ga0315544_1000273_pt1 | contig 51145 bp, 39 predicted proteins | sample SalMarSW160130MG_2_FD_202543 | JGI IMG/M metagenome (GOLD analysis project Ga0315544, IMG submission 202543) | Salt marsh sediment microbial communities from the Plum Island Ecosystem LTER, Massachusetts, United States - Salt Marsh Sediment SW1601-130 ...
AAGTTATGATTATTTCGGTCGGTGATTTCGTATCTCCTGCCCATATTTTTGCAGTGTCAATATGATGGTAATAAGCAATGCTGAAAAGGAAAATACTATTTATTCAATTATTAATCCCCTTCTTAGTATTCAATCTAATCGTCATTTCTACTGTCTATGCGGAAGACCAGCCGCAGTGGGGCCAGAGGTATTCTCGCAACATGGTCTCGAATGAAACGGGTCTGCCTGATACCTTTGACCCGGCCACCGGCAAAAATATAAAGTGGGTGGCTCCATTAGGTACACAGACCTACTCGACGCCGGTAGTTGCCGGCGGCAGGGTGCTGATTGGTACAAACAATGACAGGCCGCGAGACCCGCAGCACAAGGGAGACCGCGGCGTTTTACTGTGCTTAGACGAAAAAGATGGGAGCCTTTGCTGGCAGCTCGTCGTTCCCAAGCTGGTACCTGCCGTATATCGGGATTGGCCAAGAACAGGTATTTGTTCGCCGGCTACCGTTGAAGGCGACAGAGTTTATATCGTGAGCAATCGCGGTGAGGTAATGTGTCTCGACCTCAACGGTCAGTCCAACGGCAACGATGGGCCATACAAAGACGAAGGTCGGCATATAGCCCCACGTGGTGCCGAGTCTGTCAAGATAACAAAAACAGACGCCGACATCATTTGGCTGTTTGATATGCTCGCCGAAGTAGGAATTCACCAACATGACGCGGCAAACAGCTCGATTCTCCTGCATGGCCGGTACTTGTACATTAACACGAGCAATGGTCTTAACAGCAAACACGAAGGCATTCCCGCACCAGATGCTCCGAGCCTGATTGTGCTCGATAAAGTGACAGGGCGGCTGGCTGCTCAGGAAAATGAGAAAATTAGTACCCGGATTTTCCATTGTACCTGGTCATCGCCAGCTATGGGCCGGGTAAACGGTCGGCCACTGGTATTATTTGGCGGAGGAGATGGTGTCTGCTATGCCTTCGAGGCGTTACGGTCCGCTCCAGAGACGCTAGTAATACAGAACCTAAAAAACGTCTGGCGGTTCGATTGTGACCCCACGGCCCCGAAAGAAAACATCCACAAATACATTGGAAATCGCCAGGAAAGTCCAAGTAACATTAAGAGTATGCCGGTTTTCCACAGGTCTCGAGTGTATGTGACGTATGGAGGTGACATCTGGTGGGGCAAGCACCAGGCTTGGTTGAAGTGTATTGATGCGACCAAAACCGGCGACGTCACGAATTCCTGTGAGCTTTGGTCATACAAGCTCAACAACCATTGCTGTTCGACACCGTCTGTCCACGATGGCCTGGTTCTTGTCGCTGACTGCGAGGGATATATACACTGTGTACATGCCAATACCGGCAAACTTTACTGGACCCACGATACCGGTGACGAAATCTGGGCCTCAACGCTTGTGGCTGATGGAAAAGTCTATATCGGCACCCGGCGGGGGGATTTTTGGGTATTGGCTGCGAGCAGGAACAAGAAGATTATCAGCTCGATTAAGTTAGACAGCCCCATGCACGGCTCACCTGTCGCCGCAAACGGCGTGCTATATATTGCCACAATGAAAAAGCTCTACGCCGTAAAAAAATCGTCAGAATAGATTTTATAAAATTCTACGTGCGATGTAGGAGAAGTATAGTTCAAAAAAATTTATAAAACCCGGCTATAACAGTTAAGGAAAAAATTATGAAGCGCGATAATTCTTTTCTGTTCACTATCGTTGTTGGATTTGTTCTAACTCTCTCTCGTGATACTTCAGCACTGGCTGCAAATAGTGTTATAGAACAATGGACTCGTTTTGAGGACACGTTTCAAAGTTCAAGGGACTATAATAATCCGGTTCAGGACATAAAGGTAAAAGTAGAATTTATTTCACCAAGTGGAAACAAAAGAACGTTCCTTGCCTTCTGGGACGGAAACCGTGTATGGTGTGTACGCTTTTCGCCGGATGAGCTGGGTGAGTGGACGTATAAAACAATATGCTCGGACACAAATAATAAAGGACTTCACAACCAAGCCGGCTCGTTTCAATGTGAAAAATACCGTGGTGTTCTTCCACTTTACCGGTGTGGAGAATTGCGTCTTTCTGACAATCGGCGATACTTCGAGCACGCTGATGGTACTCCTTTTTTCTGGCTGGCCGATACCGTCTGGTGCGGTCCATCACTTGCGGACCTGAATGATTGGAACATTTTCCTCAAAGACCGCGTCTGGAAAGAATTTACTTCGATTCAGTTTGTAATGACTCAATGGCGTATGACCAAAACAGACGCTGAGGGAAATCCCACTTTTTTGGGCGAGGAAAAAGTCGCCGTCAATCCTCCATATTTTCAGCGATTGGACAAATACGTGGATGCGATTAATGACGCAGGGCTTCTTGCCGTACCCGTCCTGCTCTGGGCGATCCGGGGCAATGACAATCCGGGTTATTATTTGCCCGAAGACCAGAAAATCGTGTTGGCCGAATACATGATAGCCAGATACGGCGCCCATCAGGTAATCTGGTTCCTCGGTGGTGACGGTAATTACAGTGGAGAAAACGCTGAAACCTGGAAGAAAGTCGGTCGTGCAGTATTTAACAAGGACCAGCATCGCCTGGCGACAATGCACGTAAGGGGAAGAAGCTGGGTCGGCAAGGAATTTCGCAATGAGCCGTGGTTCAGTTTCATCGGCTATCAGAGCGGACACGGTGATGACGAAAAAACCTTCCGCTGGCTAAACCAGGGACCGCCCAGCACGGAATGGAACAACAAACCCAACCTGCCCGTTGTCAATATCGAGCCTAATTACGAAGCGCATAACGGCTACACCTATCGAAAAGTCCATAACGACCATTCGGTCCGTCGCGCCGCTTATTGGAGCTTGCTGGTTTCTCCTACGGCGGGAGTAACCTACGGCGGTCAGGGAATCTGGGGCTGGCATACAAAAGTACAAGCCCCCGCCGATCACATCAGCACTGGTCTTGGCTCACCCTGGTACATCGCAAAGGACCTTCCCGGCGCATTGAGCATGAAGTACCTGCACCAGTTCTTCAAGTCAATCGAATGGTGGCGGCTGGTCCCCGCACAGGAAATTCTCACCGAACAACCAGGGAAAGAAGATGCCTCCAAATTCATAGCGGCCGCAAAATCAAAAGAAGGGGACTTAGCGGTAGTCTATCTACCTGAAGGCGGCTCCGTCACTCTAAAAAGCAATTCACTCAACGAAAACGCGACCGCTCGCTGGTATCACCCCCGCACGGGCGGCTGGCTCGACGCCGGCAAGCTCGAAAAATCTCCACAGACTTTTAAGACTGTTGACCGTAACGACTGGGTGCTGTTGATTGAAGCAAAGTAAGCGATGGACATTATAAGGAAAGAGCAACCATGAGAAAATCTTTTACCTCAATCTTATCGGCTCTTCTTGCTGGATTTATTCTTTTTTCGGATGCATCTGTTTCCCATGCGGCCAAGACCTCACCTTTTTTTAACGTAACCGATTATGGAGCAGTGGGGGATGGGAAAAACTTGTGCACCGAGGCCATTCAGAAGGCCGTGGACGCGTGCGCCGCCGCTGGAGGCGGAACGGTGTATTTTCCCGCAGGAAAGTTTCTGTCGGGTGCAGTCTTTCTCAAGAGTAACGTAACGCTGCACATCGCCGAAGGCGCAACACTGTTAGCGAGCACCAGCTTCGAAGATTTTCCTCCATTTAAACCAAACTGGAGCATCCTGTCAGATGACACGAAACGTTCGAGTCTGATTACCGGTCTCGACCTTGAGAACATCGCCGTTACCGGCAGGGGCACTCTAAATGGTCAGGGCAAGCCGTGGTGGGAGGCTTTGCGTAGTGATAACAAAAAAAAGGAAGGCCAAAAGAAGATTCTTACCTATGGTCGGCCAAGAGTCATCAACCTCTACCGCTGCCGTAACGTACTGCTCCAGGGAGTTACCATCGTCGACTCTCCGTCATGGACGGTTCATCCGGTTGGTTGTGATAATTTGGTAGTAGAAGGTATCTCGATTATCAATCCCGAATCCGGCCCAAACACCGATGGCGTGAATCCCGAATCCTGCCGCAATGTGCGAATCTCGAACTGCTTTATCGACACAGGCGACGATTGCATCACGTTGAAATCGGGACGCGATGAAGAGGGCAGATTGAAGGGCAGTCCTACGGAGAATGTCACCATTACCAATTGCGTAATGTACAAAGGCCACGGCGCAGTAGTCATCGGTAGCGAAATGTCAGGAGATGTCCGCAACGTTACCGCTAACAACATCGTCTGTGTGGGAACCGACCGTGCTGTCCGCATCAAGAGCACACGGGGCCGTGGCGGCGTTGTGGAAAACATTCGCTTCTCCAACTTTGTAGTCGAAAACGTCAGAGAACCAATCTACATTACGACTTTTTATACAAAGACCGACCCGGAGCCGGTTTCGCAGCGGACCCCAATCTTTCGTGACATTGCCATAAGCCATTTTACTATCAAGAAGTCACCGTGTATGGCAAAAATCCTCGGCCTGCCCGAAATGCCCATACAGGGACTGCGTATCACCGACGTGGTGGCCTCAACCGAGGTGGGATTATTGTGTGACAGCACTGTGGGGCTTGAGCTGCAAAACGTGCAGGTCAACACGAACAAAGGGCCTGCTTTCGACATCAGGAACTGTAAAAATATCGAGCTCAATGGAATCAAAACCACAAAACCGCTCGCTAGTGAGCCGGTGGTCCGGATGGAAAATGTACAAGATGCCTTTATCCACGGATGCAGGGCATTTTCCGGAACAGGAAGCTTTCTGGAACTTAAGGGAAAAACCACAAAAAACATTCACTTAGCTGGAAACCACCTTTCCGCTGCAAAAAATTCATTTGTTTTGAAAAATGGCGCTCAGAAAAGAGCGGTCGCGGAGAAGTAAGAAATGCATTTTATTGAGAAAGAAGCGAATTAGTACCTGTTTCGGAAAGAAAAAACCAACGATGTCACCCCTGCGAAAGCAGGGGTCCAGAGCGAAAAAACTGGATTCCCGCTTTCGCGGGAATGACAGATACTGTTTCCACAACACAAACTAATTTAGAAGGGTAAAAATTATGAAAAACGATGTTATTCACAAACCACGTGTTGCTTTGACCGGCAGCGACTTATCACGGCAGGGCGAGGCAATGGGCAGACGCGAATTCCTGAAAAGGGCCGGCTGCGCCGGAGCCGGATTGGCCCTTGCCGCTATTCACCGACAGGCATCTGCTCAGCCGGTCGACGAATTGCAGAAACGAGTTCTTGGCCGAACAAACCAGAAGGTCACCATCCTCGGCCTCGGAACGGCCCCTGTTGGAGAAGGTCCCGTTGATGTCCAGGAGGGCATTAAAATCTTTGGCCAAGCCATCGAACGCGGCGTTAACTATATCGATACCGCAAGGATATACGGCAACGCCGAAGAAATTCTCGGGTACCTAATCCCAAAACAGCGTGACAAGCTGTTTGTCGTAACAAAGGTCTCGACCGATAATGCAGATAGAGCAGAACTTTCCCTGAGCGAATCACTGCGCCGGCTCAAAATCGACCACTTCGACCTCGTCCATATCCACAGCATAGGCAGCAAAAATCTTGACCGCGTTCTGGCCAAGGATGGCGTCCTCGAATACCTTTTGAAGCAAAAGGAAACCGGCAAGATACGTTTCATTGGAATATCAGGCCATAACAGACCGCCCAACTTCGTCCGTATGCTCGAGACCGACCAGATTGATGTGATTATGTGCGTGATGAATTACGCAGACAGGAACATTTATGATTTCGAGGGCAAGGTTTTACCGGAGGCAAGAAAACGCAACGTCGGCTGCGTGGCTATGAAGGTCTATGCCGGGATAAAGGGCGGCTTCCCTAATCACAGGAGCGGCTATATAGGCTGTGTCACCGAGCCTGCTTATCTGCCGAATGCAATGGCCTATGCACTCGATCTCGAAGGCGTCAGCGTAGCTGTGGTCGGTCCATATACAGTCGAGCAGGCCATACAGAACGTGGAGTTCGCCCGGAAATACAAGCCGCTCTCAGATGAGCAGCGCACCTCATTGTTAGAATACGGCAAAAAGCTGGCGCCGAGTCTCGGACCGCGATACGGGCCGGTAACATAAAGAAACAACAGATGACAAAAAAGAAAATTTTACTTTGGACAATCGTTACAATATTGGTGATGTCTGCGCCGCTTTTGGCTGCTGACTGGCCCCAATGGCGCGGACCATTTTTTAACGGCTCCACCGACGAAAAAAACCTCCCCGATTCCTGGAGTCAAACCGAAGGCATCGCTTGGGTCAGCCCGCTTCCCGGTCCCAGCGGTGCCACTCCCATCATCTGTAACTCTAAGGTGTTCGTCAGTTCAACGGTCAAGTCAAGTCCCGATTTCGTCGCCCTGTGCTTCGACGCCCGTGAAGGCAGAGAATTATGGAATAAACATATCGGCTCAGATACCCGCAGATTTTCCCGCAATAATATGGCCTCGCCTTCTGCAGTTACCGATGGCAACAACGTATTTTTTCTGTACGGCAGCGGTGACCTCGTCGGCTTTGATTATGAAGGGAACAAGCTATGGTCGCGGAACATTGAAACCGAATATGGTAATCTGGCCCTGCAGTTCGGATATAGTTCCAGCCCCCTCCTGTACCAAAACAAACTCTTTATCCTCGTGGTTCGCCGCAACAAACCTTATCGCCGGCCGGACGCTGATGCGCCTCTTGATTCGTATTTGATGGCGCTCAACCCACGAACCGGCAATACTATCTGGAAAAAACAGCGACCAACCAACGCATTTGATGAGGGTATGGAAACCTACAGTACGTCCATCCCCTTTGTTCGTAACGGACACGCTGAAATCCTCAATACCGGCGCTGACTTTATCACCGCGCACGACCCGGATACAGGAAGTGAATTATGGCGTTTTGAATACCACACATCCAAAGTCAGAAATTCGCGTATCATCCCTTCTCTTGTAACCGGCGAGGGTCTGATTTTTGGCACACGGCACAAACACGGTGGCGTCTTTGCTTTTCAACCCCCCAGCTTGAATAATCCTTCTGATGCTCGCATAGTATGGGAATTTGATGGCCCTTCACCCGATGCCAGCACGCCTCTTTATTATCAGAAGCGTCTGTATGTGCTGAACGGCATCGGGTACGGGAAAGTAGTAACCTGCCTTGAGCCGAAAACCGGCCGGCAAATCTGGCAGGGCAAAATCGGTGGGCGAGGTCCCTGGCGCGCCTCATTGACCGGCGCAGACGGCAAACTCTACTGTATCAACGAAACCGGCGAAATCGTCGTGCTTGCCGCCGGCGGCAATGAGTTCAAAATTATCTTCCAGACACAGATAGACGAAGGTCCAATCCAGTCTTCGATTTCTATCGCTGACGGCCGCCTGTTCATCCGCACCGCCCGAAATCTATACTGCATAGGTAAATAACAGCTCTTTTCATTATCAGTGTAACAGAAATAAGCCAGGCGGCAGATAGAGCGAAAGTCTTGTCACAAAAAGTTGCATTACGAGTGCAAATCAAATATGATTTTAAAATCTTGTTATATATCTGATTTCAAGATAGTTTATCGTTTTTAAATCTATGAGAGGATACGATATGGATAAGCAAAAACAAATTACACGACGCGATTTTGTAAAGATAACAGCGCTGGCAGCCGCAGGCGCCGCTTCTGTTATCCGCAGCAGACCTGTGACGGCTCAGGACAAAGGCGAACGTCCAATGCAGGCCGATGATGTTACCGTGCTCAACCCGCAGAACCGTGTGCCGGTCAGCCTGATTATCGATGATTCGACCTGTCTGGTGAACATGGCGCACTTCGGCATACCGCACTTCGCCACGGCCTGGCCGGACAGGTACAAGCAGGACTGGCGCAGCCTGCCGCGTGAGATACCCGACTCGTTCGTCCGCAAGTTCGGGCAGTGGTGCCGTGAGCACGGCGTAAAAGGCAAATACACCATCATCCCATATCCGGCTTGCGTCGGCTGGATGGACCGCTGCCTTCCCGGCTGGTCGCAAAAGGAACTTGACGACAGCCTTAAGCTTGTCCGCGAACTGATGCTGCCCGACTGGGATATCCATCCTGAGATGCTCAGCCACACCTGGGTCATCAATACCAAGACCGGCCGACCCTATCCGGAGCGGACCGGCTACTACATCGAGAACGCCGGCTGGAGCCAGGACAAATCAGCCGATGAGCTCGCGGACTACATGGCCTACGCCCTGCGAATCCTGAAGAACGTCGGTCTACCGTGCGAAGGCATCACGACGCCGGGCGGCTTCGGCAGCCAAAACCGCGACAACCTCGCCAAGGCGACGCTCCAGTCGTGCCGGGATGTGTTCGGTGCCGAGATTCCTCACTACTTCCGCGACCTCTTCACAGATGACCGCAGTGTTGCCCCGCTTGTCCAGTACGCATCCGGCCTTGATGGTGATAATCCGAAATGCGTTGTGTCCATCATAGGCTGTACGGGCGACTGGTTCGGCGGCTGGGACGGCCTTGTCCCAGGCTCTGTCGATAGGTTCATCACCGAAGACCTCATAGGCGGCAGGCTGCCGGAGGTCATCGAAAAAGGCGAGCCGGCGATACTCGTCTGCCATTGGCCGGGCATATACTTCAACGGCGAGGAAATTGGCTTCAATATTTTCAAAGAAGTGGTCCGCCGAATCCACTCTAAGTACGATAATCTGCTCTGGATGAAGCAGAGTGAGATCGCCCGATACTGGGCCGCTAAGGAGCTTACAAAGATTGAGAAGCAGGGCGACCGCATAACTTTCAACGCCCCATTTGCGACAACGCGATTTACCGTGCGAATAAAGAGCGATTTGCCAACCCTTCCTAAGCTGGTTTCTAACAACAATCCTGTTCGATTACGGCGGGTGAAGGAACTGCTGCAATTGCAAAGCCAAACCTGGTATGTGGATGGCCGGGACGTTACGGTCTGCTTTGACTTACCCAAAGGTGAATCGACCATTGACCTTTGATGAGCAAGAAATGCCTGCTGCTGTGTCGGGATTGGGTTTGTTTGGCCCATTCGACAGCGCTCAAGACAGGGTTTGTTTGGGTTTGAATTGGCCCATTCGACTGCGCTCAGGACAAGGTTTGAATTGGGTTTGTTTTCACCAAGTGTCCAATTGCGAATATTTTCATAAGCCATTTGCGAAAAGATACTTGCATTCATTCGGGCATACAGGAAATTGGGTTTGTTTTGCAAAAAAAGGGCTGATTTGTAGAGAATCCTCGACAGATGTAGTGGTGGCAAGTTAGTGAAGAGTGAGCTAAAGTGCCTAAAGTAAGCTAAAGTTGGATTCTTGATTTTCATAAGTGGTTAAATGGTTAAATTGGGTAATTTGTATAAACTCTAATCTGGATCCCCGGCAGAAAAGCAAGTGAGCATACACCGAGGACAAGCTTTGCGGTGCCTTCTGGCAGTGAACTTCGCCTACTGGCGGTTTATGTTAGCCTTCTGGCTAACAGGGGGGTATTATACCATAAAACAGGTTAAATTTCAAGACAATTCGATAAAAATGTCAGAGAGACGACACTCGTATTGAGTATTGCGTATTTTTGGGTGTTTTTGGGGGGAATTTGCTTGATTTTCGCTGGCCGGGGTGGTAATTTTGAGTTTTTGAGAGGTTTGCATCACGTGGGGTTATTTTTGGGAAATTGCGTAATGGCGAGAAGATTGCGGATTTGATAATATAAAAAGAGAAAGAGAAATCTATTAAGAGGGCAATATGCCAAGCGAAGTCTTAAAGAAATACTTGGGCGAGTCAAACAATATATATAAGGAGATTTTTTCCTGAATAATTTTTGTTTGGATAACACAATAGCAGTGTCAGTGAACATCCTGATTTATTCTTAGTCAAGAGAAGTTAGGAACCTAGATATTATGAATAGTGAGTTTTGGTCAATTCCAGAAATTCCTTGTTCACTTTTCGGTGGGAAGTATGAGTTACTTCCTTCGGTTAATGAACTCTTTGAATTAGAAATGGCAAACTTAGAATTTAGAGTTCTAAACAAAAAAGAGCTTGTTGAACGAAGTGCTTTTTTCAAATCGGTGAACGGAAAATTTACAAAACATTACTTACTGTGTTCCAACCACGGTCAAGTTGTAAGTAAAAACCGGTCTGCCAAAACTAAGGCATACTTTGAGAGCGGACAGTTCTCGACAGGATACAGCACACATAGTTTATTTCCATATCGTGGGAAATTTCATCCCCAGCTTATAAAAGGTTTACTTAATATTATAGGAATAAGAAAGGGAGAGACAATCCTAGATCCAATGTGTGGGAGCGGGACAGCCAATATCGAAGCGGCTTTAATGGGAATCAATTCGGTTGCTGTTGATGTTAGTCCCTTTTGTCAACTCATGACCAAAGCGAAGTACGACGCTCTGACGGTTGACAAAGACATGCTTCTGACTATTAGAAGAAAGGCAGATCAACTATTCGAGTTTTTTATGGAAGGTGATTTCTCACAGCGAGTGGCAAAGATTAGGAACACTGAGAAAGTAAAGGTTTACGAGATTTGTCTTCTGGCATTTCTTGATGCAATGGGATACGCAAGGAGAGTCTCGAGTTCGACACACAAGGAATTATTTACTAAAGTACTGGAACGCTATTTATTGACGATCGAGGATTTTCTAACAAATCCTTTTTTTTATAGAGAAAATTTGGGGTGCGTGCAAGTATTAACAGAGTCCGACGCACTGAATTTGAAGATAGACGATTGTACCATTGATAGCGTGATCACATCACCGCCATATTCTTTTGCTATCGATTATGCCAAAAATGATGGTCCTCAATTAGAATACTTGGGGTATAATGTTGAAAAATTGAGGTCAAAGATGATTGGATTAAAAGGAAAAAGTAAAAGTGAGAGGCTTAAGAGTTATTTTAAGGATATGGTAAGCGTTTGCTCTGAGATAAAGCGAGTATTGAAGAAAGAAAGATATTTCGTGCTTATAATTGGTTCAAACACAAATCAGACTGGTGGAATTAGGTTGGAAAATACTATCATAGAAATTTGTGAGAGAATCGGGCTAACGCTGGTGAGAAGTATCCTAAAGACAATTAAGGGAATGCGGAACACTATGAAAGATGAATATGTTCTCATATTCAGGAAAGAGAAAGAGTGATCATGAAAACAGTTGAAGATAAATTTAAGACAGTTATTGAAAAGAATACATTTTACTTTTTCAATCAACGTTTCGAAGAGAAATATGAAGGATATTTGAATTCATTGAAAGAAACTCTATTAGTTCTGAAAAATGATATAGAGAACAACGGGTTGCGAAAGTCCTCTTTTGAGAAACTTCTGGCAGAGAAGGAAAATGGACTTAGGGCTTTGTTAGCATTAACCGGATTTTCAAATGAGTATCTAAAACGAATGACCACGATGATTCGTGTTGTGGATGATAAGGAATTATCGGATTTAGTTCTTAAGGATCATTGGTGCAAAAATGATACGCCGGAAAATGTCAAAGAATGGAGTGACAAAACAATTGAGAAGATGATAAAGACCAATAATTACTTCCGAAAAGGACTTGTGAATATGTTCTTTGAAGGCGGGACAATTCAATTTTTGTCCAGAACACTACCCCTGTTTGAATTAAAAAAGTTAAGTATATCAAAGCTAATGTTTGAAATACCTGAAATGATCGACACGCTTATTAGATACAAAGAAAAGGGGTCATATTCAGGCATGAAGGAGAATAATCCAGAGATATTGATTGAGGAGATGTTGAATAATAGGAGTATTTCATTTGAAAAAGGTGAATTAGGTGAATTGATTAAGAATGCACCAGATACGAAAAGGACGATGGATTTCATCATCCCCAGTAAGAAACAACCGTCTATTGTTGTTGAGTGCTCATATCTGGTGACGACCTCTTCAGGTCAAGGTGATAAGTCAAAAACAGAAATATCAATCGATTCTCTGCTAAAAGAGTATTATCCGAGTGCAAGATTTATAGGATTTGTGGACGGGATTGGTTGGTATGTGCGAAAGGGAGATTTAAAAAGGATGGTGAGTGCCTACGAGGACGTGTTTACCTTTCATAAGAATGAATTAACAAGATTTGAAGAGCTATTGTTGGAAGTTTTCGAAAATGATTGAAAAGTATATAAATACAATTAGACAGGGTGATTGTTTGTCCATTTTCAACGATATACCAGATGACTGCGTAGACATTACTTTCGCTGATCCCCCATTCAATTTGGGAAAGAAATATGCAAGTTATAAAGATAGTGTTAAATTTGAGGAATACCTGCATTGGTGTGAAATGTGGATTTCAGAAATGGTCCGGGTTACTAAACCCACAGGATCCATCTTTGTTCATAATATACCACGCTGGCTGACGTATTATTCTTGTTTACTCAACAAAATGGCAGACTTTAAACACTGGATTTCATGGGATGCTCCGACGGCACCAATGGGGAAATCCCTCCAACCATCTCACTATGGGCTTCTATACTATGCTAAGGATGCGAGGCGGAACAAATTCTATGAAATACGCTATCCACACAAGCGTTGTCGAAAATGTGGTTATTTGATAAAAGATTATGGAGGGAAAAAGGCGGGGCTTCACCCGTTTGGGCCTCTCGTTTCTGACGTTTGGACAGACATTCATAGAATAAAGCATAATAAATATCGTGATGAGCATCCTTGCCAGCTTCCTATTCATTTATTAGAGCGCATCATATTAATGTCCACAGACGAAGGCGACATTGTCCTTGACCCCTTCGTTGGAACAGGTACTACCGCAATTGCGTCTAAAAGACTAGGGCGAAAGTATATTTGTTTTGATATAGATGAAGCGTATTCGGAAATAACAGCAAAGAAACTTGCACAGGAAAAAGAAGTATCACAACTTGGTTCTGTTTGGGTGAGTTTCTTCTTAAACGAAATAATAACTATTAGAGACAAAGATTGGAGTGAGCTATCCAACTTTTATGAATTGCCTTACCCAAACAACAAAATAGATTACATAAAGATCAACTTTAAGAATAGAAGGGAAGTACTCGGTATTTGCACTTTCTTTAATAAAGGGAACCAAAAAGACCGTTTTGAAGAGGAACTACTTTTTCGAATAGAGTAGGTTCAAAAAAGATCTTGTTATTAAAGCTTTATCGTTATCAGGTATGCGAAAAGTGGCTGAAAGACAGACGGCAGAGAAAGCTTTCTTATGAAGATATAAGCCATTACGAAAAGATAGTAGTAGCACTGGGGGAGACAATTCGACTCATGAAACATATTGACGAAGTAATCGATGACCACGGCGGCTGGCCAATAAAATAGAATCCTCTTAGTTAAAATCCCCTCCAAGAGGACCCCCGCCTAAGAATTGCGGGGGCAAGCGGGGCTAAATATAAAAACCCTGGGTAAAACCCAAGGCTAAATATTTTTGAGAATGCTTCACTGTTAGTCCGTTCCGAACGGAAAAAGCTTGACTATAGGTGCCATAATATGGTATCCTTTATATAGTTAAAACATACGAACTATTCCTTTGTCTTTTCGAAGGAGGGTAAATATGAGTGGTTTGAGCAAAACCTTTAAGCTGTCAGGGTCTCACAACCGCGGATTTCGCGGATTACACGGACTAGACACAAATAAAAAATCAATGAAATCTGTGCAATCCGTGGTCTCAATACTGTTCCTTATATATCTTATAATCTGCATTTTTGTCCAGCCGGGCTGGGCAAAATACGAAGGCGGAGCCGGGACGGCTGAGGACCCATATCTGATTTGTACAGCCGAGCAAATGAATGGGATTGGCGCCAATCGCGGCGACTGGAATAAGCACTTTATGCTGATAGCAGATGTAAATATGAGCGATATAGCGGGAACAGACTACAATATTATCGAGGACTTTACCGGCACTTTTGACGGCAACAACTGTACAATTTCCAACTTCAGCCTTAGCTCGACACGCGAAGAGAACACAGGACTTTTCGGCATCGTCGGTGGAGAGGTCAGAAATCTGGGATTGCTGTTTCCCGATGTCTTCGCACAGGGAAAAAGTGTCGGCTCGATGATAGGCTACCTGGACGAGGGAAGTATCACAAACTGCTATGCCAAAGGCGCCGTCGTATCAGGCGGCCTGTACGTCGGCGGCCTGGTGGGTTTGAATACCGGCAACGTCACGAAATGCGGCTCAACCGGCAGTGTCTCTGGTGAAGCGTATGTCGGTGGGTTGGTCGGACAAGTCGGCGACGGCAAAGTGATGATGTGCTATTCGAGGGCCAGCGTCTCAGGCAATAGAAATGTCGGTGGGCTGGTGGGCAAAACAGCCGACGAAGCAGGCGAAGTTACTCACAGCTATGCCACCGGCGCCGTTGAGGGAGACCTATACGTGGGCGGACTGGTGGGGCAAGTTGAGCGCGGCAATGCTTACAAGTCTTACTCAACAGGCAGTGTATCAGGCAGCCAATACGTCGGCGGCCTTGTGGGATATATAAGGGTCCTGGGAAGGGTTTCGCAATCCTTCTGGGATACTCAAACCAGCGGCCAAGCAACCGACCCCGGCGCGACGGGCGAAACAACAGTCCAGATGAAGCTTATGAACACTTACATTTCCGCAGGCTGGGATTTCTGGAATACATGGTCAATCTGTGAGGAGACAAATTATCCCGTGTTGCAATGGCAGATTCCGGCTGCAGACTTCCTTTGTCCGGATGGCGTTAATTTTATAGATTATGCCTTTTTCGCCGACCCCGACCACTGGGGCCGAAATAACTGTAACGAGGCAAATGGTTTTTGCGACGGCACAGACCTCGACAAATCCGGCTCAGTGGATGATTTAGACCTTGAAATCTTCGCGGAACAATGGCTGGAAGGTTTTAAATAGCTTAATATTGTAAACCTAATTTCGAGTTTCAAAAGGGGCTTATACCGAATCAATTGGTATAAGCCCCGAACTTACGTAAATCGGCTGGACTCTCGTTTGTCATTGCGAATCCGCCTAAGGCGGACGCGGCAATCTCAAACTTTGAGAGCTTAATATCAGCCACGCCTCCATATCTTGCTTCCCAATCTGAAGTCCACAGGATGCCTTACGACAGAAGCAATAGGGGCTACCTAAATCCCGGCTTACGGCGCCGGTGGATATAAACGAATATCGTCAAAGTACATCGTACCTGAACCGCCGGCTACCGGGTTTTGCTTGTTACCAAGACCAAGGGTAATAGTATTGACATTAGTTAGGTTTACACCCTGGTCTGCAAACGCCTGCAGGTCGATAGTCCATTCGGTCCACCTATCTATCTGTGCTGCATTCGGATTATCGTGATTGACTACAGCGCTGCCATTAAGAGCAACATACAACGTCTCAGCAGCGTTATCCGAATTGCCCCTGAACCAAATCGATAATGTGGTCACCCCATTCTCGGTCCAGTCACGCGGATAAGTCAACGTCAAAGTCGCCTCGGAGTACCCAACACTGTTGTCGTATGAAAGCGGCATCGACTGGTTGCCTCCGTGAACGATAGTTTGCTCTGCAAAAGGAGGATTTTCATAACCAACAAGAGAACCGTTTATCGGGTTGTCGTATCCGTCTATCCACGCGTTAAATATCCTGTTGCTCTCGGGGTCATCGGTGTCAAGGTCATTGTAAGACTCAAAATCGTCCACGACAAGGAAGTTGGCAGTCGTGAAACTCCAGAGGATGCCAGTCCACGGGCTGTCGGGATTGGTGTTATTGACCTCATCAATACGCCAATAGTAAGTGGTATCCCACAGGAGTTTTCCGGGGTCATAGGTCTCAGCACCAAGGTCCTTAGTGCCTTTATACTCCGGCGAGCCGGTATCGGCATTTTTCACGGCATTTTTATCAGTGCCGAAGTATAACTGATGCGAAGCAGCAAAGACACTCGGCGAGAAGGTAATAATCTGTGTCTGCTTTACATCCACAGCGCCATTAGCGGGGTTCGGGTTCCCGACGGCACCCTCAGTAGTAAAGCTCCAGACGTGGCCTTTATACGTGGCGATGGCGTCAAACTCATCGACCCGCCAGTAGTAGGTGTTAGCCAATTTAAGTGTGCCGGGCGTATAGTTTGCAGCTCCCTGAGGAAAATTTCCGGCGGCACTGTTCACATCGTCAAAACTCTCGCCAAAGTACACGGTGTGCAATTTAGAGCCGAAACCTGCCGTCCAGCTAAGCTTCGCATCCGGGTCTACCTGCTCGGCGGCATCAGCCGGGTCGGGTGCGTAGGCGGTCTTGGGTGGAATTGAAAAGCTCCAGACATCGCCAATCCACGGACTATTCGGCTCTTGTTCATTGATCTCATCGACTCGCCAGTAATATGTCGTACCCGGAACGAGACCGTCGGGGAACGCAAAACCGGGAAAGCCGACGACAAGAAATGTCGAGGTCTGATTGCCCTGGAACGTGCTCTCGGCTCCGGCACTGACGTCGTCAAAATTGTCGCCGATATATACATCGTGCGAGACCGCAAGAGCTCCCGGCGTCCAGCCAAGGTTCACCCAGGTATCCGGGTGCATTTCTCCATTAGCCGGGACAGGGCCTATGGCGTAAGGCCATACCGTACCTTCCATAGCACCCAGGATTTCGACCTCCGACAGAACGTGGTCGTAAATACGTACATCATCGATGAGACCGTCCCAACCCCCGACGCCCGCGTCGTTAAATTTGCCGCCCCAGCCAACAATCAATGTCGTTACATCTCCCGTGCTCACGTCCCTTGGCGCACTATTGGCCTGAGGTGTATCCTCCACTCCGTTAACGTAAAACTTCAGTTGCTCTCCGCGGCTCCATGTCAGGGCAACGTGCTGCCACTCGGTAGTCTGAAGATTGCTGGAACTCTCTAATTGCTGTTCATCGTTAGGTGCTACCACTCCCATCTTCAGCAAGCTCGTGCCGCCACCGGTCGCGCCGGCTGAGTCGTAGCGCATAGTGATGATATTGTCACCACCATCAGGCTGCTCGCAGATGATAAACCCCTTATCTGTGGGGACCACATCAGATTTAATCCAGATAGCGAGCGACACGGCGTCCAGACCATTGAGGTAGTTTGGAGCGTTCTCGTCAACCACACGGTCACCATCACCACCGAACTCCAGGCATGGGCCTTTATCACCGACCGTCCATGTGGCGCCTTCGATAGTTCCATCATGGCCATTGCCGGAGCTGTCATGGGCTATGGTCCCAGAACCCTCATCAAACCTCCAGTGAAGAATGAGGTCGGCTGAGGCATTAATTGACATGCTCAGCACCAAAACAAAAGAAACCAGATAAATCAATTTTTTACACATAATAGTCCTCCTTAGAAAAGAGTTAGAAAATTACTCTTTATGCTTTGGCCACACACCAAAACACTCGCTGCCTTCAACAAGCATAAAAACACACACCTTGACCAAATGTCGTTTCCTTGACAGAATACACTAATATCCTCAAAATCATTGCGCGTCCACCTTTCCTTTAGGCGGACTCGCAATATCAGACTTATAGAGCCTTGTATCAACCAAGCCCGCACATCTTGCTTCGCCTGCCCCCGCGTCTTTCGACGCGAGTCGGGGCGGCGGGCAAGAAGCAATGGGGGCCATATAAAGACCGGCTTACGGTGCCTGCTCTGCCGGTCGATACAGACGAATATCATCAAAGAACATCAAACCCGAACCAGGAGCCTGCGGATTGTCCTTGTCGCCAAAGCCGATAGCCAGATTGCTGACATCGGTTAGAACAACGCCGGCATCACCGACCTCTTTCAGGTCGATACACCATTGCGTCCAGGTGCTTATTAGCGATGCGTCGGGGTCATCGTTATACACTGTCGCAGATGTGCCGCTGCTGTCTTTGACAGTTACATACATCGGCTCAGCCTCATTACTAAGCAGACCGACGTCCCCATCGACCCATTGGCCCGTACCATCGCTGGTAATGTTGGAGAATTTGGCCTCGCATTTTACACCGGAGTTATGACTGGTCAGCGCCAAACCTATATACGTAGGTGAATTCATTGTGACCGTCTGAGGCATACCCAGTTGCGTCCAGGTGCTGCCGTCCGCCGAATAGTAGGCCCGGACAAGGCCACCTATTGTACGCTCCAATTTCACCCACTGCGGTGCTGTGATTCCAGCTTCAGTATCATCGGTACTGCTGCTATTCGCCGTTCTGCGACGCTGGAAGGAAACTCCCGAAGTGGGTGTAACGACCATCATTGCATGCCTTGAATCCGCATCAAGAGTATCGCGAATCATCACGCCAGCCTTGGCCCAGGGGTCGGTGTCACTAACACTTTCCACCTTCGCTACAATCGAGCCTCCACCGGAGAACTCCTTCCAGGCGAAGTGGAACTGGTCAGAATTACCCCAGATATCCGCGCCCTCGGCAGTCATCGTGTAAGTGCCGGTTGGGCCTTCTATAAAGCTGCCCATATACGCAGGATGACCTCTGAACCACAGCGACAATACCCCCACACCTTCTCTGGTCCAATCCTGAGCGGGACTTAACGCGCGTTCGGCTTCTGAATAAGCTGCTGTGCCAACGTTGTTGTAGTAATACGGCATCGACTGCTTGCCACCGTGGACTATCGTAGTCTCGACAATGTGCTCTCCCCTACTAAAATCTGCGTCATGACCTACAAGGGCGCCGTTTGTCGGCACCTCATATCCGTCTAACCAGGTACTGAATATCTGGTCTGGTGTATAGTCGTTGTAGTCTTCAACATCTTCCACGACAAAATGATCTATTACCGTAAAGGTCCAGGTATTGCCTTTCCATGGACTGTTCGGCTCGGCGTCATTGAACTCATCGACTCGCCAGTAGTAAGTCTGGGCGAATTCGAGGAAGCCGGGGGGCTCATAAATAGTGCCTTTCTGGTTTTGACTGACCAATACACCGCGTGGATCTGTTCTGCTGGCCTCGTTGACATCGTCTAAATTTTCACCGAAGTACACATCGTGCGAAACCGCGAAATCTCCCGGCCGCCAGCTAAGGCTCGCCCCCATACTTTGATCGATGGCACCGTTGGCAGGACTGGGACTATTACTGGGTCCCGGTATGACTGAAGCGCCGGAGAGAATCAAATACCCATATCCGAGACTCTGGTCATGAGCTTCACGGCCGGTCCAGGTCATCTGAAGTTCTCTATCACTATCGTCGATGTCGGTGTCGTCGAATACAGGATGGAATCCGATGGTGTTACCTACTTCAAAATCTAATGACAGCATCCGTCCGTGCTCGATAGCGACTTCACAGATGTATCCATCTTCAGTTTCGGTGGAAGCTGCCTGCACGTAATCAATCGCGCTCTGACCAGCACCATCCATATTGCACCAGTTCCATGTCTGTTCTTTGAAGTCAAAGCCGTACTGGTAATGTTCTTCATGTCCTACAACGGCGTTTGTCGTGGAGAAAAATACTTCTATACCGTCCGCATTCCAGATATCGCCGCCGGTTTTATTCTGGGACAACACATCGTCTTTCATCACCACTGCGATGTAGATGTTCACGTCATCCCATAGCAGATAGAACTTTCCACTGCTATCTTCAGGCCCGTCCCAGGCAGCGGCTCCCAGGGCGGCGCCTGGAAAAATCTGCTCTTCCGTATCCAGTACCGCCGGGGTCATAGCTCCAAGACTCCAGTCGCTCAGGTCTCCGTCAATTGCAGCAGGAGTACCCCTGAGACATTCTATCACCAGTGGCTCTTCGGTGACTGGGTGTACTGCAGGTGGGTCAGCAATCGCCAAACTCACGCTGAGCAAAGTGATAATTCCCACCAAAAGGTATTTCTTAGCTAACATTTTTGTTCCTCCTAATTTTAATTTAAACTGATATGAAATTTTGCTCCGGCAACACGCCAGAGCGACTGACTGTAATTTTCTCTTATTATTAGACTAAACATCTTGATTCAAAATGGTTTCTGCGCCTAATACTACCTCCTTCCTTCAAAATCTAAATATCAATTATTGATTGAAATGGAAAGTTTTCCTCTCACCAAGCACAAAGTTCTTATTTAAGACTATATGCTTCACATAATAACTCCTCCTCTATTCGGAAAACTACAAGTATTGTGCACGCTGGATGACCAAAATCCACGAATACCCGATTGCGCACGTACATACTCCACTAATATAATGTATACCAAATTAACTACTTTCCCGTCAAGTAAAATCTATCAAATTATGCACCCTTTTCAACACCCTCAAATATAATCGGCAATATTAATGGCGTACCGGCAGAGCTTGTCGAAGGCCTGGGGATTGTAATATGTATTTTTCACACTTGATTCACACAAGACAAAATGTTAACATCTCTTTGACAATCCGGGCACTAAGGCAGCTTTTGCTGCGGTTCTCTGCTCCTTCGTGGCAGTTGGACAGACCCGACAAATAGAAAGGAGACTGTTTTATGCGTTCAACTTCTTATCCTGTCGCCGTGTTAGTGTTGCTCTTGATTCTGCTCAGTCAAATGTGGGCCCAGCCGACCACAGATCAACAAAGAGATACAACCTCACATTTTGTAGTTGACGCCACATGGCCCCAAAAGCCGGACTACTTTAAATGGGGCCAGATGCCCGGCATCACTGTGGACAATCAGGATCATGTCTATATCTTTACCCGCAGCCAGCCGGCTGTACAGGTTTACCAGGCCGATGGAAAGTTCCTGCGCGCCTGGAACGTAGAGGATTTCGGTGGCGCACATTACATAAGGCTCGGTCCTGAAGGAAACGTTTGGGCCGCAAATATCGCCAGTCACGTCGTGCGCAAGTATAGTCCCGAGGGCAAGCTGCTGTTGACGCTCGGCGAGCCGGGCCAGGCCGGTGCTGACCTGGGGCACTTCGACAGGCCCACCGATATGGCTGTTCTCCCAACCGGCGATATCTTCGTCTCTGACGGCTATGGCAACAGACGAGTTGTTCACTTCGATGCAACCGGTAAGTACATAGACCAGTGGGGACAGGAGGGCACCGAGCCGGGCCGGTTTGCACTGCCGCACTCGATCGTGGCCGATTCCCACGGTCGTCTATATGTCGCCGACAGGGAAAACTCGCGTATCCAGGTCTTCGACATTAAGGGCAAGCTGCTCGCCGTCTGGGCGGACCTAATCACCCCCTGGGGCCTTTGGTTGACGAAGAAAGAAGAACTCTGGGTTTGTGGCTCTTCTCCCGTGAAAGATGATACAGGCAAGTGGCTCGTCTATCCCCCATCGGACCAGATACTAATGAAGTTGAGCTTAAAGGGCAAGGTTCTCCTGCGGGTACCGCTGAAAAAAACAACTGTCCCCCCCGGCAAGCCGGGCGAGCTCAACTGGGTCCACGCCGTTGCCACAGATTCACAGGGCAATCTCTACCTTGGGGACATCCAGGGCCACCGGGCCCAGAAGTTTTCGCCAAAACCATAGCGTTTCATTACTTTACCAGATGCGCCCTGTATTCCATTAATAACTCAAAGCACAATAAGAGCAACAGAAAGGTATCGAATGTCGGATACCTGGAATTATAAAACATTTTAGGAGAATACAAAATGAAACGTAAACTTTTAGCCTTGTATCTTGGGGTGGTGATTTTATCCATGATTGCTCCGGTGGTTGGTGCTGAGAAGCATTCTGCTGTAGCTCCGGCCCACCGCCATAGCTGGTGGACGCTTCGGCACTGGGCAGTCAATGAACGAGTCAGACAGGGCAACGTGGATATGATTTTTATTGGTGATTCAATCACGCATAGCTGGGAAAATAACGGCAAGGACGTCTGGCAGAAGTACTACGGGCACCGTAAAGCAGTAAATATGGGCTTTAGCGGCGACCGCACCCAGCATGTACTGTGGCGACTTGATAACGGCAATATCGAGGGCATTTCGCCTAAAGTCGCTGTGATAATGATAGGAACGAACAACTCAAACGGCGATGATAATACCGCCGAGGAGATTGCCGATGGCATTATCGCCATCTGCAAGAAATTGCGGGCCAAGCTGCCGAAAACGAAAATCCTTCTGTTGGCTGTCTTTCCTCGCGCGGAGAAACCTTGCCCACAGCGAGAAAAGATTGCCAAAGCTAATAAAATCGCCTCGAAGATTGCCGACGGTAAGATGATTCATTATCTCGATATAGGCCCGAAGTTCCTGCAGCCGGACGAATCTATTTCGAAAGAAATCATGCCCGACTTCCTGCACCTGACTCCAAAAGGCTACCAAATCTGGGCCGAGGCTATAGAACCAATTGTTGCCAAGCTGATGGGCGAGAAAAAATAGAGGCCCGTATGACAAAGAAATGGTGGGGCATCCATTCTCCGTAGCAAAACTACTGCGAAGGACGAAAGCCCCACCTTACCGGATTTGATTTTCATCCATCGTTTAGTTCAGAGCAGAGCGTTAGTTTGGCCAATATTTCTTTCGCATCTGCAGATGTTATTGGATAAACTTTTCCTCCGGTTTGTATATATTTTTGGCAAAGGTTTTTCCATTCCTGTTCGTGTTTTTCATAGTAGTTTCTTTTGTATCCCGGCTGCTGCAGCAAAGACCGTACTTCGTCCAGGTCCCAGTATGTTATCATTATATTCTTATCTTTAAGCAGAAAGTTGACGTTTACTGTCTTATTATCTATTTTCAAAAGCCCGGTCATTTCAAAATCATCTATATTTCTGCTTTTAAGATATCTGTAAATTATCTCCTTTCCATCAGTTCCCTTCGCCATATTTATTTGCTTTCGAGAATCTCTTAACTGTTTGATTCTCTCTCTGCGGGCTATCAACTTTTCTTCGTAACTATTGTTCATCTGGTCAGACGACTCAGAGTGTTTAGGGCTAACAGCACAAGGCCAGCTATGAACACTTTGAACAACCATAACAGGAGCACAACAGGTACGGTAACAAGCCTGATAACCGGTGTCGGCAACCAGACCAGGATGTTTATAACTAAAAGCATAAGGAGAGTAACCGCCGTACCCTTGAATTAAACCAGAATGTTTATGGCTAAAAGCATAAGGAGAGTAACGGACATCACTATCAACTAAACCAGAGCTTTTATGGTTAAAAGCATAAGGAGAGTAGCGAAGATAACCGGAAACCAAACCAGAACGTTTATGATTAAAAGCATAAGGAGACCAGCGAGTGCGATAACGGACAGAACTATAATGATAATCATAAAAGAATGCTTTAGCTACAATAGGGGCGATCGTTAAAATTACTATTGCGAGCAGTGAAATCCTTTTCATTTTTTTCTCCTTTCATTTTAAAGATACTTTCACACTTTTTCTGCATCACCTCCTCTGTTGTTAAGATTGTCAAATACAGTTATGACTAAAGACAAATTACATTTATTTTCGGGTTAGTCCTCTTTGGGTCTGGAATTTGTGCGTTGGAGCGCGGATAAGTGAGAGAGTCGGGGAGAAGCTCGCCCGAAAGGAAGCCTTCCGGCCTGCAACTGCAAACCTTCGGCTCTGTATAAATGGGGACTCCGTTCCCCCAGACTGTTTTTCTCCATAAAAACGGACATGTGCATCCCTTCGTATACACAGGGCAACTGCCCAATGTAGTCCTTGCGGGCAGGAAGACTTCAAAAGGAATAACGGTCTGCTCCCCGCCTTTTCATACCCTCCGGTATATGTTGCTCCGTCCGATAAAATACGGGATAGCTTCGGATAAGTCAAAGGTTTTTTTGTTTTTTTGGAAATTTATGTGGTTTTTTGCTTCAACATTAGGAACCGTGGACACTTACGATAATTTGCCGATTGGAAAATATACAGTTATGAATGGCTTATTCTTTAGGAAAAACACCGGCACCACCGAACTCAATGCGAGTTTGTCTAAGGCCTGCTTATGGCCTAAAGCAATATTACGGCTGAGTGACAATAAATGTATGCAATATAGCTTACTGTGAAAGTAAGTGGTTATTGATACAGCTTTTTTGTTTTATGTTTTGCGTTTGGTCTTCTGTAGTGGGCTTCACTTTTTGGTCTTGGTTCTTGGCACATCCGGGACGTTTGTTTTAGGGAGCCATTTTGCGAGCTGTTTTTTTACGCGGTTGTACTTGGGATTGTCGGCGAGATTGGTCCACTCCAGCTCATCGTTGTCGTGGTCGTAGAGCTCCTCTGTGCTGTCACTGTAACGGATGTATCGGAAGCGTTCGGAACGTAAGGAATGGTTATTTCGGCCATGTGTTGTCAGGGCCGGACGGTCCCATTTCGCTTTTGGATTTTTTAATAGAGGTAAAAGACTTCGGCCTTCGAGCTCGGGTTTCGCAGTCAGGCCACAGAGTTCTATCAGTGTCGGGTAGATATCGAGCATAGTGACGGGGCGCGAGCAGCGTTGGCCGGGTTTAGTAACTCCGGGTGCAACGACCATCAGGACATTATGAGTTGCTTCTTCCCAAAGTGCAAACTTGCGCCAATGAAGCTTTTCACCGAGGTGCCAGCCGTGGTCGCTCCAAAGTATAATCATAGTGTTGTCGGCATAAAGACTTTTATCGAAGGCATCAATTAGGCGACCTACGCAGGTATCAACAAAACTGATAGAAGCGAGGTAGCCCTGTACGGCTTTACGCCACTGTTTGTGCTCGATGACCTTTTTATGGTCGCGGTCGGGATTGGCCATTTTTCTGCCGATTGGGGGGACATCATCAAGGTCGTTTTCGTTGACATTGGGTAAAGTTATCTTGTCAGGGGGGTACATATCGAAATATTTAGGCGGTACGTACCAGGGCAAATGAGGACGGAAGAAGCCGCAACCGAGGAAAAACGGTTTGTCATGCCGTTTGCGTAACTGCTCTATGGCCCAGTCGGCGACCTGCGAGTCGCCCATTTCGCCATCGGGCACGTCCACCGGACCCCAGTCGAAGTGCGCGGTATTCGGGATGCCGTTCAGTGGTCGGTTCGCAGGCATCGGGGCATCCGGTTTGTTCTTCTTCTGGGAGGGGAAATATTCCTGCCACGAGGGCGGGTCCGGGAAGGCTCCGTGATAAATCTTGCCGCCGCCGACGGCGGTGTAGCCGTGAGCCATAAAGTGCTGCGGGATCGTGACGGCGTTACTGAGAGCAGGTGATTTCCTCCAGGGCTGGGGATTGTGATAAACGCCGGAGGTCGACGGCAGAATTCCGGTCATAAGACTGGCCCGCGAAGGATTGCAGGCAGGGGCTGAGCAGTGGGCGTTTGTAAAGAGCACGCCTCTTTGCGCGAGGCGGTCGAGGTTGGGGGTCCTGACATCGGGATGCCCGCCCAGACAGCCAATCCAGTCATTGAGGTCGTCAATAGCAATGAACAGCACATTGGGTTTGTTTTTTACTTTAGCTGAAAAAGCAATATGCGGCAGGCTAAGTGCCGCTGCACTCGCTGCTGTAAGTTTTAGAAAGTCTCTGCGATTCATAGCTCCAGATATTCGATTCATTTTTTTGCCTCTTGTTAGTTTGCATTCATCAGTTTTTTATGGCCGCAATTATCCGTTGGAATGGCCGTTTTGTCAAATAAGTATGTTTTTTCATTTTGCAGATAATAACCAGGTAAGTTGTGCAAAGTATCGCACCTAAGGGCTGCGGAGTGAGCTAAAGTAAATTAAAGTGACTAAAGTGAGCTAAAGCTGGATAATAGAAATAAATGCTCGATTCCAGATTCTCGATATCCTTAAGTGATTCTCTTCGGTATGACAGGAATATTATGGTGTGAATTGCACGCATTATCACTTTTTTGGTGTTTTTTTCAGGATGGGATGCTGAACTTACAAGAAGATTGTTGAAATTGAGATGAAATTTTGGTATGCTGGTTTTCAATAAGACAGAAGTTTTCCAAGGCAGGGCAAACACGTAATGCTCATCTGCAGGAAGGATATTGTAACGGCTAATTTAAGGGAGAAGGTTTGAATCGGCTGTTCGGATAGCTGTGTGGAAGTATGTCTTTTGCTTTGACGCCGTACTTGAGGTGAAGAAAAGGCGGGTGATGTTTTTTAGGGTAGTATTTCATATAAAAAATAGCTCTTTATGAGGCCGACAAGGCTTTTATTCATCGAATACATAGTCATGTTAAATAAATATTAACCGGATATTTTTGGAGGAGATGTATTATGTGTAAAAGAACAGGTTGTCTAATCTCAATCATACTGGTGGTAGTTCTGGCAGGTGCCGCTGCGGCTACAACTTATGTCTGGGACAACGGAGGAGATGGGATATTGTGGAATGTCGCGGAGAACTGGGACCCCGATGGTTTACCCGGCTCGGGTGATACGGCACGAATTAATCTTTCCGACCTTCCGGATGCAAATTGCCTCATTGACTACACGGTGGCAGCCGAATGCGAGACTGTGTACGTTGACAGTAACAGTGTTTTAAATATGACCGGGGGAACCCTTACTACGGGGGGGCATATCCGCGTAGGAGAGCTGTCCGACAGTAACGCCGTTTTTGTTATGAGCGGCGGTACGGCAAGCTCGCTCAACGGAAGACTGTGGGTCGGGATGAACGGCAAGGGCGTTTTCATTATGGAAGGTGGTGAGCTGAATATTTATGAAAAAATCGAAATCGGGAAAAATGCAAGCGGCAACGGAACTGTATATATGTACGACGGAACGATGAACTTCGAGGGCAGCTCAACCGACCTTGAGATTGCAACATATGGGACCGGTGCATTTTATATGTACGGCGGTGTGGTCAACGTTCAGGATAACATAAAATTAGCACAGGGTAGTACAACGAGGGATACCGGGATTGCCCGCTTATACTTGTATGGCGGGACTATTAACGCCGGTAATCTCCGGAATCCGGATGACATTTACGGAGACCCCCTGATGGATATTACGGAAGGCGTGCTGGTATTGCCCGGTGATTATAGTTCTACAGTAAACGTGTATATCAATCGGGGCTGGATTGTCGGCTATGGCGGGTTGGGCGTAGTGGATATTACCTATACTACAGAACCAAATCAGACCACGGTAACGGCCAGGATGCTCGACCCGGAGCTTGCATGGGATCCGAGTCCGCGTCATCTGGATATGCTGGAACGGACGCCCGACGGGCCCGCTCTCGGCTGGACGCCGGGACTTTATGCGGCCTCGCATGATGTCTATTTTGGAGCCGATTTCAACGATGTAAATGATGCCAACAACGTTCCGGGGATGTGGTCTTCATTCAAAGGCAACCAGGTACAATCCAGCTTTACTCCGGAGTCTCTTGAATTGGGCAAAACATATTACTGGCGGGTTGATGAAGTCAATGATGTGGATCCAGATAGTCCATGGAAAGGTGTTGTCTGGGAGTTTACAGTGGCCGACTATATGGTGGTGGACGATTTCGAGAGCTACAATGATATCCCGGTCGAGGAGCAGGGCAGCAATCTGGTCTATAATACATGGACGGACGGTTATGAGAATCCGTCCGTTAACGGGGCCACCATAGGTTATGTTGTGGGTCTTTCTCTTGAGACAGAGAAAGTTCATAGTGGTGCACAGTCGGTTCCGTTAGCCTACAGCAACACCACTGCGACTTATTCAGAGGTCACGGTGAGCCTTGATGACCTGGCTATTGGCACGGATTGGACTATAGATGATTTTAAGGTGTTATCGCTTTGGTTCTATGGAGGCCCGTTTAATTCCAGTACAGAACAAATGTACCTTAAGCTTAATGACGTCAAGGTTATATATGATGGTGAACCGGATTATTTGCAGCAGGCCGTCTGGCAGGAGTGGAATATTGACCTTGCGGCTTTTGGTATTGATCTTAGCAATGTTACGACGCTTAGTATTGGCTTTGAACGGATTGGCACTGCCGGCGGTTTCGGCACTGTATTATTTGATGATATCCGGCTTTATATCAACTGACCAGGAGTAAATACAGTAAACTTATAAACAACGACAAGGGGCCGAATTATTAGCCTAAGGAAATGAGGTGCTGCTGGGTCTGCTTTTACAGGAAAAAAGGGCATTATGAAAATCAACAAAGTTGGTTTTACTTTGATTGAATTGCTTGTAGTAATTGCGATTATTGCTCTTTTGATGGGAATTCTTCTGCCGGCAATGCACAGGGTCCGGGAAGCTGCCAAGCGGGTAGTCTGTTCCAGCCAGGTAAAACAGATAGGCTTAGCCGTGACGGCTTACGCATCGGACAATGAGAATCACATGCCGGTTTATAACTCCAATAACACAAATTCTAATCCGTATTTGTTGATTCACTCTTATGCTTTGTATCGGAGCGAGAGTCTCTTTGTTGATTCTGCCGGGAAGCCCCTTCCAATGAAACTGGCCCTTTTATACGAAAGAAACTACATAGCCGATCCGAAGGTTTTTTACTGTCCCTCTAATAAAAATCCGCTATATCAGTTTGACTCATATAACAGCCCCAGGCCCTGGGGGAGGCTGCCGCAGAATTTCAATGCCCTGGACGGAGAAGGGCATAATCAATGGGTGCGTATGGGATATACTTATCTTCCCATCGATCCGAAAACTCCGAAAAACGGTTCTACGGGTATGCCGGATGAAACAGCGAAAAGAATCGATTTGCTCGATCCTTATGTTCCTTATATGACCGACCTGATTCGGCATAAAGAGCAGATAAGCCACAAGAGACAGAAGAACTATGCGGTCAACGCCCTTTTCAAGGACGGCCATGTTACATTATGCAATGACCGGAAAGTGTTCGATAGTGATGTGTGGGACAGGATGGAGAACGGTGTTGTCCCGGAATTAACGGCCAACTATATAGTATTCCGTATGATCGGGGGCAGGGGGCTGGATGGCGACAGCTAAATAATATTTTGTTACCTGAGGTGCAGGTGAAGAACAAATACGACTAATACCCATCAGAGCGGAATGAATGAGCAGGAGAAAAAGTGCTTTCGACTGTCGGCTGATCTCGATGGCTGGAAATTCGAGGCTGAAAAATGGCCAGACTGATATCAAATATTAAAAAAATCGAGAAGAGAAATCACATATCAAAGTTCAAAAAGAACACAATAGCATAATTGAGAACCAGTGGTGCGAAAAATCGCGTCCTACAAGTTAGAGTGGTTCATTTGTCCTGAGACATTTTTTTCAGTTGTTCTTCGATGTTTGCAAGCCTGGCGCTAATCTGTAGTATAGTGACGGTTCTCGACTTAGAGTAGAGCAGTAACGTAAGGAGAACAGCGATTATAATCAGTACCATCAGGCCTGTGTCTGAGCGACGCACGAGCCAGAATTCGTCGCTGGTAAGAACACTGGTTTTGTTTTCCAACAAAAAGACCTTCAAATTGTGCATGGCCACAGCGTACAGGATTGTGACCAGCCAGCCCATTGCCGCAATCCACTTGAGCTTTCTAAGTCGAGCCTTATGTTTTTCGATGATTTTCCCTGCCGAATTGATGTTTATATCGGCCGCTCCGCCGGAATTCTTGTCCATTTGTTTGAGGAGATCTTCTTTTATATCATTTTCTTTTACCATTTTTATTTCTCCATTTCTTTTTTAAGTGCAAGTTTCGCATAATGGATACGTGATTTGACAGTGCCCAAACTGCATCTAATTACCTGCGAGATTTGTTCGTACGACATTTGCTCAAGAAAACGCAGCATTAGCACCTCTCTATATTCGGGTAATAATTCTTTTAGACATCTATGGATTTTCGCCGCGTCTTCGGGAGAAAAAACGTCATTTTCAGTATTATTTGGAACTGCGATATTCTCATCAAGTTTGGACAACATCTTTTTTCTTCTGAGCTGCTGATACACTTTGTTACGTGCGATACGGTACAGCCAGGTTGAGAACGCATCGGTTTTTTTGAGACTATGTATGCGCCTGATAACGGTTAGCCAGGTATCCTGAAAAATGTCTTCTACCGTTTCAGGGTTGGCTGATAAACGATTTATAAAGTAACGCAGCGGCGCCTGATATCGTTCAATAAGTTCGACAAAAGCATCTTTATCGCCAATCTGACAACGGAGTATCAGCACTTGTTCTATGAGCTGGTCACTTGAGTTCATATCTTACTCTCACCGTATAAAGATGCGCTGCAAGTTGATAAGTTCAAGAGTTTACTAATTTTCCGGGTTTTTGTTTGTTGAGTTTCGCACTTTTTATTAGAAGAATCCCTTACGAAATAAGGACTTACAAATAATTTGGTAATTTATGCATGTTCGGTAAATCGCTCGAACATTACAAAAATAATTATATTGTCGTGAAATGGCTCATAAGCTTAAAATTACCCAATTTAACACAATTCAAAAAGTGCGAAAGTTAACTGTTTAAAAAATCTACCGTTTCCCAGGCGACGAAAGTAAAACTTAACAAATGACCCGCTCAATGCGGGATTTGAGGTACTAAAAAGACTTGCGAAAACAGGCAATGGCTGTTAGGCTATCGGCCTCGTTTTGTCAGTAGATATATTGTAATGGTTTGATTACGGGAAATTTGTGATGAGTGTAACTAAAAAGAATCCGGGCCTGTCGAGGCTTGATGAACTTTGTATTCAAACAATTCGGTTTCTGTCAGCCGAAGCTGTACAGAAGGCAAAATCGGGGCATCCGGGGATGCCGATGGGAATGGCGCCGGCGGCGTACGTGCTGTGGACAAAATATTTGAAGCATAATCCGGCCAATCCGAAATGGCACAATCGGGACCGTTTTGTTTTATCAGCCGGGCACGGCAGTGTGCTGCTGTATTCGCTGCTGCACCTGACCGGCTATAATTTAAGCCTGGATGAGTTGAAGAATTTTCGCCAGTGGGGAAGTAAGACGCCGGGACATCCGGAATACGACCCGGAGCTTGGTGTCGAGGTTACGACCGGGCCGTTGGGGCAGGGGATTTCTAATGCTGTCGGGATGGCGATAGCACAGAAATATCTGGCTAACTATTTCAATCGGAAAAATTTCCCCGTTATAAACTACAAAATTTATGTCATCGCAAGTGACGGCGACCTGCAGGAAGGTGTCGCTTCAGAGGCCAGCTCCTTGGCGGGACATCTGGGACTGGATAACCTGATTGTTGTCTATGACGACAATCGCATAAGTATTGACGGCGATACGGAACTTTCATTTACAGAAGACAGAGCCAGGCGCTATAAAGCATACGGATGGAACGTGCAAACAGTCAAGGGCGACGGTAACGATATGGCTGCTTTCGAGAAGGCGCTGAAAAATGCGAGGGCTGAAAAGGGACGGCCATCAATAATAAAACTGCGGACGCATATCGCTTACGGCAGCCCTAATAAGCAGGATACGGCGGAGTCGCACGGTGCTCCTTTAGGTGATGATGAAATTCGGCTGATGAAGGAAAACTTCGGCTGGGACCCGGATAAAAGCTTCCATATTCCCGAAAAAGTGTCGGTTTATATGAAAAAGATTAAAGCGAAGGGAGCGGAGGCGGAGAAGGCCTGGAACAAGATGTTCAAGGATTATGCCAGGAAGTATCCTGATTTAGCCGGGCAGTTCCGTGACGCTGCAGAAGGCAAACTGGATGTCAATCTTGATGAGATTCTGCCGAAGTTCGAGGTGGGCAGCTCTGTTGCGACACGCAAGGCCTCGGGGAAAGTTTTGGATGCGCTGATGCCGAAGCTGCCGTTGGTTATGGGCGGTTCGGCGGATTTGACTCCTTCGAATAATACGCGGTTTGCCAATGCAAAGGATTTCCAGAAAGATGCTCGCGACGGCAGGTATTTACGCTTCGGGATTAGAGAGCATGCAATGGGGGCGATAATGAACGGGATTTCCGTAAGCGGGCTGTTGCGGGCATACGGTGGGACGTTTCTGGTCTTCTCCGATTATATGCGGGCGGCAATTCGTGTGGCGGCTATGTCGAATTATCCGACGATATTCGTGTTTACTCACGACAGTATCGGTATCGGCGAGGACGGGCCGACCCATCAGCCGGTTGAGCAGTTAGCGAGCCTGCGGGCGATGCCGAACCTATTGGTGTTCAGGCCCGCCGACGCCAACGAGTCGGCGCAGGCGTGGAAGTATGCACTGGAGAATCGAGATGGGCCGGTGGCTCTGCTTTTGACCAGGCAGGGATTGACCGTTTTGGACCAGAGCAAATACAATTCCGCTGCGAATTTGAGTAAGGGGGCTTATATATTGGCCGGTACAGATAAGCCGGATGTGCTGCTTTTGGCGAGCGGTTCGGAGATTGGCATTGCTCTGGAGGCCGAAGAGAAATTAGCAAATGAAAAGATTATTGCGCAGGTAGTTAGTATGCCGTGCTGGGAGCTGTTCGAAAAGCAGAGCCAAGAGTATAAAGATTCTGTTATTCCGCCTGATGTCAAAGCGAGGGTTGGAATTGAGGCCGGTGTTGAATTGGGATGGAGTAAGTGGTTAGGTGACAACGGTATTTTTATTGGGATGTCGTCCTTTGGCGCATCGGCGCCGGGCAAGGTCTGTTTCGAGAAGTTCGGTATTACAATTCATAATATTGTAACAGCGGCTAAGAAATCAATAGCAGATAGCAAATAAAGTGAATATCGAACAAGGAATTTTGAATGACGAAGGTAAACCCCCAGTGAAACTGGGGGCTAAATATGGATTCCCGCCCATTCGGCTTCGCTCAGGGCAGGCTTTTCGCGGGAATAAGGATGGTGAACTTCGAAAAGATTCTCGCTTAAAAGGTTCTGATAGGTTATACTGCGATTTTAGTATAACAGCCTATGGAAATTGGGCGAGACAAGATTGTTTCTGAGATAATCTCCCGACTAAAATCGGCTAAAGCCGGCGAGGGGGTGGTTAAAGTCGAGGGGACATGGGGGTCGTTCGCGCGCCTTTTAGGCGCTTACATATCAGAGAAAACCTCTCGGCCTATTCTGTATATATGTCCACATATTGACGATGCCGACAGGGCTGCTGATGATTTATATACCTTCGGAGGCGAAAGAATTGATACTTTCAGTGCCTGGGAAGGTGAAGAAGACCTGGCGGACGCCACCGATGAGATTAGGGCTGAGAGATTAAAAACTGTGTATCGTGTTTCTTGTCTTGCACCTTCTTCAAGGAAAGGTGAATTTATTGTTGCGGCGCCGATACAGGCGCTTTGCCAGCCGATACCGAAGCCCGAAGCAATAGAGGCAAGCTACCTTCGGTTGGAAACAGACAGAGAAAAGTCGCCGGAAATGGTCGTTGAGTGGCTGGTTGAAAATGGTTTCGAGCGGGTGGAAAGGATTGATTTACCGGGCCAGTTTGCACGCCGCGGCGGGATTGTTGATATTTATGCTCCGCTGGTACTCAAGACCCAAGATTCCAGACTAAAGACCCAAGACCAGGCTCTGGCGTCAGAATCAGAGGCGGTCAGGGTTGAGTTTTTTGGTGACAGTATAGAGAGTGTCCGCGAAATCAATCTGGATACGCAGCGTTCAAGCCAGCAGATAGAAAGTATCAGGATAGTTTCGGCGGTGTGCGGGACGAAAGCAGAGCAGAGAGAGCTGTTTGTAAATATCCTCCCCAAAAATACGATAATAATTTTTGAAGAGCCTGGTGAGATTGAAGAAGTTGCGCAGGTGTTTTTAGGCAGGGCTGAGAACACGAGTCGGCTTTATGACTGGGGTGATATTTATAAGTCGGCAGATAATTTTACGCAACTGAGAATATGCCGATTTGCTACGGGGGGACAGGATAATTTCCTCAGAGTGAATATTAAAAGTGTGCAGCAGTTTCAGCACAAAGCGACTTCGGTGTGGGCAGGGCATAAGGCGGCACTGGAGGAGTTGGTGCAGGAGGCAAAACAAGGAAAAGAAGTGCTACTTTACTGCGAGAGCTCGGCTGAGCTTAAGCGCGTAGGAGAGATTATAGAAGACATCAACAAAGAGATTCCGGCAAGATTCAAACTGCTGTCAGGATTTATTCATCAGGGCTTTGTCATAAATTCGTTAAAACGGATAGTAATAAGCCATCACGAGCTGTTTGGTCAATACGCGCTCAGGAGAAGGCGCAGGCCTGCGCGGCCAACGTCACCGGTGGACACTCTCAGCGATTTGCAGGAAGGCGATTATGTCGTTCACGCCTCCTACGGCATCGGTAAGTTCTCAGGGGTGAAAACGATACGGGAAAAAGACGGCACAAATGAGTATCTTACAATTCAATATGCGGACGGCGTTAAAATCCAGGTTTCTGTCCGTAACATCGCACTGGTGCAGAAGTATATCGGGACAAGCCCCAAAAGGCCGAAGCTGAGCAAGGTCGGCTCGAAGAGATGGCAAAAGCAAAAAGAAAAGGTTGCTCGTTCCGTCCGGGACCTGGCCGTCGAATTGCTCGATGTTCAGGCGAAACGTCAGGCGACAGGCGGGATTACATTCGGGGAAGATTCGAGCTGGCAGGCCGAATTTGAAGAGTCGTTTGCTTACCAGGAGACGCCTGACCAGACCACAGCCGTAGGGCAAATCAAAGCAGACATGCAGCAGGCCGTGGCGATGGACAGACTGCTGTGCGGCGACGTGGGCTATGGCAAAACAGAGCTTGCGATGCGTGCAGCGTTTAAGGTGGTCGAAAATGGAAAGCAGGTTGCCATCTTAACGCCGACAACGGTATTGTGTGTGCAGCACGGCAGAACTTTTACTGAGCGGTTTGCAGATTTTCCGGTTTGTATCGAGGTCTTAAATCGATTTAAGACGCCGAAGCAGGCAAAAGACATAATCGCACGGACAAAGGCGGGCAGAGTTGATGTGCTGATAGGGACACATCGGCTCTTAAGCGGTGACGTCGGGTTTAAGGACCTGGGGCTTTTAATAATCGATGAGGAGCAGCGGTTCGGGGTCGAACATAAAGAAAGGCTCAAAAAGCTGCGTGTCAATGTTGATGTTCTTACGATGACGGCCACGCCGATTCCGCGGACACTGCATATGTCGCTTTTGGGGCTGCGCGATATTAGCTCGCTGGCGACGCCGCCGTTAGACAGGCGAAGTATAGTTACGACCGTTACCGCCTATAACAAAGAGCTTATCAGAAAGGCAATCTACCGGGAATTGAATCGTCAGGGACAGGTGTTCTTTCTGCATAACAGGGTCAAGACGATTGAGAAAAAGGCGTGGGAGATTCAGACGCTTATCGGCGATGCAAAGGTTACAATTGCACACGGGCAGATGGCCAAGAGCGAGCTTGAGACGGCGATGATAGAGTTTGTGATGGGCGAGACGGACGTGCTCGTGTGCACGACGATTATCGAGTCGGGTCTGGATATTCCCAATGCGAATACGATTTTTATAAACGATGCGGATAGGTTCGGCCTGGCGGAGCTGCATCAGCTTCGGGGCAGGGTGGGCAGGTATAAACATCGGGCTTATGCTTATATGCTGCTGCCGAGGTCACGGCCGATTACGCCTTTGGCGGCCAGGCGATTAAAGGCTATTGAGGAGTACTCGCATTTAGGGGCCGGCTTTCGAATTGCTTTGCGGGACCTGGAGATTCGCGGGGCGGGCAATATATTAGGGTCTGAGCAGTCCGGCCATATCCAGACGGTGGGCTACCAGATGTATTGCGAGCTGTTAGCGGATGCCGTCAAAAAATTAAAAAATGAGCCGGTCGAGCCGATACCGACGGCGGTTGTCGATTTGGGCTTTGCAACGTATATACCGAAAAACTATATACCTATTAACAGGCACCGAATGGATGCCTACCGCAAAATTGCTGTTGCAAGGGGCGACGAGGACCTGGAGCAGATAAGGGGCGAATTAACGGATGTCTATGGGCCGATGCCGGATGAGGTAAAGCTGCTGCTGGATTTGGCTGAGCTTCGAATCAAAGCGAGTAAGTGCGATATAAAAAGTATAGTTGCTTCGGGAGAGGATTTGATATTTTTATTTGCGAAAGATGCCAAGACGCCGGGCGAATCTTTCTTTTCAAAGATATCAGGAAAAGCCTGTCCTGAGCCAGGTCGAAGGATTAGAATTTCTGACTCGAGGACAGTATATTTGCGTTTATCGACGAGCTATTTTGAGCCGAGGACACTGATAAATGTTTTGCGTAAAATATTTAGCCAGGTTAAATAAAAGCTTTATAACCAAGTAAAGAGTAAGATTATGTATATCAGAACGAAGAAGGATGTTTATCATGAGTAAGTACAGAAAACGAACATTGGTAGTAGTGGCGGTAGTTCTTTTTATGGCAGGCTTGGGTTTCTCGGCGTCCGAGAAGGTCGAGACGCTAAGAATCGGCCAAAGGGCGCCCGACTTTAATCTGCCGGGTGTGGACGGGCGAAGTTACAGGCTGGCGGATTTTGCGGATGCGGATGTTCTCGTGATTATTTTTACCTGCAACCACTGTCCGACCGCCCAGGCGTACGAAGAGCGGATTAAAAAACTGGCGGCCGATTACAAGAACAAAAGCGTCGCCCTGGTGGCGATTTCGGCGAACGACCCAAAAGCGGTTCGTCTGGACGAATTAGGCTATTCGGATATGAGCGATTCGTTCGAGGAAATGAAGATCCGTGCAAAGGATATGGGATATAATTTTCCATATCTTTATGATGGGGACAACCAGAAAGTTTCACTCGCATACGGTCCGACTCGTACGCCGCACGTGTTTATCTTTGACAGGCAGCGCGAGCTGCGCTATGTCGGACGATTCGATAATTCGGAGAAGGCCAGGCTGGTCAAATCCGAGGATGCGCGGAATGCGATTGAGGCATTGTTAAATGGGAAGAAGGTTGCTGTTGAAGAAACCAGGACAATCGGCTGTTCGGTCAAATGGGCCGGTATGAGAGAGTCCGTCAAACAATCTTTCGAGCACTGGGCGAAAGAAAAAGTTATTATAGAAATGACAAATGAAAAAAGCATAAAGGAACTTGTCAAAAACGATTCGGGAAAACTTCGTTTAATCAATATCTGGGCGAGCTGGAGTGTGCCCAGTGTAAATCAGTTGCAGGAGTTTGTAATTATGAATCGGATGTATCGCTATAGGGATTTTGAGCTAATTACCATCAGTGCCGATTCGCCCAGCAGAAGAGATGATGTCCTTTCAATTTTGAAGAAACAGCAGGCATCATGTAAGAATTATCTGTTCGATTCGGAGGATGAATATCAGCTTATGGCGGCGTTGGATAAGGATTTGCTTGGTGGTATTCCATATACGATTTTGATTCAGCCGGGCGGAAAAGTTATTTACCGTTGTGTGGGAATAATAGAACCGCTCGAATTAAAACAAGCTATTGTCGGATATTTGGGACGATATTACAAATAGATGTAGAGATAGTAACATTGCAGCATCGAAGTCAGAACAAAACATATTGGCACGGGAAGAATTATGTGGTGCAGAGTAAGTAAATTTCTCTTTTTTGTCTTAGTAGGATTTTTATCGACAAACTGTTTAGGACAATCCCAGAGCAAAGCAGGCAGGTCACCGTTAGTTGAGCTGCCGGCACATATAAAGCGAGTAACGCACTTTGGCCAGAGGGCGGACTTTTCGCATGATGGTAAGCGTATTTTGTTTATCGAGAAGACTTTTGGTGACGTATATGAGGTAGAGCTTGCGACAAAGATTATCCGGCCAATGACTCACCGCTACTATCACGAAGGTTACACGCGGGCGCTGTATCTGGCAAACGGCGATATTTTGCTCTCTGGGGCGCGGAAGTTTGACGCAACAAACCCGATGCCGAGCCGAAGCGAGAAGAATGCGGAGTTGTGGGTGCTGAACAAAGACCTTTCAGCCGCGCCGGTGCCGTTGGGCGAGAAGTGCTCCGAAGGCCCGGCTGTTTCACGCAGACACATGCGGATTGCCTGGACGCAAGGCGGAGCATTTTATATGGCGAATATAGTTTATACAAATGGTAGACCTGAGCTGGCGAACAAAAAGAAGATTTTGGATAAGCGTGATTTAGACTTTGAGACCGGGCTTGAGACGCAGAACCTTCGCCCGCCGGATGAAAAGGAGCTAATATTCAGCGCCTACGGTTACCAGGGCACGGAAGTAATGGGGCTGGATATCGAAACAGGCAAGGTAGTGAACTACTCGATGGCGCCAGACCAGTATGATGAGCCGGAAGGTATTTTTCCCGACGGCAAACATACGCTGGTCGAATGTGATAAACACAATCATAAGGGGACACAGTATATCGACCTCTATAAGCTGGCGCTGGACGGCTCGGGAAAGACAGAACGGATGACTTTCTTTTCCGACTATCCGGGCTATAAGGCCTCCAATCCCGTGGTAAGCGACGATGGGCGGTATATAGCGTTTCAGGTTGCCGAAAGAGGCGATATGGCCGGTGTGGGAAGAGGCATCTTGATATTTGACTTAAAGATGTACGAGAGGATGAAAAAATCCAGAGGCAGATGAGTTTTTTAACCGGTCGCTTACTATTCCTGCTCCGTTTTAGTGGGGATTTGAAAATAAGGATTGCAATTTTGCGAATTTGCTTTTAGATTAGCTTCGTAAATTAGGCGTTGGGATTCCGGGGTGAGGAGATTGAAGATTTTCATTGTATCAAGGAGCAAATTATGGCAGAGGTTAAGCCAAGCCGGGAAGAAGCCTTCTCGCTGCTGAAAGAATATAACAAAAATGAGGGATTGCTTAAGCACGCTCTGGCTGTTGAGGCGGTGATGCGCTATTGTGCCCGCAAACGCGGCGAGGACGAGGAAAAATGGGGCCTCATCGGTTTAGTTCACGACCTGGACTATGAGCAATTTCCCGAGCAGCACTGCCGAAAGACCGAGGAAATTCTGACTACTCATAACTGGCCTGCTGAGTACATCCGGGCTGTGGTTTCGCACGGGTGGGGTATATGCACGGAGGTTGAGCCTCAAAGTGAACTGGAGAAGGTCCTTTATACTATTGATGAGCTTGTCGGACTTGTGGTGGCCACAGCACTTGTGCGGCCGAGCAGGAGCGTGCTGGATATGAAAACCAAATCGGTAAAAAAGAAATGGAAAGATAAATCCTTCGCTGCGGGGGTAAATCGAGTTGTGATTGAAAAAGGCGCCGAGATGTTGGGCGTGGAATTAGGTGAGATTATCGGTGACGTGATTATGGGGATGCGCGAAGTGGCTGACGAAATCGGGTTAAGAGGTAATTGTTAGTTTTGACTTCGGCGAGCTCAGTCGAGCCGAGTGTTTAGTTCTAAGTTGGTAAGTGCGAGATTAGGGTATGTATAAGTATGTTTTTTTATTAGTGTTAATGCTGTTGCTGATAGATGGCTGCAATGACGGTGGTAACCCGACCAGTGCTGAATTAGAGCGTCAGGCTCTTGCGCAGAAGATAAGACTTGTAGAAGCCTCGGGGGGATTTGTGCTGATGGTCGGCGGTGAGACTATAACCAGTGATGAGATAATCGCCTCGCCGGTAGAATTAGGTGGGATGTTTGTATTGCCAATAGAATACTTTAAGCCGATTGCGCAGGCAAGTGAGCTCGATCAGTTCAAAGAGCGAGCCAGGGGCCAGCTTAAAGGAATTCTTATGTCTAAAATCTCGAATATTTTGCTTTATCAGCAGGCCAAAAGACAAATGGGAAAGAATATTGAGGATGCTCTGGAAAAGGATGCGGAAAAGGCGTTGAGAGAATTTGTTGTGGCCTTCGGGGGTGACCAAATCAGGGCTGACGAGGCACTTAAACAAAGGGGAATGGACTGGAAGAGCTTTAAGGAATATCAAAAAAGATTAGTTCTAACTCAATGGTACTTAGGATCGAAATTGTCTAATAACAGACCTGTAACTTATCGTGAGCTGATGGACTGCTACAACGAGATGAAGGACGAATATTTTGCAAAAACCGCGACGATACAATTTCGCCTGATTGATATTCAGCCGGCCAGGCTTCAAGCAGCAAATCCGAATGCAGACCGCCATCAGCTTGCGGAAAAGCTGGCACTTGAATTGACTAATCGCATACGGTCAGGTGAAGATTTCGGCGAATTAGCCAAACAATACTCGCACGGGCCTATGCGAGAGTTTGGCGGATTGTGGAAACCTGTCTCGCCGGGGTCTTTAGCTGCGCCTTATGATAAGCTTGCCGCCGAAGCAGAGAACATCGGATCCAGCCGGATTACAAGAATAATAATAACCGCTGAACATGTTTTCATAATGAAGCTGGAAGAGAAAAAAATAGCCGGTTATGAGCCTTTTGAGAAGGTACAAAGGCAAGTGCGAAACAAGATTATTCTCGACCGCCAGAACGAAGCTGTTGATAGAGTTAATGCTACACTTCTTCAGCAGGTGGAACTTAGTAAGACGGATGAATTTATAGATTTTTGCCTGGAGAAGATTTACCAAAAGCGCGACCAGCCGGTAACATTAAAAAGAGATATATACAAACGTACAGAAACACAGAGGCCTCGAGACACAAGACCATCGATATACAAAGATATGATGCCAGGTGGTATCAGAAAAAGGTAAGAATAAAAAGTGATATGTACAAAAGCACAAAAAAGCAGCTACTGCTCTGTCAAGCATGATTTGAGTTGTTGTCATTCCGCACCCATTCTGCTTTGTTCAGGGCAGGCTTTGATGCGGAATCCATTTATAGCTATCTGGATTCCTGCTTTCGCAGGAATGACAAAACATCAATCGACATTTGATATAGCACTACCTGCAAGGCGATTTGTCTGGCGGGAGCTTGGCGGGAACGACTTGAGAAAGCAGGATTGACGGATGGAGATTGTAGCACACGGTATAGACCTTGTAGATTGTCCGCGGATAGAAGCGATGATAGAGCGGCACGGTGAGCGCTTCGTCCAGAGGGTTTTCACTGCTGCTGAGCGGGCCTATGCCGAGGCAAATAAAAATGAAATAGAAAAATTAGCCGGCCGCTTCGCGGCAAAGGAAGCCATTCTTAAACTTATGGGCACAGGATGGCGGGGTAAAATCGCCTGGACGGATATTGAGGTAATAAACAATAGTAGTGGTCAGCCGGAAGTTACTCTGGATGGGGAGGTCAAAAAAATCGCCGACAAACTTGGGATTAAACATATAAGCGTAAGCATTACACATACCGCAAATTTCGCCATTGCATCTGCGGTTGCCCTGGCGGAGAAGGACGATTGATGATAATTAGCCCTGCCACCCGTGTTTCCGGTATAGGGACGAGGAACGAACCGCAGGGGTGACGCGACGGATAGGTCAGTTCGTGTTAGTTAAAGTAACCTTAAAAATTCTTTGATAGTAAGTTCAGCATTACGTAGTAACTTGCGTATGAGACCTTTACCCAATGTTTTATGACGAGGTCTTGATAACCTGTCTTTTTAAAACATTTTATGGCTCGATTGCCGGAAATGATAGGTAATTTAGGCACAAGACAGTGTGTAGAAACTTAATTCTTGGGGATGGAAATTTTTAAGGGCTTCTTTATTTTCCTTTTCTTCGAGACATAAGTTAATTACCTCTCGAATGTTTTTCAGAGCTTCATCTATGGTTTTTCCCTGGCTGTAGCATCCTGAGAATACAGGACATTCAACTACATAAAATCCATCCTCATCTTTTTCTATTAAGATAGGTAACTGATAACGTTTTTTCATTTCTGTTTACCTCTGTCATAAAAATACCATATAAGCTGTTAAAAAGCAAGAGATTAGAATCAGATGTTTAAGATGAGACTTTTTCTATTCGTTCAGCTACCCATACTTTGATGATAGATTGTCGAGGCACACCGAGGCGTTTTGCCTCTTTATCTAAGAAGTGGATCATCCACAGAGGGAAATCTACATTTACTCTTTTCTGCTCTTGTCCAGGTCTTCTGGCCTTTGACATATCCAGGTATTTAGAAATATCCCTGCCATCATCAAACCTCTTGTCAAATTCGTTAGCTTTCATAAATATCAATTTCCTCTTTTCTGGAGCGCCGTACCGAAATAATCCTTATTTTTTCACGCCTATAGGTAATGACCGCTGACCAATGCTCTCCTGAAATCTTCCCAATTACCAAAAATCTTGGTTCACCGCTATTGTCAATCAAATATTTTCTTATTCTTCCTTTTGTATATGTGGAGCTCGCTTGCAGGACGGACTGCCATTGCTGGATTGTCTTCGATTTCAATCTCTCAAAGCACATAACGACAAGGTGAGCGGCGGCGTTTCGCGCCATACTCTCGACCGACATTTTGGGCAACACCGTTGTCACTCAACCAAGTGAATTCCAGCCATCTTGGAGGAACTTGCCAAAAGAATCATCTGGGAAATCTTCTTCCTCAATCTTCTTTAAAAAGTCAGGAAATTGCGGTAGTTGAGATGCCCATTGTTTGGGATCTTTAAGGGCTTCTCTTAAGTAGGCTTTTTGTTGTTCCTCAACCTTTGTCTGTAAGAAAACCGCTATATCTTCCTGACGAACACGCCATTGACCGCCAAGCTTGAATCCTGGTAAGCGTCCGGATGTCAATAGTGCCTCAATGTAATCTTCTTCTACCTGAAGGAATTCTGCGACTTGCTCAATTGTCATTACTTGATTCATTTGGTTCTCTGTCCAACTATTGCTTATATGGTTTCCGAATAAGAACCCAAACTTAACTAATTCTGCAATATAAACCACATTTGGTTAAACACCAGAAGAATACATAACTATCTTTTCCATCAAGATGTTATGGTAACATAGAGGTCAGCTTGCCACTTGCAAGGCGTCTTGCGCTTCGCGAGGCAGCTCGACAAGAACGAAGTAGGAATGCGGATACAAGTAGTCCTCCCCGGACTCGTCAACGATTCTCAGGTATCCTTCCTTTGCTGCCTCATCGTCCGGCAGGACTGTGTAAATCTTACGCTTTTCCAAATCCTCACATTCCTTGTTCTCTATGCAAAGCGCAAATGACGGTTCTTTGCTTTCTTTAGCCATAATTTTAATCCAGTAATCTTTTGATTTTAAACTTCTTTCTGCCTATACCATGGGCTTCATACCAGTGAATCTCAGCATTGCAAATATTTCCACTCTGAAGGCGGACCTTAGCAACCCCTTTAAGTTTTCTCCATTTAGCGGAGCCATATTGTTTACGAATCCGCATAATATCTCTGATTCTTCCACTTATGGCTATCGTTTCAATGCTCTCAATCTCACCTATTATCTCAAAATGCATACAAAATCCCGTATTTTATCCATCTGCTTGTTCTGTACCAGGTGCGCCCAACTATTGATTGTATGGTTTCCGTATAAGAACCCGAACTTAGATGATTCTGCAATATAAACCACACATATAGTATTAAGGAAATAACATCCATTGTCAAGACTTGATTAGAAAGTTCAAAAAAGCTATCCCGCACCAATTGTCCTATAGTGATTCAACCACCCAGCAGTCCCGTTAGTGATGGCCAAGTCCATTGCTTTGTAACACTACTATGGATACAATTTATGCCATAGGTATTGGTGCGGGACTAAATATGTCTAACAGAACGAAAATAAACGAGTTTGATTGCGTTGTTATAGGTGGAGGTCACGCTGGCGTCGAGGCTGCTCATGCTGCCGCGAAGATCGGTGCCAAAACCTGCCTTATAACCATCAGCAAAGACACAATAGCCAAGATGAGCTGCAATCCGGCTATCGGCGGTCTTGCCAAAGGACAGATTGTGCGCGAGGTCGATGCGCTGGGGGGACTGATGGGATTAGCGATAGATGCAACGGGGATTCAGTTTCGAATGCTGAATCGCTCGAAGGGCCCGGCTGTGCAGTCGCCGCGAGCCCAGGCTGACAGGCAAAAGTATCAGGACTTTATGCGGCGAGCACTTGAGCAGACTGCTAATCTGACCATAATCGAGGCGATAGCGACAGAGATAGAAACATCCGACAATAAGGTGCGAGCAGTTTACTGCAAGGATGGGTCGGTTTACCGCACTGAGACGGTTATTGTGACACCGGGGACGTTTCTTGGGGGGATGGTCTATATCGGTAGCGAGAAGTGGGCTGCGGGAAGATTTGAAGAGCCGCCAAGTGTAGAGCTTTCGCAGAGTTTGAAACGAATGGGATTGGAACTCGGGCGGATGTCAACGGATACGACACCGAGATTGGCTGCTGAGACGGTGGATGTGGAGAGATTGCAAGTACAACCCGGGGATGAGCCGCCGGTGCCGTTTTCATTTATGACTGAAAAGATAGACCGGCCTCAGGTGCCGTGCTGGATTACCTATACCAACGCGAAGATACACAAGCTGCTTCGTGATAACCTACATCGTGCTCCACTTTCTTCGGGCGAAATTAAGGGCGCCGACCCGCGTTATTGTCCGAGCATTGAAAGTAAGGTCGTCAGATTTGCGGATAAGAAGCAGCACCGAATCTTTTTAGAGCCAGAAGAACAAAAAATAAAAACGATTTACTGTAACGGTATTTTTACCTCTATGCCAAAAGATGTTCAAGAGCAAATGCTTAGATGGCTGCCGGGGACGGAAAATGCGCGGATTATTCATTACGGCTATGCGATTGAATACGATTACTGTCCGCCGATTCAATTAAAGCCCAATCTGGAGACCAGGAAGGTGTCGGGGCTATTTCTGGCCGGGCAGATAAACGGGACCAGCGGGTATGAAGAAGCGGCGGGACAGGGTATCGTGGCTGGTATAAATGCGGTTAGGAAGCTACAGGGTAAAGTGCCGCTCGTACTCGGCAGAGACCAGGCATATATCGGGGTGCTGATAGATGATTTGCTCACCAAGGGGCTTGATGAGCCTTACCGTATGTTCACGTCGAGAGCGGAGTATCGGCTGGCCTTGCGTGCTGATAATGCGGACCGAAGATTGACGCCAATCGGCACATCGGTCGGACTCGTGGATGAAAAGCGATGGGCAAAGTTTCAAAACAAACTCTATGGCATAGATACCCTCAAGGCCTATCTGAAAAACACCCGTTCCGAGGTGACAAGTTTATGGGACAAGCTGCGCCAGCCGGGTAATATTCTTGCTGAATCGATGGCCGAAAATCCTGATATTAAAAATATGAATTTTGCTGAAGATGTCTATCAGGCCGTAATTGTTGATGCAAAATATGAGGGTTATTTAGCCAAACAGGAACGTCTGGTGGCTGGTTTTCGAGCTTTGGAGAATAAAAAGATTCCGGCGGACCTGGACTATAACAGCATCGCACATCTTCGGGCCGAGGCCAAAGAGAAGCTGTCGGCTTTTAGGCCGAGCACATTAGGCCAGGCCTCTCGAATAAGCGGTATAACGCCGGCTGATATTACGGTGGTTCAAATTCATCTGAAAAAATACAACAGAAATCATAATGCAAAATGATAGATAAAATCAGAGTGCAGCAACCCTGCTTTACGGGACCCCGACAAGATTACATAAGTCATTGTGTAAGAACACATTAAAAATTATTTTCTTTGCAAAAATGCTACAATCCCAAAAAAATTTTAAAATTCCACATTTTTTTGTTGACAACTTGTACAAATGTACGATATTGTAGTTGTACAAATGTAAAATACAATTGTAAAAGGAGATTGCTATGACACAGAAGAAGTTACCTGCTTTAAGCCCGTCGGAGACCGAAATCCTAAGATTAGTATGGCAGCTTGACAAAGCGACTGTACAGGATGTCTGCGACAAGCTGCCTGCAAAAAGGAAAATAGCTTACGCAACGGTCCAAACCCTGCTGCGCCGGCTCGAAAAGAAGGGCTATTTGAAACACCGCATCCGGGGCAAGGCCCACGTCTTTTTCGCTGCGGTCAAAAGCGAAAATGTCATAAAAAGGTCGGTCAATGACTTTCTCGATAGGCTCTTCGGCGGCGATCCAATTCCACTTATGCAGTACCTTGCCGAGCACGGTAAAATCGATGCCGGCGATATCGAAAAACTAAAACGATTAGCGGGTAAAAAATAGCTAATAATTTTATTGGAGCGGTAATAATAGAAAATTACTTAACGCAAATCACAAATTATCTGCTGACGCAGAGCTGGCAGATAGCAATCCTGGTAGTCGTAGTAGCAGCGTTAAATTTGGCGCTGAAAAATAAAAGCGCACACGTTCGCTACTTGCTCTGGCTGATTGTCTTGGCTAAATGTCTGGTACCGCCTTTATTTGCCATACCATTAGCGGTTCTACCGCAAGATAAGATGCCGGAACCGACTTTAATATCGAATGTTGAAATGCTTGCTGCCAATGTTGAAATGGAAGATACGGTTACGTCCGAGCCTCTCGCGTTACCTTCATTGCCAATAACATCACCAACTATTATGGAAAGATTGGCAAGAGTAACTGCCAGGCAGTGGCTGGGCTTTGGATGGATTGTGGGTGGAGCTGCCTTTCTGCTTTTTGCTTTAGTAAAAGCATTGCGTACCAATTACTGGCTTTGGCGGCAGCGAAAGCAGCTTCCAGCCGAAGCACGAACCGGGATTGAGAATTTATTCACCAGCCTTGATTTGAAAACTTTTCCGAAGGTCTGGTTTGTTGAAGGCATAGGCCAGCCGTTCGTATGGGGTCTATTGCGCGGCAGTATTTATCTACCGGCCAACTTCGTTAAAGTCAATAGCGAAGAGCATCGCAGAGGCGTCTTAAGTCACGAGCTAAGCCACATCCTGCGTTTCGATGCCGTGGTCAACATTTTGCAGATAATCGCCCAGGCCGTTTTTTGGTTCCATCCCTTTGTCTGGTGGGCGAATAAGAAAATCCGCGCCGAGCGCGAGAAATGCTGCGATGAAATGGCAATCGCCCGCCTTGGTGCTAAAGCCAAAGATTACAGCAGCGCGATTGTGAACATATTGATTTCTGAACACGAGTCAACCCGGCCGGTTCCATCGTTGGCTGTAGCCGGGCCCGTTAAAAATATTGAGGAAAGGATAAAAACAATGTTAAGACCAGGAAAAAGATTCTACAAACGCCCAAGCTTATTAGCTGCAATTACCGTCTTATTGGTGGCATTCTCTACGGTTCCAACAGCCTTTGTACTGTGCGCCCGGTCAGAGACGAAAGCTGCTGTGCCGCCGCTCCACAAGGCCGTGGCAAATGGTAACCTCGAGCAAGTAAGGCTTCTTATTACAAGAGGGGCCAGCGTCAATGCAAAGGACAGTGAAGGTCGTACACCTCTGTTCTACGCGGTCGAGAATGACCATATACTCATGTTTGACTTACTCATAGCTAAGGGCGCCGACATCGATGCCAAAGATAAGGTTGGTGATACACCGCTGCACTACGCTGCACGAGTTGTACGACATCGCGACTGGCAGTTTGCAGCCGAATTAGCACGCCGAGGTGCAGATGTCAATGCGACGAATAACCGTCGCCAAACACCTTTGCATGTGGCGTTAGAGGGAGATAGTTCCGGACACAGACACGTTGCTTCTCACCTTCTTGGATATGATGTGAACGTCAACGCAAAAGATTCCAATGGCAAGACAGCACTGCACCTCGCGGTGGAAAGGGCCGCTAATCTGTCGTGGGGATTCGTTCGGCGAATCCTTACGAAAGGCGCAGATGTAAACCTAAAAGACGCAAGAGGGAAAACGGCTCTACACATTGCGTGTGACAATAACACCGAAGCACAAGCCGTAATAAGGACTATTCTTAAACGCGCCAAACGAGTAGAACTGAATGCCGTTGACAGTAACAATGCAACGCCTCTGCACATAGCAGCGCTGCGGGGTCGAACGGATGCGTGCGAAACCTTGATAGACAATGGTGCCAAGATAAACGCTAAAGACAAAAATGGTCACACACCTGCATATCATGCTGTGCGAGCCGGCAACGTAGAGACGGCTGATTCGTTGATCAAAAAGGGTACGGATATTTCATCTATTTACCTTTCGGCCTATAAAGGGAATCTATCAAACCTTAAGACTCTGCTCACAAGAGGAGCTTCTGTCAATGAAAAAGATGAGACTGGCTTCACCCCCTTACACGCTGCAGCGGCAGGAGGGCAAAAAGAAATAGTTCAGTATCTGATTTCGCAAGGAGCCGACGTAAAGGCGGAAGGCGGGCCAGGATGGACGGCACTTTCCTATGCAGCCAGAGGCAACTGTAAGCAGGTTGTTGACGTGCTGCATGCCAAGGGAGTAGGTGGCGGCAAAGAAGTATCCAGAATTCTGCCGGTAGTCATCGAACGAGGCTATGCTGACATGGCAACTATCCTGATTGCCCTCGGCGCGGATATCAATTTCGACAATGGAAAACCCTTGAGGGTGGCCGCACGTCACGGCGACAAAGACATCGTCGAATTGCTTATCTCAAAGGGTGCTGACGTTAACGTGGGAGAAGACCAGAGCGCTCTTCATGCTGCAGCGACTTTAGATCGCATCGATATTGCTGAGTGTCTGATTGCAGCAGGGGCAGATGTTAATGGCAAGGGTGAGAAGTGGTGGTCACCCTTGGGAGATGCGATTGCAAATTGGCATAGGAGAATGGTCGAGTTTCTATTGTCAAAGGGTGCAGACGTTAATAAGGGACGTGGCTGGCTGGCTCTACAGGATGCGATCGATTGTGAATATCAGGATATTGCTAAGCTACTCATCGAGCATGGAGCTGATGTCAATGCAGGGGGAGGTTATGGTATACTGGGCTTGGCGGCTTGGTATGAACCCGAATTTGTTGAGCTACTCATCGACAGCGGCGCCAATGTCAACGCTATCGGGGATTGGAGTTGGACCCCGTTGCATTGGTCAGTCTATGGAAATAATCCAGATGCCTTTGACTTGCTTGTCGCAAGGGGCGCTGACGTCAATGCAAGAACACGCACAAAAGAAACGGTTCTTCACCTACTGATCCAATGGGGTCGAAATGCAGAGCATGTGGAATTCGTCCTAAGTAGAGGAGTGGACATAAATGCAGCCGACGTGTGCGGGTGGACAGCGCTGCACCGTGCGGTTCTCTATAACCGCCCGGAGATTGCTGGGCTCCTCATCGCCGAAGGAGCGGACATCAACCTCAAAGACAGTGACGGACGGACGGCTTTGTTCCTATCGAAGGAAAGGGGTCACACCGATATCGTGGAACTGTTGCGTAAGCATGGGGCGAAAGAATGATGTAGTATGCCCAGGGCAACCACACAGGATTGCCCCCTACCTGGGCATAGCGGTGGCTTCGATTTCAAATAACAGGTCGGGGCGGCAGATGTCGCAAATGGCTGTTACCCAGGGCCAGTTAAGGGGGCCTTTGGAGGCGTTGAAAATCTTTTCGACCTCTGTCGTTTTGCAATAAGCGACCATCTGAACCACATCCTCATCCTTACAGTTCATATCGGCCAGAACGGCCCGGACGTTTTCTATGGTTGTTGCTATCTGGCCTGAGGCATCGCCGATATGCGTGGTAGCTCCGTCGGCGTCGATGGAGGCGGTTCCGGAAACAAATACCGTTTGGCCGGCCGGTGTAACTGCTCTTGAAGCCCGTGAGAAGGCCGAGCCGTAATCCAATGCACACTGCTGTTTTCCCACCGCTTGAAGAAACTGGATGGAGTTATGCGGTTCCAAGACCGCTGTCAGGTCCATTGCACAGTAGCTGCCGTCAGCCGGGCCCAGCCCGATGCCGGTGCTGGCGGGCATTGACTGGCGGGTTCCTTCTCCGATAAGCCGATGTTCGGTGAAAAACTCAGTTCTGACATGATTGAATTCGTCATACCACGAAAGAATGTCCTTTAGCCACATCCAGGTGCGTGGCACCGAGAGGAAATCAGCTCCGAATTGCTTGAGTGCAGATTCGGCCTTTTCCATCATAGCCTGGGCTTGTTCACCTGCTTTCGCAGGTGTAAACTTGGCCTGTGGGGATTGGGGGGCGGAGATATTCGAGAGTGTAAGATATGTGCAGGATTCCCGCAAGGCGGGGTCCCTGTCGGATGTGCGAAGAATTCGTCCGCAGGGGATTCCGTCCAATTTCACCACTTCCGGCTGTATGTTACTGCTGATTGCGTGGACCTGTACACCGGCAACAGGGCCGAGCAATCCTTCTTTGGCCACCAAAAAGCTCGGGGCAACTCCGTCATCAAGGCCGGAATAGGCCTGGGAGCGTGCTCGGCTGAGGGTTTCCATTGCGCTTTGAGCGGCAAAGACCCGCTCCTGGAAAATATGCGCCTTTTTTGAACCCCGCCTCTCCGAGGGGCTGGGTGAACGGAGTATGTCGGAAATGCCGGAAAAAATCTCCTCGGCCTGGCTCTGGGCGGATGCAATTTCGGCGGGCACCGCTGAAATGTAGATTTCAGTTGCCGAAGCCGATTCGACGCTGCGTGTGTCCAGTTTTACGGTCATTTCCTATCTCATTATCCACAAGTGCGTTATAGGGCCCCCAGCCTTGCCTGCACCTGTGCTTTGGGTTCCCGCAAAGCGGGGTCCCTCCCGCACAGGTAGTCGCAGGTACAGGTGCGGGAGCCCAAATCTTTGCCTTTTACAGGGCATATTAAATATCGTTAATAGAAAAATCAAGCTTAATCCCGAATCTAAGTTTTTTCCGTTTTTTCGGGTTTGGCCAGATTTTTTGGCAAGCGATTTTAAGTTCATTTTGGCCTTTGAAGAAATTGGGTTTGAATTGGGTTTGTTTTTATATCCGGCCAGCGGGATGAAATTTTTATAATCCTTTGTATCATAGAAATTTATGTTCATTTGCAATCCGCCTACGGCGGACAAGATTGGCTTTGTTTGGGTTTGTTTTTCTGATTTCACCAATTGTCCACTTTCACATATTTACTTGTAATAAAAGAGCTTACGTTGATTTTGGCGTTCTTGACATTGGGTTTGTTTTGCATAAAAAGGTCGATTTGTAGAGGATTCTCGACAGATGTAGAGGGTAGATGCTCGTATTGCGTATTGCGTATCTCATATCTGGTGGTACATTGTTCATAATTCATATTTCATTAGTTAATATAGTTAATATGGATAAATTGGTTAAATTAGACTATAAGGTTGAGTGTTTCGTTGGACGGATGCGCAGCTCGTTTCGATTGCGCTAAGCGTGTTTCGTACCGGTTATCGGGGTAACGGGTTACCAGGCAGTGATTATCAGGGTATCCGGTTATCAGGGCGATCCCTTCTTTCTTTTTGAATATTGATCCCATTAGAGTATAAGGCACTCTAACGGGACAAGCAAGCTTTGCGGGGCCGGCTGGGTCTAAGTCCTTGTGGCGCTGCAACTTACAAAAATCAGACTAAAAATACGGTCTTTGGGCTTTTTGGCGTGTATCTGCTGATACGAGATCCCCGACTAAGACATTCGAGGACAAGCTGTGCGGTTCTCCGCAAAACTGTCGCCTGCTGGCTAAGAACCTATCCAAATAACCCAATCTATTGCGGTCTGCTGCAAATCCCGATGCCTGTGTTGTCGTTGCAAAAATGTTCTCAACGTGGCGAAAACCACGCCTCCGAGCCTTTTTGACCTGCCGCCTTGGCCTCGGACTTTTCGCTCGACCTCATAACGATCCGGTTATCCGGAGAGGTCCTGTTTGTTAGCCT